>Ga0315298_1001986_pt1 | contig 36150 bp, 27 predicted proteins | sample WHS_1_MG_FD_203077 | JGI IMG/M metagenome (GOLD analysis project Ga0315298, IMG submission 203077) | Extremophilic microbial mat communities from Washburn Hot Springs, YNP, Wyoming, USA - WHS_1_MG | ecosystem: Environmental > Aquatic > Thermal springs > Hot (42-90C) | place: USA: Wyoming...
CGATGAGAGTTCTCTTCCTTTCCACCTGGTTTCCCTATCCGCCCGATAATGGCTCCAAGATTCGGGTCTATTATCTGCTGCGCGCCCTGGCTGAGAGACATGAGGTGACGACAGTAGCCTTTCACTCTGCCGGAAACGGTCACATGCCACCACAACCAATTCCTGGCCTGGAGCAGGTGCGCGTGATTCCAGTTTATGCCGATCCCTTCCGCTTTGTGAGTCTGCCGCCGATTGCCAAGTTCGCCTCACCCGTGCCGGTCTCGCTGTGGCCGGCTGCGGAGATGGGACGGGCTGTTCAGTGTCTGGCCCGCTCCAAGCGGTTTGATGCCGTAGTTGGGTTCCAAGCACCCGTGGCTTGCTATGCGTTGTTGCTCTCGGGCGCAGCACGTATCCTTGACGTGGACACAGCGCTGTCGTACCAAATGTACGAACGTTATACGAAGCAACACGAGCTAGCAGCGCGGCTACGGGCCTGGGTGAGCTGGCAGAAGGCCCGTTTTTGGGAGGGTGTGCTACTGCGTCAGTTCCAGGTTTGTACGGTTGTGGGTGCTCAGGAAGTTGGCCTATTGGACGCGATGGTAGATCGGCGGGCGAGTCAGATCATAGTGATCCCCAACGGCGTGGATTGTGAGCACAACCAGCCGGGGTTAGCTTCCGTGCGTCCAAATACACTGATCTACAACGGCTCTCTCACTTACAGCGCCAACTATGACGCCATGCGCTATTTCCTGGCCGAAGTTTACCCTCTGATCCGCCGCCAGGAGCCGGGCGTGTCCTTAACCATCACCGGCTCCACGGTGGGGGTGGACCTCGCCGGCCTCAAGTTGGATGACAGCGTTCGCCTGAGCGGCTATCTTGAGGATGTGCGTCCCGCGGTGGCCAGCGCCAGTGTCTGCGTCGTGCCCATACGGCAAGGAGGTGGGACCCGCCTCAAGATCCTGGAAGCCATGGCTTTGGGGACGCCGGTGGTGGCTACCTCCAAAGGGGCCGAGGGATTGGACGTTGTGGACGGCGAACACTTGCTCCTGGCGGACGATCCCATGACGTTCGCTGACCGTACGGTGCAATTGCTCCGAGATCCCGCCCTGCACCAGAGGTTGGCGGTCAACGCTCGCAAGTTGGTCGAGGAGCGCTACGACTGGGCACAGATAGGCCAACGCTTTGTTGAGCTGGTGGAGGAAACCGCCAAAAGGCATGCAGCGAAGGCGAATAGCTAAGCTCATGAGAACGTTTTCTGTCTGGGCACAGTCCCTGCCCCCTCGTATTGGGGTCGCTATACCTGGTCTGTTTGGCATATCCAAATCAATGCGCTCGGTCGGTCAACATGTGGAGGCAGTCGTGGCCTGGCTTCTGCGCGCCCAAGCCGCATCCGGCGACGACGGAGTTTCCGCCGGATACCACCTGCTGCGCGATACCTGGCTGCCCTCTTATCCCGAGACCACCGGCTACATCATCCCCACCCTTCTACAGGATGCGCAGCAGCATGCGAACGCTGACGCGCGCACAGCGGCTCTCCGCATGGCCGAATACCTTCTGCGCGTTCAAACGCCCGAGGGGGCGATACGTGGCTGGCGGGCAGACGCGCCGCCTTACGTCTTTGACACGGGGCAGGCGCTCTTCGGCTGGCTGGCCGCGCTCCAGGAGGCGTGTGACGGGCGTTATGAGGAAGCGCTCGTCCGCGCGGCGGATTGGCTGGTGGCCCAGCAGGACCCGGCGGGCTTCTGGGCACGTCATCAGTATGGAGGGCAGATCAGGGTTTGGGACGCGCGCGTGGCCTGGCCGCTTGTGTTGGTGGGGCAGGCGCTCGCCAGGCCCGCTTACGTCGAGGCAGGCCATCGTTTTCTGGAATGGGCGCTGACTCAGCAAAGAGCCGATGGCTGGCTCGAGCGCGCTTCGATGACCTCAGCAGAGCCGCCGGTCACTCATACCATTGCCTACGCCGTGGAGGCGATGTTGGAAGTCGGCCTTCTGCTGCAGGAAGAGCGTTACATCCAGTTCGCCCGGCGCGCGGCTGATGCGCTCCTGGCTCGCCAGCGGCCCAACGGCAGCCTGAGCGCTTATTGGGCACCCGGTTGGCGGCCCCTGAGCCGAGCCAGTTGCCTGACCGGCGATGCCCAGATGGCCTTATGTTGGCTTCGCCTGTACCAGCATACTGGCGAGCCTCGCTACCGCGAAGCGGGGGCGCGAGCTCTAGCCTTTGTGGCCTCCACGCAGCGTCTCGATGATCGCTGGCCGCCCATTCAGGGTGCGGTTGCCGGCAGTTGGCCCATATGGGGACGCTATATGCGCTGCACCTATCCGAACTGGGCTGCCAAGTTCCTTCTGGATGCTTTGCTGCTCTGGCAGAAGGTCTGCACAGACAGTGGGAAGGAGGCATAGTTGAGTTCCCTCTTGCTGCGATTGCGCCAGGTTAAAGTCCGGCGCACGTGGCTGGCGATTCTCATCGCCTTGCTGGTCCTGCTCCTCGCTTACCGCCAGGGGCGCTACCCTTCGCCGCGCTTCCTGACCCTCCTGGTGGCCGCGGGGGGTGTGGCGCTTTTGCTTCAGCATCCGGAGTTGGGCCTCCATGCCCTGGTGGTGGCCGCGCTGGCCGTGCCCATGCGCTTCAGCACCGGCACCGAGGTGATGCTCAACCCAGCCACGCTATTGGTGCCGGCCCTGCTGGCCCTCTGGGTGGCCCATGGCTTGCTCCGCCGCGAGCTGCGCCTGGCGCCCTCGCGGGCCTACAGGCCCCTGGTGCTCTTTCTCCTCGCCGGATTGCTCTCCGTGGGGCTGGGGTACGTGACCTGGGCGCCCACCGTACCCCGCCCCAGGAATATCCTCCTGGTGCAACTGGGCCAATGGGCCATCTTCGCCTTCGCGGGGGGCGCTTTTCTCTTGGCGGCGAACCTCTATCAGGACGAGCGTGCCCTGCGCCGGCTGGTCTTCTTCTATCTGGCCGTCGCGGGGGGGATGGCGCTGCTTCGCGTGCTCCCTGGGGCCGGCCCGATCTTCGGCCGCCTCTCCACGGGGGCGGTGGATCGCGCCCCCTTTTGGATGCTCTTGGCCGCCCTCGCTGGCGGGCAGTTGCTCTATAATGCGAAGCTGGGCATGGGGTGGCGTCTTTTCTTGCTGGCCACGCTGGCTGCCGTCCTGGTCTATAGCTTCAGGCTCCAACAGGAGACGGTGTCCAATTGGGTGGGCGTGGCGGTGGTGGCCGGGGTGTTGGCCTGGTTGCGCTTTCCGCGCTTGCGCTGGCTGGTCATCCCCGCGCTCATCGTCCTGACCCTGACGGGCGTCCTCGTGCGCGCCGTCTATGGCTTTGCCGGGGGCCAGAGGGAATGGGAGGTGAGCGGTGGCTCGCGCCTCACGCTCATCCTGCGCGTGATCGAGGTGACCCTGCGCAACCCCCTCACCGGCCTGGGCCCGGCGGCTTACCGCGCCTATGCTGCCACCAAGCCCCTGGCCTATGGCCGCGCCCTGTGGTGGGTCCCGGCGGTGAACTCGCACAACAACTATGTGGACCTCTTCGCCCACGTGGGGCTGATCGGCCTGGGGCTGTTCCTCTGGTTCATGGCGGAAGTGGGGCTGCTTGGCTGGCGGCTGCATGGGCACAAGCGCAGCGGTTTCTTGGCCGGATATGTAGACAGCATGGTGGCCAGTTGGGTCGGCGCGATGGTGCTTATGGCCCTCGCCGATTGGATCCTGCCCCACGTCTATAACATCGGCTTCAACGGCTTTCAGGTCAGCGTGTTGGTGTGGATGTTCCTCGGCGGGTTAGTGGCGGTGGAGCGCATGGATGGGAAGGGGAGCGTCGGTTAATGGATCTCTCCATCGTCATTGTCAACTGGAATACCCGTGACCTTCTGGCGGGTTGCCTGCGCTCCATCTATGAGACGGCAAACGACCTGGCCTTTGAGGTCTTTGTCGTGGACAATGCCTCCGCCGACGGCAGCGCGGCGATGGTACGCGAGCGCTTTCCCCAGGTCCACCTGATCGAGAACCGGGAGAACGTGGGCTTTGCGCGGGCCAATAACCAGGCCATTCAACAGGCCACCGGACGCTATGTTCTCCTCCTCAATAGCGATACCGAGGTGAAGTCGGGCGCTCTGGCAGCGCTGCTGAATTTCATGGAGGCTCACCCGCAGGCTGGCGCGGCCGGGCCTTATTTGCTGAACGCGGACGGCAGTCTGCAGCCTTCCTGCTATCCCATGCTGACCCCCTGGCGCGAGTTCTGGAGGCTGTTGTTTCTTGCCCCGCTTGCTCGCCGGGCCGCTTATCCCATGGGCCGCTGGGACGCCCATATCCCGCGTGAGGTAGAGGTGCTCAAAGGGGCCTGTCTGCTCCTGCGGCGGGCGGCTTTGGAGCAGGTGGGCCTCTTGGATGAGCGTTACTTCATCTACACCGAGGAGGTAGATCTCTGCTATCGCCTCGCCCGGACTGGCTGGAAGCTGTATTGGGTGCCCCAGGCGCGCGTGACCCACTATGGCGAGGGGAGCACTCGCCAGGTGGCCGAGGCGATGTACGTGCAGTTATATCGTAGCAAGGTGCAGTTTTGCCGCAAGATGGGGGGGCAGCGCCGGGCGCGCCTCTTCAAGGTGTTAGTGACCCTGGCTTACCTTCCGCGCCTGGTCGTGGCGCTTCTTGGCGGCCTCTTAGCTCCCTCGCTGGCCACACGCGCCCGCACGTACCGTCGGCTGCTGGCCGAGTTGCCAGGGATGTGAAGTGGTGACGTTGATGCCCATGCGTCTCTGTTACATTCTCCTCTCGCCCACCTTCGGCATGCACCAGTACACTGCCGACATCGCCAACCGTATGGCTCAGGCGGGGTACGAGGTGCACCTGGTCACCACGCGCCGCTACCCGCCCGACTGCTACCTGCCGGCCGTGACGGCGCACACCCCGGTGGATACGCGCGATAGCGGTTTCTCCCTAGACGCCTTGAACCCTTCAGGGGTTCGGACCGTGCACTCTACGATTCGCGAGCTGAAGCCCGAAGTGGTGCATTTCACTGGGCCGCACCTTTGGGATCTGCCCTTGCTCTGGGCGCTGCGTCGGGAGGGCACTCCGACGGTTCACAGCTTGCACGACCTTTACCCTCATGTGGGGGCCTCTTACGGGCAATTGCTGTGTATTTGGAATCGCTTGGTTATTGACGCGGCGGATCGTACGCTGGTTCACGGCATCTGCTACCGCGAGCGCCTATTGGCGAGGAGGGTGGGTCCAGAGCGGGTAACCTATGCGCCCCTTTTGCACCTCTTCTTGGGGCCAGCCTGGCTCAAGCAGGCCGAGGAGGCCGCCATGCAAGTCTCTTATGAGCCGTGGGCCCTTTTCTTCGGGCGCCTGGAGCGCTATAAGGGCCTGGAGGACCTGTTGGCCGCCTGCACCTTGTTGCCCGACACCCTGAAAGAAGGGACGCGCGTCGTGGTGGCCGGGCCGGGGTCGTTACGGGCGCTCTGGACGGGGGCGCTTCCGCCCCAGGTGGAGCTGCGCGAGCGCTTCATCGACGATGAGGAGGCGCTGGACCTTTTCCGCCGCTGCGGGCTTGTAGTGCTTCCCTATCGCGATGCCAGCCAGTCGGCATTGGTGGCTGCAGCTTATTTCTTCCGCAAACCGGTCCTAGTCACGCGGGTGGGCGCTCTGCCCGAGTACGTGCAAGAGGGTCGCACGGGATTCCTGGTCGAGCCGGGGGACCCGGCCGGCTTGGCCCGCACGCTCACGAGTGCCCTGGCCGATCCGGAGCGCCTGGCCCAGATGGGCGCCGCCGGCCGCGCCTGGTATGATGCGCAGCGCGTGATCGAGGAAGAGACCTTGCAGCGGATGTATGCTCAAGTCATCCGAGAAAACGGCAGTAAATGCAGAGAGGACCGCTGAGCGACGTGGCCCGCGTGTTGTTTTTGACCCAAGTTTTACCCTATCCTTTAGATGCCGGCCCTAAGGTGCGCGCTTACTATGTCCTGCGTCATCTCAGCCGGGCACATGAGGTGACCCTGGTCTCCTTTGTGCGCGCGGATGACTCGCCCGAGGCCGTCGCTCACCTTCAGCGCTTCTGCCACGCCGTTCATACGGTGCCGATGCGCCGCTCGCGGCTGCGTGATGCTCGCGCTTTGTTGGTGTCGGCTTTTACCGGCCAGCCGGCCGTGATCGTGCGGGATGAGATCGGCGCGATGCACGCCTTGCTGCGGCGCTTGGTCGCCGAGAGCGATTTTGACGTCATCCACGCCGATCAGACCTCAATGGCCCAATACGCCCTGTACGCAGCAAAGGTCTCGGCGTGTGCTTCTCAACGGCCTGCGCTGGTGTTGGACGCGCACAACGCCCTTTACCGGGTGCCGGAGCGCTTAGCAGCGGCCGAATCCAATTCCCTGAAGTGTTGGTTGTTGCGCCGCGAGGCGCGCGCCTTAAGGCGTTACGAGGCGGAGACCTATCGGCGCTTCGACCAGGTAGTTTTCGTCAGCGAAGAGGATCGGGCCTTGTTCCAGATACCGGGTTCTCGCTTCATCCCCATCTGTGTGGATCCGGATGATCGTCCGCTGGTACAGCGCGTGCCTCTTCCGCGCACCATCCTGCACCTGGGCACGATGTTCTGGCCTCCCAATATTGAAGGGGTGCTCTGGTTTGCCCGGGAGGTCTTTCCTCAGGTGCGCGCTGAGGTGCCCGAGGCGCGGTTCGTGATCGTGGGCAAGAACCCTCCGCTGGCCGTGCGCGAGCTTGCGGATACTATGCCGGGCATTGAGGTCACAGGGTACGTGCCTGATCCCACGCAGTATCTGGCCCAGACGGCGGCCTTTGTAGTGCCCCTACATGCTGCAGGGGGCATGCGGGTCAAGATCGTGGATGCCTGGTGTTGGGGGCTGCCCATCGTCTCCACTTCCCTGGGCGCAGAGGGGATCGCCGTGCGCAACGAGGAGAACCTGCTTCTGGCAGATACGCCCCAGGCCTTTGCCCAGGCTGTCGTGCGCCTTTTGAGGGAGCCAGAGCTTGGGCAGCGGCTGCGCGAGAACGGCCGCCGTTGGGCGGACGAGCACTACAACTGGCGGCGGGTCTATGGGCAATGGGATAAAGTGTATAGTGACCTAGTCGGCTGTTTGGGCTATCGTGTTACCGCGAAAAGCACCGACTAGGGCGGACGGGACTTCAGATGAACTACTCGAAGAGGGCTCTCGATCAGGTGCGCGAAAGGCGGTTTTTGATCGACCGTGTGGATGGCTGGATCTATGATGAGATTGCGCCGTACCTGGGCCAAAGGATACTGGAAGTCGGTTGTGGCCTGGGCAATCTGATTCGCCACCTGGTGGGTCGGGAGTTGGTTGTAGGCATTGACCCGGATCCGGCGTGCATCGAGGATCTGCGGCGGAGATACGATGGCGTACCCTCCGTCCAGGTGTATGCTACTGACATCTGCGCTCCTGAGGTGCTGCAACTAGGAGTTCATGCGTTTGACACGGTTGTCTCTCTCAATGTGTTGGAGCACATCGAGGATGATTTGCTGGCCTTACGCCATATGAGGGAACTCCTTTGCCCCGGAGGGCATCTGGTTCTTATCGTGCCTGCACACTCCTGGCTCTATGGGTCTATGGATCGCTCTATAGGGCATTACCGGCGCTATGACAAGGCCGCGATGGCCGAAAAGCTGGTCTCTGCCGGTTTTGCTCTGGTTTCACAAAAGTACTTGAACTCGTTGGGCGCGCTGGGCTGGTGGATAAATGGCCGGCTTTTGGGACAAACCGTGCCTCCCAGCGGGCAATTGCAGGTTTTCAACAAGCTTGTGCCCATCGTCCGAGTTGTTGAGCGCGCCATTAGGCCCCCAATTGGGATTTCTCTGTTCACTGTCGCAGCATGAGATCAAAGAATTGGCGATTTTCCGAGAAACTGATTTGGCTTTTTATCTTAGCGGCGAGCGTTCTCCTAAGAGTTGGCGTTGCCCTTTATCTTGGAGATATGGTAGATGCCCCGCCACTCATGACCGACCAGCGTTCTTATCATGCTTTGGGCGCCAGGTTGGTACAGGGCTATGGCTATAGCTTTGATAGAGGTTGGTACCCTTTCACCCTACCCAACACACCAACAGCATTCTGGTCTTTTCTCTACCCCCTCTTTGTCGCCGCCGTCTACGCTGTATTCGGCGTTCACCCTTTGGCGGTGCGGCTGGTGCAGGCCGTTCTCGGGGGTATCTTGCTCCCCTGGATGGTCTATCGCCTCGCCCGGCGGCTTACGCTGACGGCGCACGGCACGCCCCCTGTGGGAGGGGCCGTTAGCAGGGAGGGTTTAGAGCAAGGGGCGGGCTGGGGCTGGCAAGGGCTTCCCCTTCTCGCTGCTGCCCTATGTGTCATTTACGGCTATTTCATCCTCTATGCGGCCACGCTCATGACCGAGACCTTTTACATCGTGGCCGTGCTTTGGTCGCTGGAGACCGGCTTGCGCCTGGGGGCGCGTTTGCGGGAGGGGCACTCCGTGCCATGGCGGTTGGCCCTGGAATTAGGCCTTAGCCTGGCCGTGTCCACGCTATTACGCCAGTCGTTCTTGCCCTGGGTGCCGCTCTTTTTTCTATGGCTCCTTGTTAAAGCGTTTACCCGTTCCAACGTTTCAACGTTCGGACGTTCCAACGTTCTAACGACTGGATGGGCTGCTCTCCGCTCGCTGATCCTGGCCGGGCTGGTCCTGGTGTTGGGCATTTTGCCCTGGACGATCCGCAACTATCGCGTCTATGGGCGGTTTTTGCTCCTGAATTCCAATACCGGCTATGCCATGTATTCGGCGCAACATCCTATGCATGGCGTCAGCTTCCATGAATTTGAGGCTGCGCCGCTGCCCCCAGACCTCAAGGGGACAAATGAGGCCGAATGGGACCGGGAGCTATTGCGCATCGGCCTCCAGTACGTGCGCGATGATCCTTGGCGTTACCTGCGGCTCTGTTTGAGTCGCGCGCGGGCGTACTTTGAGTTCTGGCCCACGCCCGACACGGTCCCGTTACATAATATCGGGCGCACGGCCTCGTTTGGGCTTTTCCTACCCTTCATGCTCTATGGCCTTTACCTTTCCCTGCGCCGATGGCCTTCGCAGGGGGATCCTTTGCGTCCCTGGGGGCTTGGCTTGCTCTATCTTTTCATGGTCTTTTATCCCTTATTGCACATCCTCACGTGGGCCATGGTGCGCTACCGCCTTCCGGTGGACGCGCTGGGGTTGATCTTTGCCGCCTTGGCCTTGCACGACCTTTATATACGGGTGCGACGTTGGTTGGCCTTGCGGGCTTCGACGCGAATGGCCTCCCACAGTCGCGCCGGGGAATGATGCGCGTTGGAACGTTTAAACGTTAGAACGTTCTAACGCGCCAACGTTCAAACGCCCTAGAACGGAGTTTGCTTTATGGGATTGCAGCAGTACCTTAGAGTGATCGTCAGGTGGTTGTGGCTCATCGTCCTTTCCACAATTGTGGCCGCTGCCTCCACCTATTTCACCACCCGCGCCCAGCCGCCGGTCTATCGCACCAAGACCACTCTCATGATCGGGCGGACCATTGAGAGCGCTTCCCCGAACGCCGGGGAGATCTATATGGGCGAGCAATTGGCCCTTACATATTCCCAGTTAGTCCGCCGCGAGCCGGTGTTGCGCGGTGCGGTGGAGAGCCTTAACCTGAACATGGATTGGCAGGCCTTGGCCGGGCGCGTGGCCGTAAACCTCGTCCCCCAGACGCAGCTCATGGAGATCAGCGTCGTGGATAGCAACCCCTACCGCGCCAAGGCCTTGGCCGATGCCATCGCCCAGCAGCTCATCCTCCTCACCCCCGAGGGGCGCAGCGCCCAGAGCCAGGAGCGCGAGTTCGCCTCGGAGCAGTTGGCCGATTTGAAGGCCAAGATCGCCCAGGCCAAGGCGGAGATCGAGCGCCTCACTAAGGAGCGCGATGCCGCCATCAGCGCCCGCCGCATTCAGGATCTCCAGAGCCAGATCAACGCCCTGGAGACGAAGGTGAGTGGCTGGCAGAGCACCTATTCCCAGTTGCTCACCTTCTTACAAGGTGGCAACGTCAACGTGATCCGCGTGGTGGAAGAGGCCGCCGTGCCCACCGTGCCCCTTGGCCCCGATGTGGTGGGAAACGTCCTCCTGGCGGCGGCCATCGGCATGGCCCTGGCGATCGGCGGAGCCTTCCTCATTGAATATCTGGATAACTCTATCAAGGATCAAGCCGAGGTGGAGCAGAGGCTGGGCCTGCCCACGCTGGGCGCGATCGCCCGTGTCTCTAACCACGACGCCCCGCCCGAGATGGTCGCGGTGAGCGATCCGCGTTCGCGCTTCTCGGAAGGGTATCGTATGCTCTGGGCTAACTTGCGTTATTCCCTGCCCGCCAGCGCTCGTGGGCGGGCTTTCTTGATTACCAGCGTCGGCCCCGACGAGGGCAAGACGACCATCGCCACCAACTTGGCGGCGGTGATGGCCCAGGCCGGCCAACGGGTCATCCTGGTGGATTCCGACCTTCGTCACCCCTCGCTTCACGAGGTCTGGAACTGTCCCAACGAGCTGGGCCTGACCTCCCTCCTCGTGGGCGACGCCCCCTCGCTAGAAGTTGTCCTACAGCCCACGAAGGTGCAGGGATTGCAGCTGTTACCTAGCGGGCCCCTCTCGCCCAACGCGTCTGAGCTGCTCGCTTCACCGCGCATGGGCGAGCTGCTTGAGGAGCTCTCCGAACTGGCCGACGTCACCATCATGGACACTGCGCCGCTGCTTGCCGCGGCCGATGCCAGTATCCTCGCCGCCCTGGTCACGGGCACTCTCCTGGTGGTCAAGGTTGGTCATACCCGCATGGATGCTTGCGCCCAGGCGGTGGACATCATCCGCAGGGTGGGCGGGAACATCTTGGGGATAGTGCTCAACGGCCAGGCCCTCCGGCGCGGAGGGTATTACTACTACTATTACGAAGATGACGAGACCCGCCGTAATGGGCACAAGGGGAAAAAGGCCCATCGGCGGCCAAGGCAGAAAGATAAGCCTTTTTAGCCGGAAACACCCGGTCGTAACGCGGGCAGTTGGCCCTCAACTTTCTGCGGAACTGATGATCCCTCCTCCAAGGAGCTCCTCGCCCCGATAGAGCACCACGGCCTGGCCGGGAGTGATGTCGCGCAATGTATGCTCAAAGGTCACTCGGGCGCGGCCGCCGGCCAGCGGCCATACCCTCGCTGGAGTGCGCGGGGCGCGATAGCGGATCTTGGCCTCTACGGCCAAGCCCGCGTCGGGCTCGCGCATGGCCACGTAAGACATCTCCTCGGCTAAGAGAGCTTCACTTCCTAACTCCTCGGCATAGCCCACGATCAAGGCATTGTGCGCCACATCCAACTCCAGCACGTAGAGTGGCCGCGGGGCAGCGATCCCCAGCCCCTCGCGCTGGCCGATGGTGTAAAAAGGCAACCCCTTGTGTTCCCCCAAGACTCGCCCCTGCCGGTCCAAGATCGGTCCAGGGCGAATGGCCCCCGGTAGATAGTCGGCCAGGAAGCGACGATAGTCGTTATCGGCGATGAAGCAGACCTCCTGGCTCTCCGCACGTCCCGAGACGGGCAATCCCCACTGATCAGCTATAACGCGGACCTCCGCCTTGCTTCGTTCCCCTAAGGGGAAGAGAAGTTGGCGCAACTGAGGCTGTTGTAAGGCGTAGAGCACATAAGATTGATCCTTCGCCGGGTCAAGCCCGCAGAGGAGGCGGTATTCCCCATCGCGGCACTGCACGCGGGCATAATGCCCTGTGGCCAGAAACTCACAACCCGAGCTGCGGGCATAGTCTAATAGCAGGCCGAACTTGAGCAGGCGATTGCAGCGCAGGCAGGGGTTGGGGGTGCGTCCTCGGGCGTACTCGGCGATGAAATAATCCACCACCTCGCGGCGAAAGGGCTCGCGCAGGTCGACGACCTCGTGAGGGATGCCCAATTGGGCGCATACGGCGCGAGCCGCGGCGAGGCTTTCCTCAGCGGCGTCCTCCGCCGCCTGTTCCCTCCAAAGGCGCATGGTCAGACCGCGCACCTCGTAGCCCTGAGCCACCAAGAGCACAGCGGCAACGGAGCTATCCACCCCCCCGCTCATGGCCACCGCAACCCGCACCTTGCCTCCCTTGGGAAAGGATGAAGAATGAAAGGGGCGCTTGTTCACCCTTTCGGTCGGGCTTCGGGATGCTTTTGGTAATAGTCCTCCAAAGCCAGATGTAGAGCGCTCGCCGCCAGGTTAGAGCAGTGCATCTTGGCCTCCGGCAGCCCCCCTAACGCAGCGGCCACATCCTCATCGGTCAGTTTGGCAGCCACCTCTAAAGGCTGCCCCTTGACCATCTCCGAGGCGATGGAGCTGGAGGCGATGGCCGCAGCGCAGCCGAACGTGCGATACTTGATATCGGCGATGCGCCCGTCTTCTACCTTAATATAGATCTCCATCAGGTCGCCGCAGACCGGGCTGCTTAGCTTACCGTAGCCGTCGGGGTTCTCTATCACCCCTACGTTGCGCGGGTTGGAAAAGTGCTCGATCAGGATCTCGGAATACATGGAACCTCCGCATGTCAGCTATCAGTGGTCAGGGATCAGCTATCCGTTATCAGTAGTCAGAAGGCTGACCACTGATAACCGATCACCGCAAACTAAGAGGCTCTGGCTGCGTAGATGGGAGAGATCTCGCGCAGCTTGCGCACGATGCCCGGCAAGACCTCCAAGACATAGTCCACGTCGTCGGCGGTGTTCTCGCGGCCCAGGGTCAAGCGCAGGCTTCCCCGCGCCAGGTTCGCCTCCAACCCGATGGCCGTGAGCACGTGGGAGGGGCCTTCGGCGCCCGACGTGCAGGCCGAGCCGCTGGAAGCAGCCACGCCGGCGAGGTCCAGCTGCAAGAGAATGGATTCCCCCTCGACGCCGGCGAAGACGAAACTGGCGCTATTGGGCAACCTGTGCACGGGATGCCCCGTCAGGTAAGCGTCGGGGATGCGCTCCAAGATGCCCCGGATGAGCCGTTCGCGCAGGGCCGTTAGGCGAGTTACCTCGCTCTCCAGCCCCTCGTAGGCCAGCTCCAAGGCCTTGGCCAGGCCCACGATATAAGGCACGTTCTCCGTCCCCGCGCGCAGATGGTGCTCCTGGCCGCCGCCCGTCTGCATGGGCAGGAGCGGGGTGCCCTCGCGTACATAGAGCACGCCGACCCCCTTCGGCGCATAGAACTTGTGCCCTGAGAGGGCCAGCAGATCCACCTTCAGCTCATCCACGCGCAGGTTCAAGCTGCCTCCGGCCTGGACGGCATCGGTGTGAAAGGGGATGCCCTTGGCGCGGGCGATCTTGCCGATCTCGGCGATGGGTTCAATGGTACCGATCTCATTATTGGCATACATCACCGAGATGAGTACCGTCTGGGGGCTAATGGCTCGTCCGATATCGTCGGGGTCAACGAGTCCCCAACGATCCACGGGCACATACGTCACCCGGAAGCCGAACTCTCGTTCCAGTTGCTCGCACGTGTGACCCACGGCATGGTGTTCGATCGGCGTGGTGATGATGTGGTTGCCACGTTTGCGGCTGGCAAAGGCCACGCCCCGCAAGGCCAGGTTATCGCTCTCGGTGCCGCAACTGGTGAAGATGATCTCCAAGGGCTTGGCCCCCAGGATCTCGGCCACTTTGGCCCGGGCCTCCCTTAGCGCCGTCCGCGCTCGCTCGGCAAAGCGATAAGGACTGGAGGGGTTGGAATAGGCCTCGGTGAAATAGGGCAACATGGCCTCCACCACGCGCGGGTCCACCGCTGTGGTCGCAGCATGGTCCAAGTAGATGAAACGTGCCTTTTGCATCTTGACTCAGCTCCCCTTGATGAGGGGCACAACGCTCGCGGCGGGCGCCCCTACTTTTCCTCCTGCAAGACGGCCTCAGCGCGCGCCCCCGCCGAAGTCACCGCCTGGAGCGCCTGCCTCAGGCGCAACACCTGGGATTCCAGCTCGCGGATGCGGTCGTCAAACCCCCGGCAGATCTCGGCGATGGGGTCGGGCAACTGGCCGTGCTGGAGGAGCAAGCTAGGGGCCTTGTCCAGGTGTGGGCCACGCACCACGCGGGCGGGCACGCCCACCGCTGTGGAATCGGGCGGTACCGGCTTGACCACCACCGCGCCTGAGCCGATCTTGGCGTTATCGCCGATGGTGATCGGCCCCAAGATGACCGCGTTGGAGCCGATGACCACCCCGTTGCCGACCGTGGGATGGCGTTTGCCCTTGTTGAGCGAGGTGCCTCCTAGGACGGCCCCCTTGTACATCAGTACATCGTCGCCGATCTCGGCCGTCTCGCCGATGACCACGCCCATGCCGTGATCGATGAAAAAGCGCCGCCCGATCTTGGCTCCCGGATGGATCTCAATACCGGTGAGGAAACGCGAGATGTGGGAGATGAATCGCGCCAGCCAATAGAAGCGCCGCTTCCAGAGGGCATGGGCTAAGCGATGGAAGAGGATCGCGTGCAGCCCCGGATAGCAGGTGAGCACCTCCCACCAGGTGCGCGCTGCCGGATCTTTGGCGAAAACGGTCTGGATATCTTCCTTTAACCTAGCGAACATGTGCGTTCCTTTCGAGTCATCGACGGATTGGTGTAGGGACGTTCAACTGAACGTCCCTACCTAGGATATCGGCCAGGGTCAAATGATCGAGCGTCTCGCTCAGGCGCCGGGCAACGGTTTGCCAGACGCTGCGCGTCGCGCAAGAGGATTCCTTCGTGCAAGGGGAACCATCCGGGCGGGTGCAATCCAGGGTGATCAACGAGCCCTCCACGGCCCGGAAGATATCGCCCACGCTGATGGTCGTCGGATGACGTGTCAGCGTATAGCCCCCGTGCGCGCCGCGCGCACTGGCCAAAAGCCCCGCGCGTCGCAGAGAGGCGATGACTTGCTCTAGATAAGGAAGCGGCAACTCCTGGGTGCGCGCCACCTCGCTCAGCGAGGTGGGCCCACGCCCATAACGCCGGGCGAACTCTACCATCGCCTGAAGACCGACGTGTTCCTTGGAAGAAAGCCGCATGTGAGAAAATCCTACTTAAAAGTCGGAATTATCATACCATGAATGGGCGAAAACGTCAAAGCGGGGAAAAGTGGCGGGAACCCGGCTAGAGACAGGCGCACTGCAACTCCGGCCAAAGGGCGATATGCTGGCGATAGGCTTGGGCGATCAACTCCCGCTTGCGCACATCGTAAGGCTGGATCTTGATGGTCATGTTGTGCACGCGCTGCACGATCTCGGCCGAATCGTAGGCCAAGGTGATCGCCGGCAGGTCGCCCGAGAGCACCAGCTCGCGGATTTGCTGTGCCAGGCCGCCGACCTGCTTGCAGGAAAGGATCAGCCCCGATAGCCCGGCCCCGTGCTTGCGCATCAGGCGCTCATGCAAGAGGAGCATGGCCAGGATCACGTCGTTGGCGTTCACCCCGACGATCACCGCGTCGCCGGGCTCTAGGAAGGACTCGTAACCGAAATCCAGGCTGATGACCTTAAGGTCGCGCACCAGGTGACAGGCGCCGGATTCAAAATCGCTGGGGGCGATGACCTCTAGGTTGCTGTCGTGCTCCTTAGCAAAGTGTTCGGCGATGAGCCGCATGGTGGGCAAGCGCAGCTCGGGGATCGCGGGCACGAAGCCGAGCAGCTTGGGCGCAGATTGCACCTGGAGGCGGTGTTGGTAGAGCGCACCAAAGACGCGCCCGTAATAGGTCTCCAAATAGTGGCGTACCTTGTCCATCTTGTCCACCAGGACGCCGTTAACGATCACCCCGTTGACCTGTGTCCCCAGGTGATCGAGGGCCATCAGGTAAGGGAAGAGCTGGTCGATGGTGCTGCCGATGCCGCCTCGGGTCACCAGGATCACGAAAACCTGCACCCCCATCCCGCGCAGGGCGTTGATCACATCGGCGTTGGAGATGCCGGCCACAGAGCCCACCCCCGGTTGCCCCGTGCCCTCGACGATGACGATCTTTTTGCCCTCGGCGACGAACTCGTAGGATTCGCGGATGAGCCGCAAAAAGTCGTCGCGCCCCTTGAGGGGATCGCCGGTCGCCGCTTGGTCGATATAGGCTGCGGTGAGGCCGTCGCGCCAGACCACGGGGCTCATCTTATCGTAACCACAGCAGGGGATGCCCAAAAGCGAGGTGACCAACACCGCATCCTTATCTGCCTGGATGGAGACTCCCTTGCCATCCAGCACGGTCACCGTCTCCTGGCCGACGGGCTTGATGTAGCCGATATCTTGCAGGGAAAAGCCGCATTCGGGTGAGAGCAGCTTCTCAATGATGCCGATACAGGTGACCGTCTTGCCGATATCCCGATCGGTGCCTAGGATGAAAATGGTCGGAGGATAGCTTCCGGAAGTCATGATCACCCCCATGTGAGCGAATCTACGGACACATGGTATCCCCCTCCGAATCCGATGTCAAGAACGCTTGGCATCCTTGACGGAAAAGCTCTGGTGAGGGTGGCAGCCTCGTGACCATCCTCTATTATCCCGTGTAGGGGTGGTTCGTTCGTATAGCGGAGGCGGCGCGATTCACTCTTAGCCATCTCTTGGCCTCGTCCACAATGGGCGAGGCTTTGCGCTGGCCCGGTTGGCGGAGCACTTGGCCGAAGAGGGCCTGACCGGCCCACAAAATACCCTCCTGCGAGCTTAACCCGCAGGAGGGTGAGCCGAGATCCGAGAGAGGCGGGTTTTATGCCCGCTCCAGATCGCCCTTAGTCGGCAAGGTCAAAGATCGCCTGGACTTGGACGCTGACGCTCAGCTCCCCGCCGGAGATGGGCACCTCGCCCCCTCCGCCGACGCCTTCGGCCTTCAGGGCCATGCGCACCTCCGGCTCGGCGCTGTATTCGCTCACCTGATGCACCTTGCCCACCTTGGCCCCGAAGCCGGCCGCCAGTTGCTCGGCCTTGGCCTTGGCGTCGGCGATGGCCTTGTCGCGGGCCTCCTTGCGCAGCGCCGAGGGATCGTCCACGCTGAAGGAGATGCCCTCCACGCTATTGGCCCCGGCCTTGAGCGCCTGTTGCAGGAGCTGACCCACCTTGGCCAGGTCGCGCACCTTCACCCGCACCTGGTTGACCACATGGTAGCGGGTCACTCCGGTCAGGTTGCCCTCCTTATCGCGCTCCTCCTCCAGCCACATGCTGTAGTTGACCGTCTGGATATCCTTATCCTCGATCTTCATCTCCTTGAGCACGCCCATCACCGCGCTCATACGCTCGCTGTTCTCCGTCACGGCCTTATCGGCGTCGGCGTCGATGGCCTGCACGCCCAGGGTGACGTAAGCGATATCGGGGCGCGCGGTGGCCGTGCCCGATCCGTTGACGCTGATGGTGCGCGGCAGGGCCTCCGTGTCGGCGGAGCGCAATGCCAGGACCTGCCCCCCGCCGGCCAGCCCCACGCCCGCCGAAGCGGGCCTGCAGCCCAGGACCAAAAGGGCCGCCATGCCCAGGGTCAGGATCAAAGCGAACATCCTGTAGAACGTCTTCATCGTAAACCTCCTCCAAAAAGGTGACTTCTGCCCCTTCTCACAGGGCCATTTGGTTCCTTGGGCGGCTCTCCTACCCTACAGTTTGGGAGCGAGAGGTCGCTTGCGCGCCTTTTGGAACTCTGAACTAAAGACGCCGCAGGGGCAGAACAAGTTCCCTGACCCCTCGCGCCGGGATGGAGCGGCCGAAAGCCGCGACGGCCTTGCTTAAAGCCCGGCCTCGCTCAGCTCCCCAACGCTTCCCTGACCTTCTTGGCCAGATCGTCCGGCGAGAAGGGCTTGGGGAGAAAGTGGATCCCCTCCTCCAGCACCCCCCGCTGGGCGATGGTCTCGGCCGCGTAGCCGGACATGAAGAGGGTCTTGAGGCCGGGCTTCGTGGCCCTGATCCGTTCCGCCAGCTCCTTGCCGCTCATCTGGGGCATCACCACGTCGGTGAGTAGGAGGTGGATTCCGCCATCATGCCGGGCGCATACCTCAAGGGCCTCGTTGGGGTTGGCCGCCTCTAGCACCTGATAGCCCAGCCGCTCCAGGAGCCGGCGGGCCAACTGGCGCAATGCGTCCTCGTCTTCCACCACGAGGATCGTCTCCTGCCCCCCGGCCGGGGCGACCTTGCGCGCCTCAAGCGGCTGGGGCTTTTCCTCTCCCCGATAGCGGGGGAAATAGATCTTGACCGTCGTGCCCCGTCCCGGCTCGCTGTAGATGTCGATGAAGCCCTCGTTCTGCTTGACGATGCCGTAGACGGTAGATAGCCCCAAGCCCGTGCCCTTGCCGGGGCCTTTGGTGGTGAAGAAGGGCTCAAAGACGTGCTCCAGCGTCTCACGATCCATGCCACAGCCCGTGTCGCTCACCATCAAGAGCACGTAATCGCCCGGCCGAGCCCAAGGGTGGGCGCGGAGGTAGGCCTGGTCCAAGGTCGCATTGCTCGTCTCCACGACGAGCATGCCGCCCTCGGGCATGGCGTCGCGAGAGTTGACCACCAGGTTGGCCAGGACCTGGTCGATCTGCGAGGGATCCAAGCGCACGGGCCATAGTTCTGCCGAGAGCCTGAACTCCAGGGTGATATCCTCGCCGACGATCCGCCGCAGCATCCGCTCCATGCCCTTTAACTGCTCGTTGAGATCCAACACCCTGGGGGCGATGGTCTGCCGCCGGGAGAAGGCCAACAGGCGCTGGGTGAGCTCGGCGGAGCGCTTGGCGGCGCCGATGATTTCCTGGAGGTCCTGATACAAGGGATCGCTCGGCTCCAGGCGCGCCAAGGCCATGCTGGCGTAGCCCAGGATGACCCCCAGCATATTGTTAAAGTCGTGGGCCACGCCCCCGGCGAGGCGGCCCACGGCCTCCATCTTCTGCGCCTGGCGGAGCTGGGCTTCCAGCTTTTGGCGCTCCTCCTCCATCTGCTTGCGCTCGGTGATGTCGGTGAACATGCCGAAGGAACCGGCGAAGCGCCCCTGTGCATCCTTGAGCGCCCTGGCCGAAACCAACGTCCACAGCGGGGAGCCATCCCGCCGCCTGAAGCGGCGCTCATAGATCTCATCCTCTCCCGCGTGGCGCTTCCTCATGCGCTCCTCGTGAAAGGGCATGTCCTCCGGGAAGAAAAACTCCTCCACCTTGTGGCCAAGCATCTCTTCGGGCGTATAGCCCAACATATCGGCCATGGCCTTGTTGACGTACGTGGTGACATGATCGGCATCCATCGTCCAGATGCCCTCGTTGGCGGTCTCCACCAGCAGGCGATAACGCCCCTCGCTTGCCCGCAACGCCTCCTCCACCCGCTTGCGCTCGGTGATGTCCAGGGCGGTGAAGGTGGTGCCGGCGGAGGGATCGGCGGGGTCCACAAGCGCGGAGCTGAGCAGCACGTCCAGGATAGAGCCATCCTTGCGCTGCCAACGGGTCTCGACCGAACCCACGCCCCGCTCCCGAATTTGGGCGTACTTGACGCGGCCCACGAGGTCGAAATCCTCGTCGCTGGGATAGAGCACCCGCGCGCTCTGCCCGATGAGCTCTTCCCGGCTGTAGCCGAGCATCTCGCAGAGGCGCTCGTTGACCTCCAGGAGCCGCCGCTCCGGCGGTGGGGATACCAGCCCGATGCCGACGGGCGCCGCGCGCAAAAGGGCTTGCAGCCTGGCGTTACTCTCCGTTAGCGCCCTTTGCGCCGCGCGCTCCTCGGTTTGGTCGCGAAAGACCAGCACCACGCCGATGATCGCGCCCGCCTCGTCGCGGATGGGCGCGCCGCTATCGGCGATGGGCCGCTCCGCGCCGTCTTTGGCGAGGAGCAGGCTGTGATTAGCCAGCCCCACCACCGCCCCCTCGCGCAAGACGCGCTGCACGGGGTTTTCCGCCGCCGCGCGGGTCTCCTCGTTGAGGAGGCGAAAGACCTCCTCAATGGGCCTTCCTCGGGCCTCGGCCTCCGTCCAGCCGGTGAGCCGCTCGGCCTCGGGGTTCATCTGTTTGACCGCGCCGGCGGCGTCGGTGGTGATGACCCCGTCGCCGATGCTGTAGAGGGTGACGCGGAACTCTTCCTGGGCCTCCCGCTCCCGCCGCTCGGCCTGGTAAAGCTCGCGGTAAAGCCGCGCCTGCCGCTGGCGGTAGCCGTAGATAGCCGTCAGCGCGACGAGGAGGATAAAGACGACCGTGAAGAAGGCCGCGACCCCGGCGCGGTAGCGCGCCTCGGCGAGGACCTCGGCCAGGTCCACCTTGGCCACCATGAACCAGGGCGAGCCGGGGATGGGCCGCAGGTCGGCCAAGACCTTCACCCCCCTGTAGTCCCGGCCCTCGAACATTCCTTGCTTTCCGAGCGCTGCCTGCACCAACGGAAGCTCCGCGCGGCTCAGCGGCAGGCGCAAGGAGAGGGCCGCGCCGGGCCGAAAGCGCAGGTCATTCAAAAAGAGCACCTCCTCGCCCTCAACGCGCACGAGCAGGGTCTCGGCGCTCCGGCTGGGGATGGGCCAGGAACGGATCAAGGGATAGAGCACGTCGGCGGCGTTAGCTCGCAGCATCATCGCAGCCAGCGATCGGCCTCCCGCATCCAGGACGGGAGCGATAGCGTCCAGGTGGATATGGCCCAGCGAGCAGCGGTAAAAATCGCTTAGCACTGCCTCGCCGCGGGCGAGGGCCTCCTCCAAGGCCCGCCGCTCCTCGGGCTCCAGCGGGGCCGGCTCCGTGCGGAGGGAGAGCAACACCTGGCCGCGCGGATCCACCAAGAGCACATCGGCGTAGGCGCCCGTTTCCTGATCCAGTCGGAAGCGCTCCTCCAAATCCGCCTGAAGGCCGAGCACTTGGGGGTCCTGGAGCCAGACCTCCACCGCCCTTCTCAGCAAGGGGCTGCTCGCTAAGCGGCGGGCATCGGCCAGTTGCTCTCGCCGCCATTGCGCGATTTGCCCGGCCTTTAGCTCGGCGATAGCGGCGAGCTCGTGGTATTTCTCCTGCCGGATGCGGCGAAGCTCATTTTGATAATACGCCAGGCCTGCAGCGACGATCAATAGCGCGGCGAGGACAAAAAAGGCCACCCAGCGCCACCGGATGGCCGGAAGATGAATGCCCTCTGCCGTAACCCCTTTGACCGAGATGCCCCTTTTGCCCATGATGTCCCTCCCGCGCCAAGTGCCCATGCACCCTATAAACATTATACGAACTCTTGCATCTTACGTCAATGGGCGGGGCATAAAGTCCGGCACGCTGCCTTCCGGGCGGCAAAGGGCTGCACAAGACCAAAGGCCAGCAACGATGCCGGCGTGCCAAGCCTCCTTTGTCGAGCGACTTTGGAAACGCCCTGGCCGCACCGGCCGTAGCCGCAGCTTGGGTCTTAAAAGATCGCGGAGCACACAAAGACAGATGAGCTCTTCAGCGGTCACCGATCGGCAAGCTGCGCACCCTGACGCGTCCCTCGGTTACACTGATCACCGTACCCATGGTGAGCGCCTCAGCGTGGCGGGCAATGATCGCTTGCAAATGCCGGTAAACGTTGCAAGGACGCATGTCCCGCAAGCGGAAGATGACGACGCTCGGCGACCCGCTTTGCCCCAGCGCGACTAGGTCAGCGAAATCAAGATCATGAGTAAGCAATATCCGTCCTTCCTGGCGGGCTTTATCAAGGACGTCAGCATCGGGCAATTGACCCAAGCCCTGATCGTACAGGTGTAACGCATCATGCCCGTGTGCACGTAGGAGGTCCACCACTTTAGGCGAGATACCCATGTCGGCTAGGAATCTCATGAGGATGCCTGTTCGAGCTCGTACACCGACTCCTCGGCCAGCCAAGCAGCATACCTTAAGGCTTGGCGAATATCCTCTTCCTGCAGATAGGGATAGGCCTCAAGGATCTCCTCCGTGCTCATCCCATTGGCGACCAGGTTCAAGATCAGGGCCACCGTAAGGCGCATCCCCCGGATACATGCGCGCCCTCCCATGATCTTTGGGTTGAACGTGATCCGATCTAGGCCTGGCAACATGATTTACCCCCTTCTCACTCGGTCCCTAGGGTGACGCTGAATGTGTGCGCTTTCCCTCCTCGCATTGGTCGAGAATCAGCCTGGGCCATAAACATTATACCTCACGGCGAGGAGGGCATCAACTGCCCTTTGCCCTCACGCAGGGCAGCCCTTCCCAGTGGCGGATGCTGGTGACGCCGTTCAGCGGCTTGGAGAAAGGGAAGAGGCGGCAGACCAACGGCTTGAGCGCGGCTACCTCTAGCCCCTTGGCTACGCAGTAAGCGTGCAGTGCGCAATGCCCGCCCTGGAAATCACCGAAGAAGACGCAGCGCCCTTTGACGACGCGCAGCCAGTGCGGCTCCTCCTCCGGGCGAAAGTCAGGCCGGTGGATAACCCGCGCGCAGTAGAATCCCTGCCGGGCCACGACCCGCTGAGCGGCCGGGCGCAGCAGGGGCATGATCTGGGGTAAAGCGGCCTCAATGCGCTCCAGTTCCTCGCGCGTCACCGCTGCCCCGCCAGCACAGCAAGCGCCATCACAGGAGGCCCAGCAAGGGACGAGCTCATAGTCTTGTCCGTCGGCAACTGCCGAGGCTTCTCCAGGCAGTGGCTCCTTTTCATCCATTTATCGCCTCCGAATTGGCCGTCAGTGATCAGCGATCAGCCAGAGTTACCCCTGATCGCTAACGGCTTAGGTTGACGACCTCTCCTCCCAACTCCATGGAGCGATACGCCGCCAGCACCGCCTCCAGGGCCCGCCTCTGCGAGCGCCCGCTGGTCAGCGGCTCCTCGCCCGTGCGCACGCACTCCATAAAGTGCGCCACCTCCAGGGCGAAGGTATCTGCCGGGGGCACGTAGATGTCGTGCTGCACCAACGCCTCGCCCAGGAGGTAATCCTCCCGCTCGCTGAACAGCCGGATGGTGCGCCCGTCGCGTATGGCCAGGCTGCCCAGATCGCCATCTATGCGCAACGTATGCGTTTCGGGGCCGGCCGCGGTGCTCAGGCTCTTCATGATAAAGCTTTCCACCAGCGTGCCCACCGCGCCGCTGACAAAGCGCACCAGGGCCACGCTGGTATCATCCCCCTCCATCTGGGGGAAGCGCTGCGGCGCGCGCAAAGCGCAGACCGAGGCGATCTCCCCCATGAGCAGGCGCATGGCCTCGAAATCGTGAATCCCGCCGGACATCATGATCCCGCCGGCGGCCATCCTGGCATCCAAGAACCAGGGCCGCTCCTGGAGGAAGGATTGCACCAGGTAGCACTCGCGGGTCATCTGGATGAGCGCCGGCCGCCCGATGGCCCCCTTGACGAGAAGCTCGCGCACCTTTTGATAGAGCGGCTCATAGCGCACGTTCTCGGCGATCATCAGCACCACGCCGGCGCGCTCGGCGGCGGCGATCATGCGATCGGCTTCCTCCAGGGTGGCGGCGAGGGGCTTTTCGCAGAGGACATGCTTGCGCGCCTCAGCGGCGTCAACGGCCACCTGAGCGTGGAGCGCATGGGGCAGGCAGATGCTCACCGCCTCTACCGAGGGATCGCCGAGGGCCTGGCGGTAATCCGTGGAGATATGCTCCGCGCCATAGGCCCGCGCCAGCGCCTCAGCCCGGGCGCGCTCTACGTCCACCGCCCAAAGGACGCGCGCCCCGCATTGCGAAAAGGCCGCCGCGTGCCGCGCCCCGGCCCAACCGCAGCCGATGAGGGCCACACAAAATGCTCGCATCATGGTCCCTCCTGACTGGGACGAGCTGTCGGCCATCAGCCGTCAGCTCTTGGCTTTCAGCGGAGGGCTGCTGATGGCTGATCACTAATGGCTGACAGCTAGCTTCCCACAAACATCGCCACTGTGGCGATGGTTACTAACACGGCCAACACGATGGCCAGGATGTTGGTCAGCCGCTTGTTGCGCCAGTTGTGCATCAGCTCGCCGTCGTTGGCCAGGAGAAGCATCAAGACCATGACCACCGGCAAGAGCACGGCGTTGGCCACCTGCGAGAGCCACATCAAGGGGAAAAGCGGCAGGGTGGGGATGAGCACGATGGCCCCGCCGAGGATGATCTGCACCGTATAGAGGCCGTAGAAGATGGGCGCCTCTTTGGGGGTGCGGTCGATGCCCCGTTCCCAGCCGAAAGCCTCGCAGACGGCGTAGGTTGTGGCCAGCGGCAGGACGCTGGCCGCCAGGAGCGAGGCCCCCAAGAGGCCCACGCTGAAGAGGAGCTTGGCCTGTTCCCCCGCCAGCGGCGCGAGGGCCAACGCGGCCTTCTCTGCCGTATCCACGCGGATGCCGGCGGCGAAGAGGGTCGCCGCCGTGCAGATGATCACGAAAGCCGAGACCACGTTGCCCGTCACGGCCCCAAAGACCACGTCGGCGCGGGTATAAGGGTAATCCTTTACGGTTACGCCCTTATCGGCCACCGAAGCCTGCAGATAGGCGCAGCCCCAAGGGGTCATCGTCGTGCCCACAGTGGCTAACAGGGCCAATATATAGTGTCGCTCCAGGTGAAACTCGGGCACGACGACCTTCTTGAGCACCTCGCCCCAGGGGGGACGGGCGATGATCGCCGAGGCGATGTAGGCGAAGGCGTAGAGGCAAAGCACCAGTTGCACCTTCTCCACGCGCTTGTAGGAGAGGCGCAGGACCACGAAATACAGCCCGGCGACGGCGATGGGCACCGCGATGTATCGCGACACGCCTAGCAGCTCCGCGGCGGCGGCGAGGCCGGCGAATTGGGCCATGGTCGTGCCCAGGTTGGCCAGCACCAGCCCCAGCATGATGAACATCGTCCAGCGGACCCCGAAACGCTCGCGGATCAGGTCGGTTAGGCCCTTGCCGGTGACCGCGCCCATGCGCGCGGCCATCTCCTGCACCACGACCTCGCCAAAGGTCACCCAGAGGATGACCCACAGGAAGCCGTAGCCATAGACCGAGCCGGCCATGGAATAGGTGGCGATCCCCGAGGCATCGTTATCGGCGCTGGCGGTGATCAGCCCCGGCCCCAGAATGGCCAGAAAGAGGGGGATCTGTCGCCAGATGTTTCCCGGCTTCAACTTGGCCATGTCGCGCGCTCCGATTGAGTTGTCCGGCGTTAGAGGCGCCGGGGCGGCGAGATCAAACCCGAATGGGCCTGAGCCCGCATAGCGGGCGAAACGTGCCAGAGACTAGCGATACATGCGCGGAAGGCGCTTTTTCCAGGCGGTGGGGATGATCTTGTCCAGGGCGTCGTCGGCGGTGACGATACCGTGGAGGCGCCCCTCGTCATCCACCACGGGGATGGCCAGCAGGTTATACTTGGCTACGGCTTGAGCCACTTCGTCCTGGCTATCCTCCAGCTTGACGCTGACCACGCGGCGGTGCATGAACTCGCTAACCGGCTGCTTGGGGGGAGCCAGCACCAGGTCGCGCAAGGAAAAGACGCCTATCAGGCGCTCCTGCTCGTCCACGACGTAAACGTAATAGATCGTCTCTATATCATGGGCCGTCTCGCGGATGACGGCGATAGCCTCCTCAGCGGTGAGCTCCGGCCTGACGGCGACGAAGTCGGTGGTCATGATGCCGCCGGCGGTATCCTCGGGGTAGGCCAACAGCTTGCGCACATCCTCGGCCTCCTCATCCTCCATGAGGTTGAGGAGCTCATTGGAGCGATCCTCCGGTAGCTCGGCCAAAAGGTCGGCGGCCTCGTCGGGGGCCATCTCCTCCAGTACGTCGGCCACTTTCTCGTCGGGCATGGTCTCCACCAGGGAGGCCTGAAAGTCCGGCTCCACCGATTCCAGGGTATCGGCCACGGTCTTGACATCCAGCGATTCCAGCAGGGCCGAGCTCTCGCTGCGGCTGAGGTCGCTGATGATCTCGGCGATATCCGCCGGGTAGAGTTCGGCGATCTTCTCGCTAGGCACCTTGAGGCGCATGGGTTGGCCCCCGGGCAAAAGCTCAACGCTATCCCAGGAGACGACCCCCGGCGGCAGCTCCTTTCCCAGCCGATGGGCGATGCGCATCGCCACCTTGTCCAACCCCAGGCGGCGCAAGAGCCCTAAGCCGCCGATATCCACGTTGGCCAGATAAAAGTGACCGTCTACCCGGACCAGCTCAAGGTCATTGACACGCACCACGCGCACGCCGTTGATATCAATGATCTGCTTATCCAGCACGTCGCGCACCAGGAAAAGATCGTTTTCTGCGGGTACGTAGGGCACGATGTCCTGTAGCCGCCGCTTGAGAGGTATCCCCGGAGCGATCAACACGACCACGTCGGCCATGGGGACGATCAAGCTGCCGCCGGGCCGCTTGACGACGATGGCCACAATCGGCGGATGTGATACGTCACTGCGGATAGAGGCCACCAAGTCTTTCAAAGTGCCGATGCGCTCGCCATCAAGGTCAGAGACGGGCTTGCCCAACAAGTTGCTGATATGGAGCATGGGCCACCTCCTGGGGACAAGTAAACCAGAGGACCGAGCAGCAAGGCGTTGTTCAGCATGGGGGGCCGGCCTTGCAGCCCTCAGCGAACGACCTATATCTTAGCACCGCTAGGGTAAGGCGTCAAAAAAATAGGGGAAGGTCTCGAACCCTCCCCTATTCCGGCATCGCGGGCCGGCCTTATGAGCGCAGGCTCAGGGTGACGATCTGCCAGGGCCGCAGGGTGATATATACCTGCCGGCCTGAGACCCGCACCGGCACCTCCATCGGCCGGCCCAGGAGGTCCACCGCCTGCGCCGATGTAAGCGAGCGGTCAAACGTCAAGACCGCCTCCCCACCTCGGCCCTCATGCTCATAGAGGCGCACGATGAGCGCCTCTCCCTCGCGGTAGCAGGCGGAAAGGAGGGCCGGGCCCTCCAGTCGCAAAAAGCTATGGGTGGCGGGAAGCTGTGCTTCGCCGGGACAATCGGGGCGCACCACCGTTGGCGGGTGGCGCAGCTCGGCCGAACGGCGTTGGGGATCGGCCTCGCGCCAGTTGCCGCCGTGAAAGCGCAGGGCATAGGCGAAGGTATGCACCCCTGCGCCGCTCCAGGCATCGCCGGTGAAAACTTCCCAGGTTCCGGGGACGCGGCGCAGACAACGCAGGAGCACATGGCCCAACGCCCCCGGCTCCTTGAACCAGTAGTAATTGCCGTCGGCGCTGATCCAGGTGAGGCCATGCCCAGTGCCCGACCAATCGGCCCAGGATCGCCCCCAGAAAAAGCCAGGACGCAGCCGTTCAAACATGTCAGCGATGCCCAGATCCCCCTGGGGCACGTTATGGACGTAGATCTCGTGGTCGGGATCGCGCGGCTCCACGCCGAAGGGCACATCTACGGTGATCTGCCCGCCGGCCTCAATATCTCCCAAGAGGGTAACAAAGCCGGTCAAAGGAGCCTCCTCCCAGTGCCCCTCCAGGCGCACCTGGAATCCCAGCTCGTGGCCCTGATCGGTGGCGATGGTGTGGATCTCTGCCCGGTAAGGCCCCAAGCTCCCCCGGCTGCGATGCTCCCAACGCAGCGGCCCGCAATGCAGCCAATGGCTCTCCTCGGGCTGGAAGCGCTCGCGACGTAACTCCGGCCCGGCCGAGAGCCAATCCTGGTTATCCAAGACATGAAAGACAAGGTTCGGCCAGGGGGAACCGTCGCGGGCGAAATAGGTCGCCCCGTGAGCCCGGTCGTGCACCTCGCGCAGGGCGTGGTTACGGAAGACCAAGCGCAGCCCGCCGACTTCTAGGATGTCGTCCTTGGGCGGCTGGCCGAGGGGCGCGGCCTCCGGCGTGGCACGTTCCACAATGGTCACCCGCCGATAGCCCATCGGGGGCAAGGCCACGCGCACCAGGCGACGCTGGTCGGTGAGGCTTCCGGCATAGCGCGGGTGGCGGAACTCGCTCAGGCGCTGTTGGGGGAGGCTCTGGCCGGAATCGTCCAGCACCTCCAGGGACTCTACTCCCGCCGCCGGACAAGGGTGATACAGTTCCACGTCCGCGACAACTTCCCAGGGGTGTGGGTTAAAAAGGTATTGCGTGGTGCGCTCCCCGCCGCCGGCCGCGCGGACGATGGCTCCCAAGGCCTCGCGCTCCAGCCGCTCGGCATGGAAGCGCACGTCGCGGGCGAGTTCGGTGAGATAGGCTAGGTCATCGCGGAAAGCGGCCTCTTGGGCATGAGCCTGATAGGTGAGGTGCTGTCGCCAGAGGCGCAGGAGCTCCTCCCGCGCGGGCGGGAAGCCGGCAGGGGCCGCTGCCGACCGCCGGACAAGCTTTTCTTCCCAATGACTGTAGCGAGAAGCGAAACTTGTCCACCACTCGGCGCGCAGGAGGCGACGGTCGTTCATCTGCCGCCAGCGCCAGAGGCCGTTGGCCCCGCCGAAGGCCGCTTGATAGCCGCAATCGCACCCATCCAGCACCCCGCGCACGATGGGGAGCTTCTCGGCATGCTCGGCCACCGCCTGGCTGAACTCCAGCGGCGTACACCAGCGGATGGGCACTGACTCGCGCCGTCGCCACTCGGCGAGGAACCCCGCCAGATCTAGGGGCGGGTCGCCGGTAAAGCCGCGCCAGGGGCGAGCATCGTCCATCCCCTGGATCATCCAGAGCTGCCCGCTGGGGGAGCGGTCATCAAGGAGCTGGTCGCGGAACTGCCGGTCAAAGATCAGGGCGAGGCCGGCATCCCATTCCTCGTCTGTGGATTGGGCACCGGGTAATGGCTCGCTTTGCCAGAGGCCACCGTAAAACCCGCGCGTGACCAGGATGCGGCTACCATCCAGCCCCTCCCAGAAGAACTGGTGGGGGATGCCCTTGGCGTTCAGAGGCCCGTGGGGCCGCCAGGCGCGATAATACTTGAAGCCGGCCAGAGTGAGGATCTGCGGCATCTGGCTGTGGCCGATGGCGATGTCCACACTATGGAAGAGCGAGAGATCCGTAGGCGGCAGCTCCGCCTCAAAGAAGGCCCGGCCGATCTGCAAATTGCGCAGGTAGGTCTCATCGCCCACCTGGTTGGGGCGGCAATTGGCCACTTGGGCGCTGACGATGCGCACCCGCCCCTCGCGCACGCGTTCCTTGAGCTCTTTCAGGCGCTTGCCCAGCTTGCGGGCCACCGGCTCGTAGAACTCGCTGGCAGTATCAAAGAAATACATGAACTCGGGATCGCGACGCATGATATCCAGGGCCTCGCTCACCGCCAGGGCGTAGCGATCCTCGTGCCAGGCGCGGGATTGCTCCCACTGCCAATCGGCGTGCAGATAGTGCCATAGCCAGATGCACTTTCCGGCCAGCATCCGCCGGGCCTCTGCAGCGGTAGTTGCCATGAATTCCCTCCTTTGTACGTAGTGTGCCCGTTAGGGCATGGAACGCCTCACGGCGTCACTGCAAGCGTCTGTCAGCGTACCTTGTGCCAGATGACCGATTGCCTGCCCAGGAGAAAGCGCCAACCGCCCGCAAGGGCCGCGGCGTTCAACAAACAGATGTAAAAGGGCGCGAGCAGCCAGCCTACCCTCCGCCCGCGCGCCGCTAGGAGCCAACCTAGCCCTGCAAGAAGGTAAAAGGCCACCTGGAGGGCCAATACGCCGCGGTAAAAGGGCTGCCCCGATAGCCCCAGGTTGGAGAAGAAAAGGAGGATGAAAAGCGTCGGCGTCACCATCCAGCGGGCCATGCGATGGGAGAGGTACTGGAAGGTGATCAGCTTGTTGGGGTGGCGCAGCATCCCCGGCAGCCTGAAGAAGGCTTGCCAGCCGCCGGCGGCGATGCGCGAGCGGCGCTGCCACTCGGCGCGCAGACTGGGCGAGGCCTCCTCGTAGGCCAGCGCCTGCGGCTCAAAGACCACCCGCCAGCCCCTCTCCACCAGGCGCAACGAGGCCACGAAATCGTCTATAAACGAGTCGGGATCTGGGGGGATGTAGGCGTTGCGCCGCACAGCCCAAATCTCCCCCGGCACTCCCATGACCGAGCTCACCGCGCTATCGCAGGCTTTGAGGTAGGATTCGTAGCGCCAATATAGCCCTTCCCCCTCCTTGGCGACCGCATCCCCTTGGCCCGATATGCGCTTGGCCCCACTGGCTCCGCCCACCTCTGGATCGGCGAAATGGCGCACCAGCTTGCGCAGGGTATCGGGTTGGAAATAGCAGTTGGCATCGGAGAAGACGATGACCTCCCCCTGTGCCTGAGGGAACCCGCGCAATAAAGCTCGGGGCTTGCCCTGGCGCTCAGGCTGGTGTAAGAGGCGCACGTTCGCGTTTCGCTCGGCGTAAGTGCGGACGATATCCGGCGTCCTATCGGTGGAGCCGTCGGTGACGACGAGCAATTCCAGCTTATCTGGAGGGTAATCCAGGGCCAGGGTGTTTTCGATCTTGCGCCCGATACAGGCCTCCTCATTATAGGCGGCCACGAGCATCGTCACGGTGGGGGTGATGTCGCCCTGCTTGACCGGGCGCGCCCGCCAGCGGGCCAGCAAGGTGATAATAAGGGCATACCCTACGTAGGTGTAGAGGATGCCCAGGAGAGAAAGCCAAAAGATGACTGCACAGGCAGTCCTCATGACGCTTCCTCCAGTGGCCACGCTGCCCCGGCCTTGTGGGTAAACATAGGATCCCCGCCGAGCACGCAGGGAACGAGTTTTTATCCCTTACAGGTGCTGCACGCCCTCTTCGGCCGAGCAAACGTATATCTCGGGGACAAGCCCGGTGGCTTGGATGTACCTGCGGGCCACGTTGCGCTGAAAGGCCTCGGTGGCCTCGCTGAGCACCAGGTTCACCGTGCACCCGCCGAAGCCGGCCCCAGTCATCCGCGCGCCCAAGACCCCATCTTGCGCCCAAGCGGCCTCCACCATAGCGTCCAGCTCAGGACAGCTCACCTCGTAGTCATCGCGCAAGCTGAGATGTGAGGCGTTCATCAGTTGGCCGAAGCGGGCCAGGTCACCCGCCTCTAGGGCTTGGACCGCCTCCAGGACGCGCTGGTTCTCCGTCACGACGTGTCGGCAGCGCTTGCGGGTCACTTCATCCAATACGTCCTGACGGGCCTGGAATGCCTCGGGAGTGATGTCGCGCAGGGCGCGCAGGCCGAGCGCCTTGGCCCCGGCCTCGCATTCTCGCCGCCGGGTGTTGTATTCGGAATCCACCAGGCCGCGGCGCTTTTTGGTATCGCAGATGACCAGGCTACACCCGGTGGGGATGGGCACCAAGCGATATTCCAGACTGCGGCAATCTATCAGCAACGCGTGCCCTCGCTTGCCCAAGGAGATGATGTACTGATCCATGATGCCGCAGCGCATGCCGACGAACTCGTTTTCCGCCTTCTGACACAGGAGCGCCCGCCTGACGCCATCCAGGGCTAAATCCCCCAGAAGCTGAAAGGCGTAGGCCGTAGCTACCTCAATGGCTGCCGAGGAGCTTAGCCCCGCGCCGATGGGCACGTTGCCGGTGATACATAGCTCGCACCCCGTGAGCTGATACCCTGCCTGTTGGAGCGCCCAAGCCACCCCGCGAGGGTAGTTGCTCCAAGGCTGTTGTGAGTCGGGGCGCACGTCGTCCAGGGAGAATTCGCTTGCACCCCGAAAGTCAAGGGCATAAAGGCACACCCGGCGATCCGTGCGCGGGGCAGCGGCGATCACCACGTGCCGATCGATGGCCGCGGGCAGCACGTACCCCTCGTTGTAGTCGGTATGCTCGCCGATGAGGTTGACCCGCCCCGGAGCGGCCACCAGGAGCGTCGGCCTGGACGCAAAAACGCGCTCAAAGGCCTCGGCAGCCTGCCGGCGAAGCACCTCCAACCCGCTTTGGCCCTCAGAGTTCATCAATGCCTCCCGTCTCAAGTAGCGTGATGAGGTCGTGCAGGCTTCCTTGAAGGTCACAAGGGGCAGCCGCTGGCCCGCTCTCCCGCCTGCGGCATACCCAGAAAGTCTTGAGACCCCATTTGCCCGCGGCCATATCGGCATCAAGGCTATCCCCGACCATGAGACATTCTCCGGGAGCGCGCCCTAGCCGCTCTAGGATGGTGGCGAAGAAATGCGGGTGAGGCTTGCAGGCGCTCATCGTCTCGTAGGAGGCGATGAAATCGTAAGGGAACTCCTCTGCCCCCACTCCGGCCCAACGCAGGCGGGCCAGGGTGGCCGCAAGGGGGAACACCGGCTGCGTGGCGATGGCTACCTGATAGCCGCGCTCAAAGGCTAGTTCCACCAGCGGGCGCGCATCGGGATCGACGGCCGTATACCGCCGCAGGGTTTCAAAGTCCTGGGCGTAGAATTCCTCAAACAGGGGCATCAGTTCCTCGGGGGAACGCCCAATACGAGGGAAGAATTCCTGGCGAAAGACCTCGGCATTCGTGCCGTTCGTGCCGTCGTTGTAAAGCATGGCCCGCGTGGCCACTTCTAGGGCTTCCAGGAAAGGCTGAGGAGGGCAGACCTTGCGCACCTTGGCCAGCAGGGCCTTGATGTAGTGTTGCCCGAAGGCATCCATATCGTTGATGAGCAAGGTGTCATCCAGGTCTAGGAGTAAGGCTTTCATCTAGACATCGCGTCCGGGGATGAGGATAGTGGGCTTGGATGGTGCTTGGTCCTCCTTGTTACGAGGTGCCGGCTCGTCAAGGGGCATACCGGGGACGATGATCCCCGAGGCGGTGCGGTGTTCCGCCGGCAAGAGCCCTTCCTCTTCCTCTTCTTCCTCCTCGCGCAGGCGCTCGCGCTCCCGACGCAAGGTGAGCTCGCGCAACTTATCGCGCGCGCGGGCGGGATCGGCGTAAGGGGTTCCCGGGCCGATCTGTGCGCGCAATGGCTCGGCTTGGGGAGAAAGCAAAAAGGCCATAAAGATATGCCCGTTCTCCCGCAGGAAGGTATCCCAGGTTCCCCGATAGTGATCCGCCATATAGCGGTTGTAGGCGTTGGTCACGTAGGCGACCAAATCCCGCTCAAAGGCACCTGGGAGGATCATGGTCATGTAAGAGAGGCGCTTCACGCCCCGCAGTTCAAACAGCCGACCGATCAAGAGGTCACCCGGCTTGGCGTTGCGCGCCAGGGCCTCATCCTGTACGCTCAGGGTGCCCTGGCGCAGACAATCGTACAGCTCAAGTTGGCCACTCTCCCCGATGGCCAGCACGCGGAATAACCCGCTCACCGAGGTTGCCCAGGCTCTAAGGATCTCCAGGGCTTCGGTGGGGTAATTGACCGCCTGTGTCTCCATGAACCATTCTATGAGGGGCTTGCGGTCGTCGCCGGTGGGGTAGTCGTGGATGAACCACTCCAACATGCGGCGTACATCATCGGGCGGGATTTGCTGCGCGGCCTCTACGTCATAGAGGCCGCCCCAGTAGAGGTTATAGGCATTAGTCAAGTCGCGAAAGAAGCGGGGCGTTTGCGCGGCCTCGTAGAGCCGGTTCATGAGGTAAGCCTCGGCCTGGCTCAGGCTCAATTCCCTGGAGGCGCTGAAGCTATCGCGACGCATGCAACAGTTCTTGTACTTTTTCCCACTCCCACAGGGACAGGGATCGTTGCGGTTGATTCTAGGCATTTTGGGTTTGCTTTCGCTATCTAAGGTGAGAAGGCGTATGTCACCTCCCAATAGTACCATAGGAGGGGCTTGACGTCAACAGCGGGACGAACGCAACGGCGCTTAGGGTGGGATGGTTCGCCTCGCAGGCCAGAGGCTCCCTAAAATTGAGCATCCGGCGCGGTCAACGGCCGGGTTAGATAGCTCCTTTGCCCCCATCCAACACCTCGCGCACCTTCTTAGCCAAGGCCTCCACACCGAAGGGCTTCTGGATGAAGGGGGCGCCCGGCTCCAAAACGCCCTGACGCGTGATGGCCGCATCGGTGTAACCCGACATATACAGGGCCCGCAAACCCGGATGGGTTTGCCGCAACCGCTCTACCATCTCCCTACCACTCATCTCCGGCATCACCACGTCGGTCAGCACCAAATGGATCGCCTCGGGCTGGGCCTGGAAAAGCTGGATGGCCTCCGGGCCGTTTGGGGCCTCCAGCACCGTGTAGCCCAAGTTGCGCAGGACCGACGCGGCGAGCTGGCGCAACTCATCGTTATCCTCCACCACGAGGATCGTCTCCCATCCCCCAGGGATTTGTACCGTCGCGGGCGATGCGGGGCGTAGCTCACTATCCTCCTTTATGCGCGGCAAATAGATCTTGAAGGTCGTCCCCTGCCCCGGCTCGCTGTAGACGCTGATATCGCCGCCGCTCTGTTTGACGATGCCATATACCGTAGCCAAGCCCAATCCCGTTCCCTGGCCCACTCCTTTGGTGGTGAAGAAAGGCTCAAAGAGGTGCTCCTTGACTTCGGCGCTCATGCCCAAACCCGTGTCGCTCACCGCCAGGAGCACATAGCGCCCGGGGCTTAGCTCTGGATGTCGGCTGATCGCCTCGGCGAACTCGACGTTGGCCGTCTCTAGGATAAGCTCCCCGCCGTTGGGCATGGCGTCGCGCGCATTTACTGCCAGGTTAAGTATCGCTTGCTCGATCTGCCCGGGGTCAGCCTTGACCTTTCCCAAGTCCTCTGCCAGGCGCAGCTTGAGGGCGATATCCTCGCCGATGATACGCTGCAACATCTTGACCATGTTCCTGATGATCTCGTTGAGGTCCAACACGCGCACTTCCAGGACCTGTCGCCGGCTGAAGGCCAGCAATTGCCGGGTGAGGCTGGCGGCGCGCTCCCCCGCGTGCAGGATGGCCTCCAAATCGGGGCGCAGGGGGCTATCCGCTTCTAGCGAGCTGAGCAGCATTTGGCTGTAGCCATTGATCACCGTGAGCAAATTGTTAAAGTCGTGGGCAATGCCCCCGGCCAAGCGCCCGATGGCCTCCATCTTCTGTGCCTGGCGCAACTGCTCCTCCAGGCGCTTGCGCTCGGTCACATCGCGGGTTATACTTATAAGGGCTTGGAGCCGGCCTTGAGCATCCCGCACCGGCGCCGCGTTGATTTCCCCGATGAAGCGGCTGCCATCCTTCCGGAGCAAAGTATACTCGGAAACTTGTGCGACCTCCCCTCCCAGGATCTTGCGGTGATTTTCTATCGCCTGCGCGCGCTCCTCGGGAACGATCAGCTCCCAGGCGCTCTTTCCCAAGAGCTCCGTTGCCGTCTTGTAACCGTGCATTGCCGCCGTGCGCTGCGAGGCGTTGATGATCCTCCCCTCCAGGTCCATCATCATGATCGCGTCGGGGGATGTGGCCACCAACGTGCGATATAGCTCCTCCGACTCGCGCAGCGCGTCCACAGTGCGCTTGTGCTCTATGGCCGCGGCGATTTGCGGGGCCGCCAGTTCCAAAAGGTGCAGGTCGCTTGGCGTGAAGGCGTGGGGGTCGTCGTAGCTCTGCACCGAGAGCACCCCGATGACCCCCTGTGCGGTCTTCAGGGGAACGCCCAGCCACAAGGGCGAGGGGGTCCCTACCAACTCTACTTCTCCCCGGCGCATCAGCTCGCGGTGAAGCTCCTCGTCCACCAGGAGGGGTTGCCCGGTGCGCCGCACATAGTCCGTCAGGCTGCGCTTAAGCTGTTGGGGGGCGATGTTGCCCGCGAGGTCATCCGGGTCTACGCTGTAGGGGAAGGTATACAGCTCGCCTTGGGGATCATATAGGGCCACATAAAAGTTCGCCATGTCCATGAGCGTGCCGAGCTCCTGGTGGACGACGCGCAGGAAGTCGGCGAGCGCCCCCGGCGCGCTCGCCGCCTGGGCGATGCGGTAAAGGGCAGCTTGGATGGCTTGCTCGCGCCTGCGCTGCAGGGCCACCGAGACCTGGCTGGCAAAGAGCTCCAGCGGGGTCCAATCGCCAAGCTCAACCCCCGGCCCCAAGAAGAAGGTCGCATTGCCGAGCAGCTCTCCCTTGTGCACGAAACCCAAAGTGTAGAGACGTTCTACGCCAAGGAGCCGCGTGATGGCCTCGCACACTTTCCGGGGCACTTGTCCGAGGAAGAGCTCATATACGCCCTCCTCCAACGCCGCCACCTTGCCCAAGGAGAGCCTAGCTCGGTCCTCGCCCGATATCCTGAAGGTCATGCCCAATGGGTTCCGCCCGGCCATCTTCAGAGCAGCCTCAAAGGCCGGCCCGGCCCCGGCCAGGGCGCGAAGACGGAGGACATGCGCGTTAGGCTCATAGGAGTTCACGACCACGATGGCCCTTTCCCCGAGCATCTCGCGCATTCGCTCGGCGATCAACTGGTAGATGTTATCCTCAACGGATAGCTCTACGAGCTCTTCGGCAGCCCTGGAGAGGGAGGTCATCTCGCGGGCGTGCTGCTCCTCGCGGCGCTCGGCCTGGAGGCGCTCGGTGATATCCGTGTAGATGACCACCGTTCCCAGCAGCTTATCCCCGCTCAAGACCGGCGCAGCGGAGATGATCACGTT
>Ga0315298_1001987_pt1 | contig 36147 bp, 33 predicted proteins | sample WHS_1_MG_FD_203077 | JGI IMG/M metagenome (GOLD analysis project Ga0315298, IMG submission 203077) | Extremophilic microbial mat communities from Washburn Hot Springs, YNP, Wyoming, USA - WHS_1_MG | ecosystem: Environmental > Aquatic > Thermal springs > Hot (42-90C) | place: USA: Wyoming...
TCATATACAAAAGAGAGATCTACAGGAACACTATCCCAGTAAAAAGGATAACTTATAAACTTTGGTTCGAAGTTCATACTTTCGCCTCCTTCCTTTATCAATCTAAAATCTTGGTATCTCTCCACATATTCTATATTCTCTGTAGACATTAACCATCTCCTCCTTCCAACGATTTTTAACCTTTGATTCCTGTAAGTACAATCCCTTCAGTAAAATACTTCTGAGCGAACAGAAACACAATTATAACTGGCAAAACAGATAGTGTTGCCCCAGCCATAAGAGCAGTCCAGTCTGTCGCATGAAAGCCTCTAGTGAGGGTAGCTATCCCTACAGTTATAGTCTTTTTATCTTCGGAATTTATTACTACCAAAGGCCAAAAGAAGTCATTCCAGCTTCCCATAAAAGTAAATACCCCAAGAGTAGCTAATGCTGGAGTAATTTGTGGTAACATTATAGTGCTATAAATTCTAAAATAGCCACAACCATCTATTTTAGCAGCATCCTCAAGCTCTTTTGGAATAGTTAAGAAGAATTGCCTAAGTAAAAATGTACCAAATGCCCCTCCAAATAGTCCTGGCACAAATAAAGCATAAAGAGTATTGATCCATCCCAAGAAACGTACAAGAATATATGTAGGTATAAGAGTAACATATCCTGGGATCATAAGTGTCCCAAGATACAATAAGAATATAATGTCTCTTCCTGGGAATTCTAATCTAGCAAAGGAATATCCCGCAAGGGAACAACATATCAACTGCCCTATAAGGACTAGAGAGGTGACAATTACAGAATTAAGGAATTGTCTTGCAAATGGGATAAAGGTAAATATTTTACGGTAAGCTTCTGTAGTAAAATGTGACGGCAGGAGACGAGGTGGATAAATAAAAACCTCTCTATACTCCTTAAAAGAGGTAGTCAACATCCAGAGAAATGGAGTTAAGGTTGTTAAAGTTAAGCCTATAAACAGGATATACAGTAAAACTCTCTCGAACATATTTCTATCTACTTTAGAGTAATTCATAAGAAACCCTCCCTCCTAAAAATTTTACCTGCATAAGAGTAAGGAGAAATATTATTAAGAATAATACATACCCTAGAGAAGCAGCATAACCCATCTTAAACCAGAGAAAGGCATTCTGGTAGAGGAAGTAGTTGTATGTTAATGTAGCATTTCCAGGGCCTCCATTTGTCATTACATATATCTCTCCAAAGACCTGAAAAGAGCTTATTACACTCATAACTAATACAAAAAATAAAGTAGGAGTAAGTAAAGGCAATGTAATCCATAAAAACATTTGAGTACGACTACCGCCATCAATCTTAGCGGCTTCATATAATTGAGTAGGAATCCCTTTAAGCCCAGCTAGAAAAATCACCATATCATAACCCATACCATGCCATATACTCATTATAGCTATACAAGGCATAGCCAGTTTAGGGTCACTTAACCATTGTTTAGAAGGAAGCCCTATTAGGTTTAAGATAAAGTTTAAGATACCAAATTCTGGATTATAAAGCCACTTCCAGACAATGGAAATAGCTACTGTTGAAGTTACTACAGGTAAAAAATAAGTACTCCTAAAAAAATTAACTCCCCTCAAAGGAACATTTACTAGAATAGCCAATAACAGAGAAACTACCATACCGGCTGGAACTGTTAAGAGCACATAGTATGCTGTATTTTTTAAACCTGTCCAGAATAAAGTATCATGTAACAATTCTTTATAGTTGCCAATACCTATCCATCTAGGTGAAGATAGTATGTCCCACTGGGTAAAACTTAAAAGTAACCCCGCTATTACAGGCCCTAAAACAAAGACGAGGATCCCTATCATATTAGGAAGAATAAACAAATAACCAACTACATGTTCTTTTCTCTTCAATGAACTCTTGCTATACAAGTATATCACTACTCCTTTCTAACTGAGGTTCTCAGGTAGCCTACATTTGGTGTAGGCTACCTGAGGAAGCACTCCCAATCACTTGCTCTGAAGCGCTTTTGTTACATTGAGAGCAATATCCTTCATCGTAGGAGCAACAGGTTTTTGATTCCTAAGTATTAAGTCCATTTCTGGATTAATATATCTCGATGCAATCTCAGGCCATCTAGGATCAAATGGGTCAAATATAGCATATCTAGCTGCTATTTTATTCACTACAAGGTTTTCTAAATAGAGATCCTTCTGCGAAAGATACCAATTACATGATGGGATATAAGCGGGGACATCAAGAGCTCCTTTATAAGAACCTTTAAACTGAATTTTAAATCCTTCAAGTCCCATAAAGAAAGTAATCCAGTCCCAAGCTAAATCTGGCTCTTTTGAGGTAGCGCATATAGTCCATGCAGTTCCTCCTGTAGGATACCCTCTTATCCCTGTTGGACCAGCTGGTGCTATCGTTAGTCCTGCTATTTCATTATATTCTTTAGGATGGAAGAAAGCATCCCAGATTCCACCATATGACATAGCTACTCTCCCAGTAAGGAAAAGGTCTACTGAAGTAGCTCCTGAAGCTTGCAACATTGCTGGGGAAGGGCTTACTCCATATTTATACATAAGGTCTAGATAAAATTGAACACCATCTATTGCTCTTTTAGAATCTAGTGTACACTTAGTAGGCTCCTTTATATTATCAACTAAAGATCCACCATTAGTATAGACAAAGTACCGCCAGTTACCTACTGGGTCATAGCCATATTGAGTAACTCTATCCCCCTGTTTTTTTGTAAGTTTTTGTGCAGCGTTTAATAATTGTTCCCATCTCCAGGTATCATTAGGATAAGCTACTCCAGCTTCTTTAAAAAGTTTCTTGTTATAAAATAAACAAGCTACAGGCTCGCAGTCCCAGGGTATCCCATATAACCTGCCCTTTACTGAATACCTATCTATATAATGAGAAAAGAAATCCTTTTTTGAAAATCCTTTAGTCTTTTCTAAATAATCCGTAAGATCTTTTAAGACACCTTTAGCAACAAATTCTGGAAATGGCTGATTTTCTACAGTTATAACATCTGGGGCCGTTCCTGAAGCAACTTGAGTAAGTATCTTAGGAAGAAACTCATCCCAAGAACTAATTTGAACTTCAACTTCAGTTACTTCTGGATGTTTATTCTTAAATGCTTCTACTATTTCCTTCCATCCACCTAAATCAGCGAGGTTATACCAACAGGCTATCACTAGCTTCTTACTAAAACCAGGCACTGTAAAAAGAGAACTAAAAAACACAACCATCATTAATACTATTAAACACTTTTTCATACTCTAATTCCTCCTTCTCTAAAATTAATTAAAATTCTTAGTAATTTATCTACTCCTCTATCCTCAACTCCTTAAGCAGTAAATCTATACTTCACCCTCCACTATTTAACCCCCCCTATTAAACTTCCAAGGTGCATTTTCTTGAGACTGCTATCCAAACCCTACCTTCTCAGGTTAACTAGACCGAAGTATCTTTCAGTTCGTTTTATAAATCCTCTCATTTATAAGTCCTTTCCATCACCTCCTGGACGTAAAGCCCATCCTCAAACGAAGGCGAAGCTTCTCTATCTTGAGCTATGCAAGAGATAAAGTTAAATTGACTTGCTATATGAAACCTCTCCCAACCTATAGAAAACTTTGGCCCTGGTAGGCTGGAAGGTGCTGGATATCTATTTACACATTCAACTGCTTTAAAACCTCTTTTACCTCCAATAGGCTCTCCTGGCTCTGTCGCATCATAGATATATAACCAGTTTGGCTCCATAAGATGAAACCTCATAGAACCCCTTTCTCCATAGATCTCAAAGCTTAAATCATCATTTGTCCCTGTAGCTACCCTAGAAGCCTCTAGCGTTCCTAATGCACCGTTAGTCATTCTTACCTGGAGAACGATATAATCATCTACCTTTACCTCTCTCTTCTCTCCTGGATCTTCCAATAGGGGTCTTTCTTTTATAAATGTTTCTTTGAAACCCTGGACATCCTTGTATTCACCCAAGAGGTAACGTATTAAGTCTATAATATGAGAACCCAGATCGTAGAGAGCCCCTCCTCCACCCTTTTCTTTATCTAACCTCCAGGTGATAGGTCTACTTGGATCATTATAACCAGAGTGAAGATATGAAGCCCTAAAGTGAAAGACTCTACCAAGAAATCCTTCCTCTATAAGCTGTCTTGCTCTCATAATGGCAGGGACAAATCTATACTGGAATGCCATTTGGTTTATAATCTTTGTCTCTTTGGCTACTTTTACAATCTCTTTTGCCTCTTCTACATTCATAGCTAGAGGCTTCTCACAATAGACAAACTTACCAGATCTCATAGCATCAATCAGAATGTCCTTATGAAGATAATTTGGGGTGCAACAATCGATAATATGGATATCCTCATGTTCTAAAAGCTTGTGATAATCAGTAGTACCAAAGAGATACCCTCCCTGTTCTACTCCTTTTTCAGCTGTTTCTCTATGTCCAGAACAAACCCCTACAAGTCTTATCTTTACTGGCATAGGATCATAGTAAAGGTTTAAAATCCTGTATGCCAAGGTATGAATTTTACCTATAAACCCGTAACCCACTAAACCTATCCCTAATTCTCTCATTGATATCCGTACTCCTTCTCTACTTCATAAATAGACTCTTCTATAAGGTCAAGCGCCTTATTGGCTATCTCTTCTGGCATAATAAGTGGAGGAGAGAGTCTTAATATGTGTCTTGCAGGTATCCATGCTACTCCTTTTTCAAATGCCTTCTGATAGACCTTCTGTCCCGCCTCAATAAATGGTTCTTTAGTTTCTCTATCCTTTACTAGTTCTATCCCTAAAAGGCATCCCTTTCCTCTTACATCCCCTATAATGGGATGAGTTTCTTTCATCTTATATAATCTTCTAAAAATAAATTCACCTAATTTGGCTGATTTTTCTACAAGATTCTCTTCTTCTATCACCTCTATAGAAGCCAAAGCAGATGCACAAGCCATTGGATTTCCTCCGTAGCTAGTAGATGCGCTTATCTTTTCCAATTTGTCTAGATACTCCTCTCTTATTGCTATAGCTGTAACTGGAAATCCGTTACCAAAGCCTTTACCTAATGTAATTACATCTGGAATCACATTATAATGCTCTACACAGAACATCTTCCCTGTGCGAGCAAAACTAGTAAGGACCTCATCAACTAGCAATAAAATACCTAACTCATCACACAATGCTCTAAGCTTTGGTAGATACTCATCAGGTGGGACAATAGAACCTGCCCATCCTTGTATAGGTTCTATAACGATACCAGCAACCTGCCCAATAGTCTCCTGTTGTATTACCTCTTTTATATAGTCAACACAATATAAGTTACATTCTGGATAATGCATCTTAAAACTACATCTGTAACAATACGGATAAGGAACCCTATGGAATCCTACCGCTCTAGGTCCAGTAGTTATATTCATATCTGCCAAACTTACTGCGCCCATCGTCTTACCATGGAAATCATTAAAGAATGAAATAAATTCAAACCTATTCGTCTGAGCACGAATTACTCTCATTCCAGCTTCTACTGCTTCTGTTCCCGAAGAATAAAATTGGAAACCATTGAGATTCCCTGGGGTTATAGAGGCAAGCTTTTCTAAAAGTTTTACTTTTACTTCTGATACATAATCGTGGGCATTCATAAGCTTAGCTACCTGTTTCTGAAGAGCTTCTACTACCTTTGGATGGCAATGTCCAGTATTTGTTACATATATCCCTGAGCTAAAATCGATATATGTATTCCCGTCTATATCTGTTAATGTATAACCATTACCAGATTCGAAAGCTACAGGGAAAAGTCTTGCCTGGGAAGAGAACCCCTTCATATATCGATTTGCCCTTTCCCAGAGTTCTAAAGATTTTGGTCCTGGTGGCTTTACTTTAATATTTGGAACTGTTTCTACTAATTTCACTTCCATTTCTTCTCCTTCCTTTCTATACCTGGCATACTATTACTTCTACTCCTTCTTCCTTTAATGCCTCGATATGTTCTTGTGATGTTTCACTATCAGTTATGAGCTTATTTAACACTTTTGTATGGGCAATAAAGGCAAAGGCTTCTTTACCAAATTTACTATGATCAGCTAATCCTATTACTTCTTTTCCCATTTCAATAACGAGACGCTTCACTTGAGCTTCCACAATACTAGCTGTACTCATCCCTTTACCTGGAATGATAGCACTTATACCAAGAAAAGCTTTATCTACCTTCAACTCACTAAGAACCCTTTCTGTTAAAGGTCCTACTAGAGCAACAGTTTCTTTCCTAAGGTCTCCCCCAGGGATAATCACATGGACCCCCTTAGCACTGAGCAATTCACTAGCTATATCTATAGAATTGGTAACTACAGTAAGGTTATGACGACCTTTTATATTTTTAGCGATCTGGAAATTAGTAGTTCCCGATTCGATAAAAATAGTATCTCCATCGTTAATTAGTTCTGCCGCCCTTTTACCAATAGCCATCTTTTCCTTTAAATTTTTTCTTTTCTGAGAGGAATAAAGAGGTTCATACGAGATACTCTGGGGAAGAACAGCTCCTCCATGAGTACGTCGCAAGAGCCCCTCTTTTTCCAATGCTTCAAGATCTCGTCTTATCGTTGCTCCTGTAACGTTAAACATCTTTACCAGGTCAGGAACTTCTACTGCCTTTTCCTGCTCTAATAGTTCCAATATTTTACTTCTTCTTTCTTCAGCTAGCATAATCTTATGTCCTTATATGTTTATTTATTTCTCTTTATCATTTTTATTTATGTTTATATGCTATCATTTAAAGAAAAAAATGTCAAGAGGTGTATGTATGTTCTTCAATGCAAAAGTTTATAGAGCCCTAGAGCCTGACATCACTTAACAGTAAGAATTGATATGGAGTATAATCTTATTGGTATTGTTAATGTTAACCTGATTATGTTATAATATAGAATGTTATGAATGACATATTAAGGAGTTAATGTTAACAGATGGCTACTATAAAAGAGGTTGCTGAAAGAGCCGGAGTATCGGTAATGACTGTCTCCAGAGTAGTAAATAACAGTAAATATGTGAGCCCAGAAACTAGAGAAAAAGTAGAAAGGGCGATGAAAGAGCTAGAATATGTTCCTAACGCCCTGGCTCATGGATTAATTACTAAGAAGACTCATACATTAGGACTTATAGTTTCTGACATCACCAATCCTTTCTTTACTACTATAGCAAGAGGAGTAGAAGATACAGCAATAAAGAATGGCTTTAATATTATTTTGTGTAACACAGATGAGGATACCCAGAAAGAAAAGATGTATATTGAACTTCTTTTAAGGAAGAGAGTAGATGGTATTATCCTTAGTTCTGCAGATTGCAATAAGAAGAACAGTATAGAACAGGTAATATCAAGAAATGTTCCCATAGTATTAATAGATAGATATATCAAAGGTATAGGGGTGGATTGTGTATATAGTGATAGTAAAAATGGAGCCTATAAGTTAACAAGATATCTAATTAGTCTTGGGCATAAAAGGATAGGAATTATAGTGGGACCCCCAAGGATATCTACTGCAGTAGATAGGGTAGAAGGATATAAAAGAGCCCTTCAAGAAGAAGGTATAACTATAGATGATTCGCTAATTAAGTGGGGAGAAAAATATAATAGAGAAGATGGATATAAAAGTGCTATAGAACTATTAAATATGAATAATCCACCTACAGCGATATTTGGAGGGAATAGGCTGATAACTGTAGGGATGCTCAAGGCGATTAGAGAGTTAAACTTGAAGATTCCTGATGATATCTCGGTGGTCTCATTTGATGAGGTAGAAGACATATCAAATACAAACCCCTTTCTCACTGTGGTAAGTCAGAATTCTTATGCAATAGGAGTACTTGCTACTGAGTGGCTCTTAAAGAGGATAAGGGGGGAGAGTAAATTTTTAGAAGACCCACAGGATATTGTGTTACAGCCCAAGTTAATCATAAGAGACTCCTGTGGGAGTCCAAGGGAGGAGGTGGTAAAAGCTAGCCTATCTAAATAAAGTCTTAACCTGATTAACTTAAGGGGAGTATGAGAATGAGGATCTATAGTAAAACCTAGTAATTTAAAATTTTAAAAGGAGGTAATACAGTATGAAGAAGTATATTGTAAGTTTAATGCTAATAGTGTTGGTTGTCGCTATAACAATCAGCAGTGTTCCAGTTTCTTTTGCTCAAAAGGTTCCTAGTCCTAACTTCTATAATACACCAGCGGATTATCAGAGGGCTACAGGAAAGAAGATAGCTAAATTTAATGAATCACCAATGTTAACTGAACTAGTAAAACAGGGTAAGCTTCCTCCAGTAGAAAAAAGATTACCTAAAGACCCACTAGTTGTCGTTCCAGTAGAAGAGATAGGACAGTATGGGGGAACAGCAAATCTCTTTACTAACTCTCCTAATAGCCCAGGAGAAGCAGATTACTTTATAGGTTATGAATTTCTGCTCGGAATAGCTACAGATGGGACTTCAGTTACACCTCATATGGCAAAGAGCTGGAAGTTTACAGATGGTGGAAAAACATTAACCTTATATCTACGTAAAGGAATAAGATGGTCAGATGGAGAGCCATTTACAGCTGACGATATTATGTTCTGGTACGAGGATATGATATTAAATGATGACCTCTATCCAGTAAAACCTATCGAGTGGTCTCCTGGTGGAAAGTTAATGAAGGTAGAAAAGATTGATGACTATACAGTCAGACTGAGTTTTGCAGTGCCTTATCCACTTGCAATCTATAGACTAGCTCATGAGACGGGAGGGATCTTTGCTCCTAAACATTACCTGAAAAATTTCCATCCTAAGTATACCCCTATAGAAGAATTAAATAAGAGAGCTAAAAGTGAGGGGCTTAACACATGGGTACAACTTTTTGGAAAGTATAACGATTGGTTACAAGGAGCTCCCACCCTTAGGCCCTTTATGCTTACTAAAAAGGGACTAGACTACCTTACCTTTGAAAGGAATCCATACTATTGGGAAGTAGATACAGCTGGAAATCAACTTCCATACATAGATAAGATCTTTGTAAGAGTGGTCCAAGACATTAATATGATGGACCTAAAGGCTATAGCTGGAGAAGCAGATTTTGCAGGAAGACGTACTGCATTAGAAAACTATACCCTCTACAAAGAGAACGAGAAGAAAGGGAACTATAGAGTACTCTTATGGCCAGGAGTATGGGGATCACAGATGAACATTATGTTTAATCTCACATATAAAGACGATATAGTACTCAGAGATATATTTAGAGACGTAAGATTTAGGAAGGCTATGTCCCTGGCAATCAACCGTGATGAAATTAATCAGATGCTCTACTTTGGCTTAGCTGTTCCACGTCAGGTCACTGTAATACCCCAGTCTCCTTACTATGAAGAGTCTTTTGCAAATGTCTATATAGATTATAATCCTCAAGAAGCTAATAGACTTTTAGATGAGATGGGACTCAAAAAAGGACCTGATGGCTATCGATTAAGACCAGATGGAAAGAGATTGGAAATCCTGGTAGAATATACCCCAGAGGCAAGTCGAGATAAGATGTTAGAGATGATTTCTCATTACTGGAGTAATATCGGTGTAAAAACAGAGGTAAGAGAGATAGCTAGAGAATTACAACCCTCAAGGGCCAAAGGAAACCTCATACAGGTAGGGGTTTGGACGGCTGATAGATGTTCTTTCCTGTTTCCCTTCCAACCATACTGGTGGGTACCGATGGATTATGACTGGGAAAATACATGGTGTCCACTATGGGCACAGTGGTATGTAACTGGAGGTAAGGCAGGAGAAGAGCCCCCTAAAGAGCTAAAAAATCTTTTGAAATTGTGGGAAAGAATGCAGACAACACTAAGTGATAAAGAGAGGATAAGATTAGGAAAAGAGATCCTTAAATCTAATGCAGAGAATCTATGGACTATTGGAACGGTAGGCTTAGCTCCTCAGCCGATAATAGCAAAGAATAACTTAAGAAATATTCCCGAGAAAGGGCTCTGGGGTTATGACCATCTACGAACCTATCCATACTTCCCTGCCCAATTCTTCTTTAAAAAATAATAAGTCTGGGGGGGATCTTTCCCCCCTAAAGAAAGGATGTTTTAGTTCAAAGATGGGAGAGAAAGGAATTGTAAGGCTTAATCTGAGAACCCGGATAAAATTAAATGATGAGAGCTGGACTGAAAGGATAGAGCAAACGGAGTTTAGTACTACCAAAATTGCTATACTTCTCTGTGATATCTGGGATAATCATTGGTGTAGTGGAGCTAAAAAAAGAATAGATATGTTAGTCCCCAGGATAGACGAGGTTATTAGTATAGCAAGAGAGAATGGGATTCAAATTATACACTCACCTTCTGATACAATGTCATTCTATAAAGATTCTATCTATAGAAAGAGGATATTAGATATACCTAAGATAGAACCAGTAGAGATATTAACCTTTAATGAACCTCCTTTACCTATAGATGACTCAGATGGAGGGTGCGATACAGAGGAAAAACCTTGGTATAGGGCTTGGAGTAGGGAACATCCATCTATAAGGTTTGGAGAGAATGATGTAGTATCAGACAATGGGATAGAGATATACAGTTTCTTAAAATATACCAGAATAGATACCCTCATCTATGTAGGATTTCATACAAATATGTGTATACTAAATAGGTCTTTCGGGATACGGCAGATGAAAAGGTGGGGCATAAATTGTATATTAGTCAGAGACCTAACAGATGCAATGTATAGTCCAACTATGCCTCCCTATGTATCTCATAAGAAAGGGACAGAATTAGTGATTGAACATATAGAAAGATACTTGAGTCCTACTATACTAAGTGAGGATCTGGAAAAACTATATTAGGAGGAAAGAGAATGGAAGGAAGATACTCTTTTTCTGTTTTTACAAAGCCTTGGCAGAAAATGCCAATTCCAAAGCTGGGAGAATTTATAAAGAACCTAGGTTTTGACGGTATAGAGTTTCCGGTACGTCCTGGATATCAGGTAGAGCCAGAAAATGTAAAAGATGGATTACCTAAGCTTGTAAAACAGCTAAAAAAGTTTGGACTAGAAATATATAGTATCGCTGGACCTACAGATGAAGCTACCTTTTCTGCCTGCGCAGAAGCTGGAATACCCATTATCCGAGTGATGTACACTGTAGGACCGGATGGTTATTTAGCCTCAGAAAAAAGGGCTCAAGAAAACCTAGATAGTCTTTTACCACTATGCGAAAGATATGGGGTGAGGGTTGGGGTTCAAAATCATTATGGACCACATATTTCTCCAAATTCATCAGGCCTACTTCGTCTAGTAGAAAAGTATGATCCAAAATATATAGGAATTATCTGGGATGCAGCACACAATGCACTAAATGGAGAAGAGCCTGAATTAGGGCTTGACATAGTATGGTCCTATCTATATATGGTGAACTTAAAGAATGCATTTTGGAGAAGGGTTACTGGACCAGAGGCAAAGGTTGTAAGGTGGGATGTGTACTGGACAAGTGGAAGACAGGGTCTGGCAGATTGGCCAAGGGTAGCCGATTATCTAAAGAAGAGAGGTTATGAAGGAGTTATATGCCTGACAGCCGAATACACAGCTAAAGAAGATGTTGATAGACTTATAGCTGAAGATATAAAATTTGCAAGGTCTCTATTCATGGAGGAATGAAATGAAAGACTCAAAAGTTAGAGTGGCGTTTATTGGCTGTGGAGGAATGGCTAACAGAGTTCATTATCCTTCCCTAATCTCTTTTGATGATGTTGAGATAGCTGCCATATGTGATATCGATGAGGAACGTTTAAATGAAACAGGAAATAGATATAAGATTGAGAAACGGTACACTAATTATCAAAAGATGATTGAAGAAACTACCCCAGATGCTGTCTATGCCATTGGACAACCACATATAATGTATGATATATGGATGTGGTGTCTTGAACAGGGACTCAACTTATATATAGAAAAACCGATGGGGATAACTATACATCAGGCTCGAAGTCTAGCCTATATGGCAGAGAAGAAAGGTTGTATTACACAGGTAAGTTTTCAGAGAAGAGCAGTTCCTTTATTAGTAAAATTAAAAGAAGAATGTTTAAAGCGTGGGCCTATAGTCCATGCTGTATGTGAGTTTTACAAATATAGTATAGAGCCATATCTCCATGCTAGAGACCATATGATGGATGATGGGGTACATGCAATAGATACTCTAAGATGGATGTGTGGTGGAGAAGTGGTAAAGATACAGAGTCTTACTAAGAGGGTTCTTGTTCCTGACATTAATTTTATCTCTGCTATTCTTCAATTTGATAATGGAGCCACAGGAATCTTGATAAACAGTTGGACAACTGGCCGAAGAATCTTTAAGGTACAGATGCACGCCCCCGGAATCTGGGCAGAAGGAGACCCAGAAGATAAAGGTTATCTCTATATAGAAGGAGATACAAAAGGTATAGAGTACGATACCAGGGAGGTTGCTGGTAGCAATGAATTCTATGTATATGCTGGGTTTCAAGCTAAGAATAGAGAATTTATTGACTGTATAAAGACAGGTAATCAGCCAAGCTCCAACTTCTCTGACGCGGTAAAGACTATGGAGATAGCAGAAAAGATACTGGCAAAGGCAATATTAGAAGAATGAACTGTGTAAACCTTTGGGTGAAAATTAGAATAGAGGTTCCTTTTACCAATAACAAGGGGCAGAGCTTATCTCTGCCCCAGTTATTCCTTTATCACTGCTAGGATATCATTTTTCTGAATTATAAGATACTTCTTCCCTTGGACCTCAATCTCATCCCCAGTATACTTTGTAAAGATTACATGGTCTCCTACCTTTATCTTCTCTTTGAGGTCCTCATCTGTTCCAACTCCAATAACCTTACCAATTCTTGGGGCTTCTCTTGCAGCTTCAGGGATATAAATTCCTGATTGGGTCTTCCCTTCTCCTTCTTCTCTCTCCACGAGGACCCTATCATCTAAGGGTTGTATCTTTTCAAGTGAAAGGTCTACCATAATCTTATCCCTCCTTGTATTGGTTTAATAATTTTTCTAATAGGGGTTTATTAAAACCTACAACAGGACGATTATTTATCATCGTAACAGGAACACCCATTTGTCCTGTTGCTCTTACCAAGTCATCTGCTGCTTTTGGATTCTTCTCTACGTCTACCTCGTAAAATCTTATACCCCTTTCTTTGAGGAATTGTTTTGTAGCTTTACACCATGGGCAATGAGAGGTAGTAAACACAATAACCCTTGGCTGTGCCATATCTCTTTCGCCTCCATATCTCATTCAAAATTCTCTAAAATATTATACGATACCCCCATAGGGTATCATATAATAACTAGTATGTCAATAGGGTTAACTCTTTTATGATTATTTACCTATTTCTGCCCATAGTATTTTTGATGCCACTCATAAGCCCTTTTCACTTCCTCAGGAGGGATCTCTTGTGGCTTTCCTTTAAGGAGGGCTAGATGAACTGTTTTAGCTATATCCTCAATCATTACTGCAATCTTTAATGCTTCAGAAGGGCTCTTGCCTACAGTAAATACTCCATGATTTTTTACCAGTACCGCTGGACTATTCCCTATAACCCTTAAGATCTCTTTTCCTATAGCTTCTGAGCCAACAGGAGCATACTCTGTACAGGGAACAGGACCGCCAAAATCATCAGCCATAGCAGTAAGATATACAGGAATAGACCACCCTAAGGCGGCAAAACTTGTAGCATAGTTAGAATGAGTATGGGTAATCCCCATTATATCTGGCCTGTGCTTATAGATATAAAGATGGGTATATGTGTCGACCGATGGCTTATGTATCCCCTCTACTACATTCCCTTCTATGTCTACTATTACCATATCCTCTGGTTTCATTGTTCTATAACTCATACCACTTGGCTTTATTATCACATAGTTTGTCTCCTGGTCCCTTCCACTTACATTACCACTAAACATAGTTACCAATCTATTCCTAGAAAGCTCCAAATTCATCTCGCATACTTCTTCTTTAAGCTTCTCTAACATCTTTTCACCTCTTTATAATCTTAACTTCTCTAGGAGATAGCTTAACCTCTTCTATCTCACCAGGGAAAGAGACCTTAATAGATTCTTCCTTATCACTATGATTAAGGATAAAGAGATAATTTCCATCTTCCCCTTCTCTTATAGCTACTTCTACATCTTTAGAACCCATAGCTATTATATCTAGCTTACATCTAGTGGCAAGCCAAAAGAAGAGAGACTCTACATATGAAAGGTCAGGGTCAACCCCCACATAAATAGCTTCTCCAGATCCAAATCTATTCAGAGATACTGCACATCTACCAGCATATGGACCATCTTCATATTGAGCTATGACCTCCGCACTCTTGGGGACGACCATCTCACATATAGCCTTACAAGAGTAATTCTCTGGCCATATCCCTCTTATATGACAGGTTTCACCAGGGGGCAATGAGTAGTATTCTTCTATCTCTATTCCAAGAAGCTCCGACAATTCCCCGGGAAGAGTCTTGTCTGTCACTACATTATTCCAGTCTTTTATCCCTGAACGTAATGTAACAACTAGGGTCCCTCCATTTTTTACAAAGCTAGCGAGATTATCTCTTATTTCCGGAGTCATAAGATAAAGACTTGGCGCTATAACTAGTTTATACTCAGATAGGTCTTTTGTAGGAGGGACTATATCTACAGGTATATGCTGATTAAATAGAGCGGTATAATACTTCTGAATCTCTTCCATATAGTTGAACTCAGGATTATTAGGCTGTATCTCAAATGCCCATCTGATATCGTAAGAATATACAATTGCAACTTCTGCTTTATATCTAGAGCCTACGATATCTGACAAATCCTTTAATTCTTGTCCAACCTGCTTAACCTCCTGGTACCTTCTCCTCGGGATACCGTCATAGTCCAGGATGCCATGCCAGAATTCTTCTGTTCCAAATCTACAGGTACGCCATCTGAAATAGACAATAGCATCAGCCCCATGGGCAATACCCTGATAAGCCCAGAGTCTAATCTCTCCAGGTAAAGGAGAAGCTCCAAAAACTTCCCATCCTGCAGGACCACTCTGCTCCTCCATTATCCAGAAGTTCTTCCCTTTAATGCCTCTCATTACATCATGCGCTAGCGCTATCTGCTGTGGGAATACCTTATTACCAAACTTAGGGTAGTTATCCCAGGAGATAAAATCCAGCCTTTCTCCCAATTCATAGTAGTTTAGTCCTCCAAACAATCCCATAAAGTTGTGTGTAATAAATTTCTCTGGAGATATACTCCTAATGATATCTACCTGAAGGTTTAGATAATCCACTGTTGAGTCAGAAACAAAACGATAAAAATCTAATAAAAGACTTGGATTATGAGCACCGACCGTTCTTCTAGGTAGTATCACCTCATCCCAACTATTGTAAGTCTGGCTCCAGAATACTGTCCCCCAAGCTTCATTTAGATCTTCTATCGTGCCATATTTACTTTTCAACCACTCTCTAAACTTAGCTAGACAGTTATCACAGTAGCATCTATTACTCTCATGACATCCAAGTTCATTGTCTATCTGCCAACCTATTACATTTGGATTATTCTTGTAGTGTTCTGCCATTGCGGTAACAATCTTTCTTGTGAGTTCTCTATATTCTGGGCTATTATAACAATAGTGCCTTCTTCCTCCAGGTCCCATTATATGTCCATCTTTATCTACCGGCAGAATCTGTGGATACTTCTTCACTAACCACATTGGAGGACTTGCAGTAGGAGTACCCAGTACAACCTTTATGTTGTGCCTGCTAAGTATATTTATGACTTTATCTAGCCATGAAAAGTCAAAACTACCTTCTTCTGGCTCAAGTTTACTCCAGGCAAACTCAGCAAGTCTTGTTACATTTATCCCTGCCTCCTCCATAAGTTTTGCATCTAAAGGCCATCTTTCCTCTGGCCAATGTTCAGGATAATAATCCACTCCGTAATACATCTTAGCCTCCCTATGTTCCTGGTGCTCGCCACATAGGCTTTAATAGTCCTTCATTAGTAAGTTCAAGCATCCTTGGATATATCGCTCTCCATTTCTTATAGTACTCCTGATAAACCTTATGGTTATTCAAATCAGGTTCATAGACCCTTTCAAATCGTACTAGCTTCTCTACAGCTTCTTCTAAATTCTTATACACATCCATAGCTACTCCAACCACCATAGCTGCACCAAGAGATGTAGCTTCTTTCACTACTGGTACCTTTATCCTTACACCATACACATCTGCCATAATCTGTGGCCATAGAAATCCTTTAGAAGAACCTCCACAGAAGACAATCTCATTAGCAGGTGTATTTGTAAGTTCTAAGAGTGCCTGATAGTTTCCATATGAAACATAGGCAGCATTCTCTTCTAATGCCCTATAGCATTCCTTCTTGCCAGAGGTCTGAGGAGATAACACATCAAACTGCAAGAATGAAGGAGCAGCATGTTTCCATCTTCTAGCATTCATCACATCAGAGAATATAGCAATGATTCCATTAGAACCAGGAGGAGCCTGAGCAGCAAGTTTCTCAAGAACAAAATATGGGTCTAAACCCATCTGTCTTGCCATCTCTTTTTCTAATTGGCAGAACGCATCTCTAAACCATCTTGTAGAAAATCCATGGTAAAAACCTATCCCTTCAGTCATCCAGAAACCAGGCATACTATGGCAGAGGGTTCTCACCCTAAACTTCGGGTCTATAAGTGGTCTATCCGTTACCACAGCAGTTTGCCATTGGGTCCCACCAACTATAACATAACTATTATTCTCTACCGCACTTACCCCTATTAACGCAAGCTGGGTATCTGCCCCTCCTGTAACTACAGGTGTTCCAGGTAGAAGTCCAGTATCTCCAGCAGCTTCTTTTGTAACTTCTCCTATAATGGTGCCTGATTCATACACCGGAGGGAATATATCCTTACTTAAACCGACAAGCTCTATAGTTTCATCTGCCCATGTCCTTTGAGCTAGATTAAACATACCAGAGCTAGAACCTATAGAGGGGTCTGTAATAATCTTACCTGAAAGCTTATACAATACCCAGTCACTGAGCATATTCATATGCCCAATCTTATTAAATACCTCAGGAAGATGCTTCTTTAGCCACAAAAACCTTGGTGGGTCTATGATATTTACCCAGTCACCACCAAGCTTAAAAATCTTTTCTGCCGCACCTGAATTTATAAGTTCAACCGCCTCATCAACAGCCCTTGCATCAAGATTTGTACACGCCCAGATTTCATTTCCATCCTTATCATATAGGACCATTCCCTCCCTCATACTACTTGCAGTAATAGCTAACACCTCTTCTGGCTTTACATTTCCTTTTGCCATAGCTGTCTTTATAGTCCTAGAAAGAATCTCCCACGCCTCTCTGGTATCAAACTCCTGTGAACCAGGATACTCTGGAATCTCCTTTGGTATCCACTCCTCCTGAGCCTGGGCAATCTGATTCCCATCTAGATCAAATATAAGACACCTTCCACTTCCAGTCCCAGCATCAAGGGTAATTATATACTTTTTCATCTTTATACACTCCCTTCTATTGAGAAATTTCTAGATAATTATATCAAAATCTTCTAGGGATTAAAATAATAAGCAATGAAGTTTGACAGGACCTTAAGAAAAATATATAATCTAAACCAATATTTGGTAAATAAAACTGGAGGAGATAAGATGCCAGATGTAGTAGAATTTGCCAATTATATCAGTGGTGCTAATCCACTGGAATATAGAAAAAGACGGGATTCTTCAAAACCTGCATCCTCTGATGTTTCAAAATTCTATGCCTAAAGACAACCTGACTTTACTTATAAAGCCTACATCTGCAGACTGCAATCTGGCGTGCAGGTACTGTTTTTATTCTCCAAAGGAGAATCTATATCAAGATAAGCACAAAAGAATGAGCATAGAGACATTAGAGGTTATGGTTTCAAAGGCTCTAGAAACCTCAGAGAATATTACCTTCTCCTGGCAGGGGGGAGAACCTACATTAATGGGATTATCCTTTTATAAGAAGGCAGTAGAATTCCAGAATAGATATAGGAAGAATCAGAATATAAACAATACCTTCCAGACAAATGGAATTCTACTAGATGAGTCTTGGGCTATATTCTTGAGGGAAAATAATTTTCTTGTTGGTTTGAGTATGGATGGTCCCTATAATCTTCACGATGAGTATAGAGTTACAAAGGATGGAAAGCCAACACATCATATCGTCCTCAGTAAACTAAAGTTATTACAGGAATATGGGGTAGAATTTAATGTGCTAGTTGTTGTAAACGACAAAAACAGTAAGAAGCCGGAAGCACTCTTTAAGTATTTCAGAGAGCTCGGTGTAAAATACCTCCAATTTATCCCCTGTCTAGAGAAGGATAAGGATGGTAGGGTAGCCTCATTCTCAGTGGACCCAGCTAACTATGGTAGATTCCTCTGTAGTATGTTCGATAAGTGGTACAACAGCGGTAACCCTGAATGCTATATTAGAGAGTATGAGGAATGGCTTATAGCATACGCATACGGGGTTAATCCCTGTATGTTTAGTCCATACTGTCAGGGGGCATTAGTAATAGAATACAATGGAGATATATATCCTTGCGACTTTTTTGTAGAACCAGAATGGCTCCTTGGAAATATAAAAGAAAACTCTCTAGAAGAGGTATTCAACAGTGAACTATATAAAAGATTTAGTGAAAGAAAACACAACGTAGATGAAAAATGTAAAAACTGCAAGTGGCTAAATCTATGCTGGGGAGGATGCCCAAAATTTAGAATAGACAAAAATGGAAAAGAAATAAAATATAGCTACTTCTGTACATCATACCAAAGGTTCTTTGAGCATTCAGATAGATATTTCAAATATCTAGTGCAAAGATTTAGGGGCCCGGGGCAAACCTTTTAGTATACTCCCGAAGAGGTATCCTTCCAGCAAGGACCTGAGATGTAATGAGGATATCCATAAGGTCGGTATCTAAGGGATTTAATATAACACTGTCAACGCCATTGAGTGCTGCCATACTCAAAAAGGCTCTATTCAGGAGAGTCCTCTTAGGGAGCCCAAAAGACACGTTACTCAAGCCTATTATAGTGGGAAGACCTCTATCACTGAAATACTCTATTGCCCTGAGGGTTTCCTTAATACTCTCAGGATAGACGCTTACCGGAAAGACAAGTGGGTCAAATATAACACCAATCCTATCTAGAGGCTCTAATCTTGAAAGAAGTTTCTCCCCGTTTTTTATCCTCTCCTCTGCTGTAGAGGGATAACTGGCATTTCCAGACGTAAGACCTACTGCTAATGCTCCATATTTTTTTACAAGTCCTATTATTTTTTCCCTATTAGGTTCTAAAGATATAGAATTTACAAGGGCTCTTCCAGGGTATAATTTTAACGCCACCTCTAAAACCTCCGGGTCCTGAATATCAAACACCAGAGGAACATCTCCAAACTGTTGAAAACCCTCTATAAGCTCCATTAAAAGAGGTGTCTCATCAACACCAGGTAAAGATATATGGATATCTACCGCCTGAGCTCCACTCCTCAACTGAGCTCTTCCTAGTTCTATTAAACCATCTATATCCTTATTCTCTACAAGGACCTTACCATCTTCGGTATAAGAGTTAATCTTCTCCCCTATAACAGTTATTGGTAGACTCTTATCTATCTGGATAAATTTGGTTTTAGACGTAAATGCAGTAATACCTTTTTCTATAGAGACCCTACTGGCATTATCTAGGGCATTCTTTATAGCCCTTGTATGGTCTGGGGTAGAACCACAGCAAGAGCCAATAACACTTGCTCCCAGTTGGGCATATTTAACGGCAAAATCAGCCATCTTTTCTGGTGTCTCTAGATACACAAGTCTCCCCTCTTGAATTACAGGCATCCCTGCATTTGGCTGAATACTAATAAATGGAACACCTGAAAGGAGCATCCTCTCTAAAACCTTATAGAGACCTTCAGAACCCATACTACAATTTGCCCCAACAACATCTGCCCCTAAACTCCATAAAACTAATGCTGCCACTTCAGGGGGAGTTCCTGTAACCGTCCGAAGATTCTCCCCAAAACTCATCTGACATATCACTGGTAATTTAGTATTCTCCTTACAGGCAAGTAAGGCAATCCTGGCCTCTTGAAGGTCAGTCATAGTCTCTATGATTATAGCATCTACGCCCCCTTCTTCTAATGCCATAGCCTGCTCTTTAAAAGCATTATAAGCTGACTCAAATGTCAAATCACCTAAAGGATAAAGCATCTTTCCAGTAGGTCCGATAGAACCAGTTACAAAAGCATTATCTCCTGCCACCTTACGGGCTATTCTCACCCCTGCAAGGTTAATCTCCCTTACCTTATCTTCTAGATGATAAGAAGAGAGTCTAATTCTATTTGCCCCAAATGTATTCGTTTCTATACAATCTGCTCCTGCCTCTATATATAGTCTATGGACCTCTTCAACTATCTCTGGTTTTGATAAATTCCATTCATCCGGACACTTACCAGAGGAAAGCCCATACCTCATTAGCATCGTGCCCATTGCCCCATCAAATACAATGATTCTTTCCTTCAAAGTCTCAAGAAACGATGATTTCATCTGGAAGCTTCACCCTCCTTGCCCTAGACCAAAGTCTTTCAAGATTATAGAACTTGCGTTCTTCTAGTCCCATTATATGGACTAAAAATACATCATAATCTAGTATTACCCAACCGCCATCATACTCTCCCTCACGATGCAACGGGATAATACCCTCTTCAGACATAACTTTATCTATATTCTCTACTATAGCCTCCGTCTGATGAGGCGTCTGAGAGGTAATTATAATAAAATAATCTGTTATAGTATTTAATTCCTGAAGGTCCAGGACGACTACATCCTCCCCCTTCTTTTCCACTGCTGCATTCACAGTGGCATAAATTAACTCAAGAGTAGATTTCATTAAAAGTTTTCTCCCCTCCTTTTAATCTTATTATAGAATTCCAAGCCTCTATAGTTTTGGGATGAATAATCCCATTATTCCTCATTACATACCCTAATGTCAAATTAAAAGCGAATATAATAGCAGTATCTATATCCTTCTTCAAGATTTCCCTAAGATATGCCACCCCGGGAAAGTTACGATAATACTCAACATAATCAGCTATAAAAATAATCTTATCTAAAAGACTCATATCCTTATCTCCAGTAGTATGTAGAGATATAGCCCTTATTATCTCCCCATCTTTTATTCCAAAATATTCACGAACAAATATAGCCCCAACCGGAGCATGAAGGATCTGGGGGGATGATAAATCATAAATTGAAAGAGGGATATTGTATTTTCTAGCCAGATTTATCAGTTCTTCATCAGAGAATCCTTTAGCACAGTCATGAAGTAGACCTGCAATAGATGCCTTTTCCAGGTCAACTCCATATCTCTTGGCAAGTGCTATAGACTCTTTTTCTACTTCTAATGAGTGAATAAACCGTTCTCTTGAGAGATGCTCCTTTAAAAAAGAGATGTAGAGTGTTCTATCTTTTGTATAATCCATACTTCCTTATATATGCCTCTACTGGTTCAGGAACCATATATCTTATAGGCTTGCCTAATGCTACTCTTTCCCTTATCATAGTAGAAGAGACTGCATACCCAGGTATCTCAAGAAGCGACACATTATCCAATATCTCTTTATCTAGCATCTTCAGATAATCAGGGTTATATCCAGGGCGGGTAACAGCTATAAAGTGTACAAGCCTTACAAGCTCATAAGGATCACGCCAGGTGAGAATCTCTAATATAGCATCAAGGCCTGTTATAAAGAATAATTTTGAATCCGGATATAATTGATTAAAGCTCTTTACAGTATCTATAGTATATGATGGACCAGGACGGTCTACCTCTATCCGAGATATGTTAAAGTATGGATTTGTAGCTATAGCTAAGGCAGTCATTATATACCTGTCCTCAGCAGGAACAACAGAACGAGGCTGTCTATGTGGAGGTTGCCCAGAAGGGATAAATATAACCTGGTCTAGATTAAATTGAAATCTTGCCTCCTCTGCTGCTACCAGATGACCGTAATGTATTGGATTAAAAGTCCCTCCCATTAGACCTATCCTGTCACAATTCACAACGTATTCTCCCTTCCAATATGGTAAATGGAATATCATCTATAAAAACCTTACTTCCTTCAGTAGCCCCATACCTTTTTAACGCCTCTAATATACCATATCTTCTAAAAAGTGGGTCCAACAGGAGATGATAGTCTCGCTGAGTAAAATCTATTCTTCCTATATCCCTGGAGAGGTCCTTGCTTTTTATATAAAATCTTCCATCCTTCTTTTCTATTACAACAGGTTCCATCTCTACCGTATATTCTGAATCCTCAACAGATGATATCTTACTCGTTGTGGCATTGAATAGTCTTACAATCTCCTCTTTAAGAACAGATATCTTATCCTTGCTGGAGAGGTCAGATGTATGAAACAAAACCATTTCTTTATCTAAAAATCTTTTATCATACAAACCCAACTCTTCCTTTACGAGTTCTACCTCTTCTTCTCTATCAAAAAGTACCACCAGTATACTGGCCCTTTCTCCATGCCGTAAGAATCTATTTCCAAGCCCTGCCCCTTTATGAGAGTCTTTAATAAGTGCAGGCAGGTCCACAAACCTTATGAGTTTTATCCCGGTATCTAAAACACCAAAATTAGGCTCCGTGGTAGTAAATGGATAGTCTGCAATCCTAGGATGGGCATTTGTAACAAGGGAAAGTAAAAGAGACTTTCCTCTATTTGGTAACCCTACTATAGCAACATCCACCAAGGATTTAAGAATTAAATGGAGCCTTACTTCTTCTCCCGGTTCTCCTCTTTCTGCTACCTCTGGAGCTCTATATCTATTAGATAGGAAATTACTATTACCTCTTCCTCCTCTTCCTCCTCTGGCAACTAAAACGCTATCTCGTTTAGATAGGATTTCCCCTAAAAATCTATTATCAGAATATATACAGGTTCCTAATGGCACACCTATGTATAGGTTCTTTCCATTCTTACCGCTTTTATTATTACCTTGTCCAAAAGCACCAGACTCTGCTTCTAAGCTTCTCTTAGAAAGATAAAGACGGAGGGAATCCATATTTTCATCAGCAATTATGTAAACATCTCCACCCTTTCCTCCGTCTCCTCCATCAGGTCCACCTTTTGGCAGGAATTTTTCTCTATGAAAACTTAATGCACCAGGACCTCCGTCTCCTCCCTTTACTTTAATATTTACCTCATCTACAAACATACTATTGTGATACAGGGATTACACTCACTACCTTTTTCTCTTTTATTGTTTTAAAGGAAACCATACCATCAGTTAAGGCAAAAAGGGTAAAATCTCTTCCCATTCCAACATTCTGGCCCGGATAAAATCTACTTCCTCTCTGCCTAACTATAATATTCCCAGCTATAACATACTGTCCATCAGACCTTTTTACCCCTAGATATTTAGGATTACTATCTCTTCCATTTGTTGTACTTCCAGCTCCCTTTTTATGAGCCATAAGTCACCTCTTCTATCTGAACTCTAGTAAGATATTGTCTATGTCCTCTTCTCTTTCTATAGTGTTTCTTGGGTCGATATTTAAACACAATAATCTTTTTATCTCTAAATTGTTCTAAAACAGTACCACGTACCCTTATATTGTCTAAATAAGGAGAACCTATAACAGATTCACCCTCGTTACCCTTTACCATAATTACCTTATCAAATATAACTTCTTCCCCTTCTTTAGCATCTACCTTTTCTATGGCTAAGATATCTCCTGGGCTCACTTTATACTGCTTTCCACCTGTTTCTATAATAGCATACACAGTTCAGCATACCTCCTACGGATTAATTCGCTAGTTAAAATTTACCACATAGAAAGGCTAAAGTCAAGATTGAAAAACTGAGCCTGCTTCCTAGCAGTTTAGTCCTGCCACATAACCAGTAGAGAAAGCTATCTGGAGATTAAAACCTCCAGTATATCCATCTACATCTATCACCTCACCAGCAAAGAATAACCCTTTTATGATTCTAGACTCCATAGTAGAAGGATTTATTTCTTCTACCTTTACCCCACCAGAGGTAACAATTGCCTCTCTAATAGGTCGAAAGCCTTTCACAGTTAGAGAAAGATTCTTAATGAGCTTTACCAGAAGCATTCTTTCCTCTTTTGTAACTTGGTTTACAACTTTTACAGGCGCAATACCAGTGAGTTCAATAATTACTGGGATTAACCTCTTCGGGAGTAAGTCATCCAAAGAGTTGGCAAGGATCTTCCTTGAATACTTAGAAAAATCTCTCTGAACCCTTCTATCCAGTTCTTCTTCAGAAAGGGCTGGCTTCAAATCAATAATAAATCTATATCCGTTTTCGGCGATATCTCTCATATGAGAACTAGCAGATAAGACTATAGGACCAGATATTCCAAAATGGGTAAACAACATCTCCCCAAAATCACTGTATATCTTCTTATCTCCTTTAAGGACTGAGATAGCCACATTCTTGAGAGATAAACCTTGAAGTCTTTTCACCCATTCCTCCGCTATCTCAAGAGGAACCAATGATGGTTTTAAAGGGGTTATAGTATGTCCAAGTTCCTTAGCAAACCTATAACCATCCCCAGTAGAACCGGTATCAGGATAGGACATACCTCCAGTAGCAACAACTACACTATCACACAATAAAACCCTACCATCCTCAATTAAGACTCCAACAACTCTATTATCTTTAGCAATTATCTTTTTAGCCTTCCCTTTTATTATCTTCACATTATTCTTTTCTAGGTATCTTTTAAGGGCATCAACAATACTAGAAGCCGTATCAGACATTGGGAAGACTCTTCCCCCTCTTTCTACCTTAGTTTCAACCCCCAGGTTATTGAAAAACTCTATAAGGTCTCTACTTGAAAACCTACTAAATGCACTGTATAGGAATTTACCATTAACAGGGACATTCTCAATGAGACCTCGAATATCTGTATCATTTGTTATATTACCTCTTCCCTTCCCTGTTAGAAGAAGCTTCCTACCGAGAATTCCATTCTTTTCAATCAAAGACACTTCAAGACATCTACTTCCAGCTGTACCTGCAGCCATCATTCCGGCAGGACCACCGCCAATTACGATTACTCTCTTTTCTTTAGTCTTCATAAAAATATTATACAATAAGTATCTTCTGTGGGCTGCATAGTAGCTGAACCGTCCCGGTTCGGTAAAATAGAACAAACCAACGCTTCACCTACTATGGTTGTTGCATTTTCATAGGCATTTCCTCTATAATATAGACAAGATGGGTAACGAAGAAGGAAAGACGGATAATTTTATTACTAATAGTTCCACCAAGAAACTTAAAAAGAGACTCTTGGAACTCCTACCGAAGAGTAGAGAGTTAAAGTTCCTTGTTGGTTTTTTCTACTTCTCTGGTTTAAAAGAACTATATGAAGGGCTAAAAGATAATCCTAATACTACTCTGAAGATTCTGGTAGGGCTTAATGTGGATAGGACAAACTATGGACTGATTGAGTGTGGTGAATCTACTAATAATCTTTCCGATGATGAAAAGATCTATAACTTCTTCCAATCTATAAGAAATTCTATCAATACAGAATACTTTGACCAGAAAGAATTCTATGAACAGGTAAGATTCTTTATTGAATGTATAAGAAATGGAAAACTCATCATTAGAAAGACTTATCAGCCAAATCACGCAAAGTTATATATATTCAAACTTGAAGAAGAACAGGTAGGAAGGGATGCCCTTTTTATTACAGGAAGTAGTAATCTTACATCTTCAGGACTTACTCTTCAGGATGAGTTTAATGTAGAGATAAGTGATTATGGTTTTGAAGATGCAGAAGCGTATTTCGATAATCTATGGGGGAATGCAGTTCAAATTACAGAGGATAATGAAGTAAGGAAGAGACTTGTAGAGGTCTTGGAAAAGGAGACCCTTATAAAAGAGATCACTCCATTTGAAGCTTATGCTTATGTATTAAGGACATATCTTGATACTTTTGAAGGTAAGAGTTTATCTCAAAGGGTTAAGGATATACTCTCTGAAAATGGTTATAAAATCTATAATTATCAGTTAGATGCAGTAAGCCAAGCATTGTCTATTATTGAACAGAATAATGGAGTTATCATTGCCGATGTTGTTGGATTAGGAAAGACAATTATTGCCTGTGCAGTGGCTTTTGAGTTAAGAAAGAGGGGTATTGTTATTGCTCCTCCAGGACTTATTGGTGATAAAGGGAAAAAATCAGGCTGGCGCAAATACTTAGAAGATTTCCATCTTACAAGTCTTGGCTGGGAAGCCTATTCCTTGGGAGATTTAGAGACCGTTTTAGATTTAGTATCTAAAGCTAAAGACATTGATGTTGTCATTATTGATGAGGCTCATAGGTTCAGAAATCAAGATACAGAAAGCTACGAACTTCTAAGGAATATCTGCAGAGATAAGATTGTTATCCTCCTTACTGCTACACCATTTAATAACAGACCCTCTGATATATTTTCTTTACTAAAGTTATTTGTTATACCAAAGAAGTCTAATATATCATTGAGCGACGACCTTGAAGGAGAGTTTACTATCTTCAAGAATACCTTCGATAAACTTGCCTATATTAAGCGTTACAGTAATTCCCAGGATTCCAAAAAGAGGTCTCGTGCCCTTAGATATTATAAATCTATCTTCGGAAAAGATACAGTGAATCTTCAGGACGTAAAAACGCTATCTCGCTATCTTGCAAAAGAGATAAGAGATGCAATAGAACCTGTCACTATAAGAAGAAATAGACTGGACTTACAACAGAATCCTTACTACAAGGATGAGATAAAGGAGCTTTCAAAGATAGAAGACCCAGAAGAATGGTTCTTTGAGCTTACAAAAGAACAATCAGAATTTTATGATGAGGTTATAAATAAGTATTTTGATGGCTCAGAGAATGATGAGAGTTTTAAGGGGGCAATATATAAACCATTCATTTATGAGAAGGGTAAAATAATAGACCTTTTAGAAGCAGACTTAACAAAGGAAGAAAACTTCCAGTACCAACGACAGGCTAACCTCTATGATTTTATGAGAAGGCTTCTTGTAAAAAGGTTTGAAAGTTCGTTTGGAGCCTTCGAACAGAGTTTAAGGAATTTCGAAAGAATTACCGACACCGTCCTACAATTTATAAATAAAACAGGGAAATATATACTGGATCGTTCCTTACTTGATAAGATATACGATAAGGATATTGACGAGATAGAGGAATATCTTAAGGAGTATGCAGAGACTATTAAAGAAGGAAGATATCCCAAGGAACATAAGGTCTATGAAATAGAAAGATTCAAAGAAAAGGATAAATTTCTAGAGGATATAAAGGCAGACCTTTCCCTTTTTAGAAAATTACTCAATAGACTGCAAGAGCTAGATCTTACTCATAATGACCCAAAGGTAAAATGCCTTATTACAAAGCTTAAGGGGATAATTAATTCTATACCTAAAAAGGATGAACCTAAAAGAAGAGCGGTAATTTTCTCCGAATACATCGACACAGTGAAGTATCTTGCTCCTATTCTAAATAAAGAATTCAATAACAGGGTTTTGGTTGTGGCAGGTGATTTATCCTCAAGTAAGATTACAGAAATTTATAAAAATTTCGATGCCTCCTATAAGGAACAGGATGATGATTATGACATTCTTCTCTCTACTGATAAAATTTCTGAAGGCTTTAATCTTAACCGTGCCGGAATTGTAATAAACTATGATATCCCCTGGAACCCTGTAAGAGTAATCCAGAGGGTAGGAAGAGTTAACCGTATAAGTAAAAAGGTCTTTAGTAAACTATACATTGTTAACTTTTTCCCTACAGAGAAGGGATCAGACATAGTGAAATCTAGAGACATTGCATCAAGTAAGATGTTCCTCATTCATAATGCATTAGGTGAAGATTCAAAGATATTTGATATTGATGAGGAGCCCTCTCCTTCGGAGCTCTATAGGAGGATTCAACGTAATCCTGACCTTATAGAGGAAGAAAGTTTTTATACAAAGGTCTTAAAGGAGTTTGAAGAGATTAAGAAGGAAAATCCTGAACTTGTTAAAGCCTTCAATAATTATCCCCCTAGAATAAAGGTGGCTAAGAAAGGAGAAGAGGATGAGCTTATTACTGTTCTCAAAAAGAAAAGATTATTCATCCTTTATAAGAAGTACTCAAACACTGAACCTTTAATATTACAGTCTCTAGAGGAAGTCCTCGATAAAATTAAGGCTACAAAGGATGAAAAGAGATTACCTCTAAGTGGTTATTTCTGGGATACGTATGAAGAGATTAAAAGCTTTAGAGATAACATAATAAATCACATTACTGAGCAAAGCCTCCAGCAGAGGGCTATGAATGTCATTAAGAGCCTACTCAGTAATTCCTCTGAGGGTTTAATACCTTATAAGAATTTTATACGGATGCTCCTTGAGGATATCAGAGATTATGGAACACTATCAGATTATACATTGAGAAGAATTACAAATTTAGAGTTGGAAGACTTGGAGCATACTATTAGAGAAATAACTGGGCTTAAGAAGGAGCTTGGTGAGGATTATCTTTACAGAGAAAAAGAAAGAATAAAAAGTATGAAAAGAGAGGTTATAATAGCAATAGAAAACAGGAAAATATGAGTAGGGAAAAACTTAAAGAGATAATCGATGATTTTTCCCCTAATAAGTTTAGAGATTTTTTTCGATTAAAAAGTAGGACATTTAGACCTTATTTAGAAAGGTTATCTCAATATGATGATGAGGACTTTACTCAAGCTCTCTTCATTGGTGAGATCTCATTTGATAACGGTCAGAAACTTGGAATCTATTCCTTCCGAGTAAATGGAGAGCTAAATGAACGTTCTGGAAAGAAAAAACAATACGAGAAGGGAAAGAAGGTTCTTAAGGATAATCAGGTAGATGCAGGAATATTTATCTTCTACGATGAGAATAATAACCTCAGATTCTCTCTTATCTATACAGAATATTTTGGAGCAAGAAGAAGATTTAGCTATTTTAAGAGATTCACTTTTTTTGTAAGCCCTAGATTGACAAACAGAACGTTTTTGAAGCAGGTTGGAGATGGGGATTTTTCTTCCCTTGAAGGAATAAAAGAAGCATTCTCTGTAGAACCAGTTACAAAGGAATTTTACTCCGAACTTCAAAGCTGGTATTTCTGGGCTACAGACAAGGTCAAGTTCCCTGAAGACTATAAATATAGTAACGATATCCAGAAGGATAGAGAGTTACGTAATGCAACAAACCTTATACGTTTGATTACAAGAATCATCTTCATCTGGTTTTTGAGGGAGAAGGGTTTAGTTACAGATGAATTATTCGACAAGGTAAGATTAAAGAGTATAGTAAAAGATTTTCTTAAAGATGGCTCTAGTAATTATTATAATGCAATTCTTCAAAACTTATTCTTTGCTACATTAAATCAGAAGATAGCAGAGAGGAAATTTGCAATAGAGGGAGACCTTGATGCAAATAAAAAAGAGTACGGAGTTAAAAATTTGTATCGTTATAGAGATAAGTTTTTAATTAGCGAAGAGAAGGTTTTGGAACTTTTTAAAGATATTCCATTTCTAAATGGTGGTTTATTTGATTGTCTGGATAAAGAGGATGATACAGGAAGAGTAATTTATATAGATGGGTTCTCAAGAAATCCCAAAAAACAAGCTATAATTTCCGATTATTTATTCTTCCAGGAAAATGAAGAAGGAGTAGACCTTTCTAATTATGAACTTGGTAGAAATAGACCTGTTAGAGGACTTTTTGAAATCCTTAAAAACTATAATTTTACTGTAGATGAGAGTAGTAGTATTGACCAGGAAATTGCCTTAGACCCAGAACTTTTAGGTAAGGTATTTGAAAATCTTTTAGCATGTTATACCCCTGAAACAGCAACTACTGCAAGAAAGGCGACTGGAAGCTATTATACTCCAAGAGAGATTGTAGATTATATGGTTGAAGAGTCTCTATATGAGTATCTGAAAACACATTTTCCTGAGATAGAAGAGGAGAAGATCAGGTTACTTCTTTCTTATTCAGAGGAAGTACCAGAACTCAGTGAGGAAGAGAAAAAGAGGATTATCAAGGCTATTGATGAGATTAAGATACTCGACCCTGCCTGTGGTTCAGGTGCTTTCCCTATGGGTATACTCCATAGGATGGTTTATATCCTTCAGAAACTGGATCCAGATAATAGCTATTGGCGTGAACTTCAGTATGAAAAAGCTCTTAAAGCCACCGAAGAGGTCTTTAGAGAGCCTGAGAAAGATAAAAGAGGAGAGATGCTGAAAGACATAAATGAAGCTTTCGATGAAAATATGAATTATCCTGATTATGCTCGTAAGCTCTATCTTATAGAGAACTGTATCTATGGAGTTGATATTCAGCCTATAGCGATTCAGATCTCCAAGTTAAGGTTCTTTATTTCCCTTATACTGGACCAGAAGGTGGATAAAAGCAGGGATAATTTTGGTATAAAGCCTCTACCTAACCTTGAAACAAAGTTTGTATCAGCAAATACACTTATTGGTTTAGAAAAACCAAAACAGCTTAGTTTAGGAAACAATATTATTAGAAAGGAACAGGAAGAGCTTAAATATGTCCGCCATAAGTATTTCAATGCAAAAACCCGAAAGGAAAAGTTAGCTTGTCAAAGAGAAGATAAGAGATTAAGACGACAGATAGCAGAAAAATTAAAGTTGAATAATTTTCCAGAAGAAACCGCTGAAAAGATTGCTAATTTTGATATCTTTGACCAGAATGCCAGTGCCAATTGGTTTGACCCAGAATGGATGTTTGGGATTAGTGTAACTGAACCGTCCCGGTTCGTAAATAACCGAAGCGAGGACGCTTCAGCTACTTCTGGATTTGATATAGTGATAGGAAATCCACCGTATGGAATAAAATTACCAAAAACCGAAGATATTATAAAAACATATACTCACTATGATAAACAGAAGAATTCCGCTGCATTCTTTATTGAATTTGGGTATCAAATAACAGGAGAAACTGGGGTTGTTTCTTATATTGTGCCAAAATCACTGTCATTTTCTGAAGGTTGGGAAAAGACAAGAGAATTAATTACGAAGAAAGCAAACTTGTTTTCAATCATAGATGTTAGTAAAGCTTTTGAAAATGTGAAACTTGAACAAGTCATAATTTGCTTTTCTAAAAATCTAAAATCTACAGATTATGAATTTTATGTGGGAGAGGGCTGGAATAAAGAAATAAAGATTACTGGTAAAGTAAAATGTGCACTTGTCGATGAACTTGGTATAATTCCAATTTATGGAGATGATAAAAAACTGGCTATAGCAAGAAAAATCAAAAGTGATAGCATCCCACTTTCTCTAATTTCAAAAACTTGTAGAGGATTACCTTACCAAAATAAAATTTCAGAACATGGCTATCCTATACTAAGAGGTCGGAATATAAACAAGTACATAATTTATAGGGAAATTGACAAGATAAATTTATCTAAATCAGACTTACATAGACATAAAATAAAAGAAATTATGAAACCAAAAATAATCTCTCAAAATATTCTTGCACATGTTATGAATCCCTACGATAGGATAATCGTAATGGCTACTTATGATAGAGAAGGCCTTTTAACTCTCGATACAGTGATGAACACATTTTTAATTAATGATTCTTTTTCTTATGAATATATTCTTGGAATTATAAATTCTAGATTAACAGAATGGTTTTACTACTGGTTTGTTTACAATAGAGCAATTAGAACAATGCATTTTGATGAATACTATATTGGAAAAATGCCGATAAAAAGAATCACCCCTCAAACCCAACCTATTGCCATCCAGATAGAATCCCTTGTCTCTCAGATCCTCTCATTTACCCAATCTGATGATTATTTAGAGAATTCCAAAAAACAGGCAGAAGTAAAAGAGCTTGAAAATCAAATTGATCGATTGGTTTATAAGCTCTATGGTCTTACCGAAGAAGAGATAAAAATGTTAGATATAATTTAAGGTTTTTAAAATTCGTTATCTTACGCAGAAGTTACACATATCTGACTCTTTTAAAAAAAGAAAAGTAATGATAGAATAATTTCTATGGATAGAAGCTATATCTATTATTCTGGATCTAGTTTAGACACAGAAAAATTAGGATTAAGTTTGGGTAGGATGCTTAAGGGTGGTGAGGTAATTCTCCTGGTAGGAGAGTTAGGTTCAGGTAAGACTGTTTTGGTAAAAGGAATAGCAAGGGGCTTAGATATAAAAGAGAATATAGTTAGCCCCACCTTCATCATCATAAAGAACTACGATATGGGAAGATTGAGATTGAATCATATAGACCTATATAGGATAGGTTCTCTAGATGGGCTTGGAATTGAAGAGTATCTAGACGATCACGAGGCAGTTACAGTTATAGAGTGGGGAGAAAAGATAAAAGATTCTATAGAAGAATACCTCCTTATTGAATTCGAAATCTTAGATGATAATTCAAGAAAGATTATTTTTACTCCTATGGGAGATAGATACAGAAAATTTATAGAGGAGACTAGAGATGTCTATCTTAGCACTTGATACCAGTACAGGGTATCTCTCTATAGCTATTGTAGATGATGATACCCCTTTCTATGAAGAGACTATTTTTTCCCTTAAGTATCATTCTATACTCCTACCTAAAGAGATAGAGAGGGCATTAGAGATAACAAAAAAGGAGATCAAAAAGATATATGTTGCCCTTGGTCCTGGCTCATTTACTGGATTAAGGGTCGGACTCTCCGTGGTAAAGGGGATAGCCCTAGGAGGAGATATCCCTATAGTTGGAGTGCCTACATTTAATGCGCTTGCATATAATTTCTATCCAGAAGGAAACTTATTTATCATTATGAAATATAGGCTAAATATGACATATTATGGGGTCTACAAGGCGATGAATAAAAGATGGCACTGTGAAAGGCTTGAAGTTGCAGAGGTTTCAAAAATTCCAAGGCTAGTAAATGGAGAGAGGATTGCAATAGTAAAAGAAAACTATAAGGAACTTCTGGATATATTTCCAGAAGCAATCCCTATTACTCCCAGGGCGTCTCTCCTTTTAAAAGGAGGAGAAGGAATAGAACCAGCCAATATTGATACCCTTACTCCTATATACATAGAGCCAGCTGAAGCGGAGAAGATAAAGAGATGATTGAAATAAAGAAGATGTTACCAAAACATTTAAAAGAAGTACTAAAGATTGAAAGTTTCTCATTTCCTCTTCCTTGGAGTGAGCAGTCTTTCTATTACGAAATAGTGAATAACCCATATGGTTATTATGTAGTAGCTACAGACCAAGATAAGGTAGTAGGATATGGCGGGATGTGGATACTCATAGATGAATGCCACATAACCACCATAGCAGTGGATCCTAAAAGGAGAGGGGAAGGTATAGGACGAAAGATACTTGAACATCTTATAGAAAAGGCAAAAGAGAATGATTTAGATTGGATCTCTTTAGAAGTAAGAATTACAAATACAGTGGCTCAAAAACTATATAAGTCATTAGGTTTTGAAGTTGTCGGTATTAGGAAGGGCTATTATCTCCCAAATAATGAAGATGCAATTATTATGAGATTAATGTTAAGAGGAGAAAAAGGGAATGTATATTATGGGGATAGACACATCCTGTGATGACACATCAGTAGCAATAATAAAGGATGGATTTCAGGTTTTATCTAATCTTGTAAGTTCTCAACACGATATACATCAAAGATTTGGAGGGGTAGTGCCTGAGCTTGCATCAAGAAGGCATATAGAGAATATAATCCCGATGATAAAGTTAGCTTTGAAAGAAGCAAGGATTGAGAAAGAGGATATAGATGTAATAGGAGTTACTTATGGTCCTGGACTTATAGGTTCTCTCCTAGTTGGACTTATGGTAGCAAAAGGATTGTCATTCTCACTAAAGAAGCCTCTTATAGGTATAAATCATATGGAAGGTCATATATTTGGGGCAATCCTTGAACATAGGGAACTGCATCCTCCTTTTATAGCATTGGTAGTCTCTGGAGGGCATACAGATTTAGTTCTAGTGAAAAGATATTTTTCTTATGAAGTGATCGGCTCAACCAAAGATGATGCCGCTGGAGAGGCATTTGATAAGGTAGCAAGGCTCCTTGATATAGGCTATCCTGGAGGTCCCGCCATCGAGAGGGTAGCAAAAATAGGTCATATCGACTACAATCTACCAAGAGCCATACCAGAGGGCTTTGATTTCAGTTTTAGTGGGCTCAAAACGGCAGTTTCTAGATTACTCAAAGAGGATATAGATATTCCATCTGTAGCGTATAGTTTTCAAGAAGCAGTAGTAGATGTCCTGGTTGAAAAGACAATAAAAGCCTGCAATACGTCTGGAATAAAAAGGCTAGCTATATCTGGAGGTGTGGCAGCGAACAAGAGATTAAGGGAGAGATTTACTGAAGAATCTCAAAAGAATAACATCAAAATCTATTTTCCATCAATCTCTATGTGTACAGATAATGCAAGTATGATATGTTGTGCAGCATATTTTAGATATTTAGCTGGTCATAAAAGTGATCTAACCTTGAATGCAGAAAGCTATTGTGGGTATCCAAATGGATAGTCTATGGAACGAGCTGATAGAAAAAGTTAGGTCTTATAATCTAGAGGCTCTCGAAGAAGAGGCTCTTTTAAACATAGAACAGGCAAAAGAATATAGCCTTTGCCTAGAGAGTATCTCTACCCTGACTAGTCCTTTATATCTATTCTACTATATGGTAAGTCTAGGAAGGATCATATTTGTATGTAAAAAGAGATTGCCATTTAAAGAGGTCTTACACGGGCTTACTAATAGAAGGGATGGGCTTCAGGTTAGAGTCAAAGCTCACGGGACATTCCCTACATTACATAGTATTATTTCCGGAGAAAAGATAAAACCAGGGACAACGTTTGGAATAGAGGAGTTATTGACTATGATTCCTTGGGTCTACTATGTAGAAAATCCAGTACTTCCTCCAATATCTTCCAGCTACCTCTTGGGCTTTCTACTAAGTATGTTATCAAGATATGAACCTACGCTATGGAATACGATCAGATTAGATTATAATATCACCTTATTTCTAAAAGAGACTCCAAAACATTTTCTAGAAGAGCTCATAAAAGTCTTATAGACAAGCGAGACGCTTGTCCTACCTATATTTTTAAAGCTTATTTACCACGCAAAAAGTTGAAGAGCCTATTAATACTTGTAAAAAAATCTCCGATAGTATAGAATAGAGACAAGAAAATAGAAAGGAGGAGAAATTATGTGGAAAAAGGTTGCTTTACTTGTAGTGGTGGCAGTGTTCATAATAGGTGCATCTGGAGGATGCCTTAGTGGTGGGATACCGAATCTAGCTGGAAATTGGTCAGGCCAGTTTAATAGTACTCTCTTAGGAATGAGTGGCACCGTTACCATTACTGGACTACAACAGGATTCAAGTGGTAACTTCACTGGTGGAAATTTAGTAGTAACATATAAACCTGCCCCTTCAGACCCTTCAAAAGATATCACTCTATCTGCCTCATTAGTCCAAAGTGATAGTAAGACAGATGAATGGACTGCCACAATAGTAGGAGAGGGAACGGCATCTCAAGATATCCCACTTACTTCTACTACTACCATACATTCTGGGGTGACATATAGTTTTACATTCGTCTTCCCTCATCTCTATGGATGTATAGGAGGGAATGCAAACCAATTATCTGGCGGATATCTCCTTATAGTTGAGGGGCAAAAAATAGATAGTGGTACTGCAGATATAACTAAGCAATAAATAATATTTCTATAGCCATAGGGCATACCCTATGGCTATTTTTGTAAATTATGAAGAAGTTATTTATATGCGAAAAGATTGAAGTTGAGTATGACACTCAAAATCTATCTATTGGAGAGGTCTTCGAGCTCTATATGGATAGAAAAGGGAATAAAAAGGAGTGGATACTATTAAAGAAGTACTAGCAGAAGTCTAGTAAATGAAAGTCCAAGGATAATAATATTTTAATAACCTATTAATTTTATCTTAAGCACCTCTTAATTATCCCTTAGTATTACCTTAATACTCAACAGGTATACTTAAAACAGA
>Ga0315298_1001991_pt1 | contig 36082 bp, 28 predicted proteins | sample WHS_1_MG_FD_203077 | JGI IMG/M metagenome (GOLD analysis project Ga0315298, IMG submission 203077) | Extremophilic microbial mat communities from Washburn Hot Springs, YNP, Wyoming, USA - WHS_1_MG | ecosystem: Environmental > Aquatic > Thermal springs > Hot (42-90C) | place: USA: Wyoming...
CCAAGAAGTTCATCGAGGCGGGACAACTGATGTCGGATGGAGGGGAAGTGATTGGCAAGAGGACGCCGACGCACGCTGCTGCGGTCGTAGGAGACACAGTAGGCGATCCGTTCAAGGATACGGCGGGTCCCTCGCTGCACGTGTTGGTCAAGCTTCTCAGCACCATCACCCTGGTACTGGCTCCTCTCTTTATTGGCTAAAGGCTAGTAGGGCTAGGACCTTACCCGACTTTTTCACGACGGGGAAGCAGAGGACACGGAGTGCACTTTAACCAAACTCCGTGTCCTCTTTACGTGCAGCGAGGACGGATTTCCATCGCTCACTGGTTCGTTCTCGTGCCGGTTGCCTTTGGATGCACCCTATATTTCATTGGAAGGTGCCACATTTGCCATTACTCGCCCTCCCGGTTGCGTTTTTCCCGCAGGGCTTCGACTATCTTCTGAGGAGTAATGGGCAGGCTCTTGATCCTCACACCCACCGCGTCGTATATGGCGTTAGCGATGGCCGGGGCCGTCGGAACTACGGGAATCTCGGCGATTCCCTTGGCGCCGTAAGGGCCTAGGCCGGGCACGTCCTCGATGAGGATAGCATCAATTGGTGGAACATCCTGGGCCGTGGGCTGCAAGTACGGCAGCCCGGAGGGGTTGATAACTACGCCATTCTGACAGGTGATTTCCTCGGAAAGGGCGTAGCCTATTCCCTGAGCCACGCCCCCCTCAATCTGACAAGTCACGCTGGCTGGATTGATGGCCCTGCCAATGTCATGGGCGGAAGCCAATCTGAGCACCGTGATATCACCCGTTTCGTCATCTACCGCAACTTCGGCAACCTGAGCAGCGTGGATGAACTCAATGGCGCCACCAAAACAGAGCCCACGGATGACTTCGGGGTCCGGCGACGGGTAATTGCCCAGTGACGAGACGGTGGCGACAATGGGCCCTCCAGTGGATCGGAACGACCGCTCCGCCACTTGCGCGACCTCAACACCTCTTTCAGGCACTCCGACGACGAATACACGTCCTTCTCGGAGCACGAGGTCATCCCGTCTGGCCTCCAACATCTGGGAGGCTATATCCAAGAGGCGCTGGCGAATCTGAAGCGATGCCCGCTTGACCGCCCATCCAGCGTTGTAAGTCGTCCGCGTGCCGGAACTCCCGGCGTCGAACGGAGCGTTATCAGTGTCGATAGGTATTATCTGAACATCACACACAGGGATTCCCAGTTCCTCGGCCGCCACCTGGCACATCATTGTGTCGGAACCGGTGACGTCGACGCAGCCAGTGGTAACGAAGACCTTTCCCTTCTCATCCATCTTGACTGTAACCGTGGTCGGCCTGCCACCGGTTTTCCACTGCCCACACGCTATGCCCCACCCTCGGTTCTTGCCTCTAGGCCGGCTTTCCCAACCGACGTGCTCGGCCACTCGTCGCAGGTTTTCCCTCAGCATAGGGTTGCGGTACACTTCCCCGGTGGAACTGAGGTCACCATCCATCACTGCGTTCTTGAGCCTTATCTCTAAGCGATCGATACCAAGCCTGGAGGCGATAATGTCCATCTGCGACTCGTAGGCAAACGTGGGCTCAGGAGTCCCGTGGCAGCGACAGCAGCCACAACTTATCTTATTCGTGTAAACAGCCAGAGACTCCACATCCAGATGTGGTATGCGGTAAGGACCACTGACCTGCTTGGCCGCTTCGGAGGCCACCGCCGGGCCGAACTCAGCGTACGCACCGGTGTCGAAGACCATACGAGCGTGGCGTGCGATGATGCGGCCATCTCTCATAACCCCGGTTTTCAGGTGGATTATCGAAGAGTGGCGAGGGCTGCCATCAGCAAACTCCTCACCGCGGTCCATCGTTATCTTCACCGGGCGGCCCGAAATTTGGGCCAGCCGAGCGCAGATTGGCTCCAGTCGCAAATCGTTCTTCCCGCCGAAGCTGCCCCCGACCGGACCAGCGACTATTTTGACCACATTGCTGGGCAGCCCAAGAATCTCCGCCACTTCGTCACGAAAACTGAAGGCCGCAGGCGTTGTGGCCCATAGCGTTACTCTCCCCGACGCGTCTGCCCGAGCCACGCACGCATGGGGCTCCAAGTACCCCTGGTGAACCATCGGCGTGGTGAAAGTGTCCTCGAAGATGAAATCAGCTTCGGCGAAACCTTCCTCCACGTTGCCCCGTTTGACCCCGCTCATCGAGCACACGTTGTGATACTTAACCAGATCGAGCACCGTCTCATACTCATCGATTTCCTCATGAATGCGAGCAGCATCGGGCTTGAGCGCTTCAAAGGGGTCGAATATGGGAACCAGTTCCTCGTACTCCACGTCGATTAGGTTCACTGCCTCCTGCGCCGTTTCCAGGTCAACCGCCGCCACCGCCGCCACTTTCTCCCCCACATAGCGCACCTTGTCACGAGCAAACACGGACTGATCCTTGAGGAACATCCCGTAGCGCACTGGGGGGAAATCAGCGGCGGTGATAACCGCTCTTACGCCGGGCAGCCTTTTGGCCCGAGTGGTATCAATCCCCAGTATCTTGGCGTGAGGCAGGGGACTTCGTAGGATGCATCCCACAAGCATTCCGGGGAACTCCAGATCGACCACGTACACGGTCTGCCCAGTTGCTTTGGACAGCGCGTCGACTCTGGGAATCGCTTTACCTATCAAGGAACCATCTGCCATAGCCTATCTCCTCAGTTTGGCTTCTCGATGTCTCCGGCGTTTCTTGTTTCTGTCACGGTATGCCGGAATTCCGCAGCAATGGCTTCAAGTGATCCATCGACGGGAAAACCATCCCCATCCACGAGGCCAAACAGCCTATCTATTGGCTCAGGGCCAACAGTGGTCCAGACGTAGACGACACCCCCAAGGGCATTGGAGCGATGACGCAGAATAGTCTGCCACATCTTGACCAACCCCCAAGGACGTTCTTCAGGGGGAAGTCCATTGGGCGCAAATTCCGTCACGACCAGAGGCAGATCTGGAGAGTGCGCTTGCCAGTCGGCCAGTACCTGCCGAATGCGGAAAGTGAAAATATTCATCCCGTACACAAGCCAGGGACGCTTCACTCCACTCGCAAGCAGTGCTTCTTTGATCGGGGCAAGGTACACGTCCTCAGCGTCACGGTAGATGACCGGATGGTTCGGATCGACCGCGTGGACGGCATCGGCAAGCTTGAGATAGAACTCGGAAAAGGTCTGAGGGTCACCTGTGGATGGCATCCCGTGCAGCACCTCGTTGCCTATTGCCCACATTCTGACAGCAGGGTTGTCTTTGAACCGCCGAACCCAAGCAGCTACATCGTTCCGGACCTTTGCCTGGTACGCTTCGTCTCTGTAGTCGCCCTCGGGAGGCAGGTAATAGGGCATCATAACACCTAGCCCGTTCTCGCGAGCCTTGGCCAGCAGCAACTCGTCGAACCTGTCGTGCTCGTAGCCCTTGTCCCGATCCCAGCCCAGGATAGTGTTGACGCCCGCATCCCTCATACGGGCGAAATCCCGGTCGTACCGTCGAGCCCTTTCTTCCGCCGGCAGGTAGCGGTATATGACGTTATAGCCAATCCCTCGAATCAGGTCTTCTTTGCCATCTACAGAGTAAACGAAGCGCTGCGATTGACGAGAAATGGATACGATGCTCGGCCGTAGGGACGCACTCGACGGGTTGGGAGAAGACTGGGACGCCACTTCAGCTTCACTGCGAGCACTCTGAACGTCGCTCGTGGCATAGGAATCGCCCATCACCACGTTGTCGTACCCAAAGTTCGTTCGTGCCAGGTCGAAGACTGGAAATACCGTAGCTAGGACGACTACCGCAGCGACTGCGGAGAGGAGTTGCACGAGGTGAAAGATACGTCTGCCAGCAGAAGGCGCAATTCGGCCGGTTTTCGCCGGGGCTGGGTGCGCTGTTCTCGGCCAGCCAGGAGCCAGCCTAGCAAGCAGCAAAGTAACACCGTATACGGTCGCCAGCGTCGCGATCCGAACCGCGAGAGACAGCCAAGGGCTGAGCGGCAGAACAGTGCTCTCGTAGGACTGCCGCGTAGTGAGCAGCAACTTGGTTCCGATATGAACCAGGCCAGCGGCCTCCAGATCGGCGTGGGCCAAGCGTGCGGTCAAAATGGCAAACACGCCGCGAGCCTGCAACAGCAAGCCAAACAGCACCATTTCGTCACCCCTGCCTGGTCCAAGAGCAACACGCAGCAGTGGCCTGCCCCTTAGAGCCCAATGCGCCAGCAACACTCCCGCGAATATCAGGAAACCATCCGCGATGGCCGCAGTGAGGAGCTGGCTGAGCTCAGAACTTCCAGAAGCTATCAGGGCGCTGACCCAGGTCCCCTCCACCACTAGACCGGGATCTTGAAACAGCGTGGGTGCCAGAGAATGGAACATCACACCGATGGGTGCGGCCACGGCCAGACCTTGAGCCTTGATGTTTCCAATCGCCTCAAGGGCCAAGTTAGCGTACACCGGATCAGCAACTAGGCTTCTGATAGGCACTGCTAATGCCGGCGAAGCGGCCGCTAAGCTCAGGAGAAAAGCCGCCACCAGCACCACAGTCTCGTGAAGTAACGAGATCAGGGGCTGGACAACAACGAAGGCTACAAACGAAACAGTCCAAGGGAGAAGAAGCTGAAGATCGACCTTGGGAGCGGTCCGGAGCAGCTTCCGAAGTCTATCTGTCACGACGATCCCTACCCTTCGACAGGATGAGTTCCTCTGGCTAGGCAGGCCAGATCGGGCAAGCGGCACACTCTATTATACACAAGCTGTGCCCAAACTGGGATAGCGAAACATACCGCAAGGAGAGGAGATCTGGCTGCTGCCTTCCGGTCAAAACACCACGCAGGTGAACCGGTCAGTTGACCGCTCTGAACGCTCTGGATAGAGCTTCCCAGGATCCATCAGTGGGGTTTCCAGCGGCATCCATCAGTCCATAGCTACGGTCGACTGGTTCAGGCCCTTCCGTCGTCCAGACGTAAGGCGCAGCTCCAAGGACAAAATCGGTATGGGCTCGAAGCATGTCCCACATCATCAGGTAGCCTAACGGCCTATCAGCAGGGCTCCAATCTTCAGGTGCGAACTCCGTAATGAAAAGTGGCCTACCTCCGCTCGTCGAAGACCACCCATCCAGGATTTGCTCCAGGCGAAAGGTGTATATATTCAAGCCATAGAGCAGCCAGGGTCTGTCGACGCCATCTTCAGGATTATACCAGGTCAGCAGTGGGAAGAAGACATCCTCCGCCTCGCGGTAGATGACCGGATGGTTAGGATCAAGCTCGTGAGCTAGGTCTGCGAGCTCGAGATACAGCTGGCCGAAGGCTTCAACTTGGCCTCTTTCGATCACTCCCTGAATCACTTCGTTGCCAATTCCCCACATTCGAATAGCTGGGTGGTCGCGGTAGGTCGTTACCTTTGCAGCGAGCTCAGCTTTGAGTTGCTCGCAGAAGGCGGGATCCGCGTAATCGCCTTCGGGGGGCAGATAGAAAGGCATAACCACCCCCAGGCCATGCTCCCACGCCTTGTCGAGGGTCAGCTGGTCAAACTTGTCCTGCTCATAGCCTTTGTCGGCATCCCAGCCCACGATAGTGTTTATCCCCGCAGCCCGCATTTTGCCGAAGTCGCCATCGTATCGGGCCGCCCTCTCCTCGGGAGACAGGTAGCGGTAGATCGCATTGTAGCCCATACCTATCATAAAGTCAGGCTGGCCGTTCACCATATAGCTGTAGCTTCCATCGTGGTTCACTTCCACCGTCGTAGTAGTTGGTCCTGCCGCCGATAGCGATGGAGCACCAGGAACAGCAACTGCCGCCATAATCGACGCCGGGAGCAAAAGTAGAACGATGCGCACGAGTTCAAGTGCGGACTTGGCTATGTTGGTTCTCCGCAACATCCACCTCCAAACGCGTTGAGGACCGGGCGGATCACTGATCCAGGCCCTCAGCCACGGCAATTCGGCATAGCACCGCAATTTTCGGGCCTTATCTCAATTGGTTGACGCTTCGGGAACAACGTGCTATCCTCCTTGTACCGCTTATTCCAGTTGCATTTAGACACACCCTATAATCGGCCCAATCGGCGCCTTGCAGGCGCATGGCTTCAACCTGCGGAGAGCAGGGCCCTCCCAGGACGTAACCTTGCATAATTGGTATTAGTTTTCCATGGCCCTCTAGGGCGCCACCAAGGATGAAAATCTATTTTCGTGTTAGTTTCGAATTGGCAAAAGTCTAGATATCAGGAAGCTAATAATGCAGTTCAGCTACCATAAAGACATATTTCAGAGGTTCCCCACTCTAGTTGCTGGTGTGGCGTTTGTGGTCGGAGTGAAGAATTCGGCCAGCGACGAGACCACGGCTGCTCTGCTGGCCGAACAGCAAGCCGTGATTTCTAGAACGCTGGAATCGGCCACTCTTTCGGCGCATCCCCACATCGCTTCCTGGCGGGCGGCGTACTCCGCCTTTGGAACAAAGCCCGCGCGCTACAACTGCGCAGTGGAGCTACTGCTGCGCCGGGCGCTTAAGGAAGGCAGCGTGCCCAAAATCAATCTAATAGTCGACATTTGCAACTACGTATCGATGAAGCACGTGCTACCGGTAGCCGCGCTGGACCTGGATCGCATCGTAGCCCCCATAGAGGTCAGATTTGCCAATGGAGGCGAGAAGTTCCTTCCGATCTATGGCAGCGAACCAGAGACTGCCGAACCAGGAGAGGTGATATACGCCGACGCCCTTGAGGCCATATCGCGGCGCTGGAACTGGCGCCAGTGTGACAAGGCGAAGGTCACGACGGCCACACAGAGAGTTCTGTTCACGACCGAGGGTATCAACCAGGTTGCCCGAACGGCGGTTGAGAAAACGCTTGACGAGCTGGTGAAGATGGTGCGTGAGCGCTGTGGTGGGGAGGTATTCCAGTTCGTGCTGGACCGGGATACACAGGTAGCTATGGTGTGAGTCCGCAACCTGAGGGCCCGGCTTTTTACGCGCATTCCCCGTATTCCATCCTCAATTCTCCCAAGGGCAATTTCCACTGTCGGGTGTATAATGGATGTGGGGGAAGGACGAATTCGCGACAAGAACTCCGCGGCGTCGTACAAGCACGCCCTGCAAAGCTAGAGCACCGCGCTACCCCTTGTGGAGCGTCGAGCCAATTACTGAAAACCTAGCGCCAATGTCCTTGGCCCCTTATCCCCGCTACGCACGTGTGCTTCGGCGGCGGTGGGGAGAAGTTCTTGCGCTGACAGCGACTTCGTCAATAGCACTGGGACCAAAATCGTAGACACAGCAGTGCGAACCACCTAATGAACAACGCGCCTAGGAGGTGACAGTAGATGCCTATTATCCGCAGAGAACCGTTCAGAGAATTGATGTCGCTCAGGGAAGCTATGGATCGCCTCTTCGAGGAGAGTTATGTCAGGCCAAGGCTAGGCGCCCTCATCGGCATACCCCAGGTTCCGATTGACGTGTATGACGCGGATGACTCGATCGTGGTCGAGGCGTCGTTGCCTGGAGTGAAACCAGAGGATGTGGACATAAGCGTGGTCGGCGAAGAATTGACGATCAAGGGCGAGGCGAAGACAGAGCGGGAAGTGGAGGAGGAGAAGTACTTCGTGCAAGAGCGTAGATACGGCTCCTTCAGCCGTTCAGTGACCCTCCCGGTACCCGTGAACGCCGACCAAGCCCAAGCGAGGTACGAGAATGGCATTCTCAAGATTACCCTACCCAAATCAGAGGCGGTGAAACCCAAACAAATAAAGGTGAAGGGCACAACCTAGTATAAGCCACAGAGAAATTGAACTACAGACTGAATAAATCAGGGACTCAAAACCCTGCGCAAGGCACAGAAACTTGAAGTTTCTAAAGAGCCGAAGCACAGCGGAGGCGAGGAATCTTGTCGTTCGGGGCCGAGACCCCCTACATGCAGGGTGTAAGGTCATCATCGGATCGTTGACGAACCACTAGCCCTACTCGTTGTTCGCAGCAACTGGAATAAGAAAGAAATCTGTTTTCAACTGGTCGAGCTCCGTTGCGCCGAACACGGCCCTCGACCGCGCGCTGGTGCTTGCCTCAGCAGCATCTACACCCAGATAAAATGGGGCAAGATGCTCGCCCGACTGCGCACCTTGCCCCTGTGCTTATCGCTTAATCGCAGACTTGGAAACCCTGGCGGGCTGCTTACAGCTACACTGCAGCCGCTTCTGCCACCTCCAGGTATGGCTTCTCCAGGTCGGCCATCGCATTGACAATCAGCTCCACCAGTCCAGTGTACTGGATGCCGCATCTGTTGGTAGCATCGAAGTAGTCGAGGACTCCTCTCAACTGGCCCTTGCAGTTGGAGCAAGGCGCACAGATGTATTTGGTCTTCGACGGATCGAGCTCGCCCTTAAAGGCCTCGAGAACCTGTTTGAACTTCATTCGGCCCGAAACTGCGTTTCGCCAGTCGGGGAAATTTAACCCCTGGATTATGGCGAAGCCACTACCTCCTCCGCAGCAGTAGTTCTCCGTGCCGTGCGGGTGCATCTCCCTGAACCTGGGGGCGATCTTCCGCAAAATCCGCCGCTGCGGCTCCACTATGCCCATAAGTCTGACCACGTTGCAAGGATCGTGCAATGTCACTGGAAAGTTGTTTCTCCACGGGTCTAGCTTCAACCTTCCGCTGGCAACAATCTCGTCCAGAAGAGTGAAGCAACTCTCCCGTGGAATGTTGATCTCCCCAGGCAGCACGCGGTCAGCAATGACGGTGAGCGCCTTGTGGGCGTGTCCGCACTCCCCGATGACGATCTTTTTGACCTTGAGCTTCTTGGCTATCTCAGCGTGCTTCAGGGCAACGCGGGCGAACTGCACATCGTCGTACCAGAGACCGTAGTTGACCGCATCGTACCCAAGAAGATCACTAGAAAGCGTGTAGTTTATCCCCGCTGCCTCGAAAATGATGGCGAAGGCCTCGGGGTTCTCCGGCCAGGCCAGAAATTCACCGGCGTTGTGGATAAGGAGGATATCCGCTCCCTCCTTATCGATGGGCCACTTGAACTTCATACCGGTTTTCTCTTCGACTTCTTCTTCCATGAACTCGATGTTGTCGGCCAATGCCGCTGGAGTCATACCGGTGCTCGAACCGGTAGCAAGCTGCTGCACCGAGCCTAGCCGATGCAACTCAGCCGGAGCCAGACCCATCTCCTGGCTGAAAACCTTGCGAATCTCGCGACTGACCATGCCGTTACCGACCCCAATCGGGCACACTTTGGCACACCGACGACACAACGTACACCGGTATGCAGACTCCGCCAGCCGAGCCACCAGGGTCCAGTTCACATCGATATCCGCCCCATTGAAAGCCGCGAGAAGCTTGCCGCCCGGCGTGAAGTATTTCTTGATTATCCTCCGCAGGACCTCGGACCGAAAGTTAGGACGGTAGATCTCCTGCCGTCCGCTGGACACGAATATCGGGCACGCTTCAGCGCAGGTCTGGCACTTCGCGCAGTACTCGAGCCGGAGCATTAGCGGACCGAGGAAGGTCCAGTTGTCGTCCTCGGACAGCAGCCTTCCGACCCCCGCCAGGAACTTGCGTACCAGCTCTTCCTCTTCCTTCTTAGTCTGAGGGCGAGGAATCTGAATAGCCGTGGTGCCATCTAGCGATGCCTCTAGCCGCTGCATTTGGGCCTCGGTCATTTGCCTGAACTTCGGCTGTTCATCAGGGTCATCGTATGGGTACGGCAGAGGCATGAAATCCCGGGGATCCAACTCCACCAGTCGCTCACAAGGTGTGCTTAGATCTTTTATAGTCACGGGATTGCGTGTCATTCCTGCACCCCTTTCGTCGCTACCTCGACCCAACTTCTCCCTTTGCCCACGTGTGGAGCGGACCAGCTAACCTTCCTGGTGAGGAGCCTTTGGAGCTGTCTCTCGTAGCTCACGCCTCCGAAATTCGGCGTATCGTCCCACCGCACCGCGTGGTAAGTGAAGTATTTGCCGACGAAGTGCGTCATGTGGGTGAAAGGCATATAAAGTAGGAACAATGAGAGCAGCACTACCTCGGCGTACACCAATCCGTCGACCGCCGCGGGCGGGTTCAGGGTGACCAACCCCTGGGCAAAGGCTCGCAGCTGACCGAAAGAGAGATCCACCGTCAGCCACGAGATCAATCCCACAATCGCGATGAGCAAAATGAAGACCAAGTTGAAATAGTCGGCGGGCGTGCTGTATCGCCGCAAATCTCCGTTGAAAACGCGCCTCGCGAGCAGGCCCAAAGCGCCCAATGCAACAGCTATCATCCCCAGCACACCGATGATTATCGTGAGCCAATACAGGATGAACAGAAGGGCATCCGGACCGGCTGCCACCGCTGTCCCTAAAGCCTGCACGATTCCCCCCAGGAGCAACAAGAGCACAAATCCAATCGAAAGATAGATTCCGCCGTGGAACGGGAACGAAAAAGCCCACATTTTCCTGTTATGATGCAGCAAAGCCACCAGAAACACCATCTCGGGAATCATCGCGGCCAACTCCCCGATCAAGGTTGTCTCGCGAGGCTTCTTCCACCAGTCTACTTCTTCCATGTACGATCCGCCGTAACCTTTGCCGACTTCGTGAGGCACTGGGTAGATCTCCCACCGTAAGTGCATTGGGGCACTGGCGTACCTGAACGCCTTGCGAGCCACGACGACCACAAACACGAGTATACCCAGATACGTCAACCCTTGTAGGGCCCACACTCCGCTCATTGTCGCACTACCTCCATACTGATCGCGTGCAAGTCAGCGATCCTCTTTGACCCGTGATACCGACAATCAGACGCCCTGCAGCAGCCAGAGGATGCCGACCACCACTCCAGTAAGAACAGCCACAGCTCCCACGGCCACCCCTAGCGCCACCGGCAATAGAATCCACATACGATACGGATTACCCTTGCCCCTATGCCGTATGACCGTCAGCGCCACCGTCCTGTAAAACGAGTGCGCAAACTTCCCGTACGGCGCGTATGTGAACATCGTGAATACTATCACTAGGTGCACCATATATATCGAGTAGGCCAACGTACTCAACCCACTGTACCGCGATACCTCCAGAAACACCCCCGTCAACGCCGCCAAGTATATTATCCACAGCAAGAACCAGTCAAAGTAACTCGCTACTCCCCACAGCTCCCGCTTCGCCCTCACCCGGTTGTAGATCAGTATCGTCAGCCCTACCACCAACCCTAGCGCCCCTATGTTCCCCGTCACCTTCGCCGGGTCACTCAACGGCCGCTGCACTTCCTGCCCCGTTAAACTGTAAAACGCCGCCAACGCCGTCGCAAACAGCAGAAACGGCGTCCCGTAGAACAGTATCAGGTGCCCCCAATACCTCACCCGATCAGTGTCACACGCCTTGAAATCAGTGTGCTTCGCTATCTCTACCATCGTCGAGGCAAAGCTCACTTCCAGCGGCTTGGCCTCAACTGCGCTCATCGCCGCCAGACTCCCCGGGCCACTCACTACCCCCTCCGGCACCGCCCACTCTCTCGCTTCTTCACTACACTGTATATCCCTCCAGAACCGAAACAGCCCTACCGATGCCGCCAGCACCGACAGCCCAACAACTATGAATCCAGCTATCTCTATGTATATGTCCGGTATGAAGCGCTCGTACACTATCTCTCCCTCGGGAAACCTCAGCCCTTGGAAAACATAAACCAGAGCCACCAGTACGACAGCCGGAATTCCGAATATCAGGGGTAAATACTTGGGGTCGGCGTAGACCTTCGCCATAAAGCTGGGCACCGCATAGTGCCGGATGGCCAGGGCTCTGACTGCTCCCAGTACATCTCCTGGTCTAGCCCCTCGCGGACAGTTGGCCGAACAGTCCTGGCATTGGTGGCAGGCCCATATCCCGGGCTCCTTCACCACCTTATCCTTCAAGCCCCACTGAGTCCATAATATCAACTGCCGGGGAAATGGCTCGTCACCACTCTTGGCGTACGATACGTTGCACTTCGCCGTGCACGTACCACACTGAAAACAAATCTTGGCCGATTTCCCCCCTAACTTGATGACATCCTTTATGAATTGCCTGTCCGGCTTGATACGCTCCACTGCCGGCTCATTCGTCACCGCCATGTTCGTCCTCCGTCACTGCACAATCAGACGACTTTTACGGCAAAGCCGCTTCAGGAAAGGACAATTACCAGAAACACCCTCAAGTCCCCGCCGTTACGGGTCGTTTAGATAGGCCCCTCTGCCTCCGCGCGACTTCCGTCTCCTGAGACAGCGAGTCAAATCTCGCTTCCCCTTTTTCGAGGCGAGACAATCCGGGGGAGGGAGCCCAAAGTGTGGGCAACCCTCGCCCCGTCCCTCTCCCTAGTCTGGGTGAGAAAGCATCGCGCCTTTAGCCAATAAAGAGAGGAGCCAGTACCAGGGTGATGGTGCTGAGAAGCTTGACCAACACGTGCAGCGAGGGGCCCGCCGTATCCTTGAACGGATCGCCTACTGTGTCTCCTACGACCGCAGCAGCGTGCGTCGGCGTCCTCTTGCCAATCACTTCCCCTCCATCCGACATCAGTTGTCCCGCCTCGATGAACTTCTTGGCGTTATCCCAGGCTCCTCCACCGTTGTTCAACACCGTCGCCAGGATGATCCCAGCTATCGTCCCTACCATCAATAGCCCCGCTGTGGCCTCGGCCTTCAGCAACAGCCCTACCACCACCGGCATTCCTACCGCCAGCACTCCAGGCATTATCATCTCCCGCAGCGCTGCCTTTGTCGTTATATCTACACACTTGCCAAAGTCCGGCCTCACCTTGCCTTCCATGATCCCCGGATTCTCTCGGAACTGCCGCCGCACTTCCTCAATGATCTTGCTCGCCGCTCGCCCCACCGCTCTTATCGCCAGCGAACTGAACAGGAATACCAGCATCGTGCCTAGCAGGGCTCCCACGAACACGTTCACGTTGGCCAGATTGACCACCTCGAACGGCTTCCCAGTTACTTCAGCCACTTTGTCAAGATACGCACTGAACAGCAGGAAAGCCGCTAGAGCCGCCGAACCTATCGCATACCCCTTGGTCAGAGCCTTTGTGGTATTGCCTACCGCGTCCAACGCATCCGTGATCCGACGCGATTCCTCCGGAGAGTGCGACATCTCGGTGATGCCACCTGCATTGTCCGTGATCGGTCCAAAAGTGTCCATCGCTAGAATGAAAGCACAGGTCATCAGCATCCCCATCGTGGATACCGCCGTCCCGTAGATGCCTCCGTGAGGCAGTCCACTCTGCGAGCCAAAGAAGTACGATAGTATCAAAGCTATGCCAATCACGATGGCCGTACTAGCCGTGCACTCGAATCCTACCGACATCCCAGCTATGATATTAGTGGCTGGCCCCGTCTTGGAGGCAATCGCTATCTCTCGCACCGGCCTCCAACTGCCCGAAGTGTAGTACTGGGTGATGTACACGAAGGCAATGCTGGTGGCTATACCTACCAGTCCAGCCCACACAAACCACGTGTTGCCCAGCATCCGTTCCACTACAAAGTACATCCCAATGGCCGACAGAACCGCAGTTACATAGTAGCCACGATTGAGAGCCCCCATGGCGTTGTCCTTGACCTTGCGCGGCACCGACAGAATGCCCACGATAGAGGCCAAAATGCCTACGGCTCGAACCACCAGCGGGAACATAATCCACGCCGGATTCTTCGTAGCCGTGAAAATGGCTACCCCCAGAATCATCGCTCCAATGTTCTCCGCCGCCGTCGATTCGAACAGGTCTGCACCACGTCCTGCACAGTCCCCTACGTTGTCCCCCACTAGGTCCGCAATCACCGCCGCGTTGCGCGGGTCGTCCTCCGGTATCCCCGCCTCAACCTTGCCCACCAGGTCGGCACCAACGTCGGCAGCTTTGGTGTAGATGCCTCCTCCTAGCTGGGCAAACAGGGCTACAAAGCTGGCCCCAAAACCAAAGCCTACAATCAGGAAGGGAGCTGTAGACGGACTTACAATACCTCCGTAAGCCGCAAATATGCCTGCCACTCCCAGCAGGCTCATCGCTACCACCAGGAAGCCCGAAACCGCTCCCCCTCTGAGAGATACCGTAATGGCTTCCCCCAGACTCCTCTGTGCAGCACTGGCTGTCCGCACATTAGACTTCACCGATATGAACATACCGATAAAGCCAGCCAACGCTGAGCAGGCTGCCCCTACGATGAAAGCTATGCCCGTGCGAATCCCCAGGTCTTGGCTGTGCTCAACCGAGCCAATGACCGCCCCCATCGCGACGGCTACGACCAGTGCCAGCATACCAATGGTCATATACTGCCGCCGCAGAAAAGCCATAGCTCCCTCGTAGATCATGCCTGAAATCTCTTGCATGCCCTTCGTGCCGACATCCCGGCGGAGGACATCCCAGGCCAGATAAAAGGCAAATAGTACCGCTACGATTCCTGCCCCAAACACGATCCAAAGTGTTTCCATTTACCTAGCGTCTTCTCCTTCGACTGATTTCTCTCATATCGCGCGATTAAGTTGTCTTTCTCGGCTGTCTCCTGGGGACTTGCGCTGACAGCCTCTCTTCGAATTGCCGCACGGTGTCCTCGAGTTGTCTCTGTCCAATGGCTACTGTGAGGTCACCGCGCGTCTTTTCGAGAATTCCACGGGCCACATCGGTCGTTCGGCGCAGACCGCCGGTCATTGCATCAGGATAGTCCATCGTCACTAGCAGGGCGTAGAGGTCGTCCATGATCCTCAGAATTTCCTCACATCGGTGCACCCTGCCGGTGCGGAGAACATCAAGGACGTGCCGCCGAAGCTCTCCGATGGCCTCGCCCATACCGTTGAGGTACGGAGCGTACTGGACGACAAGATCCTCGGGGTTTGGGATATCACGGCCCGCAATGATCGCCAGGGTAATGCTGGCTTCGGCGTACTCCTTCTGGGCATCCTGCACGAATCCAGCGTTGTACACATCTTGATGCTCCCGGAGCGCGTCATCGATTTCACCCCGGGCCTTGCTTGCTCGTCGCAGCAACTCCTCCGCCTGTGCGAACTCGCCGCGGTGCACCGCTCGTATGGCATTTGCCGAGTCGCGGATTACTGTGCGCGACAGAGCGAGTCCTTTTTCACGAGCCAGGTACTTCTCGTCGAAGCTGCTTCGGATCTTATCGGCTATGTCGTCGAGCTCGGCCAATGCCTGACTCCTGGAAACCTCGTGTCGGTTGTGCGAGCTCTGGGGCTACGGCAGGTTTCTGCTCTGGCTGTATGCTCCTGCTCCAGCCAGCTCTGGCTCTACCCTGGCCACTCTAACCGCACAGACTTTGACCTCTGGTATCTTCGCCACTGGGTCATGCGCTGGATTGGTCAACAGGTTCGTCGTGGATTCCGCATAGTGGAAGGTCATGAAGACGACCCCTGCTGGCACCTTCTCGGTAATCTCTGCCCGAGCAGTCACTTTGCCTCTCCGTGACGTAACCAGAACCACATCGCCGCTGCAAATGCCCAGTTCCTCGGCGTCGACTGGGCTGATCTCGACTCTTTCCTCCGGGGCGACTTCGCAAAGCCCCCGCACTCGGCGGGTCATGCTGCCTGTGTGGTAATGGTACAGTTTGCGACCCGTTGTAAGTAGGAGTGGATAGTCTTCGTCGGGCATTTCCGCAGGTGCGATATACTCGAGGGGGGTAAACTTGCCCAGACCTCGCGAGAACTTGCCAACGTGTAGAATGGGTGTTCCAGGGTGCTCAGCGTTGGGACACGGCCACTGCAGTGGGCCTCTTTCCAGGCGCTCGAACGATATACCACCGTAACTGGGCGTCAATTGCGCTATCTCCCGCATGGTTTCGCTAGGAGAACCGAAGCTGAACTGACTCTCGTCCAGTGACTTGTTCCTGGCTACTCGTCGGGCTATCTCGGATATAATCATCCAGTCGGGCCTGCTGTCTCCTACCGGCGGTATTGCCTGCCGGACCAACTGCACCCTGCGCTCCGTGTTCGTGAACGTTCCTTCCTTCTCGGCAAAGGTAGTGCCGGGAAGCACAACATCGGCCAGTTTCGCCGTTTCCGTCAGGAATATGTCCTGGACCACGAGGAAGTCAACTTTTTCCAGCGCCTCAACGATGTGCGAGGCGTCAGGTTCGGAGAGCACAGGATTCTCCCCGAGTATATACATGGCCTTGATATTTCCTTCGTACGCTGCCTCGAACATATCCGGCATTGTCATGCCTGGCTCGGTCGGCAGGTCCACCCCCCACGCCTTCTGGAACTTCGCACGAGCTTCTTCGTTGGTCACAGGCTGATAGCCAGTGTAAACGTTCGGAAGCGCGCCCATATCGCACGCCCCCTGGACGTTGTTCTGCCCTCGGAGAGGGTTCACTCCTGCACCTGGCTTGCCGATATTACCGGTTACCATGGCGAGGTTCGCGACCGCGAACACATTGTCCGTGCCAGTGGTGTGTTGGGTTATACCCATCGCGTACACGATGGCCGATGCTCCTTTGGCGGGTTTCGCGTACATTCGCGCTGCTCGGCGAAGGTCCTCCGCCGGTACGCCAGTGAGCTTGGAGACCATCTCAGGGGTGTATGGATCTAGCGACTTGCGCCACGCCTCGAAGTTCTCGGTTCTATCTTTGATGAATTCCTCGTCGGCGAGCCCTTCGTCTAGAATGATCTTCGCCAATCCGTTGAGCAGCGCCACATCCGTACCTGGGTGATGCCGGAGCCACAGGTCAGCGTAGCGGCACAAGTTGATTCTCTTTGGGTTAGCCACTATCAGCGAGGCGCCATTCTGCCGCACTGCCTTCTTTATTCGTAGGGCCGCCACTGGATGGGCTTCGGTCGTGTTCGAGCCGATGACCAGGATACAACCGGACTGCTCCAGATCAGAAATGGGATTGGTCATGGCTCCGCTTCCGAAACACGTGGCAAGACTTGCCACGGTAGGGGAGTGTCAGGTACGGGCACAATGGTCGATGTTGTTTGTGCCCATCACCCCCCTCACGAACTTTCCGAACAGGTAGTTCTCTTCGTTTGTGCATTTCGCGGAAGATAGACCGGCGAATTGGCTGCCCTTGACCTTGCTGAACCTGTCAGCTACCAGGTCCAGGGCTTCCTCCCAACTGGATTCCACGAACTCTCCGTTCTTCTTGATCAGCGGCGCCTTGAGGCGCTCCGAGTGGTTGATGAAATCCATTCCAAAGCGCCCTTTGACACAGGTGCTGCCTTCGTTGACGACTCCGTCGGGGTCGCCCCGGACTCCTATGACCTTGTCTCCTTTGACTTGCAGGAGTAGAGAACACCCAACACCACAGTAGGGGCACGTAGTCTTCACTTCTCGGTCTGCTGGACCACGGTAGTTCCGTTCCACCAGAGCGCCAACCGGGCACGCGGCCACGCACTGCCCACAGGATTCGCAAATGGAACTGGCCATTGGAAGGTCGAGCATCGTTCCAATCTTGGCCCGGCGCCCACGGTTTAGGAGGGCTATCGCGCCCACTCCCTGGATCTCGTCGCACACTCGGACACAGCGGGCGCATAGGATGCACTTCTCGGGGTCACGATGGAAGAAGGCGTTGCTGGAGTCGAACGTATACTCCTTGTGCTTGCGCCGGTATCGCATCTCCTTCAATCCGATGTAGTCGATAACCCTCTGCAGGTCGCAGTCTCCATTTCGGGCGCACACTACGCATCTGGGTGTTACGACATCATCTCGCAAGCAAGCATTAAACCGAGGACAGTGGGGGTCGCGCGGACACAGGAGGCAGTCGCTGCCGTGTTCGGACACGATAAGTTCGAGCACTTCTCGTCTGATTTTCTGCACGCGAGGCGTGTCTAGGGAGACGACCATTCCGTCGCGAGCAGGCGTCGTGCACGCGGTTTGAAGCCCCCGCATCTTCTCGATCTCGACCAAGCAAAGACGGCAACCACCGTACGGAACAAGCTTAGGGTCGGCGCAGAGAGTGGGAATGTAGATGCCGTTGTTTCGCGCTATCTCCAAGACCGTCATTCCGGTCTCGCCCTGAGCTTCCTTATCGTTGAACTTCAGTGTGATCTTGCCCAACTCTTCTCTCCTACGCAGGTGTCGAACGGAAACGCTCGCCTATGTCGTCCGTTCGTGGGTGAGCAAACACCAAGGGGGCGCTGATCAACCTTGGTCAACGCCGCAGGTATTATACAACCACGAATTGGCCAAATCAAGATTAGCATCAATTCGCTTCCGATGCGGTACCGTTTGTTGGGGAAATAAGAAGAAGGGGCAGGATGGCCGTGGAGAATCTGTGTCGGGTGGCCCCTTGGGGCCCCGGAAAATTTCCCAATTGTCGGGACGCTTATCATTCGCTTCCTTGCCTTTTATTAGCCCATATGCTAAACTACTTTCGAGGTTACACTGCTGGTAGCCTTTGCTACGGAGAGGGCTAGCGGTGCGCACTGTTGTTTCTAGCGCCAGGTTCAGTGAAGCAGTTGACCTTGGGGGACCGCTAGCTGTGGTGGAGGTTTGGTAAAGTGGAAGATCTGACTCCTGAAGCGATTGTGAGGGAGCTGGATAAGTATATTGTTGGGCAGGCGGCTGCCAAGAAAGCGGTAGCCGTTGCTTTGCGTAATAGGCATCGACGCAAGTTGCTGCCGGAGCAGATGCGCCGAGAGATTGCCCCTAAGAACATTTTGATGATTGGTTCTACCGGCGTCGGAAAGACCGAAATTGCCCGCCGGGTTGCGAAGTTAATAGATGCGCCGTTCGTGAAGGTGGAGGCCACGAAGTTTACCGAGGTTGGATACGTCGGGCGGGATGTCGAATCGATAGTGCACGAGTTGGTGGAGACCAGCGTCAACCTGGTCCACGAGCAGAAGATGCAGGAGGTCATGAACAAGGCCGAGGGCCTCGCCCGGGAGCGAATCATTTCGTACCTGTGTCAGCAGTCGCCCAGAGGAGGGCACCGCAGTTCTCGCAAAGCCAAACAGGGTGCGACTACATCGCCAGGGGCGGTCATCACTGGTTCCAGCGGCGCGGGGGCGCAGTCGGCTTCCGGCTGTGACCTGGCGGTCGAGGAAGGGGCACGCGGCTCAGTAGCCAGTTGGCCGGTGTCGATTCCCCGACAGCGAAAGCGTGTGGCGGAGTTGCTGGAGAGCCAGCAGCTAGAAGATGCGACAATCGAGATCGAGCTGAATAGCGACCCTGATGCGCTCGACCCTATTCTCGAATTCTCCAGCGGAATGAGCACGGAGGAGATGACCGAAACTTTCAACGAGTTCATGCAGAACTTCACAGCCTACACCACGAGAAGGCGCCTACGCCGAGTGTCGGTAAGGGAGGCAAGAAGAATCCTTACCCGTGAAGAGGCGAATAAACTGATCGATTTTGACCAGGTGATCGACGATGCCGTGCGGCGCGCCGAGGATTTTGGCATCGTCTTTATCGACGAGTTGGATAAGATCGCCGGTCCGAAGGTCGAGATTGGGGCCGACGTCTCTGGCGAAGGAGTTCAGCGTGACTTGTTGCCCATTGTGGAGGGTTCGACGGTGATGACCCGCTACGGGCCGGTAAACACCGACCACGTGTTGTTTATCGCGGCGGGCTCGTTCCACCACGTAAAGCCATCGGAGTTGATCCCCGAACTCCAGGGCCGTTTCCCTTTGCGAGTCGAATTGGAGAGTTTGGGGCAGGAGAGCCTGCGGCGTATTCTTGCTGAGCCGGAGAACTCCCTTCTGAAACAGTACCAGGCCCTGCTGTCAACTGAGGATGTTGAGCTTGAATTCACAGAAGATGGCATATCGGAGATGGCCCGAATGGCCGCGCTGATGAACGAGCGCATGGAAGACATCGGAGCGCGGCGGCTGCACACAATTGTGGAGAAGGTGCTGGAAGACATCTCGTTCTCGGCCCACGAGCATCGCCACGAGAAAATCGTCGTCGATGAGAAGTACGTTACTGAGCGCCTGGCCGATTTCGTCCGCGATGAGGACCTAAGCAAGTACATCCTCTGACCTTGCCCGACACTAATGCGCTATGCTATACTTCCCCATTGAGGCGTAAGCCCAATCAAACACGTCTCCGGACTGTCTGGCTCGTGCTGCCGGCCGAGCGGACTCGCGGTCCCTTAGAGTAGTCTAAGGTGGCCAGGGTGGCCAATTGGCTGGCGGTGCTCAGCAGGATGAAGGAGGCGGAAGTGCTGGATCCCGGGCCAGAGTTGGTACTCTCGCCAAGCGGGGTCCCTACTAACGAGGAGGTTAATAGAGTGGCAAATGTTGTTTCTATGAAGGCGCTCCTAGAGGCAGGGGTTCACTTCGGGCATCACACCAGGCGGTGGGATCCCAGGATGAAGCCCTTTATCTTTACGGAGCGTAACGGTATCCACATCATCGACCTTCAGCAGACGGTCGTGAAGCTGGGAGAGGCCTATAGCTTTGTTCGAGAGTTGGTTACCAACGGTGGGACGATCTTGTTCGTTGGTACCAAGAAGCAGGCTCAGGAAGCTGTCGAGCAAGAGGCTAAGAGATGTGGAATGTATTACGTCAACCAACGATGGCTGGGCGGTATGCTCACCAATTTCCGTACCATCCAGGCGCGAATCCGTTGGTTGGACGATCTTGAGCGACAGAAAGAGGCTGGTGACTTCGAGCGGCTTCCTAAGAAGGAAGCGACGCGCCTCGAGGAGGAAATCGGCCGACTAACCCGACTGCTAGCGGGTATCAGAGAGATGAAGCGCTTGCCCGACGCAGTATTCATAATCGACCCGCACAAAGAGCGTATCGCCATAGCGGAGGCGAGGCGACTGGAGATTCCGATTATCGCGCTGGTTGACACGAACTGCAATCCAGACGAGATCGACTACGTGATTCCAGCCAATGACGATGCCATCCGAGCAGTGAAGCTTCTTTCTGGGAAGATCGCAGACGCGGCTATCGAAGGAGCGGATATACGCCAGTCGCTGCAAGCTGAGAAGGAAGGTCTGGCCGAGAAAGAGGTTGCCGAGCAGGCTCAAGAGGAGGCTGCTAAGCGGGTCGAGGAGAAGCCTGCCGAGCAGGTCCCAGCCGTTGAAGAAGGGCAAGAGGTCGCCCCTGAGGCTGGCCAGCCTGAGTCGACAGAGCCTGAAGCTGTAGCGGCGACGGAACCCGTGGTGCCAGGCGAAGAAGTTGGGCAGGAGAGCGTCGAGAATGGAACCTCAGCTCAGCCTGAGCCTGGTGAGGCGCACGAAGAGCGCGAAGAGGCCGAACCGGTTAGCTAAGTGGTGCTGTTCCAACCCCCTCTCCCTTTTGCTAAAGTGAGGGGGCAAGGGTGAGGGTCTGCCCGGGACGTCGGGAGAGCACCCTCATCCTAAACTTCTCCCTCTCACACAGAGGGAGAAGGAAACCACACTCTTGCTCGCTTGCAACAAGCAGTGTGCGTTGGGCGGCGAGAGCCGTCCTCCGTGCGTAGTCAACACTGAACACGTGGAGGAGCTACTTTGGACATATCAGCCGAGGCAGTGAAAAAGCTGCGTGACAAGACGGGCGCTGGGGTAATGGAATGCAAGAGAGCTCTGGTTGAAGCTCACGGCGATTTCGACAAGGCTGTGGAGATTCTCAAGCGGAGCGGCCTGGCTAAGGTGGAGAAGAAGGCCGAGCGAGTGGCTCGTCAGGGCCTTATTGAGGCATACATTCACGCCGGTGGCCGAGTGGGCGCTATGATTGAGCTGAACTGCGAGACCGACTTCGTCGCTCGCAACGAGGAGTTCAAGACCCTAGCGCACGACATAGCGATGCAAGTTGCCGCTATGTCGCCGGTGTATGTATCGCCTGATGACGTGCCGCCGGAACAGGCCCAGGGAGTAGCTGAGTTGGCTCTGCTCTCGCAGCCATTTATCAAGAATCCTAGCCAGACTATTCAGGATATAGTGAACGAGCGGATCGCCAAGTTCGGCGAGAACATAATGGTCCGTCGATTTGTGCGTTACGAATTGGGTGCTTGATAATATGGAGCCCAGGTTCAGGCGAGTGCTTCTCAAGCTTAGCGGAGAGGCTTTCATGGGTGATCAACCGTTTGGGATCGATCCTCTGGTGGTCGATTCCATTGCTCGGCAGATCAAGCAGGTGAACAATGATATTGGCGTGCAGACAGGAGTGGTTGTCGGAGCGGGCAACATCTGGAGAGGTCGAGACGCTAGTGAGCGTGGTATGGACCGTGCCCAAGCCGATTACGCTGGTATGTTAGCAACGATCATCAACGCGCTGGCCTTGCAGGATGCGCTGGAGAAGATTGGTGTGGTTACCCGCGTTCAGACAGCGATAACGGTGCACGCTGTGGCCGAACCGTACATTCGCCGACGGGCAATTCGACATCTCGAAAAGGGGCGTGTCGTCATTTTTGGTAGTGGAACCGGAAATCCATACTTCACTACCGATACCGCCGCAGCCCTTCGCTGTGTCGAGATTGGTGCTGAAGTGCTCTTGATGGCCAAGAACCGTGTTGATGGTGTGTACAGCACGGACCCGCGCGTCGATCCCACGGCCACGAAGTTCAATACTCTCACCCATATAGAAGCTCTCAATCTCGGCCTCAAGGTGATGGACGCAACGGCCTTATCTCTTTGCATGGATAATAAGCTGCCTATCATTGTCTTCAATCTCAATGCGGAGGGAAACATTCTGCGGGCTGTAACCCAAGAGGGCATAGGCACGTTGATAAGATAGCTAGAACCTCATCAGGCGTCCTCTTGCCCTATTTTACTAGAGGAGAAGACTCCAGTGGTTGAAGACGTTCTTACCGAAGCCGAAAACAAGATGAACAAAACCCTCGAAGTTCTTAAACGAGAACTTGCTTCGATCAGAACTGGTCGAGCAAGTCCCGCGCTTGTCGAGCGGTTACAGGTGGAATACTACGGTGTTCCGACGCCTCTTAACCAGGTGGCGACGATTTCTGCCCCCGAGCCAAGGCTCCTGGTGATTCAGCCTTGGGAGAAGGGAATGATCGGCACGATAGAGAAGGCCATCTTGAAGTCTGACCTGGGGATCACTCCGACCAACGACGGGCGTGTGATCCGCCTGGCTATTCCACAGCCAAGCCAGGAGCGGCGCAAGGAACTGGTCAAAGTCGCCCGCAAGAAAGTGGAAGAGGAGAAAGTGGCGATCCGCAACTGCCGGCGCGACGCTGTCGATGCCCTGAAAGAACTCGAAAAAGAGAAGCTCATTTCGGAGGACGAACTCAAGCGCGCTCAGGAAAAGCTTCAGAAGATCACGGACCGGCATATCGAGGAGGCGGAGCGCATTGGCGCGAGCAAAGAGCAAGAGATTCTCGAAGTGTAGCATTGCGAGGTTTAGCGGTGCCCAGGAAGAGCAGTGAGACAGTTGGGGCGCAAGAAATCATCAATGTTCCCAACCACGTCGCCATAATCATGGACGGCAACGGCCGCTGGGCTCGCCGGCGCGGTCTGCCGCGCATTGCTGGCCACCGAGCCGGAACCGACAACATCCGTCCTATACTGGAGGCGTGCGTCGAGTTCGGGGTCAAGGTGCTCACCGTGTACGCCTTCTCTACCGAAAATTGGGGCCGTCCTCAGGATGAGGTCCGGGGCCTGATGCGCCTTCTCGGGGAGGTCATTGATCGAGAGGTGTCCCGTCTTCACGCCAACGGTGTGCGTCTCCGGCACATTGGTCGTCTTCAGGATTTGCCGCCAGAGTTGATGCGAGGTGTCCGCGAGGGAGTTGAACTCACGAAGGACAATACTACTATCACGCTCAACGTGGCGATCAGCTATGGGGGACGTCAGGAGATAGTGGATGCGGTCAAGCAGATCGTCGTGAACGGAGTCGAGCCAGAGAAGATTGATGAGTCCTTGATCAGTTCGTATCTTTACACTGCTGATCAGCCTGATCCGGACTTGATCATCCGGACCGGCGGAGAAATGCGTCTCAGCAATTTCCTGATCTGGCAGTCGGCGTACTCCGAGTACTATTCGACCCCGGTGTGCTGGCCCGACTTCAATACAGAGGAACTCCGTAAGGCTCTCCTGGCCTATAGCCAGCGCGAACGCCGTTTTGGGAAGGTGTAGATACATAGGGCAGGTGCAGGTGTGCTAATAAGCCGAGCGCTCAGCGCGGTCGTCATCGTAGGCTTGACCGCGCTTTTTGTTTACTTGGGCGGTCTGCCGTTCCTGGCTTTCATCGTCACTGTCTCGGCGGTAGCTACTTACGAGTACGATCGCATGCTGTTGCACCGTGGGTTTTGCCCTTTCAGCCTGGCAACGGTCGCGCTCGGCGTCGCCTTTGTCGTTGATGCGCAGTTTGGCTACGACATCTGGCGCTGGGCCATCGTGGCAGCGGTGCTTCTCCCTCTCGTCTGGCTTGTTGCGGGCTACCGCAGCGGTAGTTGCTCCCGAGAAATGCCCCAGGCCCTGGCTGATTGGTCGGTAAGCTTCGTCGGTGCTCTCTACGTGGGAGTTCCGATGAGCCATTTCGTGCTACTGAGGCAGATGAATCAGGGCAATTCGTGGGCCGAGCTCCCCCCGGGTCTCTGGTGGGTGGCGCTTGTCCTGTTGGGAACTTGGGCGGCCGATACTGGAGCATATTTGAGCGGCTCGGTGTTTGGACGCCATGGCTTTATGACGCGCATAAGCAGACGCAAGACGTGGGAAGGCACTATCGGAGGTGTACTGCTCAGTCTTCTGGTCGTTGTCTTAATGGGCGTCTTTATTCTGAATCTCCACCTGATTCAATCGCTTGTGCTGGGGGTCGTGATAGGTCCGGCGGCCATAGTGGGCGACCTTGCCGAGTCTGTGCTCAAGCGCGGGGCTGGAGTGAAGGATTCGGGCAGTATTATTCCCGGCCACGGCGGTATGCTGGATAGAATCGATAGCATGATCTTCACCGTTGTGATGGTGTACTATCTCGCCCTAGTATTCACGCGCTGGTCACTGTCGTAAAGGGAGAAGCGTCGAATGGCAAAGCAACTGGTCGTACTCGGAAGCACTGGCTCCATTGGACGCCAGACGCTTGAAATTGTCGATTATCACAAAGGACGATTCTCTATCCTTGGACTGGGGGCGGGTGCGAATTTCGACCTGCTGAGCGAGCAGGTAAGGCGCTTCAGACCAAGGTTGGTCTACCTGTCAGAGGCGGACGAGACCAGGAAATCGGCGCTTGCTGCCTTGGGCTGTAAGCTCGAGTCTATGGAAGAGATGGTGGTCCACCCTGAGGTCGACCTAGTGGTGGTGGCAACGGGTGGCAAGGCGGGCCTCCCGCCTCTTTTCGCGGCTATCCGTGCCCACAAGACGGTGGCTCTTGCCAACAAGGAGCCACTGGTGATGGCCGGACACATCGTAACGGACGAAGCTCGGCGCAACGGAGTAGAGATCCTCCCGGTCGACAGCGAGCATAGCGCTATCTGGCAGTGTTTGCGCGGGGAGATGGGTAGTGTCCCTGGTACTCTGTCCACGATTTCTCGCCTCCTGCTAACAGCTTCGGGTGGGGCTTTTCGTGACCGACGACCCGAAGACCTGGCTGAGGTCACGCCGGAGGAAGCCCTAGCGCATCCAACTTGGCTGATGGGAAAGAAGATCACGATCGATTCGGCCACGCTTATGAACAAGGGGCTGGAGGTTATAGAGGCTCACTGGTTGTTTGACGTGCCCTACGAGCGGATAGAAATCGTTCTCCACCGTGAGAGCATAGTCCATTCGCTGGTCGAATTCGTCGACGGGACAGTCAAAGCCCAACTGAGCTTGCCGGATATGCGAATCCCGATTCAGTATGCCCTGGGCTACCCTGAGCGTTTGCCGAACGATTTTCCGCGCCTTGATCTGGCCCGAACCGGCAATCTCAGCTTCGGGCCAGTGGACTTGGATCGGTATCCCTGCCTGCGCCTCGCCCTTGAGGCGGCGAAGCGCGGAGGCACATTCCCGGCGGTGCTGTCGGCTGCCGACGAGGAGGCAGTTAATCTTTTCCTAAGTGGCGTGATAAGGTTTACCGATATCGCCACCTTGGTTGAGCGTGTTCTCAGTGCTCACCACGCTGTTGTCGAGCCTGGCTTGGATTCTATCCTGGCTGCTGACCAATGGGCCCGGGAGGAATGTGCCCGGCTGGCTGGGATAGTTCACAGATAGAGTAACACTTGGGCCAACGGTTGGGGGCATAGAACTTGCATAAGTTGTATAATAACCCGTGGGAGAGCGTGGTTCGTAAATGGAAATTGTGACAATCCTGCTGTTTGTAGTTGCCCTCAGTCTGATGGTTTTCGTGCACGAGTTGGGCCATTTCATCCTTGCTAAGCGTGCGGGCATCAAGGTGGAGGAATTTGCTTTCGGATACCCTCCGCGTCTCTTTTCCATCAAACGGGGGGAGACCGAGTACTCTCTGAATCTTATCCCCCTCGGGGGGTACTGCAAGATGCTGGGCGAAGAGGACCCCAGCGCTCCTCGAAGTTTCGCTGCAGCAAGGAAACGATGGCGCATTGCAATACTTGCCGCTGGTTCGATTATGAACCTGGTTCTGGCGGCAGTCCTGTTTAGCGGTGGATTTATGGCCGGATGGCCTACCGCAACCCAGACCGAGGTGCGTATCTACCAGATAGCTTCGGGTTCCCCAGCGGAGAGGGCCGGACTGCGAGTTGGGGATACCATTCTCTCGGTGGCAGGTCAGCCGATTACCCTTGCTAAGGACATCAAACCCAAGACTCAAGAGAACCTGGGCAAGGAAATCTCCATAGTGATCCGCAGGGACTCGGTCGAGCGCACCGTACAGTTGGTGCCGCGAGAGGCTTGGCCCTCGGACGAAGGGCCAATAGGAATCGGCATCTACGATGCCGCAGTGAAGATCGAACCCGTGTCGTATCCGATCTGGGATGCGCTAGTGCTGGGAGTGCGCCGTGCGGCGGAGGTAGTGGTATTCATTCTGTACGTGCCGGTGATGATCGTTAGAGGGCAGCTGCCACTGGAACTGGCCCGGCCAGTGGGACCCGTTGGCATATACCAGGTAACGACTCAGGCAGCTGCGGAATCGGTTAGCTCTGGCTGGTGGTTCCCGTTCCTCAGCGTTGCCGCATTGCTTAGCGCTAGCCTGGGTGTTGCCAATCTGCTTCCAATACCGGGCTTGGACGGGGGGCGCCTGCTCTTCGTTCTTATCGAGGCGGTTAGGGGCAAGAGGGTCAGTCCGGAACGAGAAGGGCTCATCCACATGATTGGGCTTGGGATTCTGATTTCCCTCGTTCTGGTGGTGTCCTACTGGGATATACTCTCGCCAGTGCCTCCCGTCGATTGGGGGTTCAAATGATAGTCCGTAGGCCTTCTCGACAGATACGCGTGGGCTCGGTCCTTGTGGGAGGAGACGCGCCGATTTCTGTGCAATCGATGACAAGCACCGACACCCGGGATTGGCAAGCCACGGTACGCCAGATTCGTGAACTAGAGGAGCGCGGGTGTGAGATTGTGCGGGTTGCCGTGCCTGACCAAGAGGCTGCAGATGCCCTTGTGCAGATTAAGAAATTGATATCCCTTCCTCTTGTGGCGGACATACATTTTGACCATCGTCTCGCCCTCGCCGCCATAAAGGCCGGTGTCGATGGGCTTCGACTCAACCCGGGGAACATCCGCGACCCCGAGAGGGTGAAGCAAGTTGTCCTCGCCGCGAAGGAGCGGGGCATTCCCATCCGCGTGGGAGTGAACGCCGGCTCTCTGCCTCCCGTGGAACACGCTTCCGCCGACTTCTCGCCGGCACGGACGGCAGAGAGGATGGTTGCGGCAGCGATGTCGCACATCGAGATACTGGAGCGCCTCGACTTCGACGCGATCAAGGTGTCGCTCAAGGCATTCGATGTCCCCACGACGATAGAAGCCTACCGACGCATCGCCGACCTTGTGCCCTACCCGCTTCACCTGGGTATAACTGAGGCGGGGACCCCTAGCGCCGGGTCCATTCGGTCGGCAGTTGGAATTGGCACGTTGCTGTATATGGGGATAGGAGATACCATCCGTGTCTCTCTGACTGGGGATCCGTGCGAGGAAGTTCGGGTGGGGTATGAGATACTGAAGTCCCTTGGGCTGCGTCAGCACGGCCCCGTTTTGATCTCCTGTCCCACATGTGGACGCATTGGCATCGATCTTGTTTCCCTAGCTGCGGCAGTTGAGAAACGGCTTGAGGGCATCTCCGAACCGATAAAGGTGGCTGTGATGGGCTGTGTGGTTAATGGGCCGGGCGAAGCGCGAGAAGCCGACGTTGGCATAGCTGGCGGCGGAGGTAAGGGAATAGTATTCCGGGGCGGCAGAATCGTTCGGACGGTTGCAGAGGATGAGCTTCTTCCATCGCTGCTGCGCGAGATGGACCTGGTGCTCTCCGAGCGAGCGGGGAAGGGAGGTAAGTAGCTAACAGCCATCGGCAGAACGTAGCATCACGTAGGAGTCGACCACGTTGATTATGATGCAACTGTTACCCTGAGCGTAGCGAAGGGTCTCGGCCCTGGGATGGCGAGATACTTCGCCTCCGCTTCGCTTCGTCTCGGAATGACGCCATTTGAAATTCTCTGTGGTCTACTAGTAGCCGCACCCTTATGAACGTTTACAGATTGTTCCGGTGTCAGGCTACCGAAGCAAAGCGACACCAAGGGGCACGTACTGTAGGGAAGGGGCTCGTCCCCTGCCATAGTGGGCAGCAATAGGGCAAGCCATCGCCCTATATGGTGCTTACTTTACACCCGATTATTGTGCTAAATGCCATAATGGTGCGTGGGGTTGTTGGATTTCTTGCTTTATGATCATATCTTCCTTATCGACCATGTGGTGGATCGGCCGCTTCGAGAGAGCGGCTGACTTTGTGCGCGCTGCTCAGAGCGTGGGTTTTGAGAGCATAGAGCTTAACCCTCAAGTTGCGCCGCAGATGCTCCAAGATATCGTAGCCCTGAGTGATGCGGGCAGAGCCAGCATCTCTAGTGTCCACGCGCCCTGCCCCGCTTGGAGGGGTTCAGGTATGGTTCCAGAGTTGTCGGCGCTCGACGAGGGAGAGCGGGTTGCCGCCGTTGGTATAATAAAGGATGCTGTCGAGCTCGCGAAAAGGGTACGGGCCAGCGCGGTGGTTGTCCACTCTGGCCGAGTGGATGTTGATGTGGACAAAGAGCAAGCGCTGAGGCAGCTTCTCGACAGGGGAGAAAAGGGATCGGCGGCCTACCAGGCACTGATGCGTGACCTTATCCGTGAAAGAGCGGACAGGCGGCGCGCATACCTGGATGCGACGGCGCGAAGCCTGTGGGAGATACAGGAATACGTTAACCGGACCGAGTGTGGCGGCGCAGTCAGAATCGGCTTGGAGACGCGGTACCATTACTATGAAGTCCCCCTTGTCGACGAGATGCAGACGCTTCTCGATTCGCTGGACCCGGCGATCTTTCACTACTGGCACGACGTGGGCCACGCTCACAATCTGGAGGTGCTAGGCTTTCAGCCGCACGAGGAGTGGCTGAAGCGCTTTGGCCGCCGGCTACTGGGCATTCATTTACACGACGCTGTGCGCACTGCCGATCATCGGCCCGTGGGAACGGGAGAGATCGACTTCCGAATGGTAGCCCGCTACCTGCCGGAGAGTGCCGTTCGCGTCTGTGAGTTCAACAACTCCTGGCCTCACGCAACTGTTGAGGCGGCGTTTGGAGAATTGAGGAGAATGGGGTTCTTCTAGGTTGGAGGAGGTAACAAATTGCGCTTATCGACGTTGCTCGGAAGGACGTTGCGCCAGCCACCGGCGGAGGCTGAGCTGGCTAGCCACCGATTGCTAGTGCGAGCTGGTTTCGTGAGACCGCTAGCCGCTGGTATTTACAGTTACCTGCCTCTTGGCTGGCGAGTGATACGAAAGATAGAGCGCATAATGCGCGAAGAGATGGACCGTATCGATGGACAGGAGATACATATGCCCGTGTTGAATCCGGCTGAGCTGTGGAAAGAAACCGGTCGCTACGACGAGATTGGTCCGGAATTGATTCGCTTTAAGGACCGCGCGGGTCGGGAATATGTGCTGGCCATGACCCACGAGGAAGTGGTGACTGACCTGGCACGGCGCGAGCTACGTTCATACCGCCAGCTTCCTTACATGGTCTATCAGATACAGACCAAAGTGAGAGACGAGGCGCGTCCGAGAGGTGGCTTGATTCGAATGCGCGAGTTCCTGATGAAAGATGGCTACAGCTTCCACGCCGACCCGGCCGACCTGGATGCCTACTATCCCCAGGTGTACCAGGCCTACGTGAACATCTTCCAGCGTTGCGGGCTGGAGGCGATCGGAGTTGAGGCAGATCCAGGCATGATGGGGGGCACGGGATCTCACGAGTTCATCATGCTCAGCGAGTCAGGAGAAGATTCCATCGCTATCTGCCACCAATGTGGCTATGCTGCCAACGTCGAGGCGGCCGTTGCCAGTAAGGACCCAACCGTAGGGGCAGCTGTTCCTCCTGCTGGAAAGGGGCCCATAGAGGCGGTTAGCACGCCTGGGGTCAAGACCATTCAGCAACTTACGGAGTTCTTCGAGTTGCCCGCTGAGAGTTTCCTCAAGACCGTGCTCTACGTTGCCTGCGGCCAGCTAGTGGCGGCGGTTATCCGGGGAGACCTGGAAATCAACGAGGCAAAGCTGGCGCGAACACTGAAATGCGCCGACTTGCGACTGGCCTCGGACGAGGAACTCGCCCGTGCGGGTGTACTGCCCGGATACGCATCTCCAATCGGTCTCAATGGTGTCAGAGTTGTCGTAGATGATTCGGTACAGGACGGCAGCTATATAGCCGGAGCAAACAGGCCGGACCTGCACTACCGCAACGTTGCCTACCCACGGGATTTCCAGGCGAGCGTGGTGTCTGACATTGCCCTGGTACGTTCTGGTCAGCGGTGCCTTTCCTGTGGTGGAGAAGTGGAAGTGACACGGGGGATCGAAGTGGGCCACACCTTCAAGCTAGGGCTGAAATACAGCCAAGCCATGGGAGTGGGCTTCCTTACCCCTGAAGGCAAGGAAGTGCCTGTCCTTATGGGCTGCTATGGAATTGGGCTGGATAGACTCCTGGCTGCGGTGGTGGAGCAGAATCACGACGACAAAGGCATAACATGGCCAGCCGCAATCGCTCCGTTCGACGTTCAGCTCGTGAGCCTCGGGATGGACGACGACGAAGTGGCCGGTGTTTCAGAGACCATTTATCGGGATCTTACTTCAAATGGCGTGGAGACGCTATTTGACGACAGGATGGAATCCGCTGGTGTAAAGTTCAACGACGCCGACCTCATCGGCGTGCCTCTACGTGTGACAGTCAGCCGTCGCACGTTGGATAAGGGAAGCGTGGAACTTAAGCCCCGAAAAATCCCCCAGGTCCAACTGATCCCACTGGATGGCGCCGTGCAGGAAATCGTGAGAGCAACGCGGTAGCGCGAATCACCAGAGCGTGTTTCTTTGGCTCAATCGCTGACAAGGGCACAAGGGCAAGGGCAATGCCTCCTTGACAATGGTTCCTCCCGTTCGTACAATGCGCACAGCGCCGAGGCTTAGATGTCCAGCTCGTTGAGGAGGTGGCCCTTGGAGAACGTGTTTAGATCGAAGCTGATTTACATCGCTTTCGTCTCGATCCTTGGCGTCGGTATAGTTCTGACTGCTTGTTCGCCAGCTTCCGCCCCCGCACCTGGTTCGTCGGGTAAGGAGCTGGTGATGACCACTCCGGCCAAGGGGACTGAATCGGCGCCTTCGGCCAAGGCATCGGAGAAGGCTGCCCCTACTGAGGCCAAGCCTTCTGTCTCTGGTGAGCCAATAAAGATCGGGGTCGTGACTTCGCTGACCGGGAGCCAGGCAAATTTCGGTCAGGCGCAAAAGCGGGGCTATGAAATAGCTCTGGGGGAGATAAACGCCAAGGGCGGAGTCGATCGCCGGAAGCTGGAACTGGTCTACGAAGATGACGCCAGCAAGCCAGAAACAGCCATGTCCGCAACGGAAAAGCTCATCACGCAGGACAAGGTGCCGGCGATGATGAGCCCCTACAGTAGCGCGGCGACGCTCGCTGCGGCAGGTGTGGCTGATAAGTACGAAACGCCATTTCTCGTGGCCACTTCGGCGGCAGACAACATCACGGAGCAAGGTTACAAGTGGGTGTTTCGCATCTGTGCCCCTTCTAGCGTCTACGCAAGCACGATGGTCGATTTCATCGCTGATATTGCCAAGCCGCAAACCCTGGCCATAGTGTTCGAGAATACTAACTTCGGCACCAGCACGGCCGGCCCGGCAAAAGAGATCGCAGAGAAGAAGGGTATCAAGGTGGTGGCCTACGAAGCTTACAAAGCTGGTGCTCCCGACTTCAAACCGCTGATCACGAAGGTCAAGTCTGCCAATCCGGACGTAGTGTTCTTCGTGAGCTATCTCATGGACGCGACGCTGCTGATGCGGCAGAGCAAGGAACTGGATTTCAATCCCAAGATGTACACGGCCGGAGGGGCCGGCTTTAGCATGGCCGAGTTCGTCTCAGAAAGCGGTGCGGGCAGAGCTGCCGAGTACACTTTGTCGGTTACGCAGTGGACCGCCGACGCCAAGTGGCCAGGCGCAAAGGATTTCGATGCGAAATTCACAGAGTTGTACAACGTCGCTCCCGAGTACCATGCTGCAGAGGCTTACGCTGCTGTGTACGTGATGGCCGATGCGATAAAGCGGGCTGGCACGCTGGACAAGACGAAACTCCGCGATGCCCTGGCCAACACGGATATGAACACAGCTTTTGGCCCCATTAAGTTCAACGCGCAGGGCCAGAACTCGCATCCAATGCTGATCACTCAGGTGCAGAAAGGCACCTTTGTGACGGTTTGGCCAACGGACGCGGCCTCGGCTACCCCGGTGTTCCCTACGCCGCCCTGGAGCCAGCGATAGCGAATAGCCAGTGACAGAACTTCGGGAAAGGAAGCATTCTCTGCCACGCTTGTGTCCCAGATAATAACATCCCCAGTGGAGGACGAATGTCGGTTCTGGCGCAGACAATAGTTGGAGGCATCCTATTGGGCGGGCTCTACGCGTTGATCGGTATCGGCCTGACGATTGTTTTTGGCGTGATGCGCGTGATCAACTTCGCGCACGGTGAATTCCTTATGGTGAGCATGTACCTGACCTACTTACTATTCACTCTATGGGGTGTCGATCCGTTCCTGTCCTTGTTCATCACTATGCCGGTATTCTTCCTTTTCGGGATGTTTATCCAACGGTTTTTCATCAGCCCAGTGCTGAAGGCGCCGGAAATGAATCAAATCCTCCTGACCGTCGGCATTGGCTTGATCCTGGCTAATCTCATTCAGCTACTATTCTCGGCGGATTATCGGCAGGTGAAGACATCTTACTCCGACGCGGTCGTCGGCGTATCGGGGATATCGGTTAGCCTACCCTATTCGGGTGCTTTTGTCGTGGCCATCTTGATTACGGTCGCTCTGTACTTCTTCCTCATGCGCACTGACACAGGTAAAGCCATTCGTGCCACCGCGCAGGACCGCGACGCAGCGGCGCTTATGGGCGCTGACGTTGGCCGCATATCGATGATAACTTTTGGAATCGGAACCGCAGCCGCAGCGGCCGCTGGCACTTTGCTGACGCCAGTCTATTACTTGTTTCCCACGGTGGGCGGACCTTTCACGCTCAAGTCCTTTGTGGTGGTCGTGCTGGGTGGAATGGGAAGTATCCTAGGTGCCATCTTCGGTGGCCTTACGCTGGGCATTGCGGAGTCGCTGGGCGCTGTCTACGTCTCCACTGGTTACCAGGATGCTATCGGGTTTCTCATTTTTCTATTGATTCTAATCCTCAAGCCCTCTGGCCTTTTTGGCAAGTCAAGGGTGTGAGGTAGCGTGCCGCGAGGGAACGTGAAAACGCTGAGCAACTTGCGTAGCAACTTCGTGTACGCGGTCGTCGGAACTGGGGCGATTCTGGCCTTTGTTCCGTTTGTTCTTTCCAGTTCCTATCTTTTGCAGGTGCTGATCATCGTGCTTCTCTTCGTCACGCTGGGCGTGAGCTGGAACTTGCTCGGAGGTTATTCGGGGCAGCTCTCGTTGGGGCACGCGGTCTTTTTCGGCATTGGTGCTTATGGAGTTGCGTTGCTGTCAAAGCCGCTAGGCCAGTCGCCGTGGCTGGGGCTACTGGCTGGTGCGGTGCTCTCGTTGCCGCTCGCTGCCTTCGTCGGCTACGTCTGCTTCCGCCTGCGAGGCCCTTACTTTACGCTCGCTACCATTGCTCTAGCTGAGGTCATCCGCCTCGTGGTTCTCAACTCAGTTGATCTGACTGGCGGAGCCAAGGGAGTCACGGTGCGTCCACTGTTCAAGGGTGTGGACAAAGCCCCCTGGTATCTGCTGGCGCTGGGCTTGGCTGTGTTCGTCGTGCTAGTGACTTACCTCATCACCCGTTCGAAATTGGGATACTACCTTGTTGCCATAAGGGAGGACGAGGACGCGGCTGAAGCAGTGGGTGTCGACGCGACCGGGTATAAGATGGTTGCCCTTGCTATCAGCGCCTTCTTTACAAGCGTCGCCGGAGGCTTCTTCGCCAGTTACCTGTCGTTCATTGAGCCAGATATGGTGCTGTCTGTGGAGAGATCAGTGGAGATTTGTCTCCTGGCTATCATCGGAGGGCTGGGCACAATTCTGGGGCCAGTAGTTGGCGCGTTGATCCTGGGGCTGGCCGGTGAATGGTTCCGCACTAATCTGGGACAGGCGCATCTCCTTACCTACGGGGTCCTTCTCGTGGCGGTCATAATGTTTATGCCCGAAGGCATAGTGGGTACCATGAAGAAGGCTGGCCAAGTGATCGGCAAGAGACTGAGTGAGGAGCGTAGACGTGTCACTGCTTGAGATCAAGGGCCTTACCAAACAGTTTGGTGGCTTGACAGCCGTGAAGAATGTAGATTTTGATATCGACGAAGGCGAGATAGTGAGCATCATCGGCCCCAACGGCGCGGGCAAGACCACTATATTCAACCTGATCTCCGGTTTCTATCCAGTGACTGCGGGAACGATGAAGTTCAAGGGCCGCAGCATTGTCGGACTCAAGCCTCATCAAGTCTGTCAGAGAGGAATAGGCCGCACGTTCCAGATAGTCAAGCCTTTTGGGTCGATGACAGTGCTGGAGAACGTCCTAGTGGCTGGTCTTTGTCGGTTTGGCTTCGAGGAAGCTCGCGATGAGGCGATGAAGTGCCTGGAGTTCACTGGCCTAGCGGAACGAGCCGATCAGCCAGCCAAGAGCCTTACTCTGGGCGGGCGCAAGCGCCTGGAGATGGCCCGCGCTATTGTTGCTAGGCCCGATCTGGTGCTGCTTGATGAGGTGGTCGCCGGTTTGAACCCGCGAGAAACCGAGGAGACGATCCAGCTAATTCGCAGGTTGAGGGAGAGAGGCGTGTCGGCAGCAGCAGGTGTGGAGCACGTTATGCGGGTGGTTATGACCCTCTCCGATCGAGTCATCGTGCTGAACCACGGGGAGAAGATCGCCGAGGGCACGCCGCAGGAGATTGCCGGGGATAGGCGCGTGATCGAGGCTTACCTGGGGGAAGGGTATGCTCAGAGTTGAGGGCGTCGACGTGTTCTACGATGATGTTCAGGCACTATGGAGGGCCTCGATCGAAGTGCAACAGGGCGAAATTGTTGCCCTTATTGGCAGTAACGGCGCTGGAAAGAGCACCATGCTGAGGACCATATCCGGGCTGCTGAAACCGGCGGCGGGAAGCGTGCAGTTTCTCGGCCAGAGCATCGGCGTGCTGCCGCCGCATCGTGTTGCCGAACTCGGAATTGCCCACGTGCCTGAAGGCAGAAGACTCTTCCCGATGATGACAGTTCTCGAGAACCTGGAAATCGGCTCGTTACCAGCCGAGGCCAGGCGGCGGCGCGCTGAATCACTTGAGAGGGTGTTCGACATATTCCCCAAGCTGAGAGACAGAAAGACACAACTGGCTGGGACGTTGAGTGGTGGGGAACAGCAGATGGTGGCGATCGGGCGGGGATTGATGGCTAACCCCAAGTTGCTGATGCTCGACGAGCCCTCCCTTGGTCTGGCTCCCAAACTCGTGCGCGAGGTCTTTGCGACAGTCGAGCGCATCCATTCGGAGGGCGTGACAATACTGCTGGTGGAGCAGAATGTCCACCATGCACTGTCTCTGGCTGACCATGCCTTCGTCCTGGAGAATGGGCGTATCACCTTGGGCG
>Ga0315298_1001992_pt1 | contig 36076 bp, 32 predicted proteins | sample WHS_1_MG_FD_203077 | JGI IMG/M metagenome (GOLD analysis project Ga0315298, IMG submission 203077) | Extremophilic microbial mat communities from Washburn Hot Springs, YNP, Wyoming, USA - WHS_1_MG | ecosystem: Environmental > Aquatic > Thermal springs > Hot (42-90C) | place: USA: Wyoming...
GACGGCGCCCAGGCTGAGGGGAGGCTTCCGGCGAGGCCGGCCAGGGGAAGGGTAGCCAGCGCCTTGAGAAACTCTCTACGTGTCCACACGGTGTCCTCCGAGCATCTATCCGTTGGTTCGTCGTTGCCGAGGCGGCTTCAGGTGCTCCACGATGGCAGGCAGCGTTGCGACCCTGGCGGGCGACGCGGGCCTCCAGAGGTACTCCCTTCGTCCGAATGGGCGCTAACCATGGCCCCCTTGGCCGGCGGATCCCGAAAGTAGAAGTAGAATGCTTCGTTCCAGTTGCAGAGGCAATAGGAAATTGGTCACATCCGCGGCCGAAACCGCGGGTCGCCTCATTCCACGGGTCCGCGTCATGCGGTTCCGTGGGAAGGAGGAACACACCATGGAGAAGCTGAACCAGATGTCTTGCGAGGTGTGCCGGGTGGGGACTCCCACGGCCACCGAGGACGAGATAGCGGAATACAGGCAGCAGGTGCCGGACTGGAGCATCGTGGAGCGAGACGGCGTGAGGCGGCTGGAGCGGGAGTTCCAGTTTCTGGACTTCCAGCAGGCCATGATCTTCTGCAACCAGCTGGCCGAGCTGTCCCAAGCGGAGGGCCACCACCCGCGCATCTGCATAGAGTGGGGCAAGGTCACAGTCACCTGGTGGACCCACAAGATCGGCGGCCTGCACCGCAACGACTTCGTGATGGCCGCCAAGACCGACGAGCTCTACTTCTACATGCCGGGGTAGGCGGGACAGGGCAGGCAGTACCGACGCGATGTCACCTGTACTATAATGTGGCGGGCGGTCCGCCCCTTCCCACTAGATGCCTCTCTCACCCTGCCATGGCGGACGGAGCCCCCAAGCCACCACGAGGGAGGTGATGAGACAGCCCCTGGATCGTCCTACAGGCGAGCCACGCACCGTTGCGGCGGATGGGTCGGGCCTTCCGCCCGGTGGCGTAGGCAGCGCTGCGGCTCGGTCGGACCGTGGCTTGGTCCCCACAAGTGCGGATAGAGAGCGTGTCGGAGTGCCCGGTGCTCCACCAGGGCGGTCGTGACAGCTGAGGGGGAGGGCTCCATCTCCGCCCGGACCGGCTGAGAAGCGGCATACAGCATGGCTAGCCCCGTCTGGCGGAGTATCGGGTCGATCGCGGATGCGAAGACGCAGTCTTCAAGGAGGAGAAATGAAGCGAACACTGCTGTCCCTGGCGGCTCTACTGACGGCAGCGAGCCTGGTGGTGGCAGGGTGCTCCCAGTCCTCGCCGGCCCCCGCACCGACGAAGGCCCCGGAGCCAACCAAGCCCGCCGCCGCTCAGGCCACGTCGGCTCCAGCCGCTCAGCCCACCTCGGCCCCCGCCGCTCAGGCCACGTCGGCGCCCCAGGCCAGATGGAAGCCCGACAGGCCCGTCAGCATCATCGTGGCCTGGGCCGCGGGCGGCACCAACGACATCGCTGCCCGGGTCCTAGCGCCCTTCCTGGAGAAGGAGCTGGGCACCAGCGTGCAGGTCGTCAACAAGGCAGGCGCGGGCGGCCAGGTGGGGTTCACCGAGATCGCCCAGTCCAAGCCCGACGGTCTCACCCTGGGCCTCATGGTCCTGCCGCCGGCCATCAACGTCTACATGAACCCCGAGGTGAAGCCGCAGTTCAACCGCGACAGCTTCATCCCCATCTCGGCGTTCGCCCTCGAGCCGATGATCGTGGGCGTGAGGTCCGACAGCCCGTACAAGACAGGGAAGGACCTGATCGAGGCGGCCAAGGCGAACCCTGAGAAGATCCGGTTCGCCAGCACTGGGATCTCGGCGACCACCCACATGCAGGTCCTGGCCCTCCAGAAGGCGGCGGGCGTCAGGTTCGCCCGAGTGCAGTTCGACGGCGACAGTCAGGCGGTGACAGCACTCCTGGGCGGCCACGTGGACGTGGCATCGGTGAGCCCCGCCGGGATGCTCTCCCAGTACAAGGCGGGCAGCATCCGCGTCCTCGGCTACTGCAGCAAGGATCAGCTGAAGTTCTACCCGGACGTGAAGGGCTGGCCCCTCCAGGGCTATGACGTGGACATCCCCGTCTCCAGGGGCATCGTTGTCCCAAAGGGCACCCCTCAGAACGTGGTGGACACCCTGAAGGTAGCCATGGAGAAGATCTCCGCCAATCCCGACTTCAACAAGAAGGCGGAGGAGGCGGGGCTCGTGACCCGCTACATGGACCAGGCCACCTACATCAAGCACTGGGATCAGATGGACGCCATGGTGAAGCCGCTCCTGCCCGACCTGCTCGCCACTGCGCAGTAGGCCCGGCAGCTCGGGCGCCACGGGGGCGGGCGAGACGCCCGCGCTCCAGACTCTCACGCACCCCTCCCCAAGGGGGCACCACGAGGGCGCGGCCCTGGTGCCCCTCCTCGTGTGAGGCAACGAGAGAGCTAGCCCCGGGAGCGCGGGCCTCCGGCCCGCCCACGGGCGAACGCCGGGAACCGGCGGGCAAGACGCCCGCGCTCCAGACTCTCACGCACCCCTCCCCAAGGGGGCACCGCGAGGCGGCTACCTTCCTTTTCTATGCAAGCGCGATATGGTAAAATCTACCCGTGAAGGAACCTGGTGTGGCAAGGGAAAAGGAGCGCGGGGCGGTCGGTGTCATCGACACCCTGTCCGCGGGATACGACACTGTCAACCGACATCCCTGGATCGTCGGCATTCCCGTCCTGGTCGATCTCTTCTTCTGGCTCGGCCCTCACCTATCCCTGGCACCGCTGGTGCAGAGGAGTCTGAGTCGGTTCGCGATCCCCGCGGGCCTGCCCGCTGAGACCCTGCAGGCCTACCAGGACTACCGGGAGCTGATACTCCAGGCGGGAGAGAGCTTCAACCTTTTCTCCCTCCTCACGACCCACATCCCCGGGATCCCGAGCCTGATGGCCGGTCGGGAGGGGCTAGGGAGCACCCTGGCCCTGGACAGTCCGTGGGCAGCCCTGCTGCTGGCGCTGCTCCTGCCCATCGTGGGCCTGCTGCTGGCCTCCATCTACTACGTGGTGGCCGGACAGCCGGTTCGGGGAAGGGATGAGGGCCCGAGGCTCCTGTGGGGAAGGGTGTGGCGGACCTGGGGGCGGCTTCTGGTGCTGATGCTGCTGGCCATAGGCGCAGCCGTCTTCGTCGTCCTGCCCCTGGCCGGGCTGGCAGCGCTGGCCGGCGCCGTCAACGGCTCCGTGGCGGGGGCCCTGGCCGCAGCCCTCTGGGTCGTCGCCCTGTGGGTCCAGTTCTACCTCTTCTTCGTGGTCGATGCCATGGTGATCAGCGACGTGGGCGCCATCCAGGCCATTCGCAACAGCGTGGCCGTGGTGCGCTTCAACTTCGGGGCGGCCATGGGGCTCGTGGTCCTCATCTGGGTCATATCCCTGGGGATGCCTATCGTCTGGGACGCCCTGGCGCAGGGGGCTTTCGGCACCGCCGTGGCCATACTGGGGAACGCCTACATATCGGCGGGTCTGGCCGTGGCCAGCATGACCTTCTACCGCGACAGGATACGGGCGCTGCGCGATCGAATTGCAGGGGTTACCGACCTTGACCAACGTGATCGGTGAGAAGACAAGCTACAGCGGCGCCGACATCCAGGTCCTGGAGGGCCTGGAGGCGGTCCGCCGCCGCCCCGGGATGTACATCGGGAGCACCGACTACCGGGGTCTCCACCACCTGGTCTATGAGGTGGTGGATAACAGCGTCGACGAGGCGCTGGGGGGCTACTGCGACTACATCGAGGTGACCATCCACGCCGACGGCAGCGTGAGCGTCGAGGACAACGGCCGCGGCATCCCGGTGGACATCCAGCCACAGGTGGGGAAGCCCGCGCTGGAGGTGGTGATGACCATCCTCCACGCCGGCGGAAAGTTCGGCAGCGGCGCCTACAAGGTGTCGGGCGGCCTGCACGGCGTCGGCGTGTCGGTGGTGAACGCCCTCTCCAGCTGGATGGTCTCCGAGGTCCGGCCGGGAGATGGCTTCCTCTACCGGCAGAGCTACGCGCGCGGCGTTCCCCAGAGCCCCGTGGAGAGGATCGGCCCCGCAGAGGGCCACGGCACCAAGCAGACCTTCCTCCCGGACAGGGAGATCTTCGACAGCCTGGACTACAGCTTCGACATCCTGGCCCAACGCTTCCGGGAGATGGCCTATCTCACCAAGGGGCTGCGCATAAAGTTCGTGGACCAGCGGAGCGATCGGGAGCTCTCCTTCTACTTCGAGGGGGGGATCGTCTCCTTCGTCCGCCACCTGAACAAGAACCGGGTGGTCCTCCACCCCCGACCGTTCTACGTGGAGAAGCAGGTCAACGGCACCCTGGTGGAGGTGGCGCTCCAGTACAACGACGGCTTCGCCGACTCGGTCTACGCCTTCGCCAACAACATCAACACCGTGGACGGCGGCACCCACGTGACCGGCTTCCGCGCGGCGCTGACCCGCACGCTGAACGACTACGCCCGGAAGAACAACATGATCAAGGAGGGCGACCAGAGCCTCTCCGGCGACGACGTGCGGGAGGGCCTCACCGCCATCATCAGCGTAAAGCTGGCGGAGCCCCAGTTCGAGGGCCAGACCAAGGCGAAGCTGGGCAACGCCGAGGTGCGGACCCAGGTCGAGTCGGTGGTGGGGGAGGCCCTCGCCCAGTACCTGGACGAGAACCCCACGGACGCCAAGAGGATCGTGGAGAAGTGCATCACGGCCTCCCGCGCCAGGGAGGCCGCCCGCAAGGCCCGCGACCTGGTGATCCGGAAGGGGGCCCTGGAGGGGATGACCCTGCCCGGGAAGCTGGCCGACTGCACCGAGAGGGACCCCGCCAGGAGCGAACTGTACCTGGTGGAGGGCGACTCCGCGGGCGGCTCCGCCAAGCAAGGGCGCGACCGCCGCTTCCAGGCCATACTGCCCCTGCGCGGGAAGATACTGAACGTGGAGCGGGCCCGCGAGGACCGGATGCTGGCCAGCGAGGAGATCCGAGCCATCATCACCGCCCTGGGCACCGGGATTGGGGAGCACTTCAACCTCTCCAAGCTGCGGTACCACCGGATCATCCTGATGTCCGACGCCGACGTGGACGGCTCCCACATCCGAACCCTGCTGCTCACATTCTTCTACAGGCACATGCAGCCGCTGGTGGAGGCCGGCCACCTCTACATAGCCCAGCCGCCCCTCTACCGGATCACCAGCGGGAAGGAGTCCTACTGGGTCTACAGCGACAAGGAGAAGGACGCGCTGCTGAAGCAGCTGGGGAACGGGAAGGAGCCCACCATCCAGCGGTACAAGGGCCTGGGCGAGATGAACCCTGAGCAGCTCTGGGAGTCCACCATGAACCCGGCCACCCGCACCATCCTGCAGGTCACCATAGAGGACGCCGTGGCGGCGGACGAGATCTTCGACATGCTCATGGGGGACGCGGTCCCGCCGAGGAAGCGGTTCATCCAGACCCACGCCAAGGATGTGAGGAACCTGGACGTTTAGCGCCCAGCGGGCATCGAAAAGGGTCGGTTCACGCGAGTGCCACAGTCGAGGAGACTGTGGCACTCATCTATCTGGAAAGGATCGACTCGACGATCCCGGGGCGGACCGTTGGCGCCAACCCGGGCGGCGCCCGCTCCAGGGGGAACCTGGCCCGAGGGAAGGCGCCCGCGGGCTGTGGAAGCGTCGGCCTACTTGGCGCTCTTGACCTTGATCCGCTTGGCCTGGTAGGCCGGCGCCTTGGGCAGAACCAGGTGGAGCATCCCGTGCTCGAAGGTGGCGCTGACCTTATCGGCGTTCACCTCGACGGGCAGCGTCACCGTTCGGACGAACTCGCCCCCGCTCAGCTCCTGGAGCAGGTAGCTGCGCTCCTCCTGGTGCTCCGGCTGCGGCGTCCTACCCTTGATGGTCAGGGTGTTCCGCTGCAGGGAGATCTCCACGTCGTCAGGGTTCACGCCCGGAAGCGCGGCATCCACGACGTAGTTGTCCCCCTCCTCGTAGATGTCCATGGCCAGGCCCGACTCTAGGCCAAGTCCGAAGCCCTGCAGCATTCGGAACGGCCGGAAGAAGCCGTCGTCGAACAGCCTGTCCACGACATCCCTCATGGTCGTCAGCTCACGAGTAGGATTCCATCGAGCGATCGCAGTGCTAGCCATATCTTGCCACCTCCTTTCACAGAAGACTCCGCATCTCTACGCCGCCATGGAGAGCTTGTCGTCCCGGCGGCGTTCAGCACTCTCCGAGACCACCTCGGGCTTCCTGGCGACAAGCACCGCCAGCACCACCACCAGGCCGACCAGCAGCGACCACAGGAAGGTCGACTCGATCGGCAGGGAGGCGGAAGTGCCGATCACCGAGTCCAGGGAGAAGCCGCCCGGACCGGCCAGACCGAGCTGGGTAGCCGCCGCTGCCACCACCAGCGGGTACTCGATGCCGCCCCCCCGAGGCCCAGAACCGGGGCCAGTGAGCCAGCGCCATCGCGCCCAGCATGACCGAGACGATGGCCGCGGCCGCGATGGGGGTGGCGAGACCCAGCGCCAGGGCCAGCCCGCCCAGCAGCTCAGCCAGACCGACCAGGAGAGCGGTGGTCCTCGCACCCCGAACGCGAAGGGAAGCCAGGAAGCTCCCCGTTCCCGCTAGACCCTGGCCGCCGAACCAGCCGAACAGCTTCTGGGCTCCGTGACCCGCCAGGATGAGTCCCAAAGCAATACGAAGGATAGCGAGCGCTATGTCCAACATATCTCACCACCTCCTCGTATCACCCTGGATTCACCGCGTCCCCGCCGAGGGGCTTGCCCCCGACCGGAACGCGGCTATCAAATAGCACATTCCCTGCAGCTTGTCAAGATACTTGAGCGTATTCTTATCAACTTCTTATGTTATGTAACGCTGCCGGGCCTCACGGGCTGTACTCCTTCATCCGCTCCGCGTACTGCCGGAGTCTCGCGTCCACCAGCTGATGGACCGTCCCCACCGGGTAGCGGCCGTCCTCCCCCTTTCGCCCCGCGGGCACCCCCGTCAGCAGCTCTATCCCCTCGTCCACGCTGCTCACCGCCCACAGGTGGAAGGCCCCCTCCCTCACCGCTCTCACCACCTCGCCCCGCAGCATCAGGTTCCTCACGTTGGCCGCCGGCAGTATCACCCCCTGCTGGCCCGTCAGCCCCATGGCCCGGCACACCTCGAAGAACCCCTCCACCTTCTCCGTCACCCCGCCCACCGCCTGCACCTGCCCCCTCTGGTTCACCGAGCCGGTGACCGCGATCCCCTGCCTCAACGGCAGCCCCGAGAGCGAGGAGAGGAGCGCGTACAGCTCCGCCGAGGAGGCGCTGTCCCCGTCCACCTCGTTATACATCTGCTCGAAGGTCAGGGTGGCCGAGAGGGCCAGCGGGTAGTCCTGGGCGTACTGGGCGGAGAGGTAGCCCGAGAGGATCAGCACCCCCTTGGAGTGGGACGGTCCCGAGAGGCTGATCTCCCTCTCCACATCCACCACCCCGGCGCTCCCCACCGAGGTGCGGGCAGTGATCCGGGACGGCAGCCCGAAGGAGTAGTCGCCCATCTGCACCACGGAGAGCCCGTTCACCTGCCCCTCCTGCGCCCCCTCCAGGTCGATCAGGATGGTCCCCTCCCGGATCATCCGCCGCAGCCGCTCGGAGGCCTGCCCGGAGCGGTACTCCCGCTCCTCCATGGCGCGCTCCACGTCCCCCGCCGTCACCACCTCGCGCCCCCCGGACCTGGCCCAGAAGCCGGCCTCCGTCACCAGGTCGGCGATCTCCGAGAAGCGGGTGGTGAGCCGCCCCTGGTCCCCAGCCAGCCGAGAGCCGTACTCCACCACCCGGGCCACCGCGCCCCGGTCGAAGTGGGGCAGCCCCTTCTCCCGCACCTGCCGGCTGACGAACCCGGCGTACCCCAGCACGTTCCGCTCCTCCCGCTCCATGTCCGGCTCGAACTCGGCCTTCACCTTGAACAGCTCCTGGAACTCCTCGTCCTGGCTGTAGAGCAGCAGGTAGAGGGCCGGACTGCCCAGCAGCACCACCTTCACCTGGAGGGGGATCGGCTCCGGCCGGAGCGTCGCCATGGGCACCGCCCCCTGCTGCTCCCCCATGTTCTCGATCCTGATCTCCCTGGTCCGCAGTGCCCTCTTCAGCGCGTCCCACGCCATGGGGGCCGCGAGGAGATCGGCCGCCTCCACCAGCAGGAAGCCGCCGTTGGCGCGGTGCAGGGCCCCGGCCTTTATCTGCCGGAAGTCGGTGGTCATCGCCCCCATGCGCGACTGGTACTCCACCCTGCCCACCAGGTTGTAGTAGCCCGGTTTGTACTCCTCCACCAGGGGCGCCCCCTCGGTGCCGCCGTTATCCACGAGGACATTCACCTGGTACCGGGCGAGCCGCTCCCGGACCGCCGCGCCCTGGAGCTCGGGCGGCAGCTCCTGCTGCTCCTTCCGGACCCCCCGGAAGTCGTCCAGGTGCCCCGGGATGTCCTCCTTCACCTGCGCCAGGTACCCCAGCACCTCGGGCTGACCCTGGTAGATCTGCTCCAGCTCCTCGAAGTGGTGGCCCACGGCGAAGAGGGCCACCTCACGCTCCAGCTGCCGCAGCCTCTCTTGGGCCTCCTTCTCCAGCCTGCGGCCCTGCCGGATCAGCTGCTCCATCCTCTCCTGTAGCTCCTTGGCCTGCCTCTCCATCCCCTCCCTGGTCTCCCTGGGGAGCCGCTCCAGCTGCTCCGGGGGTATCGGCTGGCCCTGCATCACAGGCACGACCGTCATCCCCGAGGGGGTCACCTCGATGGTGAAGCCCCGGGCCGCGGCCTCCTCCTGCAGCTTGGCGTACAGCCCCTGCTGCCGCTGCTGGAGTCGGGAGATCAGGTGGTCCCGCCGCCGCTCGTAGCCCTCGCTCTCGAAGGCCCGGGGTATCTCCCGCTGCGCCGCCACCACCAGCTCGTCCATGCGGCGGGCCAGCTTCGCCCCCTCCCCCGCCGGGAGCCGCATGGCCCGGGGCCGGTAGGGATCGGCGAAGTTGTGCACGTAGACCCAATCGTCGGGCGCGGGCCGCGAGCGAGCCACCTGCCCCAGGTACCCCAGGGCGGCCGTGCGGCGGCCTGAGCCGGCGGGGCCCACCAGGAAGAGATTGAACCCGCCGTCGCCGATCTCCGCCCCGAAGCGCAGGGCGGCGAGGGCCCTATCCTGCCCCACGGTCCCCACCAGGGGCTCCACGGAGGCAGTGGTGTCGAAGGGCAGGCTGGAGGGATCGCAATCGCGGCGGAGGGACTCGGGCTTCAGGGCCGAGGGGCTCTGGGGATCGACCATGGCGCGGACCTCACTTTCTTGCAGGCTACCAGCAGAGAGTTGGGGAGAACGGCCACCTGGGTGGGGCCGGGGACGACCCACCCGATTATACCACCCCGGCCCAGCGCCCTCCGGGCACGCGGTGTGACAATAGTCGCATCGCAGCCCTCGGACCCATGTTATCTTTTTGATCACCAATACCAGTAAAACCATCGCAGTAAAACCATCGTTCTGGAGGTGGAGATGAAGGCCAGCGACATCCTGAGGAACGAGCACCGCGCCGTGGAGCGGGTGCTCAAGGTGCTCCGACGCGGGGCGGACCGGCTGGACGCCGGCGAGCAGGTCTCCCCCGACGTCTTCGAGGACTCCCTCGACTTCCTGCGCAACTTCGCCGACCGCTGCCACCACGGCAAGGAGGAGACGGCGCTCTTCCCCGCCCTGGAGAAGGCGGGGGTCCCCGTGGAGCACGGGCCCATCGGCGTGATGCTGGCGGAGCACGAGGAGGGCAGGGGCTACATCCGGGCCATGGCCGACGCTCTGGAGGGCTACCGCCGCGGCGACCCCGGCGCCCGGCGAGCCCTAGCCGAGAACGCCCGGGCGTACGCCGATCTCCTTGCCCAGCACATCCAGAAGGAGGACAACGTCCTCTTCCACATGGCGGACCGGGCCCTTCCGCAGGCCGAGCAGGACCGGCTCATCGCCCAGTTCGACCGCATCGAGGAGGAGAGGATGGGCCCCGGGGTACACGAAAGGTATCACCAGATGCTCGACCGGCTGGACCCGGCGGCCTAGCCGCCCCCCATCGGCCGCCGCGGGCCGCCCCGAGCCAGCTACAGGCGGGGGCGGCCCGCGCTTGGGACCCAACGCGGTTGACCGCACCGCCCATCGGTGGTATACCGGTTGCGAGATTAGCCTCGCAACAAAGGGATTTATATACACGAAGCGCTCGACAAAGATAGTGAGACATATCAGGGCCCGACAGAACCGCGACCCCATCCTGCTGTGGCTGATCGGCGCCACGGTCGGGCTGGCCGTGCTGTTCGCCGCGCTGGGCGCCATCTGGGGCAGGGGGCAGGTCGTCGTCCAGCTCACCTGGTTCTCCCCCATGGTCAACAGCTTCATGGCCCTCGCCAGCCTCAGCATCGCCTTCCTCAGCCTCGGCAGGTACAGGGCCCTCCGCGACCCCGCCCCCTTTTGGGTGGGAATTGGCTTCATCGGCTTCGCGGTCTTCGCCCTCTTCTACGTGCTCTCCCTTCCCGACCTCTTCCCCGGAGGCGGTGGACTGGTCGCGTCGCTGCTCAACACCTCCAGCTGGTTCTGGCACCTCCAGTTCAGCGTCCTCTTCCTCGGCGTGCTGGCCGCCCTCCTGCTCCCCTGGCCCTCCCCGGGGCCGGCCGCCGAGCGGTGGTGGCTCCCAACGATCCTGCTGGGCGCAGCGGGGCTCGTCCTCCTCTCCTGGCTCCTGGCCGTCTACGAGCGGGCCCTACCACCGCTCCTGACGGGCGAGGCCTGGAACAGCCTCAACGTGGCTTGGAACTCCATCCTGGTCCCCGGCTTCGCTGTCGAGAGCCTGCTCTGCATCCGACGCTACCGCCGCAGCGGCGATAGGCTCTTCGGCTACCTGGCCATCGCCTTGTCCTTCCTGGCCTTCGCAATCCTCACCGTCATCATCGGTCTCAAGTTCTATGACCAGTGGTGGTACCTCCAGCGGGGCCTCTGGATCGTCTCCTTCTCGGTGATCCTCTTCGGGCTGCTGGCCGAGTACGTGGGTCTGTTCACCCGCGAGCGCGACCGCAGCCGCCAGTTGGAGGCGATCCTCCGGGTGACGGACCCGGCCCTGGCGCAGCGGGGCCATCAGGAGCTCCTCCAAGGGATCCTGGAGCGCACCGCCGAGATCCTGGGGGCCGACGGAGGGGCCATCCTCCTGCTGGACCCACTCCGGGACGAGCTCCAGCTCGCCAAGGCCACCGGGATCACCCGGCGGCTCGGCGAGGTGAGGGTCAAGGTGGGCCAGGGCCTCGCCGGCCAGGTGGCGGCCCGAAACGCCCCCTACTGGGTGAGGGACGCCCAGCAGGAGCCAGCCGCCTGGGGCTCCTACATCGGCGAGAGCCACATCAGGGCCGTCATCGGCGCACCCATGCGGATCGGCCGCCAGGTGATCGGGGTGATCGAGCTGGAGTTCCTCTCCGCCAGGAGCTTCACCCCCTTCGAGGAGCGGCTGCTGGAGGTGGGGGCCGAGCGCGCGGCCCTGGCCATCGAGCAGGAGAGGCTGCTGGACGAGGCCCAGAGGGAGCGGGCTCGCCTCCAGGTGCTCATCGACACCGCCCCCGTCGGGATAATCCTCTACTCGGCGCCCGATTTTCCTCGCCCGGTCCTCTTCAACAAGGCCGCGGAGGCGATCCTGGGCAGACCCCTGCTTCCGGAGGTGGGGCTGGCCGAGGCGGCGGCCCACTACGAGATCACCCTCCCCTCCGGCGAGCCGCTGCCGCCCGATCGACTGCCGGCGGCCTGCGCTCTGCGCGGCGAGACCTGCCTGGGCCAGGAGCTGATGATCCGCCAGCCATCGGGGCGCCGCGTCTACGTCCTCGCCAACTCCGCCCCCCTGCGCGATGCCAAGGGCGCGATCGTGGGTGCGGTGGTGACCCTGCAGGATATCACCGCCCTCAAGGAGCAGGAGCTGCTGAGGGACGAGTTCATCTCCGCCGCCGCCCACGAGCTGAAGACCCCCATCACCACCATCAAGGGGTACGCCCAGCTGATGGGGCAGTGGGCGCCAGGGGGACACGAGCCGCGGGAGGGCAAGGCCATCCAGGTGATAAACGCCCAGGCCGACCGCCTCACCCGGCGGGTCCAGGAGATGCTGGAGGTGGTGAGGCTGCGGACCGCGCCGCCGGAGCTCCGCAAGAGCCGGTTCGACCTGGGGGACCTGGCCGAGGAGGTGATCCCTCGGGTGCAGGTGGCCACCAAGATCCACCAGCTCGTCCTCCAGCGCGACTCCCCCGCGCTGGTGGAGGCTGATAGGGAGCGGATCGAGGAGGTGCTGGTGAGCCTCTTGGACAACGCCATCAAGTACTCCCCCAACGGAGGGGAGATACGGGTGCTGGTGTGGTCCGAGGATGGGCAGGCGCTCCTCTCGGTGCAGGACCACGGGGTGGGGATCCCCAGGGATCGGCAGCCCCACATCTTCGAGCCCTTCTACGAGGCGGTGCCCCCCGGCACCCCCGGCTACCACGGCGTCGTCGCCCTCAGTCTCTACCTCAGCAAGCTCACCGTGGAGCGTCACGGCGGTCGGCTCTGGTTCGAGAGCGAGGAGGGGAAGGGCTCCACCTTCTTCCTGAGCCTCCCGCTGGCCCAAAATGGGAACGGCCGCGGGTAGAGCACCACCGCAAGGGCAACCAAGGCGAGGGCCGGTCGCACGACGCCGCTCGCGCGCGTCGCGGCGTGGCGGGCGAGGACCCGGCGATCTGCACGCCGGCGCCCCACGAGATCGGGCCCTACCCGTGGGCCGGGAACGGGGCCGGGCACAAGACCCGACCCTACGAGATTGGACCGTGCCCCCATCGTAGGGCGTGGCCCTGCCCCAGCCCGCGCACCGCACACCACCGCCGGGGCAAATACCGTTACACCCGTAGGGCGGGGGGCTCGTCCCCCGCCGCGTGCCTCGTGTCCACCGAGGACTCGGCCGGGCACAAGACCCGGCCCTACGAGAATTGACGTGTGCGCCACGGGCCGGGAACGGGGCCGGGCACAAGACCCGGCCCTACGAGATTGGACCGTGCCCCCATCGTAGGGCGTGGCGCTAGGCCCGCTCGCGCCGCGCGCTCCACGCAAGCCGGCGGCCGGGCCCTAAGCCGGATCGAGGTTAGGGGTCAGGTACACCCCTGCCCGGCCGTTCCGCCGGATGGCCAGCAGGTCCCGCAGCATCCTCACCGAGTCCCGGATCAGCTCCACGCTGCTCTGCTCCCCTAGGTAGAGGAAGTAGACGGGCAGCTCCACGATCCGGTAGCCCAGCAGCCGCGCGATGTGGATCACCTCCACATCGAAGGCGAAGTCGTAGGTGCGGGTGCGGCTGAAGATGTCGCGGGCCACCTCCCCGCGGAACGCCTTGAAGCCGCACTGGGTGTCCTGCACACCTAGGCCTAGCAGCAGGTTGGCAATGAAGATGTAGGCCCGGCCCACCAGGTAGCGCTGGTAGATGTAGGAGAAGTGGCGAGGATTGAGGGCGAAGAGGGTGTCCGGATGAGAGCGGCACCCGATGGCCACGTCGGCCCCGGCCTCCAGGGCCGCCACGAAGGGCTGCTCCCCCTCGATGGGGTAGACCAGATCGGCGTCGGTGTACAGAACGAACTCGCCGGTGGAGCGCAGCACCCCCTCCTTCACCGCTCGCCCCTTCCCGCCGTTTCGCTCGCAACGCACCAGCCTCACGCAGGGGTGGCTAGCCATGAGAGCCTTGACCACCTCGGGGGTGGAGTCGTGGCTGCCGTCGTCCACCACGATCAGCTCGTTCTCCCCTCGCGACTCCAGGTAGGACGCCACCTTGGACACGGTAGCCCCAATCACCTTCTCCTCATTGAAGGCGGGGATCACCACGGAGAGCCGGACGCTCATCTCAGTCCGGTGAAGAGGGTATGGGGATAGGGGAGCAGCGTCGGGAGATGAGCCACCTGGACCTCTCGGAAGCCCACACGACGCAGGAGGGCCACCGTCTGCGCGCAGGAGAAGAAGTGCAGCCCACCATGCCCCATGGTCAGACCCAGCCCGGTCATCACCTGCTCCTGCAGCTTCGCCCAGCGATACTTCCAGGCTGGGTGGGTATCGTTGGTCTTCAGCACAAGCCTCCCGCCGGGCGCCAGCAGCCCCAGCAGCTGGCGGAGAACCCTCTCCTTCTCCTCCGGGGCCAGCAGGTAGAGCACGTCCACGATGGCCACGGCATCCAGCCCGGCCTCGACTACATCGTCCACGGTCCCCTGCATGAAGCGGACATTGGGTAGCCTGGAGGTCAGCCCGGAGGCCACTCGGATCTTGGCCGCAGAGGGATCGACCCCCAGGACGGAGCGATCTGGAGAGGCCGCCGCCATGAGGGCGGAGAATAGGCCATGCCCGCACCCCAGCTCCAGGATCCGCCCCGCGGGCGGCACCCGGCGCTCGATCTCCATCATGGGGCAGAGCAGGTGGCGGGCGCGGACGAAGGCGCGCACCGCCACCGGCTGGTCGTCGAAGAGACTCAGCACCTGGGACATGGAGATTCGGGTGTGGCTGCTCAACAAGGGAGACTTCCCCGCGGACGGCTGGCCATGTAATCTGTCGAGAGTATACAATGCCGCGCTGTAAGCCCACAAGGACGAGGAAGGGGAGCCGCTCGCCTCGCTGGCGGCGGCCAACCTGGCGGAGAAGGAATGCCCCGCACCCTGCTGGTCGTGAATGCCGACGACCTCGGCATCAGCGAGGGCGTGAACCTGGGGATCGCCCAGGCTCACCGGGCTGGTATCCTCACCAGCGCCTCGGTGATGGCCAACATGCCCGCCTTCGAGGGCGCCGCCCGCCTGCGCCAGGAGTGCCCGTCCCTCGCCGTGGGCGTCCACCTGAACCTGACTGCCGGCTCCCCCCTCCTGCCCCCCTCGCGGGTGCCGCACCTGGTGGATGGGGACGGCCGCTTCCACAGGCTCGACCACCTCCTGGCTCGCCTCACCCTGCGCCGGATCGACCCCTCTCAGGTGGAGGCCGAGCTCTCAGCCCAGGTGGAGCGCGCCCTGGGCGCGGGGTTCGCGCCGGACCACCTGGACTCCCACCACCATGTCCACTGCCACCCGGCCCTCCATTCGGTGGTGGTGAGGCTGGCGCGGCGGTACGGCGTGGGGGGGATCCGGTGTCCGGTGGAGCTGGGGCTCGCCCCTCGACGGGCGGGCGACCCGGCGCGGGGCGCCGGGAGGGGCAGGGGATCTCGAACGGCCGCCCAGCTGAAGGCCTTGGGACTGAGCCTTCTGGGGCTGATGCTGAGGCGCAGGGTCCGCGGCGCCGGCCTGCTGGCCACCGACCGATTCCTGGGGCTCTCCTTGGGGAGCGGCTTCAGCGCCGAGGCGCTCCAGACCTCGCTGCGTCGACTGCCCCACGGCACCGTGGAGCTGATGTGCCACCCGGGCCACCCGGACGCCCGGCTGGCCGCGCTGACCCGCTTCGTGGAGGGGAGGGAGGCCGAGCTGGCCGCCCTGCTCCACCCGGGCACCGGGGAGCTGCTGCGGCGGATCGGTGTCGCGCTGGGGAGCTACTCCGACCTCTCCGGGTGGCGGTAGAGGGTGGCCAGGGCCTCCGGCGCCGGCGAGTCGTGGCGGAGAATGTTCACCTGGTGCGGATAGGGGAACTGGATCCCCTCGCGGTCGAAGGCTCGCTTGATGGCGGCCCGGAGGGCCCGCGCCACCGCCCACTGCTGCAGCGGCATCGTCTTCACCAGCATCCGGATGGTGACGGCGTACTGCCCCAGCGACTCGATCCCCAGCACCTCCGGGGGCTCAAGAACCAGGGGCCCCACCTTCTCGTCGGCCATCAGGTCGTCGCCAACCCGGCGGAGCAGCTCCATGACCATATCCGCGTCGGCCTCGTATGGAACGGCCACATCCATGACCACCCTCGACCACTCCTTCGTCAGATTGGTCACGGTGCGGACCTCGCCGTTGGGGATGACGATGACGGAGCCATCGAGGCTCCGAAGCACCGTGCGCCGGAGGTCCAGCTTCTCCACCAGCCCCGAGTGTTCGCCCACCTTGATCACATCGTCCACCGAGTACTGGTTCTCGAGAAGGATGAAGAAGCCGGCCAGCCAATCCTTGATCAGGTTCTGGGCCCCGAAGCCCACGGCGATCCCAGCGATGCCGGCGCTGGCCAGGAGGGGGGTGATATCCCTCCCGAGGAGAGAGAGGATCGAAAGGAAGGCCACGCCGAGGATGACGATCCGCCCGGTGGTCTCCACCACCTGGGCGATGGTCTTCGCCTTCTGGGCCAGCTCCCTGGAGGGCTCCTTCTCCCGCTGGAGGACCCCGTTGGCGACGCCGTGCACCACCACCTGCAGCAGCCGCAGGGCAACCGCGGCCCCCACGACGACCGCGGCCATGGAGATGATCAGACCCAGCTCCAGCCGCAGTCCCAGATCGCTCCTGCCCAGCAGGGCACCCAGATCCAAGGGAACACCTCCCACGAGAGTCTGCCACTCCACAGACGGGGCGCAAGCCCCGCCGGATGCCCCGCCCGATCCTACCCCGCGCCGTATCGGGCCCGCGCCTCCAGCGCCGCCTCCAGGAGGGACCTGCGGGTGGTGGTGGGGAAGGTGCAGCCTGGCGCGATCACGTAGCCACGCCCGCCGGTCTCCTCGATGCCCAGGGCAACCTCTCGCGCCACATCCTCCTCCGTCCCCGACTCCAGCGTGGCTGTGTGGCTCACCCCGCCCACCACCATCTTACCAGACCTGGCCCTCCCCTCGCGAAGGGAAGGGTTTCCCGGAAGGGTGGCGTCCCAGCTCAGGGCGTCCACCGGGTAGCCCATCAGGGCGTCGAAGAAGACGTTATCGCCGCAGAGGTGGAGCAGGTTGAAGCCAGGTCGGTCCTTCACCGCCTCCAGCACCCGCTGGTCGTAGGGGGTCCCGAAGGCGCGGTACTGCTCCTCCGTCATCATATCGGCCGAGGCCAGCCTGGTGGTGGCGAAGAAGATGCCGCTGGCGCCCAGGTCGATGCAAGCCCTGGCGAAGGCCACGAAGGTCTGGGTGATCGCCTCCAGGGCCGCGCGGAGCTCCTCCTGCTCCTCCTCCATGGCCTGGATCAGCCGCTCCCTGGAGTGGCCCGCCAGCCTGTAGGCGATGGCCAGGGGGGAGAAGACCGTGTGGAGGAAGTAGACGTTCTCCTCCTGGAGCCCCTCCTTGACCAGCTCCAGCAGGACCAGCTGCTGCTTGAGGGGCTCCGAGGCCCAGATATCCAGGGGACGGATCCTGGCCCAGTCCGCCCTGGTGTGGACTGCATGGGCGGTTCTGGTGGGCGGTGTGTGGGGGTCGTCGGAGTAGTGGTACTGGTTTCCCCAGGGCTCGGTATGGTAGGAGGCCCTGGGGTTCACCTTGACGAAGTCCCACTGGAACTCCCGCTGGAAGGCGAGGAGGGCGTCGGCCAGCAGGCTGGGGTCGCGCTCCTGGGGGTAGAAGTGGCGCCAGAAGCTGATGGGGACCAGGTCGACCGGCTCCCCCTTCAGTGCGGCGTCGATACGTTCCTTCTTGGTCATGGTGCGCATGGGCGTCCCCTCCCGAGATCGACAGCCGGGCTGCGGCCGGACGGCGCTGACGTCAGTATATCACTGGCCTGCGCCCCCGGCGTCCATTGCACACCTTACAGCAAGGAGCAATCCAGGCGCCCAGCTGTGACAGCCAAGCTGTCACGGCGCGGTGGCATGCTTCTCCCACGAGTTGGCGGAGGCCGGGCCGTCGAGCTGGTGACACCGAGGTATAGATCGAACCTCTAGAGTCCCGGCTGGCGAATGTGGCTGTAGATCGTGATTGACAACAACCACCAGGAGACATTAGACTCGGGCTTGTTCCTGGGGTCGCACCGACGTCAGGCCGGGCTACCCCGGGGATGTCCACGCCCCCGAAGCTCCAGCCCCCCGATGCATCCTGGCGGACGCGCCGACACGCTCGCGTTCCACGGACTTCGCATCCGCCTTCTATTGATGCATCACGCCTGGGGCTGATCGCCGGACCTGGCTCCGTACGGCAGCTCGCAGAAGGCTCGATCAACGCGGGGTTCGCACTTCCTGCGCACGTCATCCTCGAGATGCTCTCGGAGGTTGCAATGACACAGACCGTCTTCAGTCACGTCACATACCCCATTTCCCTCCTGATACAACAGATCGATTTGGGGATCATCGGGCTACCTGAGATCCAGCGGCCATTCGTCTGGCCCAACAGCAAGGTTCGCGAGCTGTTCGACTCGATGTACCGTGGATTTCCTGTCGGTTACCTTCTGTTTTGGACGAACGGGCTCGCCGACGGACACAAGCAGATCGGCGTGGGGACGAAGCAGACGGTTCCCAGTCTGCTGGTCGTCGATGGACAGCAGCGGCTGACATCCCTGTATACGGTGATAAAGGGAGCCCCAGTCGTCCGCGAAGACTTCCGTGAAGAGCGGATAGTCATCGCATTTCGGCCTAAAGACGGAGCCTTCGAGGTAACGGATGCGGCGATCAGGAAGGACCCCGAATTCATTCCGGACATCAGCCCACTGCTCAGTGGGCAGATTCCACAGTTCCAGTTCATCAAGCAATTCCTCGCGAACCTGAAGGCCCACCGACCTGTCGATGACGACGAGGAGTCGAGACTCTCTTCGGCCATCATTCGACTCCACGATCTGCTTGGCTATCCATTCACGGCTTTGCAGCTCTCCGAAGCGGTCGACGAAGAAGAGGTGGCCGAGGTGTTTGTCCGCATCAACAGCAAGGGGACGCCGCTCAACCAGGCCGACTTCATTCTGACCCTTATGTCCGTATTCTGGGATGAAGGTCGTAAGGAGCTGGAGAGCTTCTGCCGATCAGCCAAGACGCCAGCGGCCAGCGGGGCGTCGCCCTTCAATCACTTCATCCGGCCGTCGCCGGACCAGATGCTTCTGGTGAGCGTTGCCCTGGGCTTTCGGCGGGCCAGGCTCCGGCACGTCTACTCGATTCTCCGGGGCAAGGACCTGGAGTCGGGCCGACTCTCCGAGGAGCGACGTGTCGCTCAGTTCCAGATCTTGAAGAGTGCTCAGGAATACGCGCTAAACCTCCAGAATTGGAAGGACTTCCTGCAGGTCCTCACCGTGGCGGGCTATCGCAGCGGCGACATGATCACGTCACAGGTGGGGCTTATGTATTGCTACGCACTCTTCCTCATAGGCAGGCGTGACTATCAAGTGGATCATTCGACGCTGCGCAACGTCATGGCCCGATGGTATTTCATGACCGCGCTCACCAGCCGCTACACCAACTCACCAGAGTCCGTGATGGAGCAGGATCTAGCCAGGCTGCGGGAGGTCAAGGACGCGTCGGCGTTCGTGGCTCTCCTGGATCGGATCATAGGATCTGTCTTCACCCAGGACTACTGGAGCATCACCCTCCCCTTCCAGATGGCCACCTCAGCCGTGCGGACCCCGCCGCTCTTCGCCTACTACGCCGCCTTGAACATACTAGGGGCGAAGGCGCTCTTTTCCAAAATGCATGTGGCCGACCTCCTCGATCCGGCGGCTCAGGCCACCAAGTCGGCGGTGGAGCGGCACCATCTCTTTCCGAAGGGCTACTTGGCGAAGCTGGGCATCGCTGAGGTTCGGGAGGTCAACCAGATAGCCAACTTTGCGCTGGTGGAGTGGAGAGACAACGTGGGGATCTCCGACACCCCTCCGTCCGAGTACTTCCCTAAACTGACGGCCGACCTGGACCCGCAGGAGCTGGCCCGGATGCGATACTGGCACGCGCTGCCAGAGGGCTGGGAGACGATGGACTACCCGACCTTTCTCGAGGCCAGACGGAAGGCCATGGCTTCCGTGATACGAGACGGGTTCGAGCGCCTCGTGGGGTAGGGATACCTGTCTTGGTCGGGACCCTGCGGCCATCCGGCACTCTGTGAGCCCCTGTCTCTCGCTCGCCAGCCGCTTGGCGATCCCGAGAGCGTTGACCTCAGCGCACGCCGCAGGAGGACCTCTTCTTTCGGAGCGAAACACACCCATCTCGGGAGGCGAACACCGGGCGCCCATACCGACCCTCTCCGCGGTTAGGCCCGCGAGCACCTACGCTACGGCCCTGACAGCCGTCTCCGGCACCCCGCATCCCAACGGTATCGATTGGCTCAAGCTCCGGGCCGAGAGGACAAGCTGAAGAGCGCGGCCCACGGGCAGACCTCGGGGAGACAAGACATGAGGGCTGCCCTCCAAGAGGCCGAATCAGCAGCTCGGGGGTGCCGCCCACGCGGCTATTCGGCCAGTGCCCGGCTGAAGGGGGCTTGGACTGAGACGGGGTGCCTCGCAGGCGGGGTCTGGCGCTGGACCAGAGCTCCTAGAGGTCGCGCGCACTCAGGGCTCCCACCGCTCGCAGCCGCGTTGAATCGCCGTGAACTCCACGGCCTCCGACACAGAGGCAAACACGGCAGACTCCCAGTCCTTGGGCAGGGCCGACACCCCGAGAAGTCGGCACGACTCGTGGTCGAACCGTGCCTGCCGGGCCTCGCGAAGGACCCTCCAGTACGATACGAGACAATCCCTACGCCTGCTGAGGAGCCGTCGTGTTGGGAGCCTGTCCGACTTCCTGGCGTTGACCTTGGGCAAGGCAGGCACCAGGTTCCAAAGGTCGTTGTTTCGCCAAAGAGAGAACGGGAGTATGTGGTCCACATCGAACCCGCCTGCAAGCGGCTGACCAGTCCACACGCACTCCTCTTCCGGCAGGCTGGCGTACACCTCCCTCGCTTCCCAGACGTCCCTCTCCGGTATGGGTACCGTCATCAGAAGATCGATGACCTCGCTCGGCCGAACGGTCCCCTTGGAGATGTCCGCAGTCAGCTGGGCCCATCTCAGCACCACCGCATCCTGAATCCAGTGGCCCAGGATTGAAAGCTCCCGCCAGATCTCCGGGCTCATGGTGACCTCCCGTGTCGCACGGTCATACCCGAACACCCTGCCGGTCTCGAGAGCGCCACCTGCGTACGTGACAGGGCCGCTCACGATGGTGCCGGCGATGCTGCGCTGCACGCGACGCAGCATCTCAGCAGCCACCGGCGGGAGCTTTCCCGACCGGTAGTCCAGCGAAAAGGCCGCGAGGCCACCCGCACCCTCATAGAAAGTGCCCAGCTCGCGCAGCACCGCCCTGAAGGCGATCGGCTTTCCGCTCGTGGGGCTCTCGCCCCGGATCTGAGGAACGAATTGGGGAGCCGTCACGATGGGCCAGAAATAGTGTATCCACCGCTCAGAAACCGCGTCCAATGGCACCCCCACCGACCCGTCCGATCTCCACCTGGCCTGCTCGAACTGGGTGACGGCGATCTCGCTCAGCGCGCGGAAGAGCGCCAGCTTATACGTTGCTGTTTTCCGGTCTCGTGTGAGGATCCCCTCTATCTGGTCGACGGGACGTAGAGACCCGGCGTGCCGAATTTGAAAGAGAAGCACATGCCACGAGTAGCCAGTCCTGCTCAGGCCGTCCTGCGAAGTCCACCTGCCGATCAGATCGAAGCCCAGCCGCTCGAACAGGAGCTGAAGGTAGCCCACATGCAGCGGCGTGAAGAGGCGACCGTGCTCGTCCCTGTGCTCCGCGTTGATCCCCGGGCGGTCGCAGGGTACCGACAGAAGTAGGCGGCCATTGTCGTCAAGGCAGTCCTTGAGCGCCACCGCAGCATCGAAGATCTCTCCACGAGTGAGGTGCATCAGCACGGCGGAGCACAGGATGCCGGCAAACCGCCCGCCAAAAGGATTCGGGTGGTCCGGAAGCCACCCGGGCTCAAGCCTCCCGGCAAGGCGTGGTCGTTTGGCCACAGCGATTCGCCGAAGCTCATCGCAGGGCTCCACTCCATACGCGTCGCAACCCATCTCCAGCAGGACGTCGAGGTCACGCCCAGACCCGGCGCCAACGTCTAGGACACGCGTTCCGGGCAGGAACGCCTGCCTCAGGTACGGCTCCACACAGGATGGCGCCGAATCGTATCTCTCTGCCACCTCGGCAGCGTGGTCGCAGTAATACTGGAAGGTCACAGGGTCCATCGGTCTCGCCTAGCCTCCAGCGCCAACAGGGCTAACCGCCGCGTGCACCACTGGTTACTGCCCGGCGCTTGGCCCACCGGCCATCCCGGGAGGGGCGCCTCCATCGGCCCGGGGCGAACCAAGCCCGCCTCTTCCCCAACCACAGCACCTCAGCGCGTGGTGGCGGACCCCCGGCACGCGGTGCCGCGAAGAGTGCTACCCCACTCACTGGCCACCGCGCCGGCTTCCCGCCTGCACCTCACGGCCATAGGCTCCCGCCATCCGCCGCGCCGTCTCCGCCATCCGGGCCCGCAGCTCCTCCGGCGCCAGCACCTCCACTTCCGCCCCCCATGATAGGATCCATGGCGCGATCTCCACGGTCCCGGCCACCCGCACGCTGAAGTCCAGCCCGCCGTCGTCCCGCTCCATTAGCACCTGCGACGGGTGCCAGATGCACTCCTTCACCCTCCAGGCCGCCGAAGGACTGAACCGCAGCCGCACCTCCACCTCGTCCCCAGTCGCCACCCCCCAGCTCGACCTCAGGAAGCCGTTGGCGTCGAACTCCTCCGGCACCTGGTACCGCTGTTCGGTCAGCTCCGCCTGGCGGATCCGCTCCAGCTTGAAGGTTCGCATCGCGCCGGCATGGTGGCAGTAGGCGATCAGGTAGCAGGAGTGGCCCCACGGCGAGGGCTCCAGGAAGTAGGGCTCCACCAGCCTCTCCTCCACCGCCGAACCCGCCCCCACCGCCGCAGGGTACCAGATCCTCAGCCGCCTGCCCGTGGCCCACGCCGTGGATACCAGGTCGAACACCCGCGCGTAGTCGGCGTTCTCCGGCCGACCGGCCATGCCGCGCACCGTCTCCGCCACGTGCTGCCCCACCGCCCTGGGCAGGATCGCGGCCAGCTTCCCGAAGGCCGACTCTATGTTCGGGTCGCGCTCATCGGAGTAGCGAGATGCCAGCCTGGCCGCTAGGAAGAGGCTCACCGCCTCCAGCAGCGTCAGCTTCAGCGGCGGCAGGAAGACCCCCTCCTCCAGACCGTAACGGCTCCCGTCCTGCCAGAGGGGGTAGCCCAGCTCCGCCTGAAGGGCCTTCAGGTCCCTGTACACCGTCCGCACCGACACCCCGCAAAGGCCGGCCAGCTCCGCCGGCGCCAGCCCCCTGGGGTACTGGTACAGGATATGGGCAACCCGAAGCAGCCGAGCCGTGCGATCCCGCTTCCCAACGCCAGCCATCATCCACCCCTTTCACCCGCCCAGCGGGCGCACCAGTTGGAGCTACTCGATGGTAGATGCCCGTGCGACCGGTGTCAATAACCTGATCTCCATCATAATTATTGTCGGTGAATGGGGTATGGTTGCATCAAAAGTGGTGTCGGTGAAGGATGAGGCGACCATGACCCCGAAGAGCGTTGGCGAATACGCGGAGGCGGTGCGACCCCAGCATCTGGCGGGGGATCGGAAGGAGAAGGGGAGGATTCTAACGGGGTTCTGCAAGGTTACGGGATACCACAGGGACTCGGCGGTCCGGCTGCTGCGCCACCCTCCTAAAGAGGCCGAGGCAAAGCGGCGTGGGCGGCCACGGATCTACGGGGCAGGGGTGAGGGAAGCCCTGCGGCAGCTCTGGGAAGCTGGGGACCGGGCTAGCGGGAAGCTGCTGGTGGGGGCGCTTCCGGGTTTGGTGGAGTCGATGGAAGGCTGCGGGGAGATAGCCCTGGCACCTGAGGTGCGCTGCCAGCTGCTGGCCCTGAGCTCGGCCACATCGACCGACTGCTCAAGCCCTACCGAGAGCTTAGCCTTCGACGACCATATGCCCAGACTCGCTCGGTTTCGGCTTTTCGGAGCCTGGTGCCGGTGCGGACCTTTGGGGAGTGGGAGCGGGTGGCGGCGGGCTCGATGCAGATGGACCTGGTGAGCCACTGCGGGGAGAGCACGGAGGGCTTCTACCTGACCACTCTGGTGGCGGTGGACGTGGCCACCGGCTGGCACGACTGCAGGGCGGTGTGGGGCAAAGGCAAGACTCGGGTGGGCGGGGCGGTAGAGCAGATCCGCAGGGCCCTGCCCTTCCCGCTACAGGAGGTGCACACCGACAACGGCGGGGAGTTCCTCAACGACGGCCTGTACGACTGGTGCATTCGCCAAGGGATTCGGTTTACCCGGGGCAGGCCCTACAAGAAGAACGACCAGGCCTACGTGGAGCAGAGGAACTGGACCCTGGTGCGCAGGAGGTTGGGGTGGGGCCGCTTTTCCAGCAAGGCGGCCTTCGAGGCCCTGGAGAGGGTCTACCGCCCCTCCGCCTCTACACCAACTTCTTCCGAGCCACTCGCAAGGTCATCACCAAGGAGAGGGTGGGGGCCAAGGTGGTCAAGCACTACGATGCACCCAGGACCCCCTACCAGCGACTGCTGGAGTCCAAGCTTCTGGAGGATGGCCAGAGGGCCAAACTGGAGGCCCTTTACAGAGCCCTGAACCCGGTCCAGCTCCAGGCCCAGATCGAGGCGGGCCTGGAGCTGCTGTGGAAGCTGGCGGAGCGGCCAGCGGGCAGCCACCGAGGGCTGGGACGAGGTGGGCAGACGGCCTGACCTTGAGCTGTCGGGCCAGGGGGCAAAGAGGGAGGTGCTCACCAGACGACGAGCCCGGAGGTAACGAGGACGTGAGTTTACCGCTTTGGGGGCCATGGTGTCTGGAAAGAACGAGGTGGGGCAGGAGATCTTCCCACCCCACCCTTCACCACGGCCCCTTGGTCGGCGCTCGGGTCCATCTCCACGGTCTCCCTATCCTCCGCCCAGGCAACCATCATCATGCCACGCGGATGAACTGGACACAAGCAGAGGCTACAGCGGTAAAACGCCAAACCGGCGGATCCATTCCAGCCCGGCGATGGGGCTGTGGTAGCGGCGGCGCCGCTCCCCTCCCCATGGCCTGGTCCATGTCGAGGAGGTCTACCATTGAGTCGGTCAACCAGCAGGCAGCTCCTACCTTCACCGATATCAATTATGATGCAGCCACCCCCTCTTCACCGACACCTTCTATTGATGCACCACGTAACCCCGCGGTAGGCGGGACTCTCCCGAAGATGGTTAGAAGAAGCCGGGGCGTGGGGTCTGGGCATCCCAGTCGGGTCGAACTGGAGGACTGTGCCGACCGGCCTGGGTTGGAGCAGAACTGCCAGCTGCACCGGGACACAGACCTACATCAGGAACGAGGAGCGTGAGGAAGAGGCCGTCAACGCCGTGACCAGCCTCTCTCCACTACTAAGAAGATGGGCGGAAACGTCGCAGCAGCCAGGGGCATGCCCCTGATCAGGTCCGCCAAAGCAAACGGCCGGCCGCCATAGAGGCGAAAGCTCATCATCGGCTGGCATGGGCGCCCGCGCCGGAATAAAAGTGCAGAGCGTACCATTCCCATCGGGAAGAGGGACCAACAGACGCCCGGGCACCCCACGCGAGCAAATGCTTCCAGACCTGAGGCTAGAAGCGAGAGGCCAAGCTCTCGGTGCGGGGCACTACACCAGCTTCAGCATCGATTCCTTGGGACGCACCAGATCACAACGGTTCCATAGTGGGCCGGATAGGCCCACACCAGAGGACACGCGCTAGGCGCCAGAAGTGGGTCCAGACGCCGGAATCAAGCGCGGGGAGCGGTAGATGCAGGCCTGATGCCCCTTGCAGGTGCTGCTGGCGCTCTCGCACTCCCATAGCGAGTCTTCGGCACCACTGGTCCTCGCCCCCTTCAGATCGAGCACCAGTCGAAAGATGCTCTCCACGCCAGCAGCATCGCCCCACACACTCAGACCCACACCACCCTCGGCGCCATCCACCCCCCCACGAGCAATCACCTGGCACTGAACCCCAGCAAGCAGTCTCACCGCCTCCACCTCGGTCACCACCCGTCCGAAGATCGGGACCAAGCCCACCGACATCCCCGTGGAGAAGTCCACTCCCTTTCGGCCGGCGGCCCGCACCGCATCGGCCACAGAGCCCGGTATCAGCTTCTCCAGGCCCGCTGCGACCAGGATCGGCACTCCCTGCGCCTGGATCCCCGCCAACACCCTCCCCGGCCTGTCCCCCAATGGGGCGCCCACCGCCATCGCTGCCCCACCGTGGGCATCGATGACGTTGGCGCCGGTAACGAAGACGTCCCCATCGCCAAGAGCAGCCACCACATCGGGCAGCTCATCATCCACCTTCCGCCAGCTGGACCCTTCTATCAACATGACATGGGGCGCGTCACATGGAATACGGGTTGCCTTGAACCCGCGGGGGCTGATTCGCCCGGAGATCAGCATTGGCACGCCCACCAGTTCCTCGGCAACGGCTGAAACGGTGGTCCCACCCTTCAGCAGGATCTTGCCCCCCTCGCGTGCACGGCGGACCTCCGGGGTGCGGGCAATTGCCTTGGCTATGAGCCGCTTGCCCTCCGCAACCGTAAGGGTCATCATCGCCTTCATTGCAGCCTGTTTACTCCCCCAAGGCAAGAGACATCAATGTTCCGGCAAGGACCTGGACCCCGGCGAGTATGTCCTCGGGCCTGGTCCTCTCACCGGGGGCGTGGCTGATGCCCTCTATGGAAGGCACAAAGACCATTCCGGCCGGGACGTAAGGGGCTATGGTTTGGGCATCGTGGCCTGCGCCGCTAGGCATTCGAGCCACTGACAGACCGAGGGAACGCGCTGTCTTCTCTACAGCGCTCACCATTCCGTCATCAAGCCTGACCGGTTTGCCCCTGGTCTTCTCCTCAAAAGAGATCTCCACCTGCCGCTGAGAGGCGATCCCGCGAGCGGCTTCCCGGACAAAGTCAAGGGCACGATCAATGCTCTCCTGCTCAATCCCTCGAATGTCAGTCTGTATTTCGACCAATCCTGGGATCACGTTCCAAGCACCGGGCAGGGCGTGGATGGCCGAGGCAGTAGCCACCGTTTCGTGATCCCGCTCAGCCATTCCAGCTCGCTCCACCGCCAGGATCAACTCCGCCGCCGCTGCCAACGCATCCCGCCGCATCCCCATGGGAGTAGCACCCGAATGGTCAGCCCGACCAGACAGAGTTATCTTCCAACGGGTGGCCCCGGGGATGGCGGTGACAGCTCCAATTGTCGTGCCGGAGGCCTCGAGCCGCCGACCTTGTTCGATGTGAAGTTCCAGATAGCCGCGCAGCGAGCGGCTGGACGCTCGCTGCGGCAGGCTGGCGGCCTCCTCCAGAAGGCGGGTAAGCGGAAGATCAGGTCGCTCCCATCCGCGCACCGTATCCAAGCTCAGTTCACCCGTGAAGAAGAGAGAACCCAACCTCCCCTGCCCAAAGAGAGCTGCTTCTTCGCATCGCCACGCCACAACCTCCAGCGGCGTGCCCAACCGGATTCCAGCGGCACGCATGGCCTCCACGGACTCTATCGCGCCGATAACCCCCAAAACACCGTCGTAGGCCCCACCGTTGGGGACCGAATCTAGATGGGACCCGGCCATCAGAACCGCCACATCAGGTGTGTTGCCATCGGTGGACCCGAACAAGCTTCCCAGACCGTCGTAGGCCACAGAAAGACCCGCCTCTTCCATCCAACCAGCAACCAGCCCTACCGCTTCCGCCTCCTGAGACGAAAAAGCCAGCCGATCCACCCCCCCTCCGGAACCCCGGGCCCTCTCGGCGAGGAGGGCTATCCGGTCCATGATACGGCTGATCTGGACGTTCGAGGCCACAGCCCTGAGCAACTCAGGCTCCATATCCCACGACCCCACCAGGAATAATCCGGGGCGACCCCGCGAGTCGTCGCTCGGGCTGCCGAGGGAGGTACCTTCCATAGCCCGGTGATTGGACCAGTCGTCCGTCCTGCATCACGAACTCGCCCCGCACCATGGTGGCCACCACCTTGCCACGAACCAACCAGCCCTCATAGGGGGTGTAGCCTGCCTCGCTGTGCATGTCCTTCGCCTCAACCCTCCATTCGGCGTTGGGATCGAGCAGAACAAGATCCGCGTCGGCGCCAACCGCAATTGTCCCCTTGCGGGGGGCCAGGCCGAATATGCGGGCGGGATTCTCGCACAGAAGCTCGACCAATCGGGGCAAGTCGATCCTCCCCTTGGCCACTCCCTCGCTATACAACAGTGGGAGCATGGTCTCTATGGTAGGTGCGCCAAAGAAGATCTCCGGGAAACGCTCGGGAGGCAGCATCTTATTCTCCAAAGGCCAAGGCGCATGGTCCGAACCGATCACCTGGACGACGCCATTCTCGACGGCTTGCCACACGGCATCCACCTCATGCTTCTCTCGAAGCGGTGGTGCGATCTTGGTCCTGCCGCACTGGCGTTTCATCTCGTCGGCCGTCAGCGTGAGATAGTGGGGGCAAGTCTCTATGAACACCTTCTGGCCAGCCAGCTGCGCCTGGTGACCGATCGCGATCCCTTGGCCGGTGCTCATATGTACCAGGTACAGCGGGCAGTTGGCCAGCTTGGCGATATTTGCCACCCGGAAGGTAGCCTCGGCCTCGGCCTCGGGCGGCCGCACCGCCAGATAGTTTTCTGGAGTGTAGCGACCCTCGCTCTGGTACCTGTCCTCCAGATAGTCGATCACGTCGCCGTTCTCAGCGTGGCAACAGAACATTCCGCCTTGCCGGCCGATATAGTCCATCGCCTCGTAGAGGCTGTAGTCATCCCACATTATGCCCCGCTTGCGGTAGGCCATGAACATCTTGAAGCTGGTGACCCCTAGATCAAAGGCGTCCGCAAACTGTGCAGTCACGCCACGCTCAGGAGCCTGCAGCCGGCAGTGCATGGCGAAGTCCACAAGCGATTCGGCCTCCCCTTCATCCCGCAAAACGGTAAGGAACTCCTTAACGGGCATTCCCATCTTGCCCTGTTGATAGGGGATGATGGTGGTAACGCCGCCGAAGGCCGCAGCAGCGCTCAAACTCACATAACTGTCGGCCTGAAGGTTGAAGTTCCGCATGTGGACATGGGCGTCGACCACTCCTGGCATGACGATCTTGCCTGTGGCGTCCACTCGCCGGGCGTCAGCCGCCTCGGCGGGTAACATCCCCGGCGCCAGCAGCGCCAAGATCTTCCCTTCACTTATGGCCACTGTGGCAGGGGAAACGGTGCCTCCGGCCACCACGAGACCGCCCTCAACGACCACGTCTATTCTACTGACCATCACCAAGGCTCCTTCACCAACCAATTTGAGCCGCCGATCGAATGCCTTAGACAGCTCCGGCGATCGGCTCTATAGCATCCATGGGCCGATCTTCTTTCCGCCATCGGCTAGACCACAGCCCTGCTCCTGCGGTTCCCAGCTCTATTCAGCAGCTCCGCTGCTGCCTCCTCAACGGACATGGCAGGCGCGGGAAAGCCCAACGCCATGCTGAGCCGACTGATCTGGGGAGGAGTTAGGAAAGTCTTGCGTAGTTCCTCTGTTTCCTTGAACACCTCCGCGGGGGTTCCGTCCAGAATCACCTGCCCACCGCGAACCACGATGGCCCGACGACACGATTCCGCCAACAGTTCCATGTCGTGCGTGATCAGAATGATGGTGTGGCCTTCATCGTTCAGTCGCTGCAACACCTTCCGTAGCCGCAGCACCTGCTCCCTGTCCTGCCCACCGGTGGGCTCGTCCAGCATGATCACCTCGGGCCGCATCGCCAAAACGCCCGCTATAGCCAGCCGCTGCCGCTGCCCGCGGCTCAACCGGAACGGATGGATATCGACAACCTCTCTCAGATCGAGGAGATCAATTGCCTCCTCAACACTCTCGTTGACAGCAGCCCTATCCATCCCTATGTTCTTTGGTCCAAACGCGATCTCTTCCCGCACGCTGCCGGCAAAGATCTGATGGTCCGGGTTCTGAAACACGTAACCCACACTACGGGCCAGTCTGGAGACCTGGGTATTGCGCGTGTCCACTCCCTTGACGATCACGCTGCCCCCAGTCGGCTTCAGCAGCCCGTTGAAATGCTTCACCAAAGTGGTCTTGCCGGCGCCGTTCTGGCCGATAATCCCGAGAAACTCGCCTTTGTGGATTCTCAGATCGATCCCGTTCAGCGCTTTGGCACCGTTTGGATAGACATGTGTCAGTTGTGCCGCCTCGATAATCACGTCATTCTTAGACACGGGAGAACAGCTCCACTCCTTCCTCTAAAGTCAAGGGGACCACTGAGCCCAGATCCAGCTTGTCCTCCAGTTGGAAGTAGAGCTCGGTGACCTGGGGAAAACGTATTCGCCTGTCGCCCTTGATCTTCCGGTAGAACTCTCGTGGCTCCGCCACCGCCTCAAGGCGCCCACCCCGCAGCAGTACCATCTTGTCCGCCAATGGCGCCAGATGCTCGGGGTCGTTCTCGACAATCACGATGGTTTTCCCCTGCTCCTTCAGGCGTGCCAGCACTTCGAACACCTCCTCGGTGCCCATGGGATCTAGTTCCCGGGTCGGCTCATCCATGACGAGTATCTTCGACTCCATGGCCAATACCGAGGCGATGGCAACACGCTGCTTTTGACCCCCGGACAGTTCGTGCGACATTCGTCGGCGGAACTCGCTCATACGAACGGTCTGGAGCGCGCTCGATAGCCTCTTTTCCATCTCCTCAGGCGAGACCTGGAGATTCTCCATCCCGAACACCACATCAGCCTCGACCGTGAGGTTGAACAGCTGGTTCTCGGGGTCTTGCAGCACCACGCCGACCTTCCGAGAAATCTCGGCGATCTTCTGCGCTTGAGTGTCCATGCCATCGACCCGGACGCGACCTGAAAACTTGCCGGGGAGAAGGTGCGGAATGGCTCCGCACAGGCACATCAGCAGGGTGCTCTTCCCCTCGCCAAAAACCGCAACAAACTCGCCCTCCTCAACGGATAGGCTCACATCCTCCAGGACGGTTCGAGTCGCGCCAGAATAGCGGAAGGTGACGTTCTCCAGTTCAATGAGCGACATGGCTACAGTATCCCCCAGCAGGTGGCTATAACGAAGAAGGCCATCGCCAAAACGCTCACCGTTCGGACTGCGGTATCCGCACTACCCTTTTGCAGACTGATGAAGAAGGTTCGCTTTGGGTAGGCGTTGAAAGCCTTCAGGTCCATGGCCAGAGCGATGGTGTTGGCCCGCTTCAGGGCACTCAGAATGAGGGGGATGGCGAGGGGGAACATCTTGAGCACCTTCACCGCCGGATTAACGCGATCGATGTCATAGCCCCTGGACTTCTGAGCATTGTTGATCGTCGCCAACTCGTCCAGAACTAGAGGCAAGAAACGGAGCGCCAGGACGAAGGTGTAGGCGAACTTGAACGGCATCCCCAACTCGTACAGTGCCCTGGTGAGCTTTACTGGATGCACGACGGTGAAGAAAACAGTCATGATCAGCGCCATAAGAACTACGCGCAGGGTTATGGATAGCCCAAGGAAGATCCCTTCTAGGGAAACCTGGATCCCAAACCCGAACAGATTGAGCCGCGCTATGATCTCCTTCTGGTCGGTCAGCGCTTGAATCAGAGTAATGAAGATGCAGAGGGGAATGACCACCAGGAGCACAGCGAAGGTCGGTTGCCTAGGCATACCATCAAGAAGAACGAGGATGAAGAGAAGACCGAGAAGCCCTACCAAAGCTAGGAAGTTCAGGGTGGAGAAGATGATCACCACCATGGAACCGAGAGCTATCAACATGGTGGTGGGATGAAGCCTGGAGAGGAAAGAGCCCTTGCCCTCCTCAAGAGCCGACGCGAATAGAAACTGCGGCATTCTCACCTCCCGTCGATGAAGACCGCCAGCGGGGAGAGGATCCCCGCTGGCCTCACTGACGAATGCTCCGGTTCGAGTGAGCTTCCCCTACTCCTCGACGAACCCAGCGTCCCTAACCACCCTCAACAAGATCCGAAGCAAAACGGCCGGAACGGTGAGGGAGAATAGACTCTGGACAGCATACAGGGACATCATCTTCTCAACCGGCAGGTGGAAGTAGAAGATGTGCATTGGGATGTAGAGGGCGACCAAGAAAACGGTCGCTAGGACACCGTTGGTTATAGTTGCCTTCCACGTTATCACGTTGTCGAACATCTTCCCAGTGATCCAGGCGGACAACACCTGGCAGGCATTGGTCAGGAAGAAGAAGGGAGCTATGGGGCTGGTGCCCGTGGCCGTGGCGATGAGGGGGTTGATCTCCGCAACAATCAGGCCGCCAACTACTCCATACATCATAGTTCCGAGCCCGATCATAGTTATGGAGATGACGCGCCCCGAAACCGGGAACAGCCCACCCGTCAGGAGGGTGTCCAGCCTCTCTCCGAACTGGAGAATGCCAATCATGACTAGCGAGAGCATCAGGGAGCTGACAATCCCCTTCGTGTCGGTGCGCCCGGGCCACGCGTTCAGAGACATCTTTGCCAGAGGGATCTTGTACCTTAGCCTTTCCTTGGCAGCGGCAGCACTAGACATCCCGGTCCTCCTTGCTTAGAGAAAGCCTTATTCCTCGGACAAGCGGCACATTAGAACTGCAGGACATGGCAACCACGAATGGAACCTCACCTGTTCGGCAGGACACCACCTCCCCTCACCGCTAAAGGGTCTGGCGTGCCGAGTCCGCACATTGCCGCCGTCCGAGGGCAACCCACGCTTGCTACAAGAAGGGAAGACCCTAGACGACGTGGCGCGGACGCTGGAAGGTGCGGACTTTGCTATGGGCCAGCTTCAAGTCCACCAACAACTCGGCGATCTTGAGCCCCGCGGTATTGGGATTGATCACAGGCACGCCCAACCTCTCTTGCAGTTCCGGAGCCCAATCACCAAGCCCGGCACAGCCGAGGATAAGCACCTCCGCCCCCTGGTTGAGCGCCTCACGCGCCCTGGCCAGAGCTATTTCCTTCATCCGGCTAAGGCTGCCCACGGTCTCAGACACAGGGATGTCCAGCACGGGCGTCGCGGCCAACTTGTCGCCCAAACCTAGGGCTGCGGCGTACCGCTTTCGCACCGGCACCCGGCGCTCCAGAGTGGTCAGAATACCGAAGGACGATCCCAGCATGGCAGCCAGATACATGGAAGCTTCCTGAATACCAACCACCGGGATGTTGACTAGCTCGCGGGCAGCGTCCAGGCCTGGGTCGGAGAAGCAGGCGATGACCACAGCATCGAAACCCTGCTCGGGCGCCTTCTGGACCAGCTCAAGCAGCCCAGGGAGAGCCCGACTCTCGTCGTAGGCGGACTCTATGGCTTCGGGACCTTGCTCCAGGTTCACCACCTCTATTTCTGTGTACGGCCTCTTTGCTGCCAACAATTCACGGGCGATGGCCTGTGTCATGGCTACAGATGTGTTGGGATTAATGACCAAGATTCGCATAGATGTGGGCAACCTCTCTGCTGAGATCGGCATCATCTTCAGGCCATATGGAAGCCAGAGCCTCTCCCGAGTCAATGCAATGGGCTTCAATCGCACGCTGCGCTGCTGCCGCGTCCCTGTTCATGATGGCTTCCACGATAGGCTTGTGCATCGCCACGACCACATTGGGGGTACTCAGTCTGTTTCGAAACGAGAGGATACGCCTAATCAGGTTGACATTGGTCTTCCATGTTCTCAGTAGGTGACGATGGTCCGAGAGGGCACATAGCTGCATGTGGAACTCAACATCGGCGGCGTTGAGGTCTTGGTAGTCCGCCGAGTCTGCAGCCCTTGTCATGCGGGCGACGATCTCCTCCAAACGGGCGATTTCCTGGTCACTGCAACGGGAGATAGCAAGCCGCGCCGCCATAGACTCCAGTGCTCCACGGAGGCTGTAGAGTTCGAGTATATCCCGCCGGGTCACCCTGGACACGAAAGTGCCTCGGTAGGGGATGCTCTCGACGAGCCCCTCCTCCTCTAGCTGCCGCAACGCCTCGCGGATTGGAGCACGGCTGACGTTCATCTGAGCCGCTATCTCTGCCTGAACTAGCTGCTGGCCGGGCCGAAGCGTTCCGTTGAGGATGCTTTCGCGAATCACGCTAAGCGCTGACATCCGCAGGGTGCTTTGCTGGAGGGAAGGAAAGACCGCCTGATCCATGGTCCGCAACACCACCTAACAACACTGACGACAGGATCCAGGCTACTGCCGACAGTCGGCAGTGTAACCAATATCGACTCGCTCGTCAACAGGCAGTCCGCCTCACTGTCCGGTGGTATAATTCGGCTGGGTGGTATCCACTGGATAAGAGTGCAAACCGTGCGAATCCTGCTGTACACCGGAAAAGGCGGCGTGGGGAAGACGACCGCGGCCGCGGCCACGGCGCTGCTGGCCTCGCGGCTCGGCTACAGGACCATCGTCCTGAGCACCGATGCCGCCCACAGCCTGGCCGACTCCTTCGACCGGCCCCTCGGTCCGGAGCCCACACCCGTCGCTGAGATGCTCTGGGGCCAGGAGGTGGACATCTACCACGAGGTGGAGACCCACTGGGGCACCATCCAGGCATACCTGGAGACCTTGCTCTCCTGGCGAGGGGTCGACGGCATCCTGGCAGAGGAGCTCACCGTCCCGCCGGGAATGAGCGAGCTGGCCAGCCTCCTCCAGCTGGTGAGGCTCCACGACGGCCGCGCTTACGACGTCATCGTCGTGGACTGCGCGCCCACCGCCGAGACCCTGGAGCTGCTCACCTTCCCCGAGATCGCCCGCTGGTGGATGGAGAAGATCTTCCCCATCCAGCGGAAGCTGATCCAGGTGGCGAGACCCATCGTCCGCGGGGTCACCGGCATGCCCATGCCCGGCGACGAGGTCTACGACGCCGCCGAGGGGCTGTTCCACCAGCTCAACCGCATGCAGCAGCTCCTCACCGACCCCGAGCTGACCTCCATCCGGCTGGTGGTCAACCCGGAGAAGATGGTCATCAAGGAGGCCATGCGCACCGCCACCTACCTCAACATGTACGGCTTCAGCTCCGACCTGGTGGTCTGCAACCGGGTGATCCCGGATCTGGTGACGGACTCCTACTTCGACACCTGGAAGGAGTCCCAGGCCCGCTACATCCGTATGGTGGAGGAGGGGTTCGCCCCCACGCCCATCCGCTACCTCCCCCTCATGGAGCGCGAGATCGTCGGCATCCCCGCCCTGGAGGAGGTGGCCGAGAGGCTGTTCGGCGGGGAGGACCCCACGGCGGTGTTCCACCGCGGCCGCGGCTTCCAGTTCGAGAAGACGGAGGAGGGCTACCAGCTCCTGCTTCCCCTGCCCTTCGCCGACCGGGAGAAGCTGGACCTGAACCAGGTGGGGGACGAGCTGGTGATCAAGATTGGGAACCAGAGGCGCACCCTGATCCTCCCTCGCGCCCTCGCGGGGATGGGGGTCCGCGGCGCCAGGCTGGAAGAGGGCACCCTGAAGGTTCGTTTCACGCCACCGCAGGAGGTTCGATCTGGGGAGCGCTGAGCCCCCCGGCAGGGAGGAGACCATGACTGAGACGAGCGAGAGGGAATCCCAGCCGATCCGGGATCAGGAGAGGGTTCTGACCATCAAGATCAGCCTGGAGGGCCCGGCGGAGCTTATCTCCTTCATGCGGGACTACAGCCCCGTGTCCGTGGGCAGGCGGCTGGCCGGGCTGCTCCCGGGGGAGTTCCGGGAGCACATGCGGGCCGCCCGACGCGAGCAGATGCTGGCCCTCCGGAGCCTCATCAACGCCATGATGGGCAAGGATGAGGGGGAGGAGAGGCCGCGCCGCCAGGCCACCAGGGTGGACGTGGAGTAGCGGCGGGCCTACGCCCTCTCCAGGGTGATCTTGGCGCCCGAGGGTACCCTCTTGAACTGCTTCGGGTCGCCCTCCACCCGGCCGAAGACGGTCACCTCGCTGGCAGGGCGGATCTCGTTCCCCCTGCTGGCCGGGGTAGGGCCGAAGAAGATGCAGAAGGCGCTGCCCGGCGCCCAATAGCCCAGGTCGCCGGCCTCCACCACCTCCTGTCCGCGCTCCGTGCCCAGACGGACGGGGATGGAGAAGTAGATCTCATCCCCCCAGGTGGCGGCCCTGGCCTCGATGGGGAGGGCCGCCCAGATGGCCTCGGCGGTCTTAGTGTCGTTGAGCTGGGCGGTCGCCGTGACGTCGCCCGCCCTGATGAGGATCTTTTTCACTTTCGTCTTCCTCACCCCAGCCCTCTCCTAGAGGAGAAGGAGAATAGGAGATGAATGCTGGGGACACCCCAGTCCCCGCCATGGGGCTCCG
>Ga0315298_1001993_pt1 | contig 36068 bp, 33 predicted proteins | sample WHS_1_MG_FD_203077 | JGI IMG/M metagenome (GOLD analysis project Ga0315298, IMG submission 203077) | Extremophilic microbial mat communities from Washburn Hot Springs, YNP, Wyoming, USA - WHS_1_MG | ecosystem: Environmental > Aquatic > Thermal springs > Hot (42-90C) | place: USA: Wyoming...
CCCCAGCTGCTCTTGAGGTTCAGGGTGATGCTCTTCTTGTTCGTGTTCAGGTGTAGGAAGAGACCGCTCTTCTCGGGATGAGGGTCGTCTTGGTAGAAAGGCCCTAGCTTACGGGCCGGGTCTCCCTCTCCCGGTCTCTCCACCTTGATCACATCGGCGCCATAGTCGGCGAAGAGCTTGGTGCAGTAGGGTCCGGCAATGTAGTGAGTGAGGTCAATGATCTTGACCCCAGACAGAACTTGCTCCTCCATAGCTCCTCCTTACCAGGGGTTTTGGCTCGGAATCTCCATCCATCATGGGGGTTGGTCTGCGGTCATTGCGGGGTTCCAGCGTTAGTGCAGGCGGATCTCGTCGTGGAGTTCAATGATGCTTCGAGAATCATCTTAGCACCGAGCACAAATGCTGTCAACGGTCATACAGCGGCAGGCCTTTCTCATCTTATCAACCGATCTACTGCCGCCTAGCACATCGATGGTCATGCCGAGCCAGAGCACAGCCAAGGCGAAGGATCTTCCCGCCATCGCGGGCGCTCCAAGGAGATTCTTCGCTGCGTGCAGAGTAACAGGGAAAGCGCTCGGGATGATAGACAAGCAGCGTTGTCCAGCGCGCAAGCTGAAACATGAGTAAGCATGGGGAGGGGCTAGCTACTTCCTTGACAAGCCGCTGAATTCACAGTAGCATGCGAGTATCCCAAGGCCAACTACGATCGCAGAGCAGCAGAAAAGAGACAGACATGATCACAGACCCACGAACTGACGAACACCTACCTCACTGGGACCTCACGAACATATATCCTGGGCTTGAATCAGAGGGTCTCCGGCAGGCGTTTGGGGACCTGAAAGCGAAATTGGACGATCTCGAGGAATACGCCCGACAGCGTGGCCTGGCGCGCCTCGCGGACAAGGCGGCAAGGGCAGATCCCGTGGTCGCGCGAGAGGCGATCGCCGGCTATCTCGAACGTGCCGATGCCCTCCTGCGCCTGATGCGGACGATGGACGCCTTCATCAGTTCTTACGTAGATACCGATTCATTCAACACTACGGCAAAGCGGCTTGACTCTGAGCTTGAGCAGCTTGGCGTCCGTTTCCGGCAACAGCAGATCAAGTTTCAGGGCTGGCTCGGGGGTGTTGCGGGGGTGCTGGACGAGGCGCTAGCACCGGCGGGCCCGGCCAGAGAGCATGCTTTCTTCCTAAAGGAGATGGCCGATCAGAGCCGCTACATGATGAGTGAGGCCGAGGAGACTCTAGCGGCGGAACTCAGCGCAAGCGGGACAAACGCTTGGTCCCGGCTGCAGAATGTTGTTTGCTCACAGCTCACTGCTCCTTTGGACCGAAATGGTCGGGTAGAGCATTTGCCCGTCACGGTGATTCTGAACCTGGCATCCGATCCGGACCCTGCTGTTCGCCGAAGCGCCTACGAGGCAGAGATAGCCGCTTGGGAGACCGTCAAGGAGCCGCTGGCTGCGGCCATGAACGGGGTCAAGGGCACTCAGGTATCGTTGAACAAACGCCGGGGTCGGACCGACGCACTGCACGGTCCACTAGACCAGAGCCGAATCGACCGCGAAACCCTAGAGACGATGCTGGGCGTAATGCAAGATTCGTTTCCGGTCTTCCGGCAATACCTGCAGACCAAGGCGAGAAAGCTTGGAGAGGAGGCACTCCCGTGGTGGGACCTCTTCGCTCCTTTGGGGAAGTCAGAACGCAGGTACACGTATGCCGAAGCCAGGGATTTCATTCTGACCCACTTCGGTAAGTTCTCGCCCAGGGCGGAGAGACTGGCCCGCCGGGCCTTCGCAGAGAATTGGATCGATGCCGAGCCCCGGACCGGGAAGCGCGGCGGCGCGTTCTGCATGTCGGTGCCTGCCGTTGAGGAATCACGCATCCTAGTGAACTATGACGGCTCATTGAGCAAAGTGATCACCATTGCCCACGAGCTCGGGCATGCCTACAACAACGAGTGTCAGCATGGCAAGACGATGCTGCAAAGAATCTCGCCGATGACTCTGGCCGAAACCGCTTCCACCTTCTGCGAGACGATCGTCACGGACGCGGCCCTGGCCGACGCCGCGAGCCCCGAAGAAGAACTGGCGATCCTCGAAGCCTACCTCAGTGGTGCGACGCAGGTGATTGTAGATATCAGCTCGCGCTTCCGCTTCGAGAAAGAGGTCTTTGAAAGGCGGGAGAAGGCGGAGCTGTCGGCCGACGAGCTATCCGAGATTATGCTCCGCAGCCAGGAAGCGACCTACGGGGACGGGCTGGACAAGCGCTACCTGCACAAGTACATGTGGACTTGGAAGCCGCACTACTACTTCCCCGACCAGCATTTCTACAACTTCCCGTACGCTTTTGGCCTGCTGTTTGGTACCGGACTGTACGCCATCTACCGGGAAAGGGGTGCCTCGTTCGTGCCGGAGTATGAGGCCTTGCTGGCGAGTACTGGCGAAGGCAAGGCCGCCGACCTTGCCGCGCGCTTTGGCCTGGATATCCGCAAGCCCGGTTTCTGGGAAGCGAGCATCAAGGTCATCGCGGAGCACATCCGGCGCTTTCAGGCCTTGTAGGTGTTCGGTTGGTCTTCCACCGTCTGTAGGGGAGACAACATCAGCCACAGGACCGCCGGAAGTGTGACGCACGCGCCGATGACCAGCGTCGAACGGAGTCCGACGGCTTCTCCCAACAAGCCGCCGACCAGCGACCCGATCACCGTCGCCACCAACGAGGCGAATTGCATACTTGCGTTGACGCGCCCAAGCATCTGGCTGGGCGCAATCACTTGCCGCAGGCTGATCTGGTTGACCTCGTACGCGGTAAACGCCCCATCGCCGAATACTTGCTGCGCGATGAGCAGCACCGCGGCGAACACCGTGGCGCCCCTGGCGAAGGGGGCAAGCAGCCCGGCCAGACTGAACAAGAGCAGGCCGAGGGTCATTGCCCGGCCAATGCCCAACCATCTCGCGGAAGGTCCGGCGACTGAGGCTCCGAGAAGCGAGCTAAGACCGCCCACGGCAAAGATCAAACCCAACAACCCGGGCTCGAAGCCCAGCTCCCGGCTGGTATAGAGCAAGAAGAGGGTGCCGAAAACCCCGAAGTGCAACTCCACTGCCACCGCGCACCCGGCCATCACACGTAGGAAAGGGTCGCCTAGGACGACCCTCAGCCCTTCCCCGATCTCCGGGAGCAAGCCCTTTCGCTCGGTCTTCGGGAGCGGTGGAGGCTCGGACGTCCGGATCAGACCCACGAACACGGCCGAGCAGAGAAACGAGAACGAATCGATCAGGATGGCCAGGGGCGCGCTGAACAACTGCACAAGCCAACCGCCGATGCCGAAGGCCCCAACCTCGGCCGCCGACGCGGTGGCCGTCAACCTGCTGTTGGCCTCGACCAGTTGCTCGCGCCGCACCAGCGTGGGCAAATAGGACCGGTAGGCCACGTCGAAGAACACGGTCAGGGACCCGGTGAGGAGCGCCACCGCGTACAACTGTCCAATGTGCAGCAGACCGAGGGAAGCGGCTACCGGGATCGAGACCAGCAGGACGGCGCGGCCGAGGTCGGCGCCGATCATGATTGGACGCCGCCTTAGGCGGTCCACCCAAACCCCGGCCACTAAGCCCATCACGAAGCCCGGCACCAGATCCGCCGCCAGCAACAAGGACATCTGAAAAGGCGAGGCCTTCAAGACGAGGATGGCGGTGAAGGGCAATGCCGTACGCGTGATCAGCGAGCCAAACATGGAAACGGTCTGGCCCGACCACAGCTTCAGGAAATCACGGTTTCGCCACAGACTAGCGATCTTGTGGTTCATCGAGATGATGACCCCCGTCATCCACCCTTGCAAGAGCCGGGCGTGACGAGCAAGATTCGAGCGTCGACAGGTCCACCAATTGCGCTCCAACCGCTTTGGCTTCGCTGCGCACTGCTTCGGGAAAACCGGCGCGGGCGAAGAAGGCATGGTAGACGCGCCAACCAGCGCCTGCTTCAGGAAGGTCCTTCAGTTCCTCTTTAGATAAGCCACCAGCCCGTTAAGTATAAGAACCGGTGGATTATTCTATCATAGTTGGCGTGCCACGCCAGCTTTAGGCGACTCTGTGTGCCCTACCATGAGGCGCGTTACCTCGTTCAGAATGACAAGGGCTGCTCTCAGAATGGCCGCTACCCCAAAGCCGAGCGGTTGCCGGCGATCTTCCGTTTGACAGGGGCGCTACAATACGCTAGATTGAGATCATCAACCGGTCTGATCACGTGCGATAGACTGTGCGCGACCACGATGAGGAGCAGTGGTACCCCAGGACGGTAAGAGAACGATCAAGCTTATGCACACGGCCGATATCCACCTCGGAGATCATGCCGAGCCCCAGGCTGTGCGCGCTGCGTTCGAGGCGGTAGTCGACTCGGCGATCGACGAGGGTGTGGACCTCGTGATCATCGCCGGAGACCTCTTCGACAGTAACCGAGTCAAAGGGGATAACGTCGATTTTGCGATCGCCCAGTTGGCTCGGCTATCGATCCCTGTGGTGATCCTGCCTGGTAACCACGACTCGTACGATGAGACTTCGATCTACCGACGAGTGGACTTCCCCGCACGATGTCCGAACGTGTGGCTGATAACCCGGCCCGAGGGTGAACTGCTGACGTTTCCGGATCTGGCATTGAATCTCTGGGGTAAACCGGTAGTCGAGCATCATCCGGGATTCCGCCCGATCGCCGATTTGCCAGCCCGACAAGGTCACTACTGGCACGTAGGGATCGCCCACGGCTACCACGTCCCCGGTAGCCAAAATACCGATCGCTCTTCGCCGATCCTTGGGCGTGAGATCGCCGCTAGTGGCTGGGACTACTTCGCTCTTGGCCACGTTCATCCCTTTCGGGACGTGTCGGAAGGCGAGGTACTCGCCTGTTATTCCGGGTCTCCGGTGCGGACCGATTCCTCCCAGCAGAGCGCCGGGTACGTGGTGATCGTGAATCTGGACAAGGACCGCGGCGTGTCCTTCGAGCGGCGAACCGTTAGCAGGCGCTGAGCAACTTCATTCGTGTATCCGTGACCGCCATTCGTTGATGGCTCGCTGGGGTCAATCGCCCGAACCAAGCTCAGCCGCCCGTTTGGCAAGCTCACCGTAGGCTTTGGCCAGCAGGTCTACCAGGTTAGAGCCGCCGATCCAGACCGGTGCCCGGCCGAGCTGCCGGAGGACGGCGTCCGAGACCTCGGCGGCGACAGGCCGCGTCTTCAGATCAGAAAGCCCCTCATCGGCGCGCCAAAAGTGCTCCAAGGAGGATGAGAGTGGGGGCGATTCCGCTTCTCCCGCCGTGGCCCCGCCTGTCGCCTGCGCCTCGCTCTCGGCTTGGACGCTGCGAATGGCCCGCAGCCTCTCGATCACCTGCTCCTTCGTACGTCCTCGGAAGGCGAAGATGAGGAACGGGTCGTCGTCGAACGCCTCGGCCAGAATGTAGAATACCGCGGCGACGTGCTTGCAGGGATTCGCCCAGTCCGGACAGGAGCAACTGGTGTCCAATTCATGACGCGTCTTGGGGAAGAGGGCGACCTTCGCCGCGCCGAAAGCCTCCTCGATTCCGTCCGGCATTTCCCCGGTCAGCAGCCTGGCGACCCAGCCCTTGACCTCGAAGCCGACGACCGGCAAGCCCGTGCTGCTTGACGCTTCGCTACTCTCCCGCAGTGCCTCGGCCAGCACCATCTGGCCCGCGACGCGCTTGCTTTGGAAAAAGGCGATCGCCGCCTCGACCTCCTTCGGGTTCAGCTCCACCTACTGCCCACGCACCTTCACGAGCAGGGTCTTCAACGCCGCGAGACGGGCGAATTCCTCCCAGGTGAGCGTCTCCCCGCGGAGCGCGAGCTCCCACAAATAGTCCACTAACCCGCCCAGGCCCAGCAGACTCTGGCTCTTGTCCTGCGCGCTGACCTTCAGCCGGCTGCCAAGGCGGGCAATGCGCTTGCTCCACCAAGGCGGCACGAGCACGCCGAGGCCGGCCTCTTCGAGCAGCGGCGCGGAATGGCGGAGGAAATCGTACGCTTCCTCGGTGGTTAAGCTTAGGCCTATCGGCCGCCGGCTCTTCAGCGCCTTTTCGATGGGTGGGAACAAGCCGATCGCCCGCGCGAGGTCGCCCAGCAGACGCTCTTGCGGCTATTCGAAGGTGCGCTGCAGGAAATTGACCACCCCAGCGTTGGCCTTCCACACCTCTTCGGCCGGGATCTGCAGGCTCTTGTCGTCGGTAGCCTGGAGGAAGTGCAGCCGCCACAGCTCGCTTCCCGGCGTCTGAATCCCGGACGTGACCTCGCCATCGTCGCCGGGTGCCTCCAGCCTGAAGCAGGCGCGTAGGGCATCGCCTAGCCCCTTGCTCCAGTCCGCCAGCTTCTCGGCCAGGCTCGACAGCGTGTTGTCGTCCATCCGAATTGTCGGGTCGGCGCCGGACAACGCATCCAGGAACGCCGTCTCAGTTGGATACTTTCGCGCAGGTGTCCGGGCCGGATACAGCTTTGTCCCGCCGAGAAGGTGCCGCACGGCTCCGTCGACCGTCTCGTCGAGGAAGGCTTCGAGGGTCCCTCGCGCGCTCGGCTCGTGTCCGCCGTTTGGAGCCTCGGCCCGAGAGAGTGGCGGCATCCTGCTCGTCATAGGCGACCGGTTTCCAGCGTGCCTCGTACTGCGCTCCGCGCTTTACGATGGCCGGCACTACCCGACCACGGGCCAGCCATTCCTGGACGAGCTTCCCGGCCTCTATCCAGTAACGCAGAGAATCCCCGGCGACGACTTCCGCCGGGAGGTCGCGGTCAAAGTCGATCAGCGTGGCCAGGATGCCCGGGCCGCCGATCGTCAGGCCGGGCACGAGCCACGGTTTCAGCTCAATACCATCTGTGTCGCCTGCGCGGTCATCCTCGACAAGAAGGTGGGGAGAGGCGGGGAACACCACGGGCGGACGGTATCTGCAGGGATATGGAAGCGTCGGAGAATTGGACGGGGTCATCGCCCGGACAGATCGCGGACACCTCTTCACGGAGGAGCGATTCCCTGCCAGCAGAGGGGTGCGGCGGAAGGGTGGATTTCACGCGTGAAATCCGGCATCCTCCCGCGGGTTTCTTCCAGCGTGCCGGGTTCTCGCCCCAGATGAACAGAGTTTTGTCGCTGGCAAACAGCGCGTGCAGAACGAGCATTCGCTTTCCCCAATTCAAGGCTGTATGTCTGTTATGCCACAAATGGAAAGAGAACGTCGAGCGATTGACCCAACAAGCTAGCGTGCAACCTTCTTCGATGACTACATTCGGCGGCCCAAGGGGATGGTCAGGATCGCCAGAAGCATTCCGCCGGCCACGGCGAGGCCTAGTGCGGGCCACGGATGAGTAGCCACCTGGCGGTGCCAGTCTACCGTCTGCATGGCCTTCTGTTGCAGCAGAGAGAGGTCCTCCCCGATTTCCTGTCGCGTCACTTGGATGTCTTGTTCTTTTTCATCCGATCTTTCAGCCATGCCTGATCCTCCTTCAGCGTCCTCACAGTTCGCTCCGGCATGATGTTCAGGCCCGAGATCGTGTTCTTGCCTTGCCAGACCCTTGCTCCTCCAAGGGTCATTAACCCACCGCTCACCAGCAGGGTCGCTTTCAGTGCCGACATGACCTTCGACAGTAGCACTACCATGGCCATGGCTGGGTAGACGAAGCGGACCAAGGCGAATACACTTCCCGCAGCCATGGCCGCCGCACTCTGATGGGTTTTCTCAATACTTTCATGGACCTCCGCTTTCGCCAAAGCGACCTCATCGTGGATCATCCGTTGGGTATCATCGATCAGATTTCGAGCGATATCGGTGAACTCCACCTCCCGTCCAGGAGGCGTTGGTTCCGTTGTCGTTCCTCCATCATCTCACCTCAAGGTTAATGCCCGTTCCTGTCACTTCTCCTCGCCAAGCTCGATTGCGGATCGGGGTCAAGGAGATCTGAGTGATACGAGCAGTAACCGTACCAATTGGCGGCGAGCAATGACAGGGGCACGGCTCTTGCTGGCGGTGCCGGGTGGAGGTGCAAGGCGAAGTGGACTGGCGCGACGAGTACAATCGAAAGCTGATGACGGCGGAGGAGGCGGCCAAGCTGGTGCAATCGGGAGATGTCGTGGCCGTTGGCGGCTCCACCGATCAGCCCCAGGCTTTGCAGCAGGCCATCTTCGCCCGTCGGGACGAGCTAAGGGGCGTGAAGGTGGTCCAGAGCTTCCCGGTCACCGACCCCGGCTGGTTATATCCGGGGGCGCCGGAGTCCTTCGAGGTGATCATTATCGGCTTCGTCGGTCCTTTGGGCCGTCCAGTGGTCGCGGCGCGGCAGGCGGAATTCGTTCCTAACACCTGGGTCACGAGCGCGAAGGCCTTGGAGCGATCCCCGGAGAAGGATTTCGACGTCTTTCTGATGACCCTGTCACCCCCTAACCAGCACGGTTTCTGCTCCTTGGGACCAATGCTTTGGATCAAACGGAGCTGGATGCGGCGGGCGAAGACGATTATTGCAGAGGTCGACCGGAACATCCGGTGGATCTACGGCAACACCACCGTGCATGTCTCCGAGGTCGACCACTTCGTGGAGCATACGTCTGAGGCGATGAGCGATACGGCGGTAGCAGTGGCGGTCAAGGACCTGGAACCGGAGAAGCAGCAACGCATCAAGCTTTACACCAGCATGTTGCTGCCCACGACAAGGACGACTGTGTTCAAGCTGTTCTCCGTGCTGGACGTGGCGACGATCGACACCCTCGCCGAAAAGATTGGGCTGAAGCTGTCGGAGGCCGATGAGAAGGTGGTGAAAGCGATCGCTGGGCATCTCTCGCTCCTGATCAACAGTGGCGATTGCTTCCAGATCGGGTACGGTGCACGCAGCAACTTCCTCTATCAGTTTGGCGCGTTCGAGGGGAAGGAGGATCTGGGCTACCATGGCGAGATGGCGGCGCGAGGGGTCGCGACCATGATCAGGGAAGGCCAGATTACCGGCCGGCACAAGACCCTCATGCCGGGCAAGGCCGTCCTTTCTGCGGCCGAGGGCCTGCTGCCCGAGGAACTCGAGTTCGTCGTGGAAAACCCCCAGGTCGAGTTCTACGACACCACTTGGGTGACCCGGCCCGAGGTGATCGCTCAGAACGACAATATGGTCTCAATCCAGAATGGGATCTCCGTCGACCTTACGGGCCAGATCAACGCGGAGACCATCTTCGGCGGCCAGCTGGTCTATGGTCCTGGCGGCGAGCCGGAGTCCCAGTTGGGTGCCATCCTCTCCAAAGGAGGGCGGAGTATCATCATGCTGCCCTCCTCGGCGGTCGGCGGCACGGTGTCCACCATTGTCTCCCAGTTCGAGCCGGGGATAGTGGTCACTATCCCCCGCTGCTACGCCGACTACATTGTCACCGAGTACGGCATTGCCAGTCTGATGGGCAAGAGCTTGCGGCAGCGAGCAGAAGCCCTAATCGCCATAGCTCATCCGGACTTTCGGGCTAAGCTCAGAAAAGAAGCCCAAAAGCTCTTCTATCAGTAAAGTGGACTGCAGTAAAGTGGACTGGCGAAATCGCAGCCGCGATGCCATCGTGGTCGGATCAGGTCCAAACGGACTCGCCGCCGCCATCGAGCTTTCCCGGGCGGGAAGATCGGTGCTTGTCGTTGAAGCCGGACCCACAATCGGCGGGGGTGCACGCTCGGCCAGATTGACTCTGCCCGGTTTCCTGCACGACGTGTGCTCAGCGATCTACCCTTTGGGCGTGGGGTCGCCCTTCTTTCGCCGACTCCCTCTCGCCGACCACGGGCTGCAGTGGATTCAACCACCGGCCCCGCTCGCCCACCCGTTTGATGATGGTACCGCCGTGCTGCTCGAGCGCTCGGTCAAGGAGACCGCCGAAAACTTGGGTTCGGACGCCTCGGCCTATCGCAAGCTGATGGGCCCTCTCGTCGCCGACTGGAATAAGCTGGCGCCGGCATTGCTGGGCCCGCTATGTCTCCCGCGCCATCCCCTTGCCCTGGCGCGCTTCGGCCTCTACGCCCTGCGTGCCGCACGCGGGTTGGCCGAGAGCCTTTTCGCGGGACCACGCGCCCGTGCCCTCTTTGCCGGGTTAGCCGCGCACTCGATGCTGCCGCTCGAGCAGCGCCCGTCTGCGGCGTTCGGCCTCGTCCTTGGTATGGCAGGGCATGCCGTAGGGTGGCCGGTGAGCAGGGGAGGGGCGCAAATGGTCCCCAATGCCCTAGCCTCTTATCTCCGATCGCTTGGCGGTGAGGTCGTCACCGATTCGCCGGCGGCCTCCATCGAGGAACTGCCACCGGCACGCGCCGTTCTCTTCGAGGTGACGCCCCGCCAACTACTGAGGATCGCGGAGTGGCGGCTGCCGGCACAATACCGGCGTCAACTGGAGGACTACCGCTATGGTCCTGGCGCTTTCAAGGTCGACTGGGCACTGGACGGTCCGATTCCCTGGCGGGCCCAGGAATGCCTGCGCGCGGGGACAGTGCACGTGAGCGGCACGTTGGAGGAGATCGCGGCGGCTGAGCGATTAGTGGCGGCCGGGCAAATCCCCGAAAGGCCTTTCGTGCTGGTCGCGCAGCAGAGCCTTTTCGACCCGTCGCGGGCGCCGGCCGGGAAGCAGACCGGTTGGGCCTACTGTCACGTGCCGAACGCGTCGGCATTCGACATGACCGACCGGATCGAGGCGCAGATCGAACGATTTGCCCCGGGTTTCCGGGACCGCATTTTGGCGCGCCATACCATGTCCCCGCTCGGGCTCCAGGCCTACGACCCCAACTACGTCGGCGGCGACGTCAACGGGGGAATCCAGGATCTCGGGCAGCTCTTCACCCGCCCTACGATCCGGCTCGTGCCCTACGCCACTCCGGTCAAGGGGCTCTACATCTGCTCTTCGTCCACCCCTCCCGGTGGCGGCGTACACGGCATGTGCGGCTACCACGCCGCGCGGGCGGCCCTTAGAGACGGCCTGTAGGTTACCAATTGCTCAGTCTGTTCTTCGGAACCGTCGCCGGTTTCGCGATTCCGGCCAAGAGCAGTATTGCACCGATGCTGGCGAGGATGATACTTTGCTGATATTATCTAGCACCGGACTCGGTCCCATCTCGCAGGCAGTCTCCGGGGTATCACGCAAATGGAACCTGAGTGTGTCATTTGCGATACCGGGCGTATCGGTCTTAGTTATGGTATCATAGGTGGAGAGCCACCCCGACCTCAAGGACTTCGGTGCAAGCCTCGCGACCGTACAGGCGGGAGATTAGGTCAGAACTACCTATGCCAGCACTTCCTTGTAGGACTCGCCGGGAACATGAGTCGTCTTCTCGCCAAAAGGGAACCAAAGGCTAATCACCCCGTCCTCGTAAGTGGACTGAAGGACAGTGCCATTTTCAGCCGCCTCGCGGTTGAAGATGCGCCTGATGGGCAGGTTCTCGGAAAGCACCTCGGCGCGAAAGCCTTTGATTCCCGCCGCTTTGGCTAGCCGGACCATCAGATGGCTCATATACGAGCCGATCTGCCGGTGCTGGAAGTCGTCGGCCACGGAAATGGCCATCTCGGCCACGTTCTGGTTGACGTCCATCAGCCAGTGTGCGGCGGCTACGATCCGCTCTGCACCGCCGGTGCCGGCCGTAGCGATGATGCCCATCCGCTCTCGGTAGTCAACGGCCACCATTTCCTGGGCAATCTCGTGGCTAAAGATCTTGAGCTTCTGGAAGAAGCGCAGATAGATCGAGCGCTCCGACAGGTTGTAAAGGTACTCCTGCATCATCCTTTCGTCGCTCGGCTTCACTGGCCGAATGAACAGGTTGACCCCGCCGATTTCGGTGTGGTGCTCTATTCCCACAGGGTAGATGGCCCCTTCCGGCACGGTGTCGTCGCTGAAGAGGTACTTGCATTCCTTGGCCTTCGCCAGTAGCTCGTCGCGGAATTTGGGGTGAGCGATGGCGATGAGCGCTAGCGCGCGTTCACGCAGGTTCTTGCCATGGAGATAGGCCACCCCGTACTCCGTGGCGACGTAGTGTACGTCGCCACGGGTGGTGACTACGCCAGCGCCGGGCTTGAGCTCCGCCGTGATGCGTGAGATCGTGCCATTCTTCGCTGTAGAGGGCAAAGCAATGATCGGTTTACCTTCAGGGGCCATCGCGGCGCCCCGAATAAAATCAGCATGGCCGCCGATCCCGCTGTAGATTGTATGCCCGAGGGAATCAGCACAGACCTGGCCGGTTATATCTACCTCTAGGGCCGTGTTGATCGCCACCATCTTATGGTTCTTGGCGATATTCACCGGCGAGGTATTGTAGTCGGTCGGATGAAACTCGAAGAAGGGGTTACGGTTGATGTATCGATACAAGTCTCGCGTGCCGATGCAATAGGAGGCCAATACCTTACCAGGGTGGAAGGTCTTGCGGGCATTGGTAATCACCCCTGCTTCGATCAAATCGATTAGTCCATCGGTGAACATCTCTGTGTGGACGCCGAGATCCTTTTTGTCCCTGAGGTACTGCAAGATTGCATTGGGAATGGCGCCGATGCCCACCTGAATGGTGGAGCCATCCTCGACTAGGCGCGAGATGTGCTGTGCGATGGCCTTGGCTACGTCGTCCGGCTTGGCCGGAGGGATCTCCGGCAACGGCTCTTCGCATTCCACGATCGCATCGAACTGATCGATGTGCACGAAGCTATCGCCATGAGTACGAGGCATCCGCGGATTGACCTGCGCCACAACGTATTCCGCTGCAGCCACGGCTGCATGGTGAACTTCTACGGCGACGCCGAAGGAGCAGAAACCATGGCGGTCCGGCGGGGAAACCTGGACGAGCGCTACATCTATGGGCATGCGGCCGCTCCGGAGCAAGGCCGGGATCTCTGACAGAAACATCGGAGTATAGTGGGCACAACCCTCGCAGACGGCGTCGCGCAAGCCCGGCCCGACGAAAAAGGTGTTGTAGCGAAAGTTGCGCTCAAACTGCCTGGCGAATTTGGAGGCCCGGCCAAACGTGAGCATGGAGACAATCTCCACGTCGTGAAATCGGCCGGCCTTGCCCCCCATTTCGACCAAGTTGTTCAGCAGGTGCCGAGGCTCGCCACAGCCGGAACCAAGGAAGATGCGACTACCACTGCGAATCTTCGAGAGTGCCTCGTCTGCGGTCATGCGCTTCGCCAGATACCGGAGTTGGAGTTCCTGAACGTCAGCCATAATCCAGGGATCCTCCGTGTCTCCCGTCACTGGGAAAAGGCTTCTCTTCGACGAAGCCGCCGATGTTCTTCGAAATGGAAAAGGGCTACCGCCCGCATCTCAGTGTGTAACTGCCCATCGTGACGACCTCACCTAGGCAAGGTGTAAGCGCCTATTGGATCTCCGAGATGGGGTGCCTACAAATCAAGTATATGCCTGTTCCTGGATCCAGTCAATGCTGTATAATGGGCTTGTTTAGGTGTGTCAGGGATTCCTAGCAGCGTCAAGTACAGCGGTGGAGGTCGAGGATGCGGCCTAAGCTGAGACCCTTAGAGACCAACTGGGTCCAGCACAATGGACGGATGGCACTCTTATTGCGAGACCGGCTGGGCCTCACAGAAAACGCGGTGATCGTGCCGGCAACGCTGGCCCTTCTTCTCAGCTTATGTGATGGCACTCGTGACGAGAATGCTCTGCGGGTCTCCTTCGAATTGCGCTCGGGCATGAGAATCGACGCTCTCTTGCTCCGCCAGCTGCTCCGGCAGCTAGATGAGGCTCTCCTCTTGGAGGGACCACGTGTTGAAGCAGCCAGAGAGGCCGCTCTTCGAGAATACCGCGAAGCCCCCTTCAGGTCGCCAGCTCTGGCCGGCCAGAGCTATCCGTCTGATCCAGTCGACTTAACCCGCTTCCTCGAAGGGTTTTCATCTTCGCCAAACGATGATCCGGCTCCAGGGGCTGTTGCCGAAGTCAGAGGACTGATCAGTCCGCATATCGATTTCCAACGAGGCGGCCACGTCTATAGTAAGGTTTGGCGGCGAGCAGCCGACACGGTGGCGAAGGCAGAGGTAGTGGTCATCTTCGGCACGGATCACCTTGGCGGGCCACTTATCAATCCCACGCGGCAGCACTATGCCACGCCTTGGGGGATATTGCCTACCGCCACTCGAGCCATTGACGCCTTGATCGCCGCTCTCGGTGACGGGAAAGATCGTCCAGAGGAACTGCATCATAAGAATGAGCACTCCATCGAAAGCGCCTTGGTCTGGCTCCATCACATCCTTGGTGGTAGGTCTGTTGAGATTGTCCCAATCCTCTGTGGCTCGTTTCAGCCGTTTACCGAGGGCGAGGCTGATCCAGCACAGAGCCAGGAACTAGCAGTGGCTGTCGACGTCTTGCGGGAAGTGATCGCCGGTCGGCGGCACCTGGTCGTGGCCGCTGCTGACCTCGCCCATGTCGGCCCGGCCTTCGGTGACCCAGCAAGCCTCGGCACGGCGGATAAGGCCCTGCTCTCCACACAAGATACGGAACTGCTGACCGCGGCCTGCAGCGGCGATGCGGAGACCTTTTTCGCGCCGCTCCGTGCGGAACGCGACCGCCGCCGCATTTGCGGTCTGCCGCCCATCTACCTCGCGATGCGCCTGCTCGGCCCAGGGAAGGGCGAAGTGGTCGACTATGCACAGTGCCCGGCCGATGCTGATGGCGGATCAATCGTCTCCATCGCCGGCGTCCTCTTCTACTGAGCAACTGCTCTCTTTGCGCCTGGCACAGGCATTGCGGTAGTACGCCTGTGGATAACATGATGGCACCGCAAGATCACCTGACAAATGAGGAGCGTGTATCGACAGGGCCCAACCTTGATCACCTGACCAATGGAGGAGATGGGCACCAACCGAGTGGCGTTAACCACGTAACCGAAGCCGGCGAAGTGTTTGCGCGAGGTCCGGCAAGCACCATGGAGTTCCAGCCTGAGCAAGTGACGCCGGCGCGCGGCCTAACGGCGCTCCGTCATCGCAATTTCCTCCTCTTCTGGAGCGGGCAGCTTATCTCCCTCATCGGCACTTGGATGCAAAGCATCGCCCAGGTTTGGCTAGTGCTTGAACTAACGAACTCGGCGTTGGCACTGGGTGTAGTGACAACTCTGCAATTCCTGCCGACATTGCTTCTCTCGCTATTTGGAGGCGTTATTGCCGATCGCCTGCCAAGGCGCTCGGTTCTTGTCGTTACCCAGTCGAGTGCGATGTTCTTGGCCTTTGTTCTCGGCGTTCTGACCGCCACCGGTCTAGTGCATTATGTTCATGTGCTGATTATTGCCACTGCTTTCGGTCTCGTCAACGCCGTTGACATGCCGACCCGGCAAGCCTTTGTTGTCGATCTGGTTCCGACCGAGGTTTTGCCCAACGCCATTGCCCTGAACTCCTCGATCTTCAACGCGGCCCGCCTTATCGGGCCGGCCTTGGCCGGCGTAATCATTGGCCTCGTCGGCGTGGCCAGCGCTTTCTACTTGAACGCCTTGAGTTTCCTACCAGTCATCGGCGCATTGCTGCTGATCAGCGTGAGTCATGGGGGAACGCCGTTGCACGCCACTTCAGTCTGGGGGAACCTCAAGGAAGGTGTCCACTATGTTGTTCATGAGCCCTTGATCCGGTTCGTCGTCGCCTTCGTCGGAATAGTCAGCGCCTTGGCCATGAATTACAGCATCCTCATACCGGTTCTCGCGCGCGATGAGCTGCATGTCGGCGCCTCGGGATTTGGCCTTCTCATGTCGGCATTGGGGTTGGGCTCACTGGCTAGCGCGCTGTTCCTTTCCGCGGTGCGCTGGCGCCCTCGCCCACGTATGTTAGTCCTATCCGCCGTCGCTTTCGGGCTTACGGAAGCGGCACTGGCATTTTTCGACAACTTTGCTCTAGCCTCCGCCCTCCTGTTCTTGTCTGGCATGGCAATGGTCACTTTCACCACAGTCGCGAACACTGCGCTCCAGACTGCCGTACCCGATGTGTTAAGAGGACGCGTGATGAGTGTGTACACTACTGTCTTCATTGGCACTACACCCATCGTCAGTCCGCTTATCGGTGCCGCAACCCAGGCTTGGGGTGTGAACATTCCTTTGGTGGTCGGAGGCGTGGCGGCAGTTCTCGCAGCACTAGTAAGCTGGTGGTGGCGGCCTTGGCAATCGCATCCCAATGTATGAAGAAGCTTTCGTTGCCCATGAAAGGGCTCTCGTGAAAGGCCAAGACACCTCAGTCGTTTGGGTTTTCACCTTCCGAGGCGGCGGCCAAGCGACACTACGGCTGGGAGGGTTTGCGGAAATTCAGCGTATAGGTGACAATGTTGCCAAAGCCGCCGGCCGGCTCAAAGCCGGCTTGAAGGCACCAACTGGCCACTGTGCTGCGTCGTGGGTAGTCGGGATCGAGAATAGCCTCTGAGACCGATAGTGTACCGCCGGGTTTCAGCACCCGGCGAAACTCTCCTAGCGCCCGCTGCCGGTCGGAGATTTCGGCGAGCACCGTCACGAGGAAAACCCGATCGAAGCTATCATCCGCCAGATCCAGGTCCATGGCATTGCCTAGCCGCGCGTTGACATTCGTGATGTGCCGCCCCGCTAGTTTGGCCCGTAGCCTGCCAACCATCTCGGGTGCTATGTCGATGGCTACCACTTCGCCTGAAGGACCTACGGCCTCGGAGGCAGCGATAGTGAACGTGCCTGGCCCGGGGCCGACCTCGAGCACGCGCATCCCCGATCGAATATCTGCTCGTCGCACGATATCCGCCGGACGCTGGAACCGCCGCCGCATCGGGCTATCCAGAAAGACGGAAATGAAGGACGGTGAAGGAAAGTGATAATAGCGGCGTACAAGGCGGAGGACCACCTGGAAGGCGACAAACATGCCAAACAGAACTAGCAGACCACGACCAAAGACCGACCAGATCGATCTCCGACCTGTGCAACCTGGGACTTCTTGCGTCATGTCAAACCCGGCCCTTCCCGCGGTGCGCAGGCAGGCTGCGGCGACGCGGCCGGAGGACCCACACTAGCTGCAACATCCCAATCAGCACGAGGATCACCGGCCAGTAAAGCCTGGCCATCCCGCCGAAAATGAGCACCTCGAAAATGACGCATAGGATGACGAACGCCAAGAGACTCAGGCCCAAGAGCCGGCGGCCAGCTCTGGTTACGCCGGGACTCCAATCGCCTAGGAGCGAGGCGGTAATCAGACCCAACCCAATAGCCCCAACCGGCAGTGTCCAAAGATAGGTCCACGCCTCCCAGCGGTCCGTGAGGCTCGAATACAGAGCGGTTAGCCCGACGGTAGTGGTCACACAGCCCGGAATGGCCAAAGCTGACAACGCCTTGTGTGCCTGCCTGCCGGTGGGAAGAAAGACGGGAACAAAGAAGGCTAGGCCTGGCACCACAATCAGCAGCGGCCACCAACTCTCGATAGTGACGGTGATGCCAGTGAGATTCAGGGCGAGGAACAACGCGCCAAGCACGATCAGCACCGCTGCTAGCAGGAACTCCAAAGACCGACCCAACGCCGCACGCTCCTTTCTGCAACTTCGTGAGATCACTGCTCCTATCAACTTACGATGCTCAGGGTGAGAAGTTGCATTTTCTGGACCCAGAGCTTCTCCCTTAAGCATCCTCCGGCGCAGTCGCTACGAGCCTTTTCGCCAGCGCGAGAGCAGTGGCCAGACCGCTGGGTCTTCCTGTCCCAGGCGCCAGGCCCCTACACCCGCCGTATGGTACTTGTCGGCGATGGCAAGGTGCTCGAACGTACTCTCGGCATCCTCAAGCCAGACTACGTGGTGTTGCGTCGGGGCAGGCGTTGGTGTGGCAGTTGCGGTTGGCTGCGGTCGGGATGTTGGACTAGGTACTGGGCACGCGGGCTGCGACCGAACAGATATGTCATGGTTGAGCTTGGGAAGGAGTTCTTGACCGACCGGCGCGTCATCACGGCCTGCAGTGTAAGTGAAGTTTGCGGACCGGGTGGCTGGGTCCTTGGTGATCTGCACGCCATACTGCTTGGCGATGGCTGCGGCCTGAGAGTAGCGCAAAGCGCTAGCCGGAGCGCCGCTAGTGGTGTTCCAGTCGTAGCCCCAAAAAGCAAGGCCCAGCAGTACCTTCTCAGGGGGAATCTGACTAGTGGCAAAGGCGATGGCGCGGTCCACCCAGTCGTAAGGCGCGGTCGACCCAGGTTGCGAACTGGCAATGGTATACGCATAGGTCATGATCATCGCCAAGTCGAGGTGCTGCGCCAGCGCCGCATAGTCGAACGCTCCACCCCACCCCGTGGTGACATCCGATGTCTTGGCCGGTAGGGCCAAGGTCAGCAGCTTGCTCTTCTGATGTAGAGCGGTCGAAAGGCGAGCGACAAAGGTGGTATAGGCAGTGCGGTCGCTGGCAGAAACATCCTCCAAGTCCACATCCAGGCCGGCGTATCCCTCTGCGATCACATAGTCGACCAGTTGCTGGATGGCGCGGGACGTCACCGCTTCTTCCGTCAGTAAACGATGATTGAGCCAGGCCGAGCTGGTGAACAGCGAGGGAAGCACCTTGATGCCGCGCGCGCGGGCGAAAGCGATTAGAGTGCGATCATCGCGACTGCCGATATTGCCACAGGCATCAACCGTTGTCCATTGTGCCACGACATAGTCGATGCTATCGGCGTGAGCTTCCAGCGTGACCCATGAACTCGAATCGTACGGCACGTAGTAGCCGAGGAAGATGCGCTTCGCCTCGGCCGCAGCCGCCGGAGAAGGCGTCGGCGGGGGCACTGTCGGCGTGGCCGGCACAAGGGTAGGGCTAGCCATTGGTGTCGTGGGCATCACGGGATGCGTTGCTGTTGGTGTGGCCGGGACGGGGTTTGAAATGCTCGCGCTAGTGCCCGACGCAGCGGCCGTCCTTGTGGCAGATCCGCTACTAGTAGTCGACGGTGATGCTCCTGGCGCTGGCTGAAACGTAGGTGTGGTATTCGCCGGAATCGGTGTAAACATCGGCGTGGGATAGCTCACCGTGGTTCGCGGCGAGCAGGCGCCAAGAATCAGAAGCAGCCCAGCAAGTGCCGGCAGCCACGCCCCGTGCCTTCCCAACGTTCACCTCCTCGTTCCCATTACCCTTGGTTAAGAGGACTTGGCTTCAACGCTTCGAGAGTGGAAAGGAGTATACCATCGCACGGGTGCCGGGATCAAACGGAGGAAGGCGAATTACGGGACAGACTGAAGCCACTTGGAAGCGAAGAGCAGCGAGTGGGAGCGTTCACCACTCTTCGCTTCCAGTAATGGATCGGAGCCTATTGAGCGGTCGGGGGTGGGACAAAGTCGGAGTCGGATACTTGCCTGCTGAACTCGGTAGCCTCTATCCGGCCATCGTTTTTGCCGTCTTGGGTGTGGTAGTCCAGCATCAGGAAGATTCCGTCCGTCGTGTAGGCAAACTGCATCTCCCCTTTCTCAGGAGCCGGAGCCTCGAAGACGTAGATCTGAGCATCCTGTCCGGCAATCTTGCCCGATTTGACCTGGACGGGTTTCTCCCCCTGGTTGATCGCTTCACTGATGAGTTCTTCTGTCGCGTCGAAGAGAATTGTGGCCATGCTGGCGGACATGGTAGCCAACTCACCGGACATCTTCATGCAGGTCCACGTCCCGCTCAACTTATCGCAGGAAGTAACCTCTGTGTCGCTTATGTACATGCTGGTGGCCTGGCCGCCAGAGGTCGAGTCAAGGCGCTTGAGCTTACCCTTGCGGAAGTAGGTCGTGGTGTACTCTTTGTTACTGTCCAAGTTCTCGCTCAGGCCGGTGATCTTGTATGTTGCCCGATAGTCGGGCTTGTTCGAACTGGTGATAACCTTTTGGAGTAAAGCAAGAGCATCGCTTCCCAGATCGGCAGCCGTCGTAGCCGACGGTTTGGGTGTTGCAGTCGCGCCTGGTCTTGGCGCTGCAGTCGCCGCTGGTCTTGGTGTCTCCTTTGGCACCGAGGTGCTAGTAGGAATGAACTGTGAAGTAGGGGAACCGGCCGACGTCAGAGCTGCCGCAGTGGACGTGTTTGTGGGAGCACTCGAGGTGCTCCCTCTGCAAGAACTGACTACGAGGACAATCGCCATGAGAGAGACAACGGCGAGGGTACGCTTCATTACTTCTCCTTACTGTCCAGTATTTGGAGACTGACTCAGACGTAGCACAGGGCCGGCCACGGTGAAATTCTAGGGCTTTCCACTCACACCGCCGCGGGGAAGAAAAGCCCCGCGCTACGGGAACAGGTTTCGAGACAGTCACTCTTGGGGTTCTCGGACCTCTCGGAGAGCTACTCCCATACTCTTCTTAGAGCTCCCTGGCCCACTCTCGCGACAAGCGCTGGCACAGAACTTGTGCCGACGGTTTACGCGCCCGGCTGTTGGCAGGCGCTATGGCCTAATCCGCAGCGTGGCGACTACAACCCAGTATGGATGCCAGTATGTTACGTTCGGAAGGTTAGATGGCGACTGAGCCTCAGTATCGTACGACTGGCACCGTGGTTTCAAGTACCCAAAGGTACTATGTGATATAATGACGTCGCCTTTAGACAGGGAATGAACCCTGTCGAATACGTTCGGGGTGGTACAGATGCATCCAATCCGCACACTTACCGTGGTTCCATTTTTGCCCGAGAAGCTGGAGCGCCTGCGGGAGCTAGCGCTCAACTTCCGTTGGGCTTGGGATAATGACACGCGAGAACTCTTTCGCCGTTTGGACCGGGATCTCTGGGAGGCTGTGGGACATGATCCCGTTCGCCTTCTGGCATCGCTGCAACAAACGCAGTTGGAGGAAGCCGCAGCCGACGATGCTTTCCTTGCTCACCTAGACAGGGTCTGCGAAAGCTACGACGAATACATGGAGGCATCGAGTACATGGTGCCGGAGGGAGCACAGTGCTGTCCATAACCTACAGATTGCCTACTTCTCTGCTGAGTTTGGTATTGCCGAGTGCTTGCCCATCTACTCTGGTGGTTTGGGCATTCTCGCTGGTGACCACCTGAAATCAGCTAGTGATTTGGGGCTGCCTTTGGTGGGCGTTGGTTTGCTTTATCAGGAAGCCTACTTCCACCAATACCTGAACCAGGATGGCTGGCAAAGCGAGCTGTACGTCGACAACGATTTCTACAACATGCCGCTTGTACTCGAACGACGCCCTGATGGTCAACCGCTGACCGTGGAGGTCGACCTCCCAGGTCGAAAGCTGGTCGCTCAGATCTGGCGTGCCAGTGTGGGCCGTGTGCCGCTCTATTTGCTAGACGCGAATCTGCCGGTCAACAATCCAGAAGACCGAGATGTGACTGAGAGACTCTATAGGGGTGACCCGGACGTCCGAATAAGACAAGAAATCCTGCTAGGCATCGGCGGGGTCAGGGCCTTGAGAGCGCTGGGTCTTCATCCAACGGTCTATCATATGAACGAGGGCCACTCGGCCTTCCTTTCGCTAGAGCGTATCCGGGAAATGATACATGAGAATGCGCTGAGCTTCGGTGAGGCACGTGAGGCCTGTGCGGTGGGAAATATCTTCACTACCCATACCCCAGTCCCGGCCGGGATCGACTACTTCTCTCCAGAGGCAATGGATCGCTATTTCGGCAGCTACTATCGGGAATTGGGCCTCAGCTTGGACGAATTCCTTGGCCTGGGCCGTAAGAACGCGAGAGATGTGAATGAGCCGTTCTGCATGGCGGTGCTGGCGCTTCGACTGGCCTCATTCCGCAACGGGGTTAGTGAGTTGCACGGGGCTGTATCTCGCCGAATGTGGCAATCATTATGGCCCAATTTGCCAGTGGACGAGATCCCCATCACTTCTGTGACCAACGGCGTCCATCCCCTCACTTGGATTTCCGGTAGCGAAGTAGGTGTCCTCTACAACCGCTATCTAGGGCCTCGCTGGTTGGAAGATCCCACTAATCGGAGCGTCTGGGAGGCGGTCGACCGAATTCCGAACGAAGAACTCTGGAACGCCCACGAGCGGCAGCGCGAGCGCCTGGTGAGCTTTACTCGCCAGCGGCTGCGCACTCAGCTGACCGGAAGGGGGGCATCACGTGCCGAACTGGACGTCGCCAGTGAAGCCCTTGATCCTTCGGCATTGACCATAGGGTTTTCTCGCCGTTTCGCTACCTACAAGCGTGCGACTTTGATCTTCCGGGACCCCGATCGTTTGGCCAAGATCCTCGGCAATCGGGAGAAGCCAGTTCAGTTGATCATTGCCGGCAAGGCCCACCCCGAAGATAACGCCGGCAAGGAACTGATCCGCCAGATCATTCGGCTTGCCCACCGCGAGGACCTCAGACGACGAGTAGTTTTCATCGAAGACTACGATATGGATGTCGCGCGTTTCCTAGTGAGGGGGGTAGACCTTTGGCTCACTACGCCGCGGCGTCCTTTGGAGGCCAGTGGCACAAGCGGTATGAAGGTAGCTCTTAACGGCGGATTGAACATGAGCGTCCTTGATGGATGGTGGGCCGAAGCGTACAGATCCGAGGTCGGCTGGGCTATTGGGCGCGGTGAGGAGTATCCTGATACAGAGTATCAGGATGAGGTGGAGGCAAACGCCATCTACGATCTGTTGGAGAAGGAGGTCGTTCCTCTCTTCTACGACCGGGGTAGGGACAGTCTGCCTGACGGCTGGATCGCGCGTATGAAGGCATCGATGCGCCACCTGTGCCCAGTGTTCAATACTAACCGCATGTTGTGTGAGTACTCCGAGCGCTTCTATGTCCCAGCAGCGTCTAGATATCACGACCTGATCGCTGACGGGGCCTCACGTGCCCGCGAACTGGCGAGTTGGAAGAGCAGGGTATTCCAGAACTGGGCCAAGGTTAGAATGGCTGCCCTACAGATGGATGGCGATGACCGAATGACCGTGGGCTCGGACTTGAAGGTGCAGGCAGAGATCACCCTCGGCGACCTAGCGCCAGAGGATGTGGTTGTGGAGCTATACCACGGACCGATTGACTCTAGCCATCAGATCGCCCACGGCACAGCGGTGCCGATGACCTACGTTGGCCGGAACGGCGACGGCAACCACACCTTTGCCGCCAGGATCGCTTTGCACGATACTGGCCTGCACGGCTACACACTCCGCATTCTGCCGAAGCACGAGGATATGGTCAGCGCTTTCGACACAGGCTTAATCCGATGGGCCGATTCTTCCGTGTAACGTAGTCGAGTAGCGCGCCATAAGTGATGGTGATGGCACGGTGAAAGCACAGCGCCGGGTAACTCGGTGCCAACCGTGGCAAGTGCCCTCATGTAGTGCCGACCACATCGCGGAGGGATGCAACCATGCAGCCCAGGGTAAGGGCTATGCTGCCCGGCATAATCCTTCTCCTTGTCGGCGTCTTGCTTCTCGTGGGTAGTTCGGTGACCTTGGAGGGGTGGGTCTACGCTATTGGCCTAGGCGCCCTTTTTCTGCTCACCTACTTCTTGATCAATCAATACGCACTGCTCGGTGCTGGATGCATTATTTCCGCCGTCGGCGCCTTCGCTGCGTTCGCCAGAGAACCAATGTCGCCGGGCTTTGAGGCAGGGGGATTCCTTGTCGCGCTGGGCGTTGGTTTTCTAGTCATCTATGTCCTTTCTCGCCGCTGGCATACCTGGCGGGCACTAGTCCCGGGCAGTATGCTAGTCCTCGTTGGGAGCGCCGTTGCCCTCGCTAGCGTCGTAGTATTGTCACGGTGCCTGCCGATGCCGTGGTGGATGTCATGAGCAGTAGCGGCAAGGTACTAATCCACAATATCGACGGCGGCGCGGAGGTGCAGGCTAGTAGCGGCAGCGTCGACCTGATGGGAATGGGCGGCGCAGTCCACGTTAGTGCAAGCAGCGGCGACGCACGTTTGGAGAATATCGGCGGCGCGGTGGACGTTGCGGCGAGCAGCGGCCAGATCAAGGCCAAGGATCTTCGTGGTACTTTCCGGCTGGAAACACATAGCGGGAATGTGGAAATCAGCGGCGATATCCGCCAGGCTGGCGAGGTCAAAGCCGGTAGTGGAAACGTCCGGTTGACGCTGGGAGCGGAAAGCGCGTTCAGGCTCGATGCTTAGACCAGAAGCGGCAATATCAACGTGGGTTTTTGTTACCAAGTGGAACGGCGCGACAAGAACCAGCAAGTGGTTGTTGTGGGTACCAGCGGCCCAACCGTGCACGTCGACGTAAGCAGCGGCAACGCCACGCTGAAGTGATACGTGTCGCACGAAGTGTTACCGCTGGTCTTGATCCCCCGGTTCTGCTCCTGGCCGCCGCTCGATATGTGTCCCCGATGGTAAGGAAAGGCGAAGGCTGGCCGGGTTCTTCTCTTCTACGATCTCGGCATTAAGGCACGCGAGCAGATCGCCAACTTGGTCCTCAATACCCCTGAGCATACTGGAATCTGCGGCGAAAGCACCATCGAAATGAAACGTAACCCATTCGCCCTGATCCTCGGCGGCGATGGAGACTGTGCCTCCTTCGCCCGCCGCGATCATAGCCTGCTCGATGATGAGGAAAAGGAGCCGTTGAAACTGGAAGGGGTTGCTGGTGATCTGTACGCAACAAGGACTAGAGGACAAGTTCAAGGTCACTCTCTTCATCGCCGCTAGACGCTGACAGAGCCGAACGACGAGCGCCAGGACCTCGTCTACGTCGAAAGCACGCCATTCCTCGTCCACACTATGGGAGAAGCGGTTCATGCACGTGACGATCTCGTCGATGGCATCGGCGCGGCTGGTGATCTGCTGGATGAGCCGTTCTATCCGTGCCAAGTCGATAGGCCTTCCTCGCTGAGCTAGCGCCAGGAGGTCTGCCACCAGGCCCGATTCCTCCTTGAGGATCGCCAATTGACCCCTGATCTCATGGGAGATGCTGCCAGTAATCTTGCCAAAGAAAGCAAGGGCACCCAGGCATATGGAATCGCCATCGAAAGCTCTCATGCGGTTTCCGCCTCATTTCCTACGGCCTGATTGATCTTCTGAATGAATACGTCGATATCCAGAGGTTTCACAAGATAGAAAGCGCAACCGGCCGCTTTTCCCCGGTGGTAGGCATCCTCGTCGCCATGCCCAGTCAAGATGATGAATTTCATGTTCGGACGGCTCTTCCTGATCGTCTCCATGGTCTCCAGTCCGTCTAGTCCGGCCATCTTCATGTCGAGGACCACGAGGTCGTACTCTTTCTCAGAGACTGCCGCAACGGCCTGTTTCCCGGACGTGACGTAGTCGGCCTCAATACCTCTGAAGGAAAGGCGAACAGAAAGGGTGCTCACGAACTCGACTTCATCATCAACCAGTAGAATTCTCATTGTCGCCCCCGAGCATCTGGGTTCGATTGATGGGCAGAGTTACTTCGTCGTCCCGGCTTTCGCCAGAATCCACACCCGTGCGCTAAACCCTAGGTCCGATTGATAGGCAGAGTTACCGTAAAGGTAGTGCCCTTGTTTACTTCGCTGGCCACCTTGATCTCGCCTCCCAATTCCTTGACGATACCATAGGTAATCGAAAGGCCCAACCCGGTTCCCCCTCGGCCTTTGGTGGTGAAGAATGGTTCGAAGATGCGGCTCAGGTCTTCCTTGCGGATACCGATCCCGTTATCCTCAATGGATATACTGACCATACCTGGACCATCTCGGGCGATATTAACGCCGATATGCCCTCCGTCGCTCACGGCGGCGAAGGCATTATTGAGAATGTTTAGGAATACTTGCTGAAGCTGGTTCCGATCGCTTTGGATCGTGGGTACATCTTGATCCATTTGGACGTCGACCTGAATGGACCGGTATTCGGCCTCCTTGCCAGTGAAGCTCAACACCTCCTCGATCAGCGCCTTACAGTCAATGGGCTCATTCTGAACGTCAATGTGCCGGGCGAACCCCAGCAGGCGGTTGGTGATCGTGGAACAACGCTTAACTGAGTGGCTGATGGAATCGGCGAGCTTGAAGAACTGGTCCTTAGCCGGGAAGTCCGGAGAAGCGTGCAAGAGATCCGTCATCATCCCTGCCTTCTCGTTAATGATCGCCAGTGGATTGTTGATTTCGTGGGCCACTCCCGCGGCCAGCCGGCCCAAAGAAACCATCTTGGCCGAGTATTCAATCTCGTGAAGGGCTTTGGTGCGCTGGCGATCGGCGTCCTGAATATTATTGATCATGAGCGTCGAGAAGCGCAAGATAACGATAAGAATGATGACAATGCTGACCGCGAGAAATGCCAAGAGCTGACCAAGGAAAGTCTCCAGCCCACTCATCAATTCCTGCCGTTGCTTGACAGCGACAAAGGTGAACGGCGTGCCCTCAATCTGGGCGTACCCGACCATGACCTTCTGGCCATCGCTATCTTGAATCTCATCGACCTGACTCTGAACTCCTGCTGGAGGCAGGGAGAACTTGATCTTCTGCAGCACCTCACCGTGGTAGCGGGTCGGCGTCTGAATGACACCGTCCTGGTTGATCAAGAAAGTGTCGCTAGTGGGCCGCAGGCTCACGGATTGAACGAGGCGGTTGAATTTCTGCGTGTCCACGGTGGCGCGCAGGATCAAGAAATCGCCGTTGCCGTAGTCTCTCTTGATGGCAATGATGATGTGGGGAAAATCTCGGAATCCGAGGAAGACGTCACTAATGTATTCCCCCCGCAGCGAGACCTCCTTGAACCATTGTTCATTCTTGTAGTTCATGCCTTTCAGGTAGTACGGCCCAACATAGGCGACTTGGATGCCATCGGAGGTGATCACTCCTAGATCGGTAATGTCTCCGAGAGAGGCCTTGAGATTGGCAAAGGCCGCGTTAAGACGCTCCTGATCAGATATGGCATCGGCGTTGTTGTCCAAGGCGATGAACTTGAGCACGGATTTCCGTTCGTCTAGAAAGAGAAGAAGCGAACCCTCGGCATTGGAAACCAGATTGTGGATGGGGGAGATGATTTCCGCTCGGAGCGCTTTCTGGTATTGGACCCAGTTCCAAACGGACAGGATGATTAGAGGAATAATGGAGACGATGACGGTGGCTGTGACCGCTGACAACCAGATCCGGTCATAACGCAAACGGCTGACACCGACCCCATCATCTCCGTCGCTTCCGCGGAAATCCGGAATCAGCTTCCTGATTAGGTCCGAGAACATCATGATTTCCCCTACCGCGGACACCTCTTGCGATAGTCATTCACTGGGCTTTCTTGTATCTCAACTGCTGGTAGGCCTCCTGCATTGTCTTGGACAGCTTCTCGATATCCACCGGCTTCTGGAGGTAGGCGAAAGCACCAAGCTCGAGGCAAAGCTGCTTGTCTCTCTCGGTGCCGTGACCGGTCAGAATGATGACTTCGACTTCAGGATGGTCCACCTTCAGGCGCCTCAACACCTCGATCCCGTTGATGCCGGGCATCATCAGGTCAAGGACCACCACATCGGGAACCTCTTCTTCGACAAAGGAAAGCGCCTGCTCACCGTCGTACACCACAGCCGTCCCCACATCACGCATTAGGAGCCGCTCAGACAGAGTCTGTACGAACTCTCTCTCGTCGTCCACCAACAGCACGCGGGAGGGAACTTCGAGATCAAACCGACGATAGATATCGGACTGATGGAACTCTGGGCCAACCTTGGTCTTCACTTCAATCACCCCCGGCACTTTCTCCACGATTCGCGTCAGTTCCTCCTCAAGACGAGAGAGCATCAGCGTTTGCTTGTTGATGGTAAGGGTTACCACGCCTTCCTTGGCAGAAACCAACACCTGATGGCCTTCTTTACCCAGAGCCACCTCAACGGCCGCCGCTAGCTGAAAGTCTCTGACGGCCTGCCGCGAGAGTGCCGTGGGCTGCACCACCGCGCTAGTAGCGTGCTCGCTGATCAGCCGCACTGCCTCTTCCAGCGGCGTCTTGTTCATTGGGAGGACAATATCGAACAGATCGGCATCCCAGGGCGACTTCTTGAACAGGTATTCCGCCCAGAGCTTGGGGGCCTCGTCATCCTTGCTGATCAGCTTGCGGGCTTCCTTCTGGGAAATCCCCTTCTGACGCACTGCCACTTGGACGCGAAAGTCAACCTCCGCGATCAGGCACACCGAAAGGACATGACTGATGGTGCGGGGAATGAGATACCCTGCCGACCCCCAGATGATCACGTTATCCCGCTCGAGGACCTTGGAGAGTGTCATCTTCAGGTGACCCACGCTGATCTCTCTTTCATGCGTGAACTTCTCGAAGGCACTGACCTTGCCAGCCAGAGTACGCCAGAGCTTGTTCTCCTGATCCTCGAAGGAGCTAGCAGTCTCCCGGACCACCGCTTGGTCGTCGACGACTTCGTAGGACAACTCTTGGGCTAGTCTCTGGACTACGTCTTCGGCATCGCAGAAACTCCCGCTCATGATCCTGATGATAGACATCTCTCCAGTTCACTCCTCACAATCAGACAGGCCGGCTCCCGCGCCAGACGATAACGAGCGCGGAAAACAGGCCCTGTCTGATTTGGCTTCGTAGCAGAGACCGAGACTCGGTGCTGTGCTAGTATTATACACTTTATGGCAAGTACGTGGTCAGGCAACCATCCTTCTGATTGATCTACGACTCAGGGGTATCGGCCACTCGCGCGGCGTCAAGATGGATGCCTTCAGGCTTCGGAATGAGGGCTTCGCGGACAGATTCGCGCCTCCCCTTAATCATCGCAACGGTGATGATGCCTGCCGCCACGACCAGCGTGCCGTAGAGGATTACCGAACTAAGGAGTCCCAAAACATCATGCGTTCCCTTCGCCAGCGAAATCACTCCCGCATCCGACAGGTAAACGGGGATCACCATCACCCTGCTTAATCCGGCAAGAAGCATGATCGCCGCGCTGACGAACTTGATCATATACTGTTTGACATAGGCGGTGCCGGCGGCCCCAACCTGCACGCCAATGAGAGAACCGGCAAAGATCAATACTACCAATCGGAGGTCAACGTACCCGCGCACTGCCCATTCGATCGTTCCCTCCATACCCATAAAGAAGGCGACGATCAATTCGGTGCCGCTCGCTACGAACGGTGGGGCCCCGATGATGTAGATCATCGAAGGCACGCCGATGAACCCGCCGACAGCAATCGTGGCGGCGAGGATACCGGTGGCGAACCCGGCAGGCACGGTGACCCAGAGCGTGACCCTAGCGTTGGCCTGCCTAAAGTACATCATGGGAGGAATGTTCAGCTTGGCCACGCGCTGGGCGAACTTCGGCGTCCCTTCTTCGCTGCTTCCGCTACGCATCGACTTCTGCGAGTCCCTGAGCATAGAGAAGCCCACCGTGAAAAGGATCAGCACAAAGGTCAAGCTGATGTAAAGGTTGGAGCCCGCGGAACCCCAGGCGCGAATGATCGCCTCCTGAATCCTCACGCCCACCATGACGCCACCAATGGCTGAAACGCCGATCACAGCCCCCAGCTTGAAGTCTACGTGGCCGAGCTTCCGCCTTTTCCACGCGCCGACGAGTGCCTTGGGAAACTTGTGACACATGTTGCTGGCCACGGCCACCGGACCAAGCACCCCAAGGTTCATCATCCCCGGAGTGAGGACGAAAGCTCCACCGCTCCCAATAAAGCCGCTCAGCATCCCGCCGAGGAAGCCAAGGGCGAGCAATGCCAAGACGGTCAGAGGCTCGATCCCAATGAAAGAGACGGCTGCGGCAGCGCCTGCGCTGTGCTCCATCGGTCCCCTCCTAGTGTTTCCCTCCACCCATGCCCAACAGCTCGAGGAGGTAGTTGGCACAGGTGCCGTAGGTCAGACTGAAAGTCAATGCCAGCGCGATCACCAGCGCGGCCCCTAGGTAGGTCCCGGAAGTGAGCACCGGGAACAGGCGATCGATGTTGCCAAAAAACAGCCCATACAGCAGCACAGAACCAGCCGCGGATAGAGCAAACCGGGAAAGCGTCGTCTTTGGGATTTCCCGCCGTTCCTTGTGATCCCGCTCCTCCCTTCGCGGGAGACTGAGAGATTCTTCGTGGGCCGCTTTGCCTTGGTACTGCTCGTTGATCGTGTCGAGTGCTCGTACACTCATCTCCATCGTCCCTCCACTTCCAGTATTGGGAATCGCGTGGTGGTATGGTAATACCACGCTATCATCGTACAGGAATCTCTGCCATCTGTCTGTCACGCTATGGCAGTCTCTTATTCTTGGAATTTTCTTCGGGATTTCACCGGACCGTAGTGACACCCCAAGGCCCCAAGACACGGCATGGGGTGACGGAGAGAGGCCGCCCACCGTGACACGCGGGCCGACCTAGCGCTGCAGAGATGACAGGAGTGTCACTACAGGCGTGACACCCCTGCCGAAGAACCGAGGGCTCGCCTGTGGTCTCTCTGCCTAAGGGGAAGGGTGTGGCTACCGTCCGGGCGGCAATGAAGGGGTGACTGCGGTTCAAGTGGCTATGAGGGAGTACGGCGACATCTCTGCCCGGAGCTTCGCCTCGTGCCGATACAGAGTGGCGGCTTATCGTCAGGGCAAGAGGAGGCCCTTCTTCAGGGCGTAGCGGACTAACTCGCTACGATGATGGATGCCCAGCTTCTCGAAGCAGCGGCGCCGGTAAGTGTCGACGGTGTTCGTGCTCAGGCAGAGTTTATCGGCAATCTCCGCGCTATTATAGCCCTGCGCCGTGAGTTGGAGCACTTCCTTTTCCCGGTCGGACAATTTGGCGTAGGTATCGCTCTCCTCGCCGGTGTTGACCCGGTCCAGATAGTCGCCGATGAGCATGCGCGCAGCCTCGGGCCGAAGATAGGCGTTCCCCCCTGCCACGGTGCGCACTGCCTCCACCAATTCGCTGTGCGCTGCCGTCTTTGGCACGTAGCCGAGTGCGCCGGCCTGCAGCACATGGAAAAGGTATCTTTCGTGATCGTGAACGGTTAGGATCAGGATCCGGCAGGGAAGCCCCAGTTCCCGTATGCGCCGGGTCGCTTCCAATCCATCTGTCCCGGGCATGGTAATGTCCATAACCACGACGTCTGGCAAGAGCTCACGCGCCTTTGCCACGGCGACCTCGCCGTTTTCGGCGTCGCCCACGACTTCCATATCCTCCTCGGACTGCAGCAGTGCCTGTACCCCTCGTCGCAGAGCAGGGTGATCATCGCAGAGCAGCACTTTGATCTTACTCATGTTGCCATATCCTCCGCCATCATCGCCGGTGTCGTCTTGGTCCTTAGCGGAACTTCCACTCGTACGGTGGTGCCGCTGCCTGGCCGGGAGGAGAACGTCACTGTCCCTCCCACAAGAGCGGCGCGCTCCGACATTCCGAGCATACCCATGCCCCCAGCTTCACTTCTGCGTACGGCAAGGGGGTCGAAGCCGCATCCGTCGTCCTTAATCTCGACCCGTAGCTTGCCATGCACGCACTCGAGAAACACGCTGGCCGTACTCGCCCGGGCGTGCCTGGCCACGTTCCTCAAGCATTCCTGCACGATGCGGTAGATTGCTAGCTCGATTTCTGGGGCAATGTCGCGCGTCACGCCCGAAACCTTCATGTCGACCTTCAGACCTTCGCGCTTGGCGAATCGCTCGATATGCCACTGCAGGGCGGCCACCAGACCCAAATCGTCGAGCGCCACCGGCCACAATTGCATGGCCATCCGCCGGGTGCTTTCTGCCGCTTCCGTGGCGAGATTCATTAGCTCGGCACAGCGCGACCCTAAGTCCTCCACGCTGTGAGCGCTTTGCAGAAGCTTAATGTGTACCAGAAGGGAGCTCAGTAGTTGCGCAGTGTCGTCATGCAACTCCAAGGCAATCCGCTTGCGCTCTTCCTCCTGAGCGGCGACCGCGGCTTGGGTCAGACGCCGCAGCTGACGGTTCAACTCCTCGACTTCAAGCAGGTGCTCCAGTTCGAATACCCGAAGAGTGCGCACGATGACCCAGGCGATCACCGGGGCGAGCAGCAGGCGTACCACCTGCACTGGAAGCTGAGCGATGGCCGAAGGGGCATAGCCATCGCCGTTCTGCGCCCAGAAGAGAATACTTGTCGGCACGAGTGCCCCGCCAGTTAACGCAAACAGGCCAAAGGTGAGCGCGGCCAAGCGGCAATCCCACCTCAGTCCAGGCAACCGGTCGAAGGCGGAGGCCTTGCCCTGCAGATGGAAAGCCAGAGCGCTGAGCGATGCCGCCGGCAGATAGATCAGGTATCGGGCTGTCGCTTCGGCAGTGACCAGTCCCCTCGACACAAACGGGTCTCCCCGCGTGATGATCATTATCACGAGGACCGCTGTGCCAGTGAACAACACTGTAGGGATGCCGCGCAGCCAACCATAGCGGGGTGACAGAGCACTGATCACATTGGCGCCAAACTGCGCCAGAAAGGCACAGTATAGGACTAGCAGCACTGTCGGCAGAGGGTGGACCCAACTGTCTAGTCCGTCGTTCCGCCAGTAGAGCTGTTGGGCCAGCTCAAGCCAGGAGGCCGCGCTATGTAAGAAACCGAAACCCGCTAGCAACCACAGTGAGCGCGCCATGGCGAGCGCCGCGCTTGGTCTCGCGGCGACCAAGATGCTCACACTCATGGCGAAGAAGGCCAGGCCTTGCACAAAGAAGACAGCCACCAGAATAGGTGAACTGGGTAGCTGCATTTCAATGCCTCGGACGCTCTTTCAAAGCGCAGTATAGGATAGTCTAGCCAGGCCGGCAATCCTCAAGAGTGACTAATCCTAGCCCCAACGAGTATCTATCACGCCAGCCTTCGTCTCTCTGACCACGCCCGTGGTAACGGATCGACGAAGTCGTGAAAGGATTCTCGGAGCCACCGCGGTAGCGCCAGCGGCCCGTCCTCCCCTCGCAGGCCAGCACGAACCGGATCGACCATCCGATCGACCCGGTAGCTGGCTGCACCAGTCGGGAGACCGGTGCAGCCTCGGTACGGCCCTTGCTAAGGAACGCTACTACGCTCCTTCTAGACCGACGATGCCGACGAAGATCGCACACCCTGCTGGGGCGCCGCCAAGGTTATGGGTAAGCCCAAGCTTAGGGTTCTTAATCTGGCGCGATGGTTGCCCTGGCACCAGCAGCTCATCAGCCTTGCCCTGGAGTTGCTTGTACATCTCATAGAGCATCCTGATACCGCTCGCCCCAATCGGATGCCCAAAGCACTTCAGACCACCGTCGGGCTGTACCGGCAGCTTACCGTCCAGGTCAAAGAAGCCATTTTCGATGTCATCTCTGACCTTCCCCCTGGGGCTGAACCCGAGGTCCTCCATCGTCACAGCCTCGGTGATCGAGAAGCAGTCGTGCACCTCGGCCATACTGATCTGCTCGCGTGGATTGGTGATCCCAGCTTCTTTGTATGCTGCTGCTGCCGCCCGCACCGTGGCCTCGACATGAGTGTAGTCGAACTTCGTGTTGAAATCGCCATCACGCGGTGCCATAGCGATCTGTAGTGCTTTGACGAATACCGGCGGCTCCTTGCCTTTCCGCAGATTCTTGGCAATCTCCGGCGTAGTAATGATCGCCGCCGCCGACCCGTCACTCACACCGCAGCAGTCGAAGAGTCCTAGTGGCCAGGCGATGATCGGGGCATTTAGGATGGTGTCCATGGACACTTCTTTTTGGAAGTGCGCCTTACGATTTCTGGCCCCGTTGACGTGGCTCTTGTAGGACACCCGCCCGATCATGTGCTTCCCTTCCTCGAACGAGAGGCCGTAGCGCGCGAAGTAGGTGGTCGCCAGCATGGCGAAGCTCGCCGGTGGCGGTCCAGAGGCGCCAGCCATCATGCCATGGCCCGGCCCTGGAATGCCGCCGTCGCCGAGGCCGCTAATGCCGCTGTCCTTGAACTTGTCCACACCGACGGCAAGCACGATATCGTAGATACCGGCGGCCACAGCGTAGCAGGCATTCCTGAAGGCATCTGAGGCCGTGGCACAAGCATTCTCTACCCGGGTGACCGGAATGTATTGCAGCCTGAGTGGCTCAGAGATCGTCATTCCGGTGCTGCCGGTGCTAGTGCCTACCCAGGCGGCCTGGATCTCCTCGGGGCCGATCCCGGCATCCGCATAAGCCTCATAGACGGCCTCCACGATGAGATCGCTCATGCTAGCATCCCAGCGCTCGCCGAACTTGGTGCACCCCATCCCGGCGATGGCTACTCTATCTCGAATACTTCCTGGCAATTCGCTTCCCTCCTTTCGCCTAGTCTCTCACCGGCTTGCACTTCCAGAAGTAGCTGTGTACCCCGGCTAGAGAACGCAGTTTCCTGAACGTCATCTCGACTTCCAAGCCGACCTTGACCTCGTCGGGGTCTCGGTCTGACATGTCGAACAGGCCTCTCCCGCCTCCTTCGAAGTCGACAACGGTACGGGTCGCTGGCGGATCGATGCCGCCTCCCAGATAGTCGTGGCTGAAGCTGACGACCTTGCCACGTTTGTCGGCGAACCGGTATGGCGTGAAGTCGTCCTTAGCCTGGCATTCGAGGCAGATATGCGCGCGCATCGCGGAGCCGGTCATGTAGAGCTGGACGGTACCACACTTGTTGCACTTCACACCGTAAAGCGGTAGGGCGCTGCGGCGCTCGCGCCACTCAGCGGCCATGGAAACGGGGGCGCCAGCAGGGCGAGAGAGCGGTGCCAGTGACACCATGTCTCTCCAGCGCAGGTACTTGCCGTAGTTATCGAGGACCCGCTTGACCTGCAAGTGGCCCTTCATCCCACGCCGATCCTTGATCTTCTCGATCTGATCGGTGGCCCTGAGTACAATCGCATCGCTGCCATTGCCCCAGCTTACCAACAGGATTCGGTCGCCTGGCTTGGCCTCTTCCAAGGCGCTCACCAGCGTCATCAGCGGATGGGCCGTCCCCGTGTTGCCCACCGCATCCAGCAACGGGTCCTGAACCTGTTGCGGGGCAAAGCCCATGATCTTGGCCAACTCCTGATGCCGACGCGTGTTAGGGCCGTAGAAACAGACCTTTGAGATATCTTTGGGTTTCAGTTCCAACCGCATGAGGGCCCCGGCCGCCGCCTCCGCAGGGATCTTCTTGTAGCCTTCGTCAAGGCCAAACCGGTCCTCCCAAGCACGAACGAACCGATCTTCGTGTGACCGCCAGAAGTCCACGATGTCGTCGGACAGCGTGTACGAGCCTTCGACTTCCACGGCAACGTTGTCGTTACCAATTAGCAGCGCCGCTGCCCCGTCCCCGAAAAGCTGCTCGTCTTCTCCAGAGGCGCCGCCGAGTCGCATGTCAGACGCAGTGACGAGCACTCGCTTCATCGAGCCCGCTTTCACGGCATCCAGGGCAGACAGGAGTGCGCTGGTCCCGGCGCGGAGGCAGTTGGCAAAGTCGGCGTTTCGGGCCGCTCGCGGTAGGTCCAGTGCTGTCGCCGCGATGGTCGCGTTCAGCCTCTCTGTGTACGGGGCGGTCGTAGTTGCCATATAGAGGGCATCCACGGTCTTTGGATCGGTCCCTTTCAGGCAATCGATAGCCGCCGCCACTGCCATGCTGATCGAGTCCTCGTCAATGCCGGCTACTGCCTTCTCTCCACGTCCGCCTCCGCCTCGGCCCCAGGCCGCGTTGATCACGCTTCGTGGTAGACGGCTGTACGGGATGTACGCGCCGTAGGACGTTATACCTGCCACATTTCTCCTCCTTATCGATGTTCCCCTCAAAACGAATTAACGCCCTCTAGTATTGGTCACAATCTAGTGCAATCTCTAGCTAGCATCACCTCCTCGTAATACAGCTCAAAATAGGTGATACCCCTCATAACATCCCGCAGGCTCGCGGTCAGTGTACAGGCAACAGAAAGAAGCCCACCTGCCGTCCATGGCAAGGCCCCGGAGGATGCCCGATAGCGGCTGAGCACAGTCAGAAGGCTGGGAGAAGCTGCTAGGACACAAAACGGATGATCTTGATCCCGATACGTTCTCGGCAAGGCAAGGCGGCGACCGCATCGGCCAACCTCCTGAACCGCGGTATCCGTTAAGCAGACTTCTAATCGAAGGCAAGGCCGATTATACTCCTTTCGCCGATTTCCTGTCAATCCAAGTCGCCAAGTCGCCTCTTTCAACGCCTCGTTTTGAGCGTGAGGAGTGGTGGTGCTGGAGAGGGTTTACCCCAAAGTGGCGACGCGCTGACGCTTGAAAGCGATGGGGGAGGGAGGGTGAGGACGAATTTTCACCCCAAAGAATTAGGCTTTCCTCTCCCATATCGGGTATACTAGCCCAAAGAGCATATAAGC
>Ga0315298_1001995_pt1 | contig 36052 bp, 34 predicted proteins | sample WHS_1_MG_FD_203077 | JGI IMG/M metagenome (GOLD analysis project Ga0315298, IMG submission 203077) | Extremophilic microbial mat communities from Washburn Hot Springs, YNP, Wyoming, USA - WHS_1_MG | ecosystem: Environmental > Aquatic > Thermal springs > Hot (42-90C) | place: USA: Wyoming...
CGGAGTGAGGCTGGAAATAAGCATAACTGGAGTGCTTATCGGATCCCTGATCTCGATAAACATCATGGGCTTTATGCTGGAGGAAGCCATCAGAAGGATGAAGAGCTGAGCTATTTGCAACAGCTTCTACAATTAACTGTCACCCAAGCTGAAGGATTTTTAATATCCCTGTTAGAATGCATGTGCACCTCATAATCTCAGATGCTCACGCTAATTACGATGCCCTCGTTCGCATACTTGAGAGCGTGAGATACGACAGCGTGATGTTTCTTGGAGATTCTGTTGATTATGGTCCTCAGCCTGCAGAGACTCTGGATTTACTTAGAGAAGTCGGATCCATAATCCTTAAGGGAAATCATGACGCTGTAGCTGCTCACGGTATAAGCTACAGATGTGCTGAGGAGTTGAGGCCATTGAGCGAGTACACTAGGGAGAAAGTTGCGATGAAGTTCCTCTCGAAGGAGGATCTAATTTTTCTAACCGGGCTTCCAGAGAAGGTTGAGATAGAGGTAGACGGAAAGAGGATATATGCAGTTCATGCTTCGCCTAGAAATCATCTTTATGGCTATGTAATGCCGGATATTAGCGATGAACAACCAATCGATGAACACCTTAGAAGCAAGAATCTCCCGGCTTCAGCCGTTGAGAGTGTCAAAGGATCAGTAGTAATCTCTAGAAAACTAGTAGAAAACTCTAGATTATTAAGTCTAATAATATAGAAATGAAAGCTAAATAATGTAAAGACGTACATTGTTTTTAGTAAGTTGTCCCCGAACAAAGAAGAGGAATTTGTAGAACTTGATCTTAAAAGAATACTGGAGAAGTACCTAAAAGAGCGTGAAGCTAAGGAAGATTGGAAAACAGAAAGTCCAGCTATTTTACAGCTTGAAAAAACTAAGGGAAAAGCTGCTGACTTAAGACACTTAACAGAGGTACCAGAGGAGCAAAAACAAGTTTCAACTCAGAAAGAACAAGTTCTTAGTACTGAAAAACAACAACTTAAAGAAGATAGAACAAAAATGGAATTTATAAAAAGTGAAGTTTCTGCTAAAAGCTTTAAAGAGGAAGAAGTAGCTCGAACTCCAGGAGAGAAAAAAGAAATGTTTACTCCAGAAATCAAGGAAAAACCTAGCCTAACTTTTTCTGAGTTAGAAGCCAATATAATGGCTTTAGGAAGCTCAAACCGTATTATTGAGACATTTTTTGCAGATTCTTTAATTCCCACGAAAGCTGAATTAAGTCAAAAAGTAGAGCCAGAAAAACCAGAGTTTTTTGTTTTTGGTTATCCAAACAAAGTTACTGCCGTTATTCCAGTAGTTACTCCAGAAGTTGAAAATGAACTAGTATTTGTAATACACTTAACTGAAAAAATGCCACTAACTAAAGTTAAGTCTATCATTTCGGAACTTAACCAGAAGCTAGACAATATAACTAGGGTTGCTTAACCTTTTGTTTTTTTAAAGCTGTTAGCTAGCATTTTTGTTAATCTAAGTTAATTAAGTTGCTTATTCTATTGCCAAGTTTAATTAATGCAAGTGACGCAGGATGATTTGGAGCTTCAATAATTATGTGGCTTCTCTTCGCGCTGGCTTCAATTAAAGAGTTGTCATAAGGTATTTCAGCGACAACGTTATGCTCTTCTAATATTCGTTCACGAAACTCCTGAGAAACATTTGCTCTGTTTAAAACAATAAGATAAGGTACGCTAAGCTTTTCTAGTAACATTGTAGAAAGTTTTAAGGTATTAATTCCAAGAGGGGTTGGCTCTGTTACAACTATGGCGAGGTTAGCTTTTTTAAGCGCACGAGTAACAGTACTTCCTACGCCAGGTGCGCAATCAACAACTACTATATCGTAGTTCTTAGCCTCTTCTATAGCATATTTCATAAGAGCTTCAACTACAAGCGGAGATCTTGCTTCTCCTGGCTTTAATTTGCCACCTACTAGCTTAATGTTATTTTTTTCTGCAAAGAAAACTTCCCCCAAAACTTTTGATGACTCTTCTATTGCTGCTACGGGACAAGAATAAAAACAAGATTTACATCCTGAGCAATTGTTTTCAAGAAGCTTTGGAACAGTTTTTGGCACCATAAATAGAGCGTGTTCGGGACAAGAGCTAACACAAGCACCGCACTTTATACATCTTGATTCGTCTATCTTTGGTAAGAACGAAGTTACATCTTTTAACTTTTGCACTTTTAAGTTTAAAGATTCATGACAGTTTGGATTATCAACGTCGCTATCCACAAGCAAAACCTTTTTACTTTTTGATAAAGAAATAGCTAGTCCTACTGCTACGGTTGTCTTCCCTACACCACCTTTTCCTCCAACAACAGCTACCAGGTTTGTCTTCAAAGTTTAAGCGCAACCTCCTTTATTCTGAAAAACACTTTCCTCATTGCCCTTGAAGCAACAGAATCATACTCCACAATGGGTCTACCTTCTGATAATGCCTTTACTACCGAAAAGTCGAGTGGTATATCCCCTAAGTATTCCGAACCTTGCTCTTCAAGTGCACTCACTATATGCTCTCGATAATTGCTTATATTAGCTTTGTTCACAACAAAGCCACTCTTAATTCCAAAATGTTTAGCAACTTCAAGAACCCTTTTTGCTCCATCTTCACTTGCAGGTGTTGGCTCCGTAACTATAATGGCATAACTTGCTCCAACTAACGTTGACGTAACAGGACAACCTATCCCAGGAGCACCATCAATAAGTATTAAATCAGCACCATTTTTTTCGGCTATTTCTCTAGCTTTGCTACGCACCGTATCAACTAATGCACCTGAGTTATGCTCACCTAGCTCTAATTGCGCTGTAACAAAAGGAAAACCATATTTTGAAACTCCAACTGTAAGCTTTCCAGTTGTTGTTTCTTCAATCTTTATAGCACTGCTCGGACAAACTATTTTACAAGCTCCACATCCTTCACACAAGTACTTATCTATCTTTGGGAAGTTGCCAGTAATAGTTATAGCAGAAAATTGACATGCATAAACGCATTTCATACACTTTGAGCAAAGTGCTTCCTCTAACGAAGCTTTTCTTGAGAAGTTTACATTTAGGTTTGAGATAACTTCTTTTAATTGTAGAAGAAAGTGTAGAGAAGGAGTATCTACATCTGCATCAGCTACAACAATTTTAATTTTTTCTTCGTTTAAAAGAAACGCAAGACTTGATGCCAGTGTAGTTTTTCCTGAACCACCCTTTCCACTAACTATAGCTACTTCAATCATTTAATTTTTCTATGCTCCTCTTCTATCTTAAGTAGTTTAATACGTCTTTTACTCTTGTTCCTGGTGGAACATTTATTGCTACGACTGGTGCTTGAGAAAGAGCATATGATGCATTTGGACCAAATGCACCTGCTACAACATAGTTAGCTCCGCTACTTATGATGAATTGTACAACCGCTATTCCAGCACCCTGTGGAGCCATAGCGTATGGATTTTGCTTAACTTCTACGTTTACAATCTCTCCATTTTCAACTTCCAGAAAAGTAAACGTTGGACACCTGCCAAACCTTACAGAAACTATGTCTTCAAGTCCTCCTGCACCTTCAGTTGCTACTGCTACGCGAAGCTTTCCAGAACTAGTTGGAGCCACTGGAGGTTGTAAAGTAGATGGAGTGTAAGTTGGTCCATAAATTGAAGGCGAAACTAAGCCAAGCAAACCTGCAGGTGTATACGTTTTTAGTTTGTTGTTTTTTATTTCGTTAATAACTTCATTAAGAGTATCAGCTCTTGTTTCATACACCTTTATACCTATACTAAGTAGAGATTGAAGTGCTCTTTGTCCAATTGCTTTTGCTACTATTGCATCAACTTTGTATGTTCTAACAAAATTTAAAGCATCGCTACTACCAGTATGCCCAATGGTTGGCTTTACCTCAAGCTTCACTTCAGGGTCTAAACTTACTATTGCAAAGTAAGGTGCTCTTCCGATGTGCCAAGAAATTTTTGAGTTTTCACCCTTATCTTCTTCAAGTGGAACTAAGTACTTCAACTCGTTCAGCCTTTTGATAACAACTTCTTAAGCTCCTCAATTCTTGCATCAACGTCTTTTATTTCATCCTGCAGATCTTGAAGCTCTTCCTCTAGCTCTTTTTTGTAGTCTTCCAGCATTCTTAGTTCAGCTTCTGGACTTGGGGGCATTGGTCCATAAGGAGAATAATACGGGTATACTGGAGGATAGTAAGGCGGAGCACCATAGTAAGGTGTCCAACCAAACCTGCGCCATCGCCTGTAGTAATAGCTCAATTTAAGTTCTCACCACCAGTAGTAAGGGTAAGAGTAGTATGGTGAGTACCAATATGGAGGAGCAGTCCTAGCATATGGCGCATAGTATGGAGAAGCATAGTACCAAGGATAACCAAACAGCCACCAGCACGCACCCCTACCAAAGTACCAACCAGGTCTCTGCCATGGTGGCAAGTAGCTAAATGGTCCTCTTCCTGGCCAAAGGCCATATCCTCTCCCATATCCACCCCACCAGCCCCATGCCATTTTCTACCTCACCGTTAACAATTAGTTACTCAAGGCTATTTAAATTTTGTGCAATAGCACAAAATGTTTTTAATTTATAAAGGTTATAATCATTGTCTCCAGAAGAAAAACGTTGTAAAGAAGAATTTACTAATAAAAAACGAAGACTAAGACGAAACTAACTAAGTTTAAGCTCTTCTTCGCTCATCCACAGGCCATGAATGTTGCATAAAGAAAAAGCTATTAGCTTACCAGGTTTTTCTGTTTTCATGGCAAAGAGAGCAATGGGCTCGGTAAAAACTGTACTTGTATTCGGCCCTTTCGTAGACTCGCCGTGAGCATTAAACTCAGCTCTTCCTATTTGATATGGATACTTTTCCCCCTCCGGCAAGAAGAATAACTCAATATACCTTATGTGATGCTCTGTTGTATTTGGATGAGGGATCTCTTTTCCAACGGAAACTTTTACTTGAAACATTTTTCCCTTTTCTATTTTTTCAGGTAGTTCTATTACTGGAACGTGTTTTTCAGTTTTCCAATCGCTTTTCTGAAATATTTTATCTAGGTTAGACATCTTATATCACAGTTATATTCTAAGCCTATTTGTTTATAAGCTTTTTCATTCTTGTTCGAAATTCGAACTTATTTTATGAAGCAAAACTTTTCGTAAAAGTTAAAAATCAATCTTTCTTAATGAATTCTTCAATTTTGAATTCCTTTTCTTCCTTCATGAGTTTACTGATAAAGAACTCAGTTACTATTTTGTATCTTTTTGTTCTGTGTTTTGGCAGTCCTCTTATGCTATGACCATGCTCACCCTTCTTAAACACTACAATGTAAGCTTCTTTCCCAAGATCTTTAAGAACATGATAGAACATCACGGATTGGTCTAGTGGACACCTGTAGTCTTCAAGACTATGAATTATCAAAATTGGTGTTGTAACTTTCTCAGCGTAAAAAATTGGACTAAGTTTGTAAAAGTTTTCATCTTTTAGTGGGTTCTCACCAATTAGTTCTTTATCAAACCAAAGTCCAATATCTGAAAAAGCATAGCTTGTTAACCAATAACTTATTCCGTTTTCACTTACTGCAGCTTTAAACAACGAAGGTTTTTGAGTTACTGCCCAGTTTGTCATAAAGCCACCATAACTTATTCCAGTTATTCCAATTTTATCTTTATCAACTTGAGGTTCATTTTCTAAGAGCCACTCTATTCCTTTAAGTATATCTTGAAAGTCCTCTAGACCAGCTCGTTTAACCACTTTAAGGGCAAATTGTTCATCGTAACCATCACTTCCTCTAGGGTTTGTAAAAAGAACAAAGAAGCCTTTGCTTACTAAAAGTTGTGCCATAAAGTCAAAAGAGTAGCCATACATTCCTTTTGGACCGCCATGAACAAAAACCACTAAAGGCGCTTTTTCATTACTCTTAACTTCTGGCTTTATGAACCAGCCGTCAACTTCCAGGCTCTCTAGGCTATTGTATTTGAAGTGATTTAGCTTTCTAACTTTTAACTTATTTAAGATTAACTCGTTGTAGGCTGTTAGTTTCTTAAGCTCATTATTCTCAAAAAGGTAAACTTCGCTTAATTCAACGTCAGACTGTTTTAAGAGTACAACTTTCCCATCCTCGCTAACATCAAAATCAGTTACAGAAGCGTTCTCGTCCACTATTGAAATTATTTTACTATCTTTTAGAGCTTCAAGCGTGATTTTTCCTTTTTTGCTACTGGTAAAGTAAACGCAACCATCTTTTCCTATTTTCCCAGATAAGTTGTCATAAACAAGATTTTCTGTTAACGACTTTACTTCTTTTCCGTCGTATAAGTATAAGTAGTTATGCTCAGCATGATTATTTTTCTTTGGTTTTCCATGTAAAAGAAGTAGTGAGCCATTTGAGTTAATAGCTCTAAAAGATACATTCTCAAAAAGTTTTTCTCTTTTTCCATCTTTGTAGTCATATATATCAAACAACAAATAAGGATTTTTTCTATTTGGTACGTTAAAGACCACTGTATCTTTGTGCCATACCGCTACGGGAAAGTATGGAAGAATGAAGAATTTTTCTTTTAGTGTTTCTATTGATTCTTCACTTTCAGTATCATAAACCTGAATTAAGGTTTCTTCTTTGCTTATGAAGCCCTTTTCATTAAACCAAATTGGAACGTTGTCTTCAAAGAAGAAATCTTCATCGTCGTTCTTCTTAAAGCTTACCAACAACAACCTTCTGTTGTCTTCGTTCCATGAAACTTCACTCAAGCTATCACTCTCAAGAAGTTTTTTAGCACTCATAGACCTAACATCAAGAAGCCACAGTTCAGACTTTTTCTTTTCGCCTTCAGTAGTTCTAATAAAAGTCATTTTTTCTCCGTTTGGACTAAAACGTGGCATTGTTGCATTCTCAACGAACTTTCTTTCCTTATTTTCAAGATCTTCCATAACAACAGTACTTTCGTATTTGTTTGCAGTTAGGTTTGCTTTTGTTAAGACGTAAGCGATCATCTTACCATTTCCTGTGATCTTTACGTTGCTGAGGTAAGAAAATAGGGTGAAAGTTTTCTCATTCCACTCTGGAACTAAGACTTCTTCTTTTTCCATTGCTACACTGAAGTTAATTATATGCTTTTATAAAACTTTTGTAAAGGATGTAACAGAAAGATTAGAAGAATAATCTATTTCAAATAAGAGAAGAAAACTACTAAACCAGCGTGCTTGGAATTTTGTTAGGATCATAAGCAATTCTTGGTGAAAGATTTCTTTTCTTCAGTATTTCAACAACATGAGGGTAGAGAAAAACATATTCTTCTTCCAAATCAGCTAGCTTTTCATCGATTTTCTTTAATTCTTCAACAAGTTTAAACTTTTCCTCTTCGCTGGAGAAGCTTAGCATAGCTGCCGCATGGCAAGAAACATTTTCCTCTAGTAGGTTCTTTAGTGCGTTAATTTGGAACCTAAATGCAGAAGGTTCTGCGCTCGTAAGCTTACCGAATTCTTCTTCGTTTGTTCCTTTTAAAGAAACTCTAACGTGCAAGAATTTGTACTTTGAAAGTTCTTTCGCATACTTTTTGTCATAACCTATGAGTATCCCATTTGTTTCTAAGATGAAATTGTACTTATAACTACTCAAAATATCCAAGACTTGTAGAAGGTGCTCAAAGCCTATCGTGGGTTCACCCCCACTTATTCTAACTAAGCCATAGTTTCTATTACTTGCAATTTCGACTAGCCTTTTTGCTACCTCTTTAGGCGAGTAATACTCTCCATATGTAGCTATAGACGTGTTTGCTTTCCAAGACCAACAAAAACCACAAGAAAGGTTGCATCCCACAGTATCTGCAGTAGCAATTCCTCCATACCAACGACCTCCTCTAAACCTATAGTACTTCCTTTTAACAAATTTGCCTTCCTTTACTGTAACTATTTTTTCTACAACATTTGAAAATGATATTGGGTCTATCAAAACTCTAAGCTCTTACTTGATTTTCTGAAACTAAGGAACAAGTAAAGTTGAAGAAGCATTAATGTTAGCATTAAAATTATGAGAAAGGCGAGTACTACAGATGGAATTCCCGCTCCAATTAGTATTGGTATTGGACCGATCATAATAATAGCGCCACCTGCCACATTCACATTGCCTATATTTGTTAAGGCAAGTAAAATAGAAGAAAAAGTGAGTATTAATGTTCCTATGAATATGAGAAGCATACCAACGAAAAATAGCCTATTGCTCATTTTACTGTAGCACCTTTAAAGAAAGAATAAACAAAAATGAAATAACGATCAGAACTATAGCTAAAATCATAAGAATTTTTGCTGAGTTTGGATCAGTGCTTAGAACTATTGGAATTGGACCTACCATTATTACTGCGCCACCTTGAACCGATGTTCTTTCTCCCTCTTGGCCACTTTTTGTCTTAAAGAAATCCATTAAAGTTGCAAGGATGAGGACCAAGATACCTAACGCTATCATTAGGAAGCCTATTAGCATTAGGTATTCAAACATCTTCTAAATTTCTTGAAGGTTAACGAATATAAAAACTTTTATTTAAAGTTTATGATGAAAAACTCCTTTTTAAGAGGTGACAAGTCCAGTTTAAAGCTAGATTTAAATTATATTTTTTATAACAGTTTAGAAACTGTAAAACGAAGACTATAAAAAGCTTGATGGTATTAAAGCAACGTAATTTATTTTAAAAACTAACTAAAAAATGTTAAAAATGAAGCTTGGCTATTAGTAGAAAATAAAGAACAGATAAACAGCTTAATAACATATCTTTTCTAAAAGTTTTCCTTCAACATAAGCTGTCAGGAGATGTGCTGATAAACAATGTGGCTATCTTTCTGAACTCTTGTTAGAAGCTCTAATAACAAGCCAACATCCAACTAAAGCTAGTAAAGAAAAAATGACTTTACTGGTGGGCATTGGCTCATTAAGGACGATCATTGATAGGATTCCAGTAACTATGGGTATAAGAAGTTGAAGGTTTGTAGATAGAGAAGCACCAAGTTCTTGAATTGCGTAATAATTAAGAAAATTTCCAATGCCTATTGATAAAATTCCAGAAGCAACTAACAAAAAGTTTATGGCTAAATCTTCGTTTAAAACTTTGTATAGCCCACCAGTAAGAACAGAAAAAGGAAGGTACATCACTCCAGAAATTAGAAAAACATTTGTAGTTGTTGAAAGCGGATCTGAGTTTCTAAGTGCAACCTTAATGGAAACTATATAGATTGCCCAGAGAATTGAAGTTAAAATTAAGAAGAGTACACCAATAAAGAAAAGTTCGTTGGAATAAAAAAGGCTTGAACCTACCAAAACAACTCCAAAAACACCGAAAAAAGAAAGCAAAGTTCCAACTATGAAGTTTTTATTTGTTAACGTTACACGTTCCTCCGAAAAAAGGAAAAATGAGAAAACATCAACAAAGATTACACTAAGCCTAGTTATCAATGTAGCTATAGTTGGAGTTGTAAATGCTATTCCATATACGTTAAAAATCTGAAAAACGAACACAGTGAGAATTGGAATTGTAAGTGTTTTTACATTCTTTAACGAACTGAAATACTTGTTCTTGTTAAATGCCAAAGAGAAAAGTAGTAAAGTTAATGCAGCAGAAATGTACCTAAAGAAGTTTTGTGTATAGTTGTCAAAGAACAAGTTAAGGTAAGCTATAAATATGTTTCCTAAAGACCAAAGAAAAATTGTGAAGAGTTCTGCAAGTACTGCTAATTTCATCCTCAGCCACCATGAGCTACTTACCTTGTATTTAAACTTTAGAAAAAATTATATACGCACTAACGTTCAATAAAGCTATGGAAGAAGAGGAAATAAAGGCTGAGATTTGTAATGTAATGAAGAACCTTTACGAAAAGAACTTGGTTGCAAGCTTGGGAGGAAACGTTAGTGCCAGACTTCCAGGAAAAGAATATTTTTGGATTACTCCAACTACAAAATTCAAAGCTGGCCTAAAGCCAGAAGACTTACTAAAAGTTAGTGTAAACGGAGAACTAATTGAAGGTAAGCTTAGACCTTCATCAGAAACAAAGTTTCATGCCGCAATTTACTCTGTAAGAAACGATGTGAATGCGGTAGTTCATGCGCACAACCCAATTTCTACAGCCTTAGCTTCTCTTGGAATTGAAATTAAACCAATAACTGTTAATGCAGTTCTAACTTTAGGAAAACTTAAGGTTTTAGAGTACGAAACTCCTGGAAGTAAAGAGTTAGCAGAAAAGATAAGGGAGAACGTCGGCAGTAGTAACGTGTTGATCTTAGGAAACCATGGAGTTGTTGGGCTAGGAAAGGATTTAGCTGAAGCAGCAAACTTTGTTGAAATGCTTGAAGAAGTTTCAAAGATAAATCTAATAGCATTCTTACTACAGAGCTTAGATAAGAGACTAACGCTAAAGACAATTCCTGAAGATGAAGTTAAGGCACTAATAAGATACTTTTATAAAGAATAAAACTTTACAATTGGTTGATAAAGATGGAACTGAAAAAGCTTTCTTGGATGGAAGTAAAAAATTACCTAAACAAAAACATTAAAAGGTTCATCTTGCCAATAGGTACGATAGAACCTCATGGAACTCATCTTCCTTTGGGAACTGACGCCATTATACCCGAAGAACTAAGCTTAAAGATTGCGGAAAAAACAAATTCCATTGTCCTTCCTACAATATATTATGGCGTGACTGATAGTCTTTATGGATACCCTGGGTCTGTTAGAGTAGAACCTGAAACGCTTGAAAACTTAATTTACGACGTTATGAGAAGCATGGTCTTTAGCGGCTTCAAAGAAGCAGTTGTTATGAATGGTCATGGAGGCTCTAAACAAGTGTCAGCAATAGAAAAAGCTTGCCAGAAAATTTGGGTTAACTGTAGAATCCCAACTATTGTCATAAACTGGTGGGTACTAGCTAGGGAAAACAAAATTACTGAAAAATATTTTAACAAGAAAGGAGGTCACGCCGCAACAGACGAAACTGCTATGATAATGGCAATAGATAAAAAATTAGTGAAACGTGAACTTTACAAAGATGAAGAAATAGTGATTTGGAAAGAAGGCGTAAAAACATTCCCATTAGAAAAATCCATAATAAACTACTCTGAAAACGAAGGAAGTGTTATCTTTGAAGAAAAAAGAAGCGTAGAATACTTTAATGAACTTTCTAACCTGATTTCTAAAATAATAAACGACTACTTTAATGATATTTCATTTAAATGTTAGATTTAAAGATACTCATGCTAGTTGACAAGCTAAAAACTTTGTTGTTAAATTGAAAAGTCGCCTCACCAAATAATGCAGTGTATGTCTTTTCCTTCGCTAAGTAAGAGAAATACTTATCAGCTTTTTCTATGCTAGGCAAAGATTCCCACTTTGAGTACCTAAAGTCCATGTTGTTTGAGGAAGCCTTCCAAAAGTCGACGTACAAGGGAGAAGAGTTTGTAACTAAAGCAACTGTTGAATCTTCCAGTATAAGCTTTATTGAAGGCAAACTTTGGTTTGAAACTATGGAGGATGTAAACGCCATTATTGCATTCATGACTCTTCTCCTATCTTCCAAACCATGTCCTGCGTTTGGAACATAAAGTATATATTTTTCTCCTAATAAGTCGTCAAAATACAAATTAAGAGAATCCACAGTCCAATAGGGATCGTTTGTTCCATTTACTATAAGCTTTGGAATCGTTATCTCAGTTCTATAGCTGTAAGGGTCAACTATTTGAAGTAATTTTTTACCTTTTTCTGTCTTAAGGTTTTCTTGGAGTCTCAGCTTGGTGTAGTCAGAAATTTGCTCACTGTACGAACTATAGCACTCAATTTGATGTTCCATCTGTTTCTGAAAATTAAGGTTATCGAAAACCATTGGAGCTATGCCTTTAACTCTTTTATCAACCGCTGAAATAAGCCAAGTAGTCCAGCCCCGCTTTGAAGCTCCAGTTACTATAAAACCTCTTGGCTTCTCATTAACCTTTTCAAGTACTTCCTCTGTAGCATCGATTGCCCTTTTTGCACCTTTTGTCATTGGAAGCAACAAAGGCCACTCTTCATCACCTGTTTCAAAGAACTTCTGGAAGGTTAATGCTATTATTGCGTCTTCATATAAGCCGTTGAAGAGCGGTTGATTAGGAATATCATGAAGTATCGCACAAGGTAATCCTAAACTATCTGAAAACATTTTACAAATTGCTAGTTCTTCTAGACCTTGACCAGAACCTGTTATGAACAAAAGCACAAAGCTACTTTTTAATTTTTTAGGAAGTACTAGCCTTAATCTATGAGACCAAACTATTCCTTTCCAATTCTGAGATTGAAGATTTATGTTCAGAACTTGAGATCCAAAGAAATCATCTTTTGAAGTAAGTTCCCACTTATAATTTGGATCTTCCTTCTCAACATATGTGCGTAGAACGTCAGTCATTATTATTTTTAATGTAACAACGAATATTTATACTTTTCTTGTCAGCAAGTATTAAAGAATTAATAAAAACAAGTGCTAGATCTTTCAGCTGAACGAAAAACAAGAGAACAGAAGAGGAATGAAAAAAGCATGGGCAAGAGATAAAGGCCCAAAAAGCTTCTTAAGCTTATTTAATAAGGGCACTCATGATTTCGTGGTAATCAGACAAAGATGACAGCAGTGGTAAAGCATAATCCTCTGCTTTATTAGGCGTCAGCGATATCAAAATCTGTTGCTTATGTTACCTTATAGCCAGGGCAAGTGCAACTATAGTTTAAGAGTATGAGCAAAGGAAAAGTTAAAGATTAGACAAGCACTCTTCAAGTATTACTTTACTTATTTCTTCACTAAGACTCTTAACTGCTTCTTCACCACTTACTTTCTTTTTACCATATTCAGCAAGAACTAGCAAAACCATCAGCCTAAGTTTCTTTTTGTCTAATTTTTTAGGAACTGACATCTCTATCTTTTTTATTTTTATAGTTAAAAATGGGTGTTATCCTAAGTATTTTAGCTTTTTCTATAAACGCAGAGTAACTTGTTAATTTAAACTTCACGAAATTAGAATGCCTTTAATTTAACAATCTTTAATACTTTTACGTTCTATACAATTACACTTAAAAATAAAGGTAGATTCTCTGAATCTAGTATTAGAACGTTATCAGGGTACTTTCTATGAGGTTTTCCAACTTTAACTTCAACTTTAAGTCCATTTGCTATACAGTCTATTTCATACGAATTCTTAAAGTAGTAAACAGAACTATACCTTCTCAGAAGGTGGGCTTGTACAATCCATTCGTAGAGTGCACTTTCTAAAAATTTTTCTCCGCTCCAAAAAGAAAGAGTATTTGCAACAAATGGATCAAGGAAGAAGAACTTCTTTTCTTTTCTCCATATTATTCTCTTTTCATCTTTATATGAAGCTATATCTATTATAAACAAGTTCTTTAAAACCTCTGCATAGCTTTGAACTGTCTTGTAAGAAACTCCTATATCTCTTCCAATAGTTAGATAAGATAAGGGCGAAGGAGCTTTATTAAGAATACTCGACACCATTCCCTTTGTGAGTTGTAAGCTTTTCCCTGCTTTTAAAATATCGCCTTCAAAACCAGCTAAGAATTGGTCACTCGCAGTTGGATCCTCATTTATCGAAAGGGGAAAACCTCCCAATCTTATATATTCAACAAAGTACTTTTTTACTTCATCTTCCATTTTTAGTAAGTTGTTCATATCTTTCTCTAAGTTTCCACTAATTTCAACTTTAATTTCGTGGATTTCTAGGAATTCTCTGAAAGAACGAGGGTAAACAAATACGTCTTTCCCTTTTCCCCTCCTTCCGGGAAAAAGTTCTGTTTCTCCCCTAAGTTTTAAGGAAGAAGACCCCGTAACTGTTACTATATCATTTTTAAAAAGTCCTAGATCAATATATCCTTTTATTGCTCTCCACCATTCTGGAACACTAGTTATCTCATCTAAGAATATGAAGCTTACTTCTATGTTCTGAGAATTTTTAAAAAGATAAGTATACGTCGAGAAGTCTTTTGAGCACTTCTACATCTGGAATGAAGTCACAGTTAAAGTAAAAAATTCCTTCAGGTTTGTTTTTCTTAAGAATTCTTTGAATAAGTAATTTTATTCCAGTTGTTTTTCCAACTTGTCTTAATCCTATTACAAAGTTTAAGGAAAAAGGCTCTAGGCTAATTTCTTCTACCCACTTCGGAATCCACTTTATCTTCATCGTTTTCCATTTGTCTAAAGTATAGTCTCTCTCCTGGTTTTTCCACCATGGGTTGTGTTTTTGGATGAGATTCTCCATATTAGAAATTTAAATTCTAATAACTATATAAATCTTTAGAAGTATTTTTTCTAGCTTTATTATAAAAAGTAAATTATTTTACAAATAGCTCGGCAAGAAAGCTAGAACTTTAGTTCTGGATAGTATTGCAGGTCGTCCTAGGTTAACAGTTCCTTTTCATTATCGAAGTCTTTTAACTATAAAGTAACCACTTACGATGAAATAGCTTCTTTCTAATGTTCGTAGCATTGAACTTTTTAAGAATTTCAAGACACAAGAATACTGACTCTGTTACTATAAACTCTACATAAGCGTCCACTATGAGCTACCAAATAGATGCAGCTTATGAACAACTATTTTTTAGGATACAGCTTAAGAGCAAAATCTTTTTTAAACCTTGGAATATCAATAGTAACTTTGCCATCTACTACCCTTACTTCCGAAACACTTATAGTTTCTCCTTTATACGTATCGTAGAGCTCAAGAGTATAGTTTCCATCATTTAAATTACAGAATCTAACTTTTACGCCTCCAACTTCTTCAAGAGTCGCGTTGCTTATTACGTTGAACCAATTGTAACTTCTACTTTTTACCCAACTAATTGCAAAGGTAGCATTGTTAAGTCCATATATCTTAAAGTTATAAGGAACCAATAAAACATTCTCTAGCTCAAAGTAATCTACTGTAAACCAATCAGAACCAGAGTTACTAACCTTTATTTCATGAACTCCCTGAGGAACATCTATAGAGAAGTCTTCGTTGTACTCGTTGGCAAAGCCATCGTTTTTCCCATCCTTGTCTGGCAAACTTTTTGAAAGAATTTTGACTCCATCTAAGTAAATATCCAACGTTGCGCCACCAGTTGCTACAGAGTTTACATGAACAACAAACTTTCCTTCCTTAAAGAATTTTGCTTTAAATTTTGGTTCTATTCTTAGATTCTCATGATATTTGCCTTGAACAAATGTTGGAACTTCGCTTGAGTTTGTTACTTCACCCCAAGGCTTTATCTCGAAGAAATCAAACTTGGGCTTGCTCCATCCAACTGTTGGAAAAACCTTAACGTTCCCGAGAGGGTTGCTTAGACTTTCGTTAACAACAAATTCATAACTCAGCTTTGAAAAATTGGAGTTGCAGAAGCTTACGCCGTTTAGAAAGTCCTTTAAGGCTTTATAATGGTAATATAAGTTAAAAGGATCAATGTAGTTGTCCCACCACCAAAGCATTGCAGTACCAAAGGATCCACACATTGTTGAAGCCCAAATCCCTTCGTGGATTTCTACTCCTTCTTTATCCTTATAGTAGTAAGGAGAATCAAACCACCTCCAGTCTGAAGCAAATTCTCCAACTAGAACTGGTAAGTTATAATATGTTTTCATAGAACTTATTTGGCCGCATATTGCTTCAGAAAGATCTTTTGGGCCGTAAATGTGAAGCTGAGCGAAGTCAAGGTTAGACTGTCTCCAAATAAGGTCTCCAGCTGACGAAGAAGAAAAACTTGTTGTAACCAAGTGCTTATATGGATCAATGCTTCTAATGTAACTTGCCATTTCAGAATGCCACTCCGCTACGTTGTTTTGATTATAGTTGTCTGTTAAGTCAACTTCATTAAAGAGCTCCCAAGCAAAAAGATTGGTGTAACTAGTATATCTTGCAACTAAGTACCTTAGGAACTTCTTGAAGTATTCTTTAGCTTCAGTATTGGTGAAAAATTGCTCAGGAGATGATATTGGGCCTCCATTCTTTGAGTTATAAGGGTTGTCTCTCCAGTTATCTTGGGAAATTAATTGACCATGGTTTACAAGGCATAACATAACGTAAATACCGTTTTCTTTAGCTAAGTTCATAACATAGTCAAGTTTCCAAGCTTCTTCTAAGTTATAGTGACCTAATTTTTCTTTCCAGCCTATCCCGAAAGCCCATGGAGCAAGCCATATCCGCGCATAGTTTTCTCCATTGCCATTCATCTTGCCGAACCAACTGTCGTAGTCGTAGGTTCCATTACTTGAATACCAACATACATTTTCTCCAATTAAGAAAAGACTACTACCATTTTCTAATTTTAAGTATCCGCTCTTATCCATTCTAACAAACCCACCATTGGAAGAATATCCTTTAACAGAAAAAATAATTGACGAGAAACTTAACAGTTTTCTGCTTTTGTATAGACTTACTTTTACTGAGTAATTTCCTTCTAAAATTGGAGTAAATCTTACTTTCCAAAATGGATCTCCAATAGGCGTTAATACTTCTTTCTTGTTCACTAAATTTCTACTATAATCCTGATAGTAAAATGCAGGTAGTCTAACAACTTCTTTGTTTGGAAAAGTTATCTCAGAAGTTATGTTTATTTCATTTTCATCGAATGGGTCATCTACTTTTCCAGAAACCTTTATGTTTATGTCAAGCATATCATAAACTTTTGGATTTTTGTTAGAGATTGTGATACTTTCTAGTCTTATGAGTTCTTCCTTACTCGAGAAGCGACTTAAATAAAAAAAGTAACTTGTCACTAGCAAAAAAACTAAGAGAAGAAACAATAGAAGTAAGCTACTTCCTCTCATTACTTTATACGAAGTCAAATGACCCTTATAAAAATTTCTTACTAAAAAATAATAAGAAACATTTAATAAAAACAGAAAAGAAAAAAATCTAAATGAATTGGGATGAAGTCATAAGAAAGACGTATGAAAGGTCTAGAAAGCTTGGAGTTCCAAATATCAACTACGAAGATGGTTACGTAATCTTCTCAGTAGCTTATATGACGGCAATTAGTTTTAAAAAACTTTATGCAATAGATGCTGGTGCGGGAGTCGGGTTTTCAACCGTTTGGGTGATAAAAGCTCTAAGGAATTCAAAAGTCGATGGAAAAATTTATGCGATTGAAGAAGAACCACGTAGGTTTAATTATCTTAGAGAACTAGTGGAAAATTATAATTTTCAAGACATAGTTATCCCAATAAAGGGTGATGCATTAGAAAACGTAAAGAAAATTGAAGACCTTAATTTTGTTTTTATAGATATTGACAAGCACCTTTATCTCGACTTCTTCAACTTAGTAAAAGATAAAGTTAAGGTAGGAGGTGTTGTTTTAGCGCACAATGTAAACTACACGTGGGGAACAATCAGAGAATTCTTAGAAGAAGCTTCAAGGGGTAATTGGATAACGGCAGTAGTTCCTACATCAGAGGGTATTTCTATAAGCTTAAGAGTAGCTTAAGTATTTTTTACACCAACCTAGCTCCAGTAGGGCTTAGTCTGAATGTACTTAAGTTTTGCTTCTAAAAGATCTTTCATCAAGTCGTCTTCAGTGTACTGCATCTTTGAAAGTATTCTAAAAGCTGTTTGTGGACCTACACCATAAACGGAAAGGGCAATTATTCCACGCCTACCGTACGAGTTAATTATGTCAGCAGTTCTCCTTATATCTGAAAGTATTTTTAGTTCATCTTCAGAGAGTTTCGCCCCACTCAATCTTTTTCTTATTATTTCTTCAACGTTACTTCCGCACTTTGGTATGATGCCAAGAAGAGTCGAACTACAGTTAGAGCACCTCGGTTTTTCAGGAATGTTCACTATTGTTGCTTGCCCTTGCTTTAAACCACATTCCATGCATATCAACTCTACTTTGGAACTTAATATTGCATTCTTAAACCTTTCTATGATATCTTTCTTAATGCCTTCAGGAGCAATCGTTTCTGGTAATTCTGTGTATTTGTTTAATATATGATATGAAATTGGAGTTGGTCTTTCCTTTGAAAAATATTTTTCAACTTTGATTGTTCCATTTAATATTTCTGATACTACTTGCTTAGCATTTTTTAAGTCTATTTTTTCCTGAAGGACTTCTCTCATGGTTTCATCGTAGATTGGTGTGTCTTTACATATGCTAAACAGACTTAACAGCTTTGACTCACTTAAAGTTAGACCTCGCTCGATTAAACCAAATCTTTCTGCAACAAACTTCATGTAATAACCAAACGGAAACTTTTCTTTTACTCTAAGTCTAAAAATTTTTTCTACATCTCTTGAGCTTTCTGGTAAAAGCTTACTAACAATAGAGTCAAAGTTTAATTCTGTTAACTCGAACGGAAGTTCTATGAGTATCCTGTAGCCATCAGCCCACCAGTTCTTAACTAAGCCATTCTCAGAAAGTTTTTGTTCCATTATATAGCCAAGTGCCTTATTAACTAGTTCACCAAAACAACAATTAATTATTATATACCTGCTGAAGCCCTCTACAAGTATCTGATCATTCGATGGAACCGGAACACCAAGCTCAATTTGTTCTTTCAATTCTTTTATTATGTTAATTGCAACATATTTATCTATTTGAAATTCATTACAAAGCCAACTTACAGCATAGTCTTGACCTCTTTCTTTTAGCGCTCTTAAAATATCTTTCCTAAGTTTGCCTACTTCTTTTGCCAGTTCATAAGGCACTGGGAGTATTTCGCCATCCCAGCCAGGCAAAGCAGCAGTAGGATCGTCAACTGGAGTTACGTACACGAAACCATCATCTGAAATTTCCTCGATGTTCCAAACTAAGCCCTTGCAGATAAAGTGTAGACCTTCTCTAGCTCTAAGAGTAATGAACTCTTCTCCTACTGTACCTATTGTTTTGTTCGTAGTTAAGTCAACTACAGGGTACCTTCTTTCATCCGGAATCATTGACAAATTAGAAAAGTAGTAAGGCCTCGACTTTTCAGTTAATACTATTTCTTCACCTTTTAACTTAACTAATCCTAACTTGGAAAGAAAATCTAAAACTTCAAAGAATTTCTTCTTGCTGAGCTTAGAGTAGCAGTATGATCTTGAAATAACTTCAAACGCATATGAAACTTTTATTCTTCTATGATCTAAGGTAAGCCCTATGATTTGGTGCGCTAATACGTCAAGAGCACCCCTATGAACTCTAGTGGGTTCGAGAAGGCCTTCTCTAGCCCTTTTTACAACAGCAATAGCTTCTAAAGCATCATCTGTGAAAGCAGTTATTATTATCCCTCTTGAGGTTAGTCCAAGTTTATGCCCAGACCTACCAACCCTCTGAATAAATGGCTTCACTTGACGTGGTGAAAGATATTGTACTACAAGGTCAATACTTCCAATGTCTATTCCAAGTTCAAGAGTTGACGTGCAAACTATGGCTTTAATCTTTCCTTTCTTAAAATCTTCTTCTATTCTTTCTCTTTCTTCTCTTGACAAAGAACCATGATGAATACCAATGTTTGAGCTGATATAACTAAGTTTTAAGGCTAACATTTCTGCCACTTGTCTACTATTAACAAAAATTAACGTAGAAGTGTGAGAATCAGAAAGCTTCTTTATTACCACTATTCTAGCTGCAACATCTGCCGAAGTATAAAGCTTTGAAGAAAGTTCGAGAGCTTCTTTGTTTGGTTGAGGCCAAAAAACTTCATACTTGTAACTTTTTGGTACTGGAACCTGAATAATTTTGACTGATCTTCCTTTACCTACTAGTAGTTTTGCAACTTCTTCAGGGTTGCTAATCGTTGCCGATAGCCCAATCCTTTGAAAGTCGTGACCAATTACTTCTACAAGTCTTTCTAGAGCTACAGTGAGCTGAGTACCTCTTTTGCTTTCTGCTATTTCATGCATTTCATCAACAACCACCCATCTTACACTCTTTAGATTCTCTTGCATTCTTTTTCCAGGAAGTATGGCCTGAAGAGTTTCTGGTGTTGTTATCAGAATATTTGGTGGCTTTAGTGCTTGTCTCCTTCTTAAAGTTGCAGTAGTATCGCCGTGCCTTATGTCTACTGTTAAGTTAAGTGAAGAGCATAGTTTAAAGATCCTTCTAAACATGTCTCTGTTTAGAGCTCTAAGTGGAGTTATGTAAAGTAGCAAAATGCCCTTTTTGTTTTTAATATTAACTAACTTGCTTAGTATTGGTAAAAGTGCTGCCTCTGTCTTCCCACTACCAGTTGGGGCTATTAAAAGTACATTCTTTTCTGCCATAATAAGAGGAATTGCTTTTTCTTGAGGTTCAGTTAATCTTTCCATTCCAATTTGTTTTAAGACCTTATTTACTTGCGCAGAAATAAGATCTAGTGAACTTTTGTTAGAGTTAGCTCTTTTACCTGCATTCTCCATTATTGAGGTATTCACTATAGGAACCTTATATTTTTATCGTTTTTGGAAGAATGCAACGATACTAAAACGGCTAAGTTAAAAATGCTTACAAAGTAAAAATGTTGCAGTCAGGAACATTTCTTACTAGCAATTTTTAGTTGTTTAGAATAAAAATGCCATCTTGACCCGTTAGGTTAATAAAAATACGTCTTTTTTGGTTCGTTTAAGCAACATCAATATTTAGATGAATGTATCAAAAACCTTATTAACTACTTCAACGAAATTTAGATGAATGTACCATAATTTTTAATAAATATATCTAACTTGATCTTTAGTGGAGGTGAAAAGAATATGAAAACATGGAAAAAGCTTTTTCCCATTCTTGCAGTAGCACTAATTGCAGTTTCAGCTATAGCTTATGCACAAACAAATACGCCAACACTAACAACAAGCTCGAATATTAACGTAGATGAACAGTATCCAAGCTACGTTAGCTCCATACAAGTTCCAGCTAGCTATTCAGATCAACAACTCGTACAATTGGCAAAGGTAAATTCGACTCAAGCAAAAGAATCTGCTCTAAGTAAAGTTACAGGAGGTACTGTTACAGGTATTTCTTTAGAAAATGAAAATGGAAACTTAGTATACTCAGTGCAAATTACCAAAGGTTCAACAAATTATGATGTGAAAATAGATGCCGGAAACGGAAACATACTATTCATCGAACAAAGTACTGGAAATGAAGAGAGGGCCTTAGAAGGAAGCACGGCAGAAGATTGATAAGATAGTTGTACCAAAAGCTTTATTTTTCTCTTTTTTAACACTTTTTTGTGCAATGGACAGAGACGATAATGTTTGAAAATGAAGAGAATGAACTTCGTGGGACAAGAAAAATGGTCTATGATTACATACAAGCGCACCCCGGTGTACACTTACGAGAAATTGCGAGGAGTTTAAATTTGGCAATCGGTGACGTGCAATACCATTTATACGCTTTGGAAAAGGCAGGTTATATCATTTCTAAACGGAGAGGTCTTTTCAAACACTTTTACACAAATAATGTATTCAATGAAAGCCAAAAAAATATAATAGAGGCATTGTCGCATGAGACACAAAGAAGAATTTTATTCTTGATGTTGCGTAAGTCTAGCATTAGTCAAGGAGAAATTGCAAAGCTTGTAAATGTGTCGGCTTCAACAGTAACATGGCATATGAAACACCTAGTTGATACTGGACTAGTCAGTGTTCATCGTGAAGGGCGAATGGTAAAGTATGACCTAAAAGTTCCTGCAGACGAGATAAAAAAACTTGCGAAGAGTTACCCTCTAATGTTCTGGGAAAAATGGGCAGACAGGTTTGCAGACTTATGGATAGATCTGTCGAACTATAAGGAAAACGAGGTGGAACAAGATGATCGAAGGAATTGACATAGTAGAATTACTCAAACTAGGATCAGGATTGTTTGCTCTCATCCTTTTATTGATTTCAACGTCAGCCTACTATAGAAGTAGACAAAAAAGGCTTCTTTTTGTTTTAGGTGCATTCGGGCTATACTTCTTTAAAGTAATAGTTGAACACATAGACATCATTATTCCAAACATAGAAACTTCCTTTTTAGACTTACTTTTAGCACTCATAGATTTTGTTATACTCTTGCTATTTTTCCTAGCTATAGTAATAAGAAGCAATCATACTTATTAAAGTTTAACGAGTCTAACCTAAAAACATAAAATCTAGTTTCAGCTAAAGAAAATTTTGCTCGTAGTTCAGTATGTTTAATTTCTTAGTTGTTACTGAAAGTATTCTCACCGTGAGACATCGTCGTAACTAGTGTTACGTCTCCTTTGTTACGGTACTCTATAAGCGTTTTAACAAGGGGTCTACAGAATTAGGCTCAGCAAAAGTAGTTGACTCACCTATAGGAAGTAACTTAGGCTCTAAAATTATAGCATGAACACTATTCTTTTTTATCTCCACTCAGCTGAAGAGGTTTAAAGCTAATCTTTGAATCAAAGAATCCTTAGCCTAGAAAACATTAAGTTAACAATAGCAGTAATTATAAGGCAAACCTTTTTTTTAAAAGACTAAGTAGTAAGGTTATTAAAAGAAATCTATCCTTTTTGAGGCAACCTTTTATCGTACTCTAAAGTTTATTACTTTGAATTGAGTAAATGGCTCAGTAACCAATTTTCCTTAAGTACTCCCTGCTCTCTAGCATACTCTTAAATGGACTTCTTGAAGTCCAATCTTGTTCAACAACCACCCACTTCATGTTAAGTTGAGTTGCAAAGCTAAGGATAGATGGAAAGTCTATAGATCCCCTTCCAAGCTCAGAGAATCTTTTATTTTTCATGTCTTCTTCTGATCCATCTTTAAGATGGAGGTAAGCAACTCTGTCTTTGTTATCCTTAATAAAGCTAAGAGGATCTGAGCCTCCAAACTTAACCCAGTATGTATCAACGCATAACTTTACTAGTTCTGGGTTGGTATTTTGGATTATCAACTTTATTCCCTTTTGATCATTAGCTATTTCGTGCCCATGGTTATGGTAGCAAACCTTTACGTCATAACCTTTTGCAATTTTTCCTACACTATCTAAAAAATCGGCACACTTTAAGTAATCTTCTTCAGCTCCTTTTCCACCAGGCCCACTAAAAGTCAAGTATTCTCCTTCAAACTCTTTTAGAAGTTTTAGTGCTTGTTCAACCTTGTTTAATTCTCCAATCCCCGTGTGCAACGCAACAAGCTTTAAATTGTTCTTAGCTAGAAGTTCTTTTGCTTTAGATCCATACTTTAAGATTAATTCAGGTGAGGTTTCTACTCCTTCATAGCCAGCATCTTTTACCTCAATTAGAACGCTTTCAAGGTTTTCTTCAGGTCGCCTTCCCCAGATTATTAGTTGAGCTCCAACTTTTAGCTTATTCATATGCACTTTAGTAAACCTTAACGATTTAAAGTTTTCTGCTTTTTACGTAAAGGCACGCTCAGAAAGCTTAAAACTTATTTCTTATGTAAAAGTAGAAGCAGGAAGAAGATAGTTGAGTGAGTTAAAAACATTCTTAGGCTTTGAAGAAGCACTAGAAGCTACAATTATCTCCGTTTCCATGATGTGCATAACTTTAATCGTCCTATTGAAAGCGGTTCCTCAAGACTTAGTTTTAACTTTTCTGGCATGTTCATTGGAAGGTATTCTCTTCTATATTCTTGAAAGAAGTGACTATGTAAAAAAGGAAGTTCTGAAATTACTTTTGGTTTCACTTTTTTACTTGATGCTATCATTTGTTACCAAATTTTTACTTGATATTTTCTTGAATAATGAAATGGTTTATACTTCTTATATCATTCTTGTTCTGTTTCTATCTAAAAGCTCTGTTTACTTAGCATTCCCATCTATCTTTCATCGCTTAAGGATCGTTGAAGAAGCCTTAAAATTAAAAGTTCTTGGTTTTTTGAAGTATTCTAGAGACGTATACCTAAGAATAAGAAAAATTTTGTTTCAAAGAAAGTTATCTGAGAAAGAGGCGTTAGAGTTGTCACGAAAAACCCTTATAGCCTATTTAAAAAACGAAGTAAGTAAGAACGAGATAAACTTTTCTGCTCGTACGTTAGCTAAAGATAAGAATAGCTTCCTTTTTCTTTTTAAAGGAAAGGATTTAGAATTCATGATAGTAGTAGACAGAGTTTCTAGGAAGATCAACGGACCTTTACTAGTTCCAAGCATTAAACAACTTTCTTATGCTCTTTCGAAGCACTTTGGCTTAGACTTAAAAGTTGTAAACATGAAATACATTACTTTTGGAATTATTGAGGTTGGAATTGATAACAACAAAGGGGTATACTACGAAGGCACTTTTGATCTAGTTCATAGAAGGTTGAATATTAAGAACGCTTTCCTAAGTTACAAATTTTTCCTAACTAACTATGGATCAAACCTCGTCTTAGAAGATATAAAGAGGATTGATAAATTCAAGTTTGAGATAGTCTATAGCAAAGGTGAGGAAAAATATTCTGACACAGTTGATGTTTCAAACATAAAGAAAGTTTTAGTTCAAAAGAAAAGCTGAAAACTTTATAAAATAAAATTTTTTGAAGTTAAAGAGGAAAACTACTACGATAAAAGTTTTACATTCTTAGCAAAGAATATATTGCTGTTTTTGAAGGCAAAAGAGACTAACTTTCTTTTTTGCTGATTTAACTATTGGTATTCCGCAGACTAAAAAGGAGAACACTTCAATAAAAAATTATCTTAATGATTAAAGCAAGTTACTACTTTATAAATCTAATGTACTGAGCATGAGCATGGAGACTGTCAACTTAAGGCTTATAGGCCCATGCTTACCCTCGAACAGTACTTAGGTGAAGTAGAAATTGAAGGTAAGCATAGGCCAGCTATATTCTTTGGTATTTAGAAGCTGGTGAACTTTTTCTTAACGTTGAAATAAAGAGAAGAGGATTTATAACTGCAGATGAGACTGTAATCTTTAATTTTGCTAAGAAAGCCTATCTTTGGGCAGCTAGAGAAGTAAAGAGTGGTGAAGTTATAGCACTACAAGTAACTAGAGGATAGGAACCTAAGGTTCCTATTCAGAGCGATGGATAGCATCGTGGGTGGCCTTAAGTTGACAGTCTCTACAAAGAGCTTTACCTCTCAATTATTTGCATGTCTCCAAGAATGTAAGTGTAAGAGTTTTGAAGAAGCAAAGGATGAAACTGTTAAAACAACAGTCTACTACACATCTCTCGGTGAATTAAGAAAAAGTAGGTATCCATTCTTTTATTTCTTTTAGTATTGCAACATTGAAGTATTCTGTAAACAACGAAGAAGATCTAAAAGTATTGAAATTTATATACTAAAGTATGAAGCTATGAAAATGCTGAAGCCTTAAAAAACAAGAATTCTTAATTAATTTGTGGAAAGGATGGAGCTAGTTAGTTTGTTTCCATCTAGAATTATCTTTTCAAAGCTAGTAGTTGAATGAGCTGGATTGTAACTTTTTTAATCGGCTCTTTTTAAGAAAGCTCATACTTCCCTTGAATTCCCTTAACAAATTTGCTTTCAACTTTCTTGAAGTATGCTCCAAACGCTAATGCTAGTCTTTTAGCTTCATTCGGATTTTCGTCTATTACATTTTTCGTTTCTTTTGGATCTTCTACTAAATTGTAAAGCTCATCAGATTGTCCTTCTGGTCTTTGTATATAACTCCACTCTTGGTTACGGATGCATCTATCAACAGCTTCATAGTAGCCTGAGATTGCATAGTTGCGATGCTCGTCTGTTTGATTAAGTAACACTGGTAAGAAACTTCGCCCATGCATTGAAGCTATATCATTTCCTAAGCCGATGAGTTCAAGTATTGTTGGAAGAAGGTCTGGAAATTGTACTATTGCTTTGGTTTCTCTTGCATTTTCTCCTCCAGGTAATCTAACCATAAATGGAACTTTTAGTAACTCATTGTATAGTCTATCTCCTCCTTTTAAGAATTTTCCATGATCTGCCAAAGGGTGACCATGGTCTGCAAGAACTACTATGACTGAATTTTCTAGAAAGCCAAGTTCCCTTAGTTCTTCGTAGAATACTCCAAACCAATAGTCTACAAAGCTAGCTTCTCCTGCATATAAACCGCGTATGTAGTCAATTTCTTCTTCGCTTGCCCAACTTTTTGCTTCTCCTCCCATTGGTAAAATTAGTCTTTTCCCTTTATAATTTCTGCTTGTGTAAATGTCGAATCTTTCTGGAGGATCCCAAGGTTCATGAGGATCAAAGCTATCTACCCATAAGAAAATTTTTTCATGCACTTTGTTGTTTCTGAGCCATCTTATTGCCTCATTGAAAACTTTAGCAGGAAACCAGTCTTCTTCGTTCTCAAAGTCTTCAGTATTTGCTAAGAATCGGGCAACAAGCTTTTTCCATTGCTCACTATAGCTCTTATTCACATAGTTTTCTACATTTTTCTTTTTTGGAGGTGCTGAGTTAAAGGCATCGTACTCTTGTCCTCTAATCCATACAAACGAATCGAAGCCTTTATGGAAGTTCATTCCAGGTTTAAACAAATGGTAGGTGTCTGTAATTAGTCCACTTACGTAGCCTTCACGCTTTAGAATCTCGGCTATCGTAATTTCAGTAGGATACATTGGAGACCAAGGCTTATAAGGGAGAGTAAACTGCCCAGTCATAAGTTCAGTTCTTACTGGAATTGTTGGCAATCCTACAGGGTAAGCATTATGGAAGACCACACTTTCTCTCGCAAATTTATCTAAATTTGGAGTTTTGCATGCTGCTACGTTCTTAAATATTCTTTCTCCTTTGTTGTAAAAACTAATATGGTCCTGTCTAAAGCTATCCAGCACTACAACAATTACGTTGTACTTGCTCATTTTACAAGATCTCCCTCTTGTTTTAATTGTTCTCACTTTATTAATGTTTCAGGGTTTATTGGCTTTCCTGTTTTTGCAGACTCGTTTGCAGCAAGAGACAACAGTGCGCTTTTATATGCATCTTCATAGCGAGTAGGTATTAGGTTTTTATTGTTTTCCTTTATTGCTTCTATGAAGCTTCTATACATCTCAACTGTAGAGTTCTGAGTTGAGTTGAATATTTTTGTTTCTTCGTTTTTCTTAAGGATCTTTACTTCTTTGTCATTGCAGTACCTTATGAGTTTCTCTCTGCAAATTAAGTCAATGTAAGCTAAGCACTCGTTTGGAAAGTTCCTGAAAACTTCAGGATAAAGAGAATAAGTAGTATACAGGTTTCCAATTACACCATTCTTGAATTTTAGAGCTACAGCATAGCTTGACCAATTATCAAAGTTGTTCTTTTTGTCCTCTTCTGTGTTCCTACCACGCTCGGTGTACTCAGCATAAACTTTTTCAACTTCTCCTGCAAAGTACCTAAACAAGTCGAGAAGGTGAACTGCCTGCTCTACTACTTGACCCCCTGCTTGGTTTCTTAGTCTAATCCATGGAATTGGAGGTATGGTCCAATACCAACGGCCAACAAGCATTGAAAGTGTTTCTTCATCGATGCTTTCTTTCGCAACATTAGTGAGATTACTATACCTCAACTGAAAACCAACCGCAACTACCTTGTTAGAACTTTTCGCGGCATCAAGCAGATTTTTTATTTCAATAACATTAAGAGAAATTGGTTTTTCCATCATTACGTTTACTCCTGCCTTGAGGCATTGTAAAGTTTGAGAAACATGTAATGGAACAGGCGTACTTATAACAACCGCGTCTAAACTTTCTTTGTGTAACATGTCTTCTAAGCTTAAGTATCCCCTTAGCTTGTATTCTTCTGATACTTCTAGCAGTCTTTTTTCATCACTTTCGCAAATTGCTTGAATGGAAACTTCTTCAAAGTTTTTAAGTACCCTTAGGTGGTCTAAACCTCTTCTTCCCGCTCCAATTATTCCGAACTTTATCATACTTACCAACCTCACTTTAGTTTTGAAGTATAAAGAAGTACTCTGTCTACTTCTAAGTTCAGTCCAGGCTCTTTACTGTAGTTTGGGTCAACAGCTTCGATCCAAATCAGCCACCTGTCGTTTCTTATTGTATCAAAAACAACCTGAGAATACGTATGAATCGGGTATTCCTTATGTTCATAGCGTGAAAGTGAATTCCATGGTGCTGAAAAGACTGTTTCTAAGTTTAGATTTTTATAGTCTATACGGTAAGCTACAAAGTGCTTTGTTAATGCAGCACCTTTAACAACTTCAAGCGTTTTAGTACCAATAAAGAATAAACCCGTAGCACCTGGAATTATGGAACCACTTAACAAGAAGTAGTTTGGTTGCTGTTCGTTGTCAACCTTTGGAATACCAAGTTTTTGCCACTCTTTTCCATCCTTACTTACTGTAAGCGCAGTATGGACCACATTTGTTTCATTTTTCCTTGCCTTGTACAAACAAAAGTATTGCCCGTCTACTATGTCAATCGTGGAATCTCTTGCTTCTCCGTCATCATATTCTGCGTCACCCCTAATTACGAAGCCTTTCGGTTCCCATGGACCGGAAGGATCATCAGCTGTTAGGAGAAATGTTTCCCATTTACTTTTAAAGATCCTACTTTCATCACCTGCTAAATTTTCTTGAGCAATATCTAACGAAAGATAGAGGTGATAAAGGCCTGTTTTTGGATCTCTTAAGAGTTGCTGATTTTCTATACTTTGAACTTTTGCCTTTATTGTTTCACTTAACTCTTCTTTCGAAATCCATGTTATTAAGTTGTAGTTCTCTCCGTCGTTTGCCCTATAAATTTCAACAGCATAACCTCTTCTTATTTCTCCCTCTCTTGGTCTGCTCGTCAACCAGTATTCTTTGTTTTCCTCATCAATCCATAGCTTTCCTGCTCCACACCAGGAACCAGGATTAAAGTTTGGAGGATCTAATAGGACCTTCTTAAACTTCCTTCTTAAAAATAGAGCTTGAGGGGGATACAAGCCATACCAGCTCATAAGTAACTAAATGAGCTGGGTTCCTATTTAAGTTTTTTAAAATCTGAATTAAACTTAAGCGCTTTTGGTATAGTTCGAGACTTAACTACTACCACCCATACTTGTTTGGTCCCCAGTCTTTTTTCACAAGTTCTTGCTTTGCTAAGACCATTTTGTAAGGCTCTAAGTCTTCATAGAGTATAACACCAGGCCCTACAATAGAGTAGGGCCCTATTCTAATACCTGGCATAAGTATGGCATTAACTCCAGTTCTGCAGTAGTCTCCAATGAAAGCAACGTTTTCTCCAACTAACTTCTTTCCCTTAACTTCTACAATTGTTTTTTCATCGTCAAACCTTAATGTTCCACAAACAGTTGCTGCTCCTATATCTGTTCGTTCTCCAACTATTCCTGCTATCTCAGAGTAGTGTACTATATAAACTCCATCAAATACAATTCCAAAAACTTCAGCAGCATTTTCAACTCTAACTTCGTTACCAAGGACTCCTTGAACTAAGCTGTAGTTGCTTACTATGGTATTATCTCCAATTACACTTGGTCCTAAGATAATAGAGCCTCTGTCGATGCTGCTATTCTTTCCTATCCATACTGGCCCTTCTATGTAAACGTAGTCTCCTATTCTTGAATTTTCTCCAACTACAACGTTTCCGTTGATCTGAGCACTTTGAGAAATTTTCGCCGAAGGCGCAATCTGAGAACTAGTTAATTCAGCTGACATACTTTTAAGCATGCTTACATTTGCTTCAATTAGGTTCCAAGGATAATCAACATCAACTATGAAATCCTCTACTCTTGAGAAAGTTACACTCTCTCCGTTTTCTATAGCGTCATTTATACTTTGAAAAAGTTCACCTTCAAGGGGTGGCATAATTCCAACTGGCACCTTAAGCATAACTCCTGGATTTCTTTCAACATAACCCAAAAACTTACTTTTCATTGCTATTATGCCGTAAGCTCTAAAGTTCAATCCCCTTGGTCTCCACACTATAGAACTAACTCTGTTTCCTTCTGTTTTAGTTCCAAAGTTATGAGTTGCATCTCCTTCCTTTATCGCGATAGTTGCTATTGCTTCACTTTTCCTGAAAGCCTTGATTAAGTCTATAAAAGTTCTTTTTGTGGTTAACGTATCTCCATAAATCACGATAAGCTCATCTTCTTCTTTAAGTTCATTGGTCGCTGCAACTAAAGCTTTTGAGGTACCATTAGGTGTAGCTTGGGTTACATAATTAACTTTCACTCCAAATTTTTCACCATTTCCTAGGTAGTTCACTATTCTTTCTCCAAGTTTTCCTATTACCACTACGAAGTCTTTAATCCCAATCTCCTTCAGCTGAGAAATAGTATGGTAAATTATAGGTTTATTTGCAATAGGGAACATAGTTTTGGGTCTAGTTAAGCTATAAGGCAAAGCGCGTTCTCCATTTCCAGCAGCTAATATTACAGCTTTCATAACAACATAACGGATGACTTTCAGTAGTTTTTAAGCTTTGTGGTAAGATCTAAAACCAATATTCATGAAAGTCATGGTGTCTGAAATATCAGCCTCACTGTTATGTTATATTTCTCAGTGCATGCCCTAAAGTTTTGCTTCCTTTTACGATAGCTCTCTCTTAAAAATATTTTTTTACTTGCTTGATGTGCAACGAGCCTTTAATACACTTATAATTACTGCTCTGTTAACTTAAGGTTTTTCTAGGCCAAGGATTACCTTTTTCTTATGTTTGAAATAAACTTCAAGAGGAAGAGAACTAACTTTTCTTTTTAGTTCTCTATGCTCTTTACTTAGTAACTAAGTTATAGAAAAGCTTCAAACTAAGGTTTTGTTGAAAGAAGCTACGTGTTAATTAAAAAAAACGACTTAACTTATTTCATTTTGTTTAACCAAGAGGAAGTTAATAAAAGATTAGAATGATGATACTCACTGAAGCTTAAGTTAACAGAGCCACTTATAGTTGAAGCAAGCTTTTTACATAGTTCACTTATTTTAGGCTAAGCTTTCATCCAGATCTAGAGATCTATTTTCTTACACTTATACCAAGGTTTTATAAGCTCTTCTTTCGTATTTAGCTTTCGCAGCATTTCTATAAATTTCTCTTTAAGAGCTAAAGCTACTTCTTTATGAGTATCTATTAAGTTCTTTTCTTGTTGTTTATCTCTTTCGAGGTTGTAGAGTTCAGTATCAATTTTTCCAAATGGTTTTAGAACTCTTAACTTACCATCAACAATTAGAGTATACTCGTTCTTTCTTACCTGTGTTTCAGCAGAAGAAAGTATCAGTGACCAATCTTCAGAAGTTATTGTAGGTCTAAGGCCTCCACTAGGACCATGTATAATGCTAGGCGTAGAAACGACGAAATCCCTTAACTTTGAAGATTCTCCTCTAATCAAAGGAAGCAACGAAGAACCTTCTACTCTGTAGTTTGAGCCAGCCAAATCTAGTATCGTAGCAGTTATGTCTGGAGTTTGAACTAGCGCATCTAACTTAAATCCTTTCTTAGGACTCATAGAATCAGGTAGCCTTAAAACTAGGGGAACATGCGCAACTTCTTCATAAAGTGGTGTTAGTCCATGAACGTCTCCCATAACTATTGACTTACCTATAAGACCATGCTCACCTAAGTAAAAGCCATGATCTGAAGTAAATATTAATGCAGTGTTGCTCCACAATCCTAGCTCTTCAACCTTCTCTAGAATTCTACCTATCCATTTGTCTACCAAAGAGGCCTCTCCAGCATACATTGCTCTGCAATGTTCAAGTTCTTCCTTAGTTAAATAGTCACTTGGACCGTACATTGGATATACAACTTTTTCTCCTTTGTAGTTCGGATCGTACTGGTCTATATAGTACTCTGGAGGATCCCAAGGTTCATGTGGATCAAAGAAATCAACATACAAAAAGAAGTTACGATTATAGTTTCTCTCAAGCCACCTTATGGCAGCATTTGAAGTCTTAGCTGGAATCCAGTCTTCTTCGAATACTCTAAGAGCATTGTTACGCATATGTTGAATTGTTGTTTCAACGCTTCTAAGCTTTTCAGGCTTGCATGGCAAAACTATGCTTTCCGGATCTGTTCTATATCGATCATTTTCTTGTCCTCTAATCCAAAGCCAACCATCGAAGCCTCTATCGTAGTTAAATCCATCTTTGAAAATATGGGGAGTATCGCCAACTAGCATTGAAACATATCCAAGTTCTTTTATGATTTGGGGTAAAACAACTTCATCCTTAGGCAAAGGAGCCCAGTCAGAGTATGTAAAAGTGTATTTTCCAGTTAGCAGATCATGTCTGTTTGGAACTGTTGGAAAGGATGCGCAATAAGCTCTCCTAAAAAGTACTGATTCCTCTGCTAATTTCTTTAGGTTTGGTACCCTGGCATACACTCCATTTTTTACTTTGAACTCGCCTAAAAGCAGATCGTTTCGAAATGTATCCGAAACTATTAAGATAACGTTATACCTTTTCTTGGAAGCCATAACTTCTAGTGTTCAACTAAAATATTTAAGGATTTTCAAAGCGTAAAAGGCTTTCAGATTATTTTAAGAGCCTCTTTCCACTAAATTTTGCAGAAACTATAGCTCTAAAGTCATTCCGTCGTAGGCTACGCTTATTCCGTTTGGTTCTAATTTTTCTTTTAGTTCTTCATGAAGTAGCCCTCCGTTATGTGAAAAATGTGTAGCCACAAACAAGGTGTCTTTACTTGCAATTCCGTTCTCAAGCATTTTATTTTTTGTTTTTATATCTCCTTCTATGCCCATGTGATATTTGATTTGCGGAAGAGCACCATTTGTACAATCTAGTATTGCAAGATCTAACTTAAAGTTCTTCAACACTTTCCATGATTCTTCTGGGAACCAACCTGAATCATGACCATATAGTATAGTTTTATTTCCCTTAGAAATTATATAAATTAAGCATTGTTCATCTTCAGCATGGTCCGCAAGCAGTGGAACAACGTGATAGGACCCTACATTTGTTTCTTCGTAAGGTCTTAAAACTTTAGCTTTTACTGAATTCTCAAGTACTCTTCTTTCAACACTATTTTGAATTTTCATAAATACTTTTTCATTACCATAGATTGTTAAAAACTTTTGATTCAGAATTTTTGCAAATGGTTCTGCCCTCATATTTAATTCTTCTGGATAAAAATGATCCTGATGGCTATGCGTTACTAATATATTTTCAACTTTAGCTAAATCTAAATTATACTTAATTACGTGATGGTAAGTATCAGGAGGTAAGTCAATTTTTAAGTCAGAGTCGATTATTACTGAAGATCTTGTTCTTATGTTTTTACCACCTTTTTTCCTTGCTTTCTTACAGTTTTCACATTGACAAAAAACCGCTGGCCAACCTTCAGCTGCAGCTGTTCCTAGGAAGAGTAATTTCATCGCCATTCACTTTCTACTATTCAATGCCTTTTAACTTTTTTAAAAACAAAGCTTTCAACTAAAATGAGAAAGCTAGTAATACTCACTCACTAACGTTAATTCCTTGTCCTTTTTAAACACTGTGATAAGCGCTGTAACTGCAACAACAAATGAGACTATTCCAGTGTATCTTATAATATTTGAAAGACTTATTGAACTAGAAGAAATCTTGAAATTATAACTGATCGGATAGTAACTAAGGTATATCTCATAGCCTTGTATAATTATTAGTTGCGTTGATAAATTGCCTTCTCCATAGCTTAAGAAACCATCATTATCGTAGCTTCCTTTAAAGTAAGTTATTGTCGTATTCACGTTAATTATTTTAGTTAAAGATCCTAACACAACATTTACTGGAAGCTCAAGACTTAAGTTGCTTAAGTTCAATTCTCTGTTAGCATAAGTTTTGTTGTAAAGTAATTTTGCAGCGTATAATCTAGCTAATAATATTTTTGTTTCATCAAATGAAGCATCAGAAAGATAAGACTCAACATTCGGTAGTTGAACAACTAAGTAGTCAGAGAACGAAGTTCCTTCATAATTATATTGAACAAGTACAGACTTAATAGCACCTTGACCCAGCGGCAAGACTAAAGTAAAAACACTTCCGATTAAAAGTGGTATAATTAAAGATGCAAGTATTATTTTCGTAGTTGTACTTAATCCTTCTGTCCTATAATGACCAAACAAGAGATAAGGAAGAGTCCTAATATGTTCAATGAACTTAAATTGACTAAGTCTCGCCCTATCAACGAGAAGTGGGAGTAACGCTATACCCGCTATAAAGCCTCCAGCATGAGCAAAAACAGCAGTACTTCCAGCGGCTTTAGTATAGCCATAAAGTATTTGCATAGCAAACCAAAAGATTAGGTAGTATGATGCTTTTATTGGCAAGAAGATTGGAAACATAAAGAGCACCGTACCTACAACTAAAGATGTACCTGGATACAGTATTAGATAAGCTCCTAGAATTCCACTTATAGCTCCTGAAGCTCCAATAGCAGGAACAACGTAGGATAATGGACCTCCAATGAAGCTAAAAGCTGCATGAAATATTGAAGCTATAATACCTGAAACAAAGTACAAGAGCAAAAACCTTGTTTCACCAAGTGCTTCCTCCACAGCTCTTCCAAACGTATACAAGAAGTACATGTTGAAGAGAATATGAAAAAGGTCGGCATGGAGGAACATGGATGTAATTAGGCGATACCACTGAGAAGGCTCTGAAATAAGTGATGGAATAAAGCCACCTATACTTGCCCAATAGTCGTTAGATTCTAAGAAAAAATTATTGTAGGAAGTTATAAGGTAAACTAAAACGTTAAGTATAATAATAGTTAAAGTAACTGTAGCGCGTTTTCGAGAATAAGCAGTATGGCCCACTGGAACTCCAAAACTATTCTTAAATGTTGGATGCAAGACATGCCACCTTGAACTTTAATAATTTTATTGAATATTTATATAGTTTTCGTAGTCATAAAAATCTTAAGGCGGCACTAAGTAGTTACCTTAAAGTTATACTTTTAACTAAAAACATTTAAATATACTAATCTTAACGATAAACGAAGAGTAGAAGAATGGAGTATCGAACATTGGGAAGAACTGGTTATAGAGTATCAGTATTAACTATAGGAGGTTGTGGCCCTGGAATCGCGCCAGACGCAAAGGAAGGAATAGAAGCGGTAGAAAATGCAATAAAGATGGGTCTCAACATGGTCGATATAGCACCAAGTTACGGAGAAGCAGAAACAAGACTTGGTGATGTGATAAGTAAAAACAAAGATAAGCTAATTATTACCGAAAAAACCTTAGAAAGAAGTAAGGAAGGAGCATGGAGTGAACTTAAACGATCTTTAGAAAGACTAAAAGTTAAGTACTTTGAAGTTTATCAATTTCATGCAGTTGGAAGTTTAGAAGAGCTTGATCAAATATTCTCAGAAAATGGAGCAATGAAAGCCTTTCTAGAAGCAAAAGATCAAGGTTTGATTAAACATATAGGTATAACAGTTCATAAAGATATGAGAATTGTTCGAAAAGCATTAGAACTCTTCGATTTTGACACTATACTAATTCCAGTAACAGCGATAAGCTTAATTAATCCTACCCCAGAAAATGACTTTAGACCTATATTAAAAATAGCAAGAGATAGAGACTTGGGAGTTATAGCAATAAAAGCTGTGGCAAAGAGAAGATGGGAATCGCAAAAGAAATACCAAACATGGTATGAGCCATTCGAAGATGAGGAAGATATAGAAAAAGGAGTTCATTTTACTCTTTCGCAGGAAGGAGTAACAACTTATTCAATGGCTTGCGATATTAAGTTATGGCCAAAGATAATTAGAGCTGGAGAGAAATTCAAAAAACTTTCAGAAGAAGAACAAAGCAAAATTGTAGAATACTTTAAGAATAAAGGTGGATATCCTCTATTTCCTGAGCAATGAAAGATTAGAATTAACTAACAATCTACTTTATAACTTAAGCCTTTGTAGCTAAAACTAGTTAGATAAAAGATTTAACTAAAGGGAAAAGTACTAAAGGACTTTCTCTACATCTTCTTGGCGAGGCTCTAGTTTTCCAACTTCCAGAATTTTCCAGGTTTCAGTATGCTGTACAGCTTGAAGAGGCTCAACTAATTCAAGAGGTCCAAGGGTCTCTAATTCTAAGAATTCTGAGTTAGTGTAAATTTCTACGTTACAACCAAAATCAGGGTACTCTTTATCTTCTCTTACTATCTCTTTAACGAACAACAACCCATCAGTATAGTATGCAACTCGAGAAGGATTTGCTTTCGTGCCAATCTTTATTGGCAACTTTGCGTTTGGGTTTTGCCTTA
>Ga0315298_1001996_pt1 | contig 36052 bp, 32 predicted proteins | sample WHS_1_MG_FD_203077 | JGI IMG/M metagenome (GOLD analysis project Ga0315298, IMG submission 203077) | Extremophilic microbial mat communities from Washburn Hot Springs, YNP, Wyoming, USA - WHS_1_MG | ecosystem: Environmental > Aquatic > Thermal springs > Hot (42-90C) | place: USA: Wyoming...
GTTGGTGGTCAAGCTCGGCACCGGGGTGCTCACCAACGAAGGGCACCGGCTGGCGCCGGCCCGCATTGACGCGCTGGCCGGGCAGGTCGCCGCGCTCCGGCACGAGGGCCGGCAGGTGGTGCTGGTTTCCTCCGGCGCCATCGCCACCGGGATGGCGACGTTGGGGCTGGACCGCCGCCCGACGCAACTCCGGGAACTCCAGGCCTGCGCCGCGATCGGCCAGGGCAAACTGATGGCCGCGTACGATGCCGCGTTCGGGCGCGCCGGCCTGCACGTCGCGCAGGTGTTGTTGACCCACGAGGATCTCCGCCACCGCGACCGGCATTTGAACGCCCGCAACACCCTGGACGCGTTGCTCCGCCGGGGCGTCATTCCCATCATCAACGAGAACGACACGGTGGCCGTCGAGGAAATCAAGTTCGGCGACAACGACCGGCTCGGCGCGCTCACGGCAACGCTGCTCGGCGCGGACTTGCTGCTCATCCTGTCGCACGTCGAAGGCCTGCTCGACCGGGAGCACCGCCTCGTGCCGGTCGTGCCGCAGATCACCCGCGAGATCGAAGCGCTCGCCGGCGGCACGGACCGGGAGACCAACGTCGGCGGCATGAAATCCAAAATCGCGGCCGCCAAAATCGTCACGCGCTCCGGCATCCCGCTGGTGATCGCCCGCGAACTGACCGGCGCGGGCGGCACGGTGTTTCTGCCCGCCGGCCAGTTGTCCAGCCGGAAACGGTGGATTGCGTTCTTCCAAAAACCCGCCGGCGTGTTGGTGGTGGACGACGGCGCGAAACAGGCGCTCTGCACCGCCGGCAAGAGTCTGCTGGCCCAGGGCGTCATCCGCACGGAGGGCAACGTCGGCGCCGGCGCCGTGGTGCGCATTCAGGACACCGCCGGTGTGGAGTTCGCCCGCGGGCTGGTCCGCGCCGGGAAGGTCATCGTCCACCGGGACGATTTGGTGGTGCTCTGATTCGACCAGCGGAGCGCGCCGCGTGTTGTGCGGCCCCAGTGGACGGTGGCGCGGCACAGCCCAAAAACGATTTCATCCCGACCATGGAAGTGGCCGGCGAACATCCATGGGCGATTTGCCTCGATCCATGGCAGTGCCGTGTATCACCGCTCGTGGGAGCGGGGTTGGAAATGCTTGGCTGGTGTTCCGTCAAAGCGGATCGCCGGGGTTGTCGGAGGAATGCGCTTCGGCGTGGCCGTTGCCGGTCCGCAGCCACGCGGAAGCGTGGCCCTTCCAATCAAGTTTGCCGGAGCACGCGCCGGGCGTTGCCGGCCGCAGGAAAGGCGCGCCACTGCCGGCGTTGTTCGGCCCATGCGCGTTGACCGCGCGGGGTCAGCCGGTAATAGCGGTGCGGGCGACCGCCTTTGGGTCCCTGCCACACACTGGTGACCAATCCTTGTTTCTCCAGAGGCCGGAGGACCGGATAGATTGTGCCGTCCTGCCAGTGGCGTGCAGGTCGGGACTGCTCAAAAACGCGCTTCCGGATGCCGTAGCCGTAACTTGGACCGTCGCGCAGCACGTCGAGCACGATCAGAGCGTCCGTTCCCGCCGCCAAGTTTCTCGCATACTCGTCACGCTTCATGGGCGCCTCGCGAACGAACTTTGGCCGGAGTGATGATTTGCGATGACAGTCCGTGGGCGGATGACTATATTCGCCGCATGGATTGGAGACAGGAAATGGTCGCGCTCGCACGGCGCAGCCGCGACGCCGCGCGGGCATTGGCCAAACTCGACACGGCGACGAAAAACCGTCTCCTGCTCGCCATGGCCGACAACCTCGAGAAGTCAGCCGGCCCGATCAAAGCCGCCAACGCCCGAGACCTTGCCGCCGCCGCCGGGTTATCGCCGGCGATGCTCGACCGGTTGACGCTCACCGAGAAACGCATCGCGGAGATGGCCGGGAGCATTCGCGCCGTCGCCGCGTTGCCCGACCCGGTCGGCCAGACCATCCGCGAATGGACCCGGCCCAACGGCCTCCGCATCCAGAAAGTCCGCGTGCCCATCGGCGTCATCCTCATCATTTACGAGTCCCGGCCCAATGTCACGGTGGACGCGGGCGTGTTGTGCTTCAAGACCGGCAACGCGGTGATTTTGCGCGGCGGTTCGGAGGCGATTCACTCCAACCTCGCGCTGGCGGCAGCCCTGAACGTGTCGGGCCTGCCGGCCGACGCGATCACCGTCGTGCCCACGACTGACCGGGCGGCGCTGGATGAGTTGTTGAAGCTCGACGAGCTGATCCAACTCTGCATTCCGCGCGGCGGCGAAGGATTGATCCGGGCAGTCGCGGAAAAATCGCGCATCCCGGTCATCAAACATTACAAGGGCGTCTGCCACGTGTACGTGGACCGCGACGCCGACCTCGACATGGCGGAGAAAATCGTCCTCAACGCCAAGTGCCAGCGGCCCGGCGTCTGCAACGCCATCGAGACGTTGCTCGTGGACGCGCCGCTGGCCGGCACGTTCCTGCCGCGGATCGAAACCGCACTGCGTGCGCGCGGCGTCGAAATCCGCCGCGACGCCGATTGGACGACCGAGTACCTCGACCTCATCATCGGCCTGCGGGTGGTCAACGGTGTGGACGAAGCGATTGACCACATCACCCGGTACGGGAGCGCCCACAGCGACGCCATCGTCACGCGGAACCGGGCGACCGCCGAGAAATTCCTGCGCGAAGTGGATTCGTCCAGCGTCTTCTGGAACGCCAGCACCCGGCTCGCCGACGGCGGCCAGTACGGGTTCGGCGCCGAGATCGGGATTTCGACCGACAAACTGCACGCCCGCGGCCCGATGGGGCTGGAAGAACTGACCAGCTACAAGTTTGTCGTCGTGGGCAACGGACAACTCCGGGAATGAACGCTGCCGAACGGGCCTGCTATGTTCGCGACCAGTTGCCGGCCGGCGGATTGTTTGCCGGGCTGACGTGGCGGACGGCGCCGGCGGCGTTTCCGTTACCGGCGGCGCTGGTCCGGCAACTGGAGGAATTGGGACCGCAACTGCTGGCGTTTTACCGGGCCTGCAACACGCTCTACCGGCATTCGCTCGCGGGGAAACAACCCCGGTGGGTCGCAGAATATCTCGATGCCGGCAAGCCGGCCCGGCTGCTGGAAATCTCCCGCAGCGACCGCTTCAAAAGCGCGGTGCCGCGGGTGATTCGACCGGATGTGATTTTGAGCGATGCCGGCTTCTTCGTTTCGGAACTCGACAGTGTGCCCGGCGGGATTGGTCTGACCGGCTGGCTCGGCAAGACGTACGCGGAGCTGGGCGACGACATTGTGGGCGGGGCGACCGGGATGATGGAGGGGTTCGCCAGTATTCTTGGCGACCGGGGCGTGGTCGTGGTGTCGGAGGAATCGGCGACGTACCGGCCGGAGATGGAATGGCTGGGGTCGCAGTGCGGATTTCGGGTGATGCGGCCGGAGGAGATGGACGGGCTGGAAGCCCGTCCCACGGTTTACCGGTTCTTTGAGTTGTTTGATCTGGCGCATGTGCCGCACGGCTGGGAGATGATTGCCGGCGACGTGACACCGCCGCCGAAGCCGCAGCTCGAGGAAAAAATGTTGATGGCGTTTCTGTGGCTGCCGGCGTTGGCGGATTTCTGGCGGGAACATCTCGGGCCGGCCACACTGGCCAGGCTCCGGGAGGTGTTTCCGCGGACGTGGATCGTGGACGCCACACCGTTGCCGCCGCACGCGGTCATCCCGGAACTCGGGATCAGCGACTGGCGGCAGATGGCGAAGTTTTCGCAGAAACAGCGCGCGTTGGTGCTGAAGATTTCCGGGTTTCACGAGCACGCGTGGGGCGCGCGCGGCGTGTACGTTGGACACGACCTGTCGGCAACGGAATGGGCGGCGGCCATTGACCGGGCGCTCGCCAGCTTCCCGGAGCATCCGTACATTTTGCAGCGATTCGAGAGGTCCCGGCTGGTGGACGCCCGGTACTTTGATTTCGCAGCCGGTGCGGAACGAACGTTCAAGGGCCGGGTGCGGTTGTGTCCGTATTATTTTGTGGTACAAGATACGCCGCGGCTGGGCGGCGTCCTGGCGACGATTTGCCCGGCCAACAAGAAATTATTGCATGGAATGCCGGACGCCGTGTTGGCGCCGGTGACGAGGGAACCGACAACGTGATCATGACGAATCAACCGACATTCGGTTTGGACAACATTTCGGCCCTGCAAGGCTCGCTGGCGGGTCATCCGTTGTGGCAGTACGTGGCGTCGTTTGTGTGGGTGCTGCTGGCCTTCGTGCTGGCGTACGTGGTGGATTGGGTGATGAGCCGCGTGCTGCGCCGGCTCACCGCGAAAACGAAAACGGATCTCGACGACAAGTTGTTGGAGATTCTGCACAAGCCGGTCAAGCTGGTGGTGGCGCTGCTGGTGTTGAGCATGGGCATCCATGTGTTCGCCTGGCCGGAGTGGGTGGAGAAAATCATCGCGCCCGTCTTTGTCCTGATTGTGGCGGGCACGATCATTTACGTGGCGGTCCGGATGGTGGATTTGCTGCTGGCCTTCGTCGAGGAACGGTTCCTGAGCGGCGACGCGCAGTTGGCGAAGATGATGCTGCCGGTGCTGGGCAAGACGTTCAAGGTGTTCGTCGGCATCATCGGCGTGCTGACGACGGCGCAGTATCTCGGTCTGCCGATTACCAGCGTGCTGGCGGGGTTGGGCGTGGGCGGCATCGCCGTGGCCCTCGCGGCGCAAAACACGCTGGCCAACGTGTTCGGTTCGATCACGATCCTGACCGACCGGCCCTCCCGGGTGGGCGACCGAATCCAAATTGGCGAATACGACGGCATGGTCGAGCAAATCGGCCTGCGCAGCACCCGGTTGCGGACGCTGGAAGGACATCTGGTGGTGATCCCCAACAAGGTCGTTGCCGACTCCTCGATTAGCAATATTTCGATGCGCCCGAACATCCGGCAACTGATGACCATCAGCCTGGTGTACGACACGCCGCCGGAGAAGATCCGCGAGGCGGTGACCATCCTGCGCGAGATTTTCCAGAAACATCCGAACACGCACGACGCGCTGGTGTACTGGAAGGATTACGCGGCGTCGTCGCTGGACATCTTCATCGTGTACTGGTGCAAGACGACGGATTTCAAGGTGTTCCTCGCCTCGCTGGAGGAAATCAACCTGGAAATCAAGAAACGCTTCGACGCGGCCGGACTGGATTTCGCGTTCCCGACGCAGACGATCCACTTGCAGCAGCCGGTGGCCAAAAACGCCTGACAGAACCCGTAGCCACAGGCATCAGCCTGCGCTTTCCGCACGCACCCTGAAGGGTGAGTGCTAATCCCCCTCCGGAAACCTCTTTCCTGAAGAATGTCATTCTGAGCGAAGCGAAGAATCTCCGGTGTTTTCAGCGATTTTGGGAACGACAGAGACCCTTCGCTGCGCTCAGGGTGACAATCGAGGGGGGCGGATGGGTACTACAGAAAATTGGTTTTGTCCGGCGTGCTACGGGCTGACTTTGAGCCGCTCGAACTCTTCGCCACCGTCCATCACCACGCCCTGCTCCTTGTAGGTCTTGAGCATGAAATGCGTGGCGGTGCTGGTCACGCCCGGCAACGTCGCGAGTTTCTCCGCCACAAACTGCGCCACCTCGCGGAGCGACCGGCCTTCGACGAAAATCAACAGGTCGAACCCGCCGGACATCAGGAACAACGACGTCACCTCGTCGAAGCCGGCAAGCCGTTTCGCGATCCGGTCGAACCCGCCTTCGCGTTCCGGCTGGACCTTGACCTCAATGACCGCCTTGACGAGGTTGGTGTCCACCTTGTCGTCGTTGATGACAGCCTTGTAGCCGAGGATGACCTTGTCGTCTTCGTACTGTTGGATGCGGCGTTGGACTTCGGCGACCGGCAGGTTCAGCATTTTGCCGAGTTCCTCCGGCGTGCGCAACGCGTGTTCTTCGAGCAATTTCAGTAGCGGATCCATGTTGTCACTCCTCGAAATGGTCGGGACGGCGGGATTTGAACCCACGACCCCTTGCACCCCATGCAAGTGCTCTAGCCAAGCTGAGCTACGTCCCGATGGCTGCTGCGGGGAAACACTAGCACAAGCGATTTCCGAACAGCAAGCAGAAGGTCGTCAGACCAACAGGTGCACCGCGCAGCATTCGCCGAGGAACACCCCGGCCCCGGCCACGAGCAGGCCCCGGCTTGCCCGTTCGTAATCCTGTTCCCGGATCCGTTGCACCACCCGCACCCCGAACAGCGCAGGCACCGCCAGCCCGGTCGCGATCCGCAACACCAACACCCAGAACTGCGCCGGATCCGTGCGCAACGGCGCGATCAACTCCCGGGCCAGCGCCGGGTCGCTGCCGCCCAACAGCACCAGCGTCGTCACGAGCATCACCGCCCGCAACCCCGCCGCCACGAGCATCCCCTCCACCAACCACAACAGCACCGGGTCTGTGGGATTCCGCAGCGCGCGGTACCCGTAGGCCAACACCAGGCTCACGAATGTCGTCCCGATCAACGCCGCGCCCAACAAAAAACCGCCGTCGAAAAACACCATCGCCTTCGTCCGGATGCCCCATTGCGCCAGCGTCCGCCCGGCCAACGGCAGCAACCCGAACACGACACCAAGCAGTCCGGCCATGATCATGAAGAACCGGCCGAGGACCGGCCGGTCAAACCGGAACGCCGTATAACCGAACACCGCCCCCAAAATCGTGAATGCCAGAAACCGCACATCCCGCCACGTCCCCTCGGCGATGAACTTCGTGATTAACAACGCCAACGACGCGCTCAACCCACAGACAAGACATTGGAAGCGAAAGAACCCTTGCCGGATCGTCGCAGGCGACACCACGCTGGTAATCAACAGACTACTGATGCTGAGTTGGGTCAGGACGATGGCCAAAATCTGGAGAAATCTCATACGCGCGAGAACTACCGTTTCAGTTTGGTCGTCTTCGGCTTGGGGGTTTTCGGGGTGGCGGTGGTGGGCGGCGTGACCGGCGGCGCGGCCGGGGGCGGCTCGTGGGTCGGAATTTTGCCAAACACGTCCAGCACCTCCGGACGCAGGCTCGCGTCCAAGCGCAAGGCTTCGGTGGCATGAAACGCGGCCCGGTCTTCCATCGCATACTGATGGCAGAACGCCGCCTGCCGAAGTTGCCGCCGCGCCACCAGCGCCGGCGAATCCAATCCGGCCAGCACCGCTCCGTAGTACTCCGCCATGCGGATGAGCATTCCCGGCGCCAGGTCCCCCCAGCGGACACTGGTGGCACCGTACTGCATGGTCGCGGTCAGTTCGTCCTCGGTGGCGCGCGTGATCCGCCCCGGCAACGTCGCGCCGCCGCGCGTCTGTACATCCCCGCGGTCGTAGGGTTGCCGGTTCACATCCGCCACCAACTGCTGCTTGAACTCGTTCAACAAGCGGGCGGTGGTCAGGTGCGGCTGAAACGCAGCGCGCCCTTCGGCGGTGAGCAGTCGCGCGCTGACCGTGTCGTATTTCGCCAACACACCCTTGAAATCGTAGACCGGCCAGAGCGGATTGACCGCCATCAGCGCATCGTCAATCGCGGCCTTGTCCTGTTGGATCTTGCGCTGCACATCCGCATCGGGCGGCGCAGGCGGCGCAACGGGAGGAAGGCCCGGTGTCTGTTGGGTGGGGGTCGCCGTGACGATGTTGGTGGTCACCGGTGGCGGCGGCGGAGCCGGGGACGGCGGCGCTGCCGGTCGTTGTTTCAGCAGCACGACGGCGAGCGCGCCCACCACGACCGCCCCCACCACGGTCCCGATGATCAAGAACCGCCGGTTTTGGGCCGGTGAGGCGGCCGCCTCCGGCGCGGCGGCCAACGTTGTCGGGACGGCTTCCAAACTCACGCCGAGCCGCTGCGCGGTGGCGGCCGTCTTGGCTTCGCGCAGGTCTTCGAGCAAATGATCGTAATCCCGGTAGCGCAGCAACGGGCTTTTGTTGAGCATCTTGTTGACGACTTCTTCGGTCTTGGCCGTGATCTTGGGGTTGATGCTGCGCAACAGCGGCGGTTTCTCGCTGAGCCGTTTGACGGCCAGGTCTTCGGGTTTTTCCGCGTCGAACGGCGGCCGACCGGCCAGCGCGTCGAACAACGTCGCGCCGAGACTGTAAATGTCGCTCCGAAAATCTTCCGCTTTCTGGCCGACCCGTTCCGGGGAGATGTAGTACGGCGAGCCCCAAATCTCGCCGCTGCTCGACACCTCCACGTTCGCCAACTTCGCCAGCCCAAAATCCAAAATCTTCGCCCCCACGTCGTCGGTGATGAAAATATTGGCCGGCTTGATGTCCCCGTGGATCATCTGGTTTTTGTAGGCGGCGCGCAGGCCTTCGGCGACCTGAATGGCGATGTCGAGCGCGCGTTCCTCGGCGAGCGGGCCGTCTTGCTCCTTGATCTGGCGCAAGGTCCGGCCTTTCAGCAGTTCCATCACGATGTAGTACTGCCCCTGCTGTTCGCCGACGAAGTGGATCTGGACGATGTGCGGGTGGCTGATGGCCGCGGCATTGCGGGCTTCGCGGAGAAACTCCTCAAGGAATTTCGGGTCCTTCGCAAACTGTTCGCGCAAGACCTTGATCGCCACTTCCCGGTGCAACGTGGGATCAAATGCCCGGTAGATCGTGCCCATCCCTCCGTGCGCGAGTTCTTCCAGCAAATCGAAGTGCCCCAACTTCGGCGTCTCAGCCATGCCGCCATTCTGTACCAATCGTCGCCGCCGTGCAAGCCTGCCTTGCGCGGGCCGCCGAGTTTGCCTACAATGCGCGCCGTGAGCACCATTGCCGACAACCTCGCCCGCCTCCGCGCCAAGATTCCCGGCCACGTCGCGCTCATTGCCGTCAGCAAGACCGTCCCGCCGGAACTCATCGAAGAGGCCCTCGCCGCCGGCCAGACCCTGTTCGGCGAAAGCAAAGTGCAGGAAGCCAAAGCCAAAATCCCGGTCGTGTCGAGCCGCGCCCGGTGGCACCTCGTCGGCCACCTCCAATCGAACAAAGCCCGCGATGCCGTCGCGCTGTTCGACCTGATCCATTCCGTGGACAGCGTCAAACTGGCCGCCGCGCTGAACAAATGGGCCGACCACGCCGGCAAGACCCAGCAAATCCTGCTGGAGGTCAACGTCAGCGGCGAAGCGAGCAAGTTCGGCTTCCGGCCCGAAGACGTGCCGGCGGCGTTGGACCAGATCAACGCCCTGCCCCGGCTCGAAGTCCGGGGGTTGATGACCGTGCCGCCCGCCGGCAAGGATGCCCGGCCGTTCTTCCGGCAACTCCGCGAGTTGCGCGACCGGCTGGGGTTGCCGGAGCTTTCGATGGGCATGAGTCAGGATTTCGCGGCGGCCATCGAAGAAGGCGCCACCATGGTGCGCATCGGCACCGCCATCTTTGGAGAACGACCATGAACCAGACCCTCGCCTTCCTCGGCGCCGGCCACATGGCCGAAGCGCTGATCCGCGGCCTGCTCGCCAAGCAAGTGCTGCCGGCAACCAACATCATCGCCCACGACATCCGCCCCGACCGGCTCGAAGAACTCCGCAAAAAATACGGCATCCGCACCGGCCCGCCGGACGCCGCCATCATCGTTCTCGCCGTCAAACCCCAGCAAATGCGCGCCGCGCTCGCGACCCTCAACCCGCGACCCGCGACCCTGTTCCTGTCCATTGCCGCCGGCATCACCACCGGCCGCATCGAAACGGCGCTCGGCGGCCAACCGCGCGTCGTCCGCGCCATGCCGAACACCCCGGCCCTGGTCGGGGCCGGCGCGGCCGCCGTGTGCGGGGGCCGGTGGGCCACCGCGGCGGACGTGGCGGTCGCGGAACAGATTCTCGGCGCCGTCGGCATCGTTGTCCGCGTGGAGGAATCGCTGATGGACGCCGTGACAGCGCTCAGCGGGAGCGGTCCCGCCTATGTTTACTTCGTCACGGAGGCGATGATCGCGGCCGGTATCAGCGCCGGGCTGCCGGTGGACGTGGCCAACCGGTTGGCGGTGCAGACGGTGCTTGGCGCCGGCAAGTTGCTCGTGGAAACCGGCGAGGCGCCGGCGGAATTGCGCCGCAAAGTCACCTCCCCCGGCGGGACAACCGAGGCGGCGCTGAAGGTCATGACCGACCGGCAACTGGGTAATCTTTTCGTCGAAGCCATCCGCGCCGCCGCACAGCGGAGCCGGGAATTGGCCGCCGGTTAGAATGGATTGTTGTCGCGGAGCGGATGCAACGGGCCGTCGGCGTATGCTTCGGGCGGGAACGGCAAATACTTTACATTTTCAAATTGCTGGGCCACTTCGTCGGCAAAAAAGGCGCCGAGCTTGGTGAGTTTCATCACGTCGCCGGTATCCTCCACCAGGCCGTACTCCATCAAGCGCTGGAACTTCGCGCGGAACACTTTTTCGAACGGCACGCCGGTCACTTCGAGGAACCGCGGTTTGTAGATGTCGCGGTTCTTCAGCGGCAGAATCGTCGCCCAGCGGATTTGTTCTTCCAGATTGCGGACGAGGCCGCGGTTGATGGGCAGTTTGCCGGCCGCGATGTTGCCGTAGTATTCCTCCCAGTACTGCGTGTTCAGGCAGTACCGGTCGTGGAGGCTGGAAAACGCCGTCAACCCCATGCCGATTTCATCGCGGAGCTGGCAGCATTGGTTGTCGGCGTAATGCGAGAAGTCTTCGCGCCGCTTGGTAAAGACGCGCCGGAGATTTTCGTGGTAGCCGTTGGCGTTGAGGATGGCGATGGCGGCGGCCTTCATCTGGAACTGGACGTCGTTGGTGGGCAGCAGTTCCGGATGTTTTTCAATGTACGTCCGCACGGGCCCCTGGTAGTCGCCGTACGCGTCAATTTTCAGCCGGTAGAGTTGGATTTCCGGTACGCCGAGCGTGACGGCTTCTTCCATCACCTCGATCCAGTTGTCGAGGGTCTGGCCGGGATACCCGAAGATGAACTCGATGTCCACCTGGAAGCCGGCCGCCAGACAATCGCGGATGGCTTCGCGCGCTTCGGCGGAACGGTGGTGCCGGTTCATCAACCGCAAAATCTCGTCGTTGAGCGACTGCACGCCGATGGTCAGCCGGTCGACTTTATACTGTTTGAGCAACTCCAACCGCTTGGCGCCTTCGGGACCGATCAACGTGTTCGGGTCCACGTCATAGTTGTACTGGGTCAGCGTGGACAGATCCATCCGCTCGGCGCACATGTCGAGGAACCGCTTCTGCTGGTCGAGCGTCAGGAACGTCGGCGTGCCGCCCCCGGCCAGGATGGAACGGACTTTGAACTTCTTCAAACCGAGCCGGTTCAGGACGAGGTCCATCTCCTTCTCGTAGGCGTCGAGATAGCGGTCTTTCTCTTTTTCCTGATTGTAGCCGAGCTTCAGCGGGTAATGGCAAAACAGGCACCGGCTCGCGCAAAACGGGATGTGCAGGTAAATGTCCAGCAAGCCATCCGCCGGCAACTGGTACGTGGCGTAGAACTCCGCTTCGGTGATCGGCGGATACATGGTGATGGGCGGATAGTGCACGCCGGTCGGATAGAAATCCCCGTTTTTGTTGATCAGTCCGGCCTCTTTGAAGCGCCGGACGGCGTCCAGTTTGGCTTGGACTTCGGCCATGATGTCTGCCCGGCTCAGGGCGCGGCGGACGGGTGGTTCGTGAACAGATTCGGCTGACTTCATATCAAGGCTCCGGGAGCAATGGTGAGGCGGGCGCGGTGCAACGTTTGGGCAAAATGTTCCCGATTGGGCGTGAACCGGTTGCTGGAATAAATCGGGAACAACTTCTTCAACCGCGCCGGGGTGCCGTCGTGGATGGTCACCGTGTTGGCCCCGGCCATCAACCCCCAGTACTGGCCGTCCGGTTTGGCTTGTTGGAGGCAACTGGTCGTGGGCATCAACAAATGCGGGTACATGATCCGCATCAGGGCAATGGAGTTCAACGCCAACTCCACATCGCCCATCTTTTCGTTCCGGTAGTTGCTGTGGTCGCCGGGGATGAACACCGTGCAACTCATCATCGCCAGCGGGTACCGGCCAAAAAACAACAGGTCGTCCACCAAATCGTCCAGCGTCTGCCCCGGCATCCCGACCATGTTGCCGCTGCCGACCTGGAAGCCCAATTCGAGGAGTAATTCCAAACACCGCAGTCGTTCCGCCAACGTGTCACTGGGTTTCCACCGGGCGTACAACGTCGGATTGGCGGTTTCAAACTTCAAGATGTACCGGTCCGCGCCGGCGTCGCGGAGTTGCCGGTACTCCTCGCGGCTGTAATTGCCCATGCACAAGATGATCGTCAGGTCCGGGTGCTTCTGTTTGATCCCGCCGACGCACTCGGTCACAAACCGCAAGTAATTCTTGGAATTATTCTCCCCGGACTGCAGCAGGAGCACCCGGCGCCCGCACGAGTAAAGGTGATCGGCGAGTTCCAGCACTTCCGGCAACCCCATGATGTAGCGCTTGATGTCAGAGCCTTTCGCCATGCTGCAGTAGTTGCAGGCCTGTTGACAGACGTTGGACAGCTCGATCACGCTGCGTGCTTCCACCTGTTCGCGGGGAAACGCCGCGCGCCGCCGTTCGCGGGCCAGGGCAAACAACTGCTGCTGGGTTCCCCCCCGGCATTGCAGGGCTTGCCGCAGATTCTGGCGGGAGTAATCCCCCGCCCGGAGCGCGGCCACGAACGGCACCGGGGCCGCCGCCGTTGCGGCAGGTGAAATTGGCAATATCATTTTGATTCCGTAGGCTGACCCATACCCGTAACTAGGTCATCCTAGTGGAACTTTCCCGGTAGTCAAGTTATCCGCCGTTGCTTTTTTAGCTTTTCCACCACGCCGTGGCCGGGTAAACGTCTGGATACACATGTCACGCCGGTGGATGTCCATTGCCGTTTTCGTTTGTGTCGCGTCGCTGGCGGGCGGCGCCGAATCCGTCGCCCCAACGATCAGCCCCGCGTCGCTCGGATTCAACGGCCAGTTTCAGAACCGGCACTGGACGCCGCTGCGCGTCCTGATCGCCAACCCCGGCCCCGCGCGCACGCTGCATGTTGTCGCCGAGACCACCGGCTTTGTCTCCCGGCAGCTCACCGCCTATTCCCGCCCGGTCTGGCTGCCGGCCCACGCCACTCGCACCGTCACGTTCCCCGTCTTCCCCGACGTGAACGAGAACCCGCCCCGCAAGAAATCGGGCGACAATTCATTTGTCGTCGCCTTCAACGTCAAACTCACCGACCCCACCGGACGGGTCTGGGACCAACAGCCGGTGGGCGGGCGAGTCCTGCCGGAAGACATCTTCCACATCCTCGTCGCCGACGAACGCCTGACGAGTTACCGGCTTCCCGAAGAGCACACCGGCGCCGGCCTCCGCCGCCGCGTGGTCCGGTCGGTGGTGCGCCCGAAGGATCTACCGGCGCGGGCACTGGAATATGACGGCGTGGCGATGATTGTGCTGGGCGACCTTGGCGACCACCAGCTTTCTCCGCTCCAGTCCGGCGCGCTGCGGGCCTGGGTCCAGGCCGGGGGCGCGCTGGTGGTCGTGCCCGGACCGGCAGGCAACATCCCCACCGGATTGAACGATCTGTTGCCCGCGGAGTATTTCGGGCCGGACCGGATCGCCACCGACCGGCAATTCACCCGCTGGGGACCGGCGCCGCTGTTTGCCGAGGGCCTGCCCATCGTCCGGATGGCCCCGCGCGGCGGCCGGGTCGTGGCCGGCGCGGCGGCGGCGCCGTTGGCGGTCACGCAGCCGGTCGGCGCCGGCGCTGTGGTGGCGGTGGGCTTCGATGCCGGTAACGAACAATTCCAACAATGGCCGGGCGCAACAGCGTTTCTGACCGAACTGCTCAACCCCTGCGCCGGCCTGCGCCCCAACGCCGACCGGATCCTCGAACAATCCGGCGCGGTGGACCGGTTGATGTCGGGCCTGGCCGGCATCAAGGTGCCCGGACGCCGCGCGGTGTTCATGTACTTGATGTTGGCCGTCGCCGGGCTGCTGGCCGTGCTCGTGGCCTGCCGGTTCAGCCGCGCGCCGGAACGCGGCTGGTGGCTCGCCAGCCTGGTCGCCGTCGCGACCGGCAGCGCCGTCATCCTGGCCGCCACCCACTGGAAGAACCAACCCCTGCCGTTCCTCAACGAAATCGCCGTCGCCTTTGTGTCCCCGGACAGCCAAACCGCCGCCGTCCATGCGGCGCTGGGGTTGTACTCGCCGTGGGCCGCCCACTATGCGCTGGCGGCGCCGTCGCTGCGGCCGGGGCCGAGCCGGACCACACCCCCGGAACGCATCGGCTTCGAGTACGCTGACCGGTTGCGGCTGGCCGATCTGCCGACGCGCGCCCAAGACCTGCGCGTGCTCTACGGTCAGGCCGCGATCACGGGCCGTTTCGCGCGGGCGGCGCTCCAACTCGGTCCGACCGGCTTGCGGGCGACGGTCACCAATCCGGGCTCCGAGCCGTTGGAGGATTGTTTCCTCAAACTCAACCGGCTGGTGGTGCCGGTCGGCGACCTAGCGCCGGGCGCGTCGTGGACCCGCGAGGGCTTGCGCGGCACGGGTGAATTCTCGTCCCGCGCGCTGCGCACGGCGGACGACGAACGCCGGCGGCACCTGCGCGCGCTGTTCTTCCCCGACCCGATCTACATCCTCGGCGGCAACGAGGACAATCTGCCGGCCGTGTTGCGGGCCCGGCAGTGGCTGGCCGGCTGGCCGACCGTGGTCGGCGGTTGGAGCAACCGGCCGCATTTCCCGATCACCGAACTTGACGCCGCCGTGGCGCGCCGGGCCCAGGAACTGTGGCTGCTCCGCCCGCCGTTGACGGTCACCGGCCCGCGGGTGCTGTTGCCCAAAGGCGCGCTCGCGCTGCGGTTGACAAACCCGGAAGCGAAAACCTTCGAACGCGCCGAAGGCCGGTTCTCCGGCACCCGCGCCGCGTTCATCATCGCGGAGTTTGCCCTGCCGGCGGAGTGCCCGGACTTGCGCGTGGAGTCCGCCCGGCTCTTCCTCGAATTCCGCGGCACCGCGTGGCGCTGCGACGTGGCCGAAGCCGCCGACCCGGTCCAGGCCTACAACCCGGCCACACGGAGTTTCACCTTGCACATCACCATCCGGCCCGCGGGGCCAAAACCCGCCGAGTCGGCCGTCAACTACTGGCAAATCCGCGACCTGGATTTGGAAGTCGGAGGGACCATCCCGTGATCCGCACTGAAAACCTGACCAAACATTACGCCAACGTCGTCGCGCTCGATCATCTCAACCTGACCATCGCCGCGCGGGAAATCTTCGGCTACATCGGGCCGAACGGCTCCGGCAAGACCACCACCATCCGCATCCTCGCCGGCATGATGGCGCCGACCTCCGGCCAGGCCGAGGTGGCCGGCATTGACGTCGTCGCCCACCCCCAACGCGCCAAGGAAGTCGTCGGCTACGCGCCGGACCTGGTCGGCGTGTACCGGGGGATGCGCGTGTGGGAGTACCTCGATTTCTTCGCCGCCGCCCACCGGATCCCGAAAGCGAAGCGCCAGACCCGCGTGGACGACGTGTTGCGGATTACCGGCACCGACGCGATGAAGGATTACTTCGTCGAGTCGCTCTCGCACGGAATGCGGCAGCGGGTCGGCATCGCGCGGACGTTGATCCACGATCCGCAGGTGTTGTTTCTCGACGAGCCGACCAACGGCCTCGACCCGCGGGCCCGGATCGAGATGCGGGCGTTGCTCAAGGAGCTGCAGGCGCTCGGCAAAACAATCCTCGTCTCGTCGCATATCCTGCCGGAGTTGGCGACCACGTGCGACCGGATCGGCATCATCGAGCAGGGCAAGCTGCTCTTGTGCGACCGGGTGGATCACGTCTTGAAACAAGTCGAGGACCACCGGCTCATCGAGATCGAGTTGCTCGGCGACCCGCGCCCGGCGGCGGAGTACCTGAAAAACCGGGCGGACGTGCAACAAGTCGTCGGCAATCTGGTGCGGATTGCCCTCAAAGCCACGGACGCGGAGATTGCCGGTTTGCTGGCCGATTTGGTCCGGCAGGGCCACGCCGTCCAATGGTTCCGGGAGGTCCCGGTCGAACTTGAACACGTGTTCCTGAAAGTCACCGCCGCAATGAAAGCCGGCAAACGCAGGACGGAGGAATGAGCGTGACAGTCAACGCGATTCGATTTGTGGAACGCAACGAGAAGTAGCAAAGTGTTGTCAAGGGAGATGCCATGATTACACAATTGAAGATTGAACGGTTCAAGTCGGTCCGGCAACTGGAGTTGAATTGTCGGCGGGTCAACCTGTTCATCGGCGCGCCGAACACCGGCAAGTCGAACATCCTCGAAGCGCTGGGGATGTTGTCGTGGCTGGGCTGGCCGGGCGGGAATCTCAAGAGCTACGTGCGGTTTCAACTCACGCAGAATCTGTTTTACGATCACCTCACAGACGAGCCGTTGCGAATTGAGTGCAAAGGCGAGCCGAGCACGGCGTTGACGGTCAAGTTCAAGAAGGAACACTTCCAGTTCTTTGCCACCTCAGTGCAGTTCAATCAGCCAACGCAGGTTGCCACGTTTGACTACCGGGGAAATGGATCGGTCAGTCGGAGGCTGACAGAAGCGTTACCGGTCAAATTCTACCGGTATCAGCATTTGGAGAAGTATGAATCCGCTGAACCCGGTGCGTTGATTCCGCCGCACGGCACGAACCTGTTTTCGGTAGTATTCGGCTCAAAGGCATTGCGGGAGTGGGTGGTGGAATTGTTCCGTCCATACGGGCTGGCCGTGGTCTTAAAGCCGCACGAGCGTGCCATTGAATTGCAGAAACAACAGGACGGGGTCGTCATCGGTTACCCGTTCGGGATGAGTTCCGACACCCTGCAACGGATGCTCTTCTACAACGTCGCGATGGAGTCAAACAAGGACGCGGTGCTGGTGTTCGAGGAACCGGAAGCGCATGCGTTCCCATACTACACGAAGCATCTCGGCGAGCGGATTGCCGCCGATGCGTCGAACCAGTACTTCATCGCCACGCATAATCCGTATTTGTTGGTCGCGGTGCTGGAGAAAGCCAAGAAGGAAGAGGTCCACGTCTTCGCGACACAATACCGCGATTACGAGACAAAGGTAACTCCGCTCACAGAAGACCAAATCTGCCGCCTGCTGGACGCGGATCCGTTTCTTGGATTGAAGGGTGTGTTGGAGGCCGAGTAATGCTCTACGTAGAGTGTTACCTGGACGAGGTGCTGGCTCGGACGCTCGGAGTCCCGGGTTGTGACGTCAAGCATGAGCACGGGAAGGGCAACATTACGAACCGGCTCCGCAAGTTGACGGCGGGCACCGGTATGCTGGATGAAGACCGCGAGGGCTTCCAAGCGGCTGGCCTGCGCGAGTACCGGCGTGTGAAACAGTCCGGCAAACTCGTGTTGATGGAACACGCGAACTCTGCCGCCAAACGACTGGTCTTAATCTGTCCGCGCTTGGAGGAATGGCTCTATGAGCGCGCTGCCGCTTGTGGCGTGAAGCCCGGCGACTATGGGTTGCCGGATACCGCCGCCCGCCTGAAAGCCATTCCGCGATATGAACAGAAGCCCAAGTTTCCGGATTTCCTTCAGCGGTTGAAGCCGGTTGACCCGGAAGTGCAACGCTTGGGCAAATGGATTGCATCATGAAGGACGCCGACGCGTGATGTTTGAGAATCCCATTCTGCGCCGGGAACTGACGGCGACGTTGCGCCGGCGACGGACGCTGGTGTTGGCGGCGGTCTATCTGACGGGGCTGGCCGGCATCGTCGGGGCGTTGTGGCCGACCGAAGGCGTGTATTCGCTGGCGGCGCAGGCCACCCGGTCGGTGGTGCTCGTGTTCACGGTCACGCAACTGCTGCTGGTGATGTTGTACGCGCCGGCGTTTGGCGCGACGGCCATCACGTCGGAAAAGGAACAGAACTCCTACGAAGTGCTCTTCACCACCCGGCTCGGGCCGCTGGCCATCGCCGCCGGGAAGCTGGGGGCGACGGTGACAACGCTGTTGTTGTTTGTGGCGCTGTCGTTTCCGGTGTTTGCGGTTTGCTTCTTCCTCGGCGCGGTGTCGGTGACCGAGGCGCTGGCCATCTACGGTATCACCGTGCTGACGGCGCTGTTGTTGGGGTTGCTCGGGTTGAGTGTCAGCGCGGTCAAACACACCTCGCACGGCGCATTGGTGACGACGTACCTGCTGATTCTGCTCCTCAACGCCGGCCCGTGGATTCCGTTTTTTATTTTCCAACACAGTCCGGAAGCGGGGTCGGTGATTCACCTGCTTCGGGCGGTCAGCCCGGTCGCGGCGATTGCGTCGGTCGTCGTGCCGGCCTTCGATGCCGGGGTGGCGGCGTGGAAAGTGTACACGGTGTTTGCCGGCGTGACGACCGTGATCCTGTGGGCGGTGCTGGTGGCCGCCGTCCGGCGCGGCGCGCGCGAACCGGTCCGCGCCCCGGCCCCGATCACGACGGATCCGAAGGAACTCGCCCGGCGCAAACTCCGGTTCCCGTTTTATCTCATTGACCCGCAACGCCGGCGCGGCCACATCCCGGACTGGCTGAACCCGATTTTTGCGAAGGAACTCCGGGCGAAAGCGTTTGGCGGCGGGATTTGGATTTTCCGCGCCGCCTACCTGTGTCTCGCGGTGTCGTTGGCGCTCATGGCGGCGGTGGCCGGCAACCTCGCGATGCAAAGCCCGGATGTCATCCGCACCGCGGCGGTGGTGTTCCAACTCGGCGTGATCGTGCTGGTGGTGCCGTCGCTGACCGTCGGCGCGGTCACGCAGGAACGCGAACGCGGCAACCTCGACCTGCTGCGGCAGACGCGGATCGGGGCCGGGGCGTTCCTGACCGGCAAACTGCTGATGGCCGGGCTGTTTGTGATGGTGCTCGTGCTCAGCCTCGCGCCGTTGTGGTTCTGCATATATTTCCTGAAAACCAACACGCTCCCCCAGATTCTGATTGCCGGCGCGGTGCTCGGGGCGACGGTCGTGCTGGCCGCCGCGACCGGGTTGTTCAGTTCGGCGGTGGCCGGCACCACCGCGGCGGCGACCGGCCTCGCCTACGGCATCCTGGCCGGCCTCTGCGTGGCGACGCTGTTGCCGTTGTTGGCCGTCAACAATCTCTCGCCGGCGTGGCGCGACGCGATGCTGGCCCTCAACCCGTTTGTCACCGCGATTCAGGGACTCGCGACGGAGTTTTTCGGCGAATCCCGAGAGCTCTGGCGAACGCATGTCGCGTTTGCGCTTTCGTTGAGCGGGCTGTTTCTGTTAATCGCGGCGCTCCGCGTCTGGAGGATGCTCTCACCGGAACGATGAACTCCCTCATCTTAGCCGTCATCATCACCAACACCGTCACCGGCGTCATTCTGCACCCGGTCAAGGACGAGGCCACGCACGCGATGTTGCGGGCCGTGGCGCGGGACAACGACCCGGTCGAACGCGAAGCGGCGCAGGCCGCGCTGGATTACATCGCCGCGACGGCCCTGCCGGCGCGCGCCCCGGCCCCGCCGCCCGTGGACGTGGATCTGAAATACTTGAACGACCCGCTCGTGGGCCGGCAACAACAGGCGGTCGAGACCATCAAACGCCGGGGACTGGACGCCACGCCCTGCCTGCCGTTGCTGGCGAGTCCCGACTCCGCCTTGCGCCGGTCGGTTTGCGAAACGATTCACGACGTACCGGCGCTGGCCCGGCAACTGGCGACGGACGAGGACCCGTTCGTGCAACGCGCCGCCGCGGACCGGTTGCTCGCGCTGCACAATGATGCGGCGCGGGCGGCGCTCTTGACGCTCCGGCACAACGAGCGGGCGGCGGTGCGGGCGGAAGCCGCGCGGGTTCTCGGCGAGTGGGCGGAACCGGCGTTGGCGGTGGAACTCCACCCGCTGCTGAAGGATCCCGCGCCGGCCGTGGCGCGCGCGGCGGCCGAGGCGTTGGGCCGGCTGCGCAACCCGGTCTCCGTGCCGCCGCTGCTGGAGCGGATCGCGTCCGCCCCGGCGCTGGCGCAGGAACGAATGGCGTGGGCGTTGGGCGAGTTCCGGGCGGGCACACCGGCGTTGCTGGCGCTGCTCAACGCCGGCGATGACGCGGTCGAGGCTGCCGCGGCGGAGGCGTTGGGCAAGATCGGCGACCGGCAAGCCGTCGTCCCGTTGCGGGGGATTCTGACCGGGGTGAACAATCACGGCTCCGGTGCCCGGCTGCGGGCGCTCGCCGCGTTGCAGGCGCTGGGCGACCGGGAGTCGGTCAAACAGGTCTTGCCGATTGTGACCGACCGGGTTCTGCCGCCGCTGCCGTTCACCATCGAACGGCGCTACGAAACCGACGAAGTGCGCATCGAGGCGCTCCGGTACCTGGCGGCGGCCGGCGACGCGCGGGTGGGCGAGAAGTTGCTGACCGGCTTTACCGATCTGCCCTCGTATCCGGTCCGCGTGGCGTTGGCGGAGACGGTCCGCACGTTGCTGGGGCAACCGTACCTGGCCGTTTTCAGCGAAAATGTGCGCCATTACAACGTCGAGAGCCTCGCTCCCAGCCGGTATCCCTGGACGCCGGCCGTGCCGGGTGTGACACGTTAGCGACGCGACCGTCAGATCTTCACGGACTTGAACTGCGGCAGGTAACGCCGGTTCTTCAGCAACATCTCCTGCGTCATCTGCTTGATCTCGGCCAGACTCAACACGGCCGCCGCCAACGGATCGTACACGCACGCCCGGTACACCAGGGTCGGGTCACCGGTCAGCGCGGCTTCGACCGCCATTTCTTCGACGGCGATGTTGATGTTGTTGAGCGCGGCGCACTGCGGCGGCAACGCGCCGACGTGCACCGGGTTGAACCCGCGCCGGTCGGCATAGACCGGCACCTCGACGCAGGCGTTGGGCGGGAGATTGGTGATGAGGCCGGTGTTCGGGACGTTGCCGTGGAAGCGGAACGGCTCGCCGCCCAGCCGGGCATTGATGATCGCCGCCGCGTACTCGTGGCCCCGGTCGAGTGACATCGGCGCGCCGCGCCGGAACCAGTCCCGGATGTCGCGTTTCCAGTGCTTGGCGCGGCGTTGGTATTGCTTGAGGATGTAGGCGTATTCGCCGGCGTTCCACCCGCTGTATTTGTGCGGCGTGCAGTAGCGCCGGATCAGATCGGGGCGTTTGCGGAACCACCAGTTGTACTCGCTGTTGTGGCCGCTGGACTCGGTGACGTAGTAACCGAGCGCCCGGAACATCTCGTTGCGGACCTTTTCCTTCCGGTAAATCTCCGGCCGCGCCACGGCGCGCCGCAACAGCGGATACGCGTCCTTCCCGTCCTTTTTGAACTCAACGTACCAGGCTTGATGATTGATGCCGGCACAGACGTAGGTGACGTGGTCCATTGTGGTGCCGATCCAGTTGGCCAACATCGCCGCCGTGCCCTGCACGCTGTGGCAGAGGCCGGTCAGTTGAATCTTCGTGGTGCGTTGCATCGCCCGGCACAGCATCGCCATCGGGTTCGTGTAATTCAGCAGAATCGCGTCCGGGCACAATTCCTCCATGTCCTTCGCGATGCTGACCATCACCGGGATCGTCCGCAACGCCCGGAACACGCCGCTGACGCTCCGCGTGTCGCCGACGTTCGTGTCCACGCCGTACTTCTTCGGAATCAGAATGTCGTGCTGCCACACGCTGACATCACCAGCCAGAATCGTGCAGAGCACCGCGTCGGCGCCCTTCAACGCTTCCCGACGATCCAGCGTCGCCACGACGCGGGCCGGATACTGGCCGCGTTCGATGATGCTCCGCACGGCCCGGCAGGCGAAATCCAACCGTTCCCGGTCCACGTCCATGAGCAGCAACGTCGAATCCCGCAACAGCGGGAACGTCAGGATGTCCCGCACCAGCCCCCGGGTGAACCCCAGGCTGCCCGCCCCGATAAACGCAATTCTGGCCATGGTATTCCTTTCTAAGCTTTCTGCTGCAACGCGTACACGGCGACCGCCAACGCGGCGTAGTCGCCAATCCCCTCGCCCAACGTGCTGGTGGTGACCGTGCAGACCTGCCGCGGCCACGGCCAACAATATTTCGGCAGCTTCTCGCGCAGCGGTTGCAGCGCGAACTCCCCGGCATGAATGGCAATCGTGCCCAGCAAAATCACCCGGGGATTCAACACCATGATCAACCCGCCGATGCCCTGTGCAAGCCGCTCCATGACAGCGTCCCATTCCGCCACCGCCACCGGATCGCCCTCGGTGGCCGCCGCCAGCAGGTGTTTCATCGTGATCGCCTCCACACTGCCGGCTTTCTCGATCATCGTTGTCGCGAGGCGGCCGGTTTTGATTTTTTCCCGGAGCCGTTCGGCCACGCGCCGGCCGCCAACGTACGCCTCCCAGCACCCGCGCTGACCGCACCCGCAGACCGGGCCGGTCGGATCGAGCACTTGATGGCCGACCTCGCCGCCGTTGTCGTTGACGCCCTGCACGAGCCGGCCTTCGGCAATGATGCCGCCGCCCATGCCGGTGCTGAACGTCAGATACACCAAATCCCGCGTGCCCCGGTACCGCCCGAACTCGAACTCCGCCAGCGCCGCCGCGTTGCCGTCGTTGTTGAGGTGGGCCGGCACCCCCAACCGGCGCTGCACCATCTCCACAATCGGCAGGTCCCGCCAAGCCGGGTTGTTCGGCGGCGCAATCAACACGCCCCGCGCGACACTCAACGGCCCCGGCGCGGAAATACCGGCCGCCACGAGAGACGCCTTCGGCACACCGGCCTTCTGGATGACTGCCGCGCAGAGTTCGGCCAGACGGTCTTCGTAATGTTGGACCGTGGCGTATCCGCCCGACGCGATCCGGGCGGCGGCCAAAATTTTCCCGTCATCGGTGCCGACGCACACGGAGGTCTTCGTGCCGCCAATATCAATTCCGAGCAGATTCATCGCGGCCCGTTGTGTACTGGGTTTTGGACGCGCTGGCAAGCGCGACAACAGGGACAGGGCCGGCAGCGGCCGTCAGCCGGTGCGCCCCGCTGGTCAGGCAGAGCTTGCCGCAGCATTTCCGCCTCGGTACACTCCCGCCATGCCGTTGTCTTGGAACGAGATTCGCCACCGCGCCATCGCCTTTAGCAAGGATTGGCAGGCCGAAACCCGCGAAGCCGCCGAACGCCAGACCTTCTGGAACGAGTTCTTCAACGTCTTCGGCGTCCGCCGCCGCACCGTGGCCACCTTCGAGGAACCGGTCAAGAAACTCTCCGGCGACTGGGGCTTTATTGACCTGTTCTGGCCCGGCAAGCTGCTCGTCGAACACAAATCTGCCGGCGCCGATCTCGGCAAGGCGCACGCGCAAGGCCTGGCCTACATCCGCGGCCTCAAGGACACCGGCCGCGACCGCGAGATTCCCCGTTGGTTGATCGTCTCCGATTTCGCCCGCATCGCCCTGCACGATCTCGAACCGGAACAAGACCCCGACGCCCCGTTGCTCCAACGCCTCCCGCCGACCATTGAGTTTTCGCTGACCGACCTCCACAAGCACGTCCGCCACTTCGCCTTCATTGCCGGCTACACCCAGCACAAGCTCAATCCCGAAGACCCCGCCAACCTCGAAGCCACGCAGTTGATGTGCAACCTCCACGACGCGCTCGAAGCCGGCGGCTACACCGGCCACGAACTCAAACGCTTCCTCGTCCGCATCCTCTTCTGCCTCTTTGCTGAGGACAATGGCATCTTTCCGCAGAAAGCCTTCGAGCTTTTCATTCGCGACCGGACGGCCGCCGACGGCTCCGATCTCGGTGTCCGCCTCGAACAACTCTTCCGCGTCCTCAACACCGATACCGGCAAGCGGCAAAAGAACCTCGACGAGGAGTTGAACCAGTTCCCCTACGTCAACGGCGACCTGTTTGCCGAGCGCCTCGACTTTGCCGAGTTCAACGCCGACATGCGCAATGGCCTGCTCGCCTGTACCGGCTTCCGGTGGGACACCATCTCCCCCGCCGTCTTCGGCTCGCTGTTCCAGGCCGTCATGGACAGCAAGGAACGCCGCCAGATCGGCGCCCACTACACCGCCGAGAAAAACATTCTCAAACTCATCCGGTCACTCTTCCTCGACGACCTCCGCGCCGAGTTTGAGACCATCAAAGCCGACAAGTCCACTCGCCGGCAAGCGCGCCTCCAAGAGTTTCAGGACAAACTGAGCAAACTCCGCTTCTTCGATCCTGCCTGCGGCTGCGGCAACTTTCTTGTCATTGCCTACCGGGAACTCCGCAAACTCGAACTCGAAGTCCTCCTCGAACTCCACGGCGCGCAACACGAAATGTCCCTCGACGCCGTCAACCAGCTCTCCAAGCTCAACGTCCACCAGTTCTACGGCATCGAGATCGAAGAGTTCCCGGCCCGCATTGCCGAAGTCGCCCTCTGGCTGACCGACCATCAAGCCAACGTCGCGCTCTCCCAAGCGTTCGGCCAGATGTACCAACGCCTCCCGCTCCGCGCCTCCCCGCACATCCACGTCGGCAACGCCCTGCGCCTCGACTGGCGCACTGTCCTGCCGCCCGACCAATGTTCCTTCATCCTCGGCAACCCGCCCTTTGTCGGGAAGAAGGAACAGAACGCCGACCAGAAGGCCGACATGGAACTGATTTTCAGTCAGGTCAAAGGTGCCGGTGTTCTCGACTATGTGTGTGGGTGGTACATCAAAGCCGCGCAGTACATTCAAGGCCAACCGATTCGTGTAGCATTCGTTTCCACAAACTCCATTACGCAAGGTGAACAAGTCGGCATCATCTGGAAGGAACTCCTGGACCGGTATCACGTCCACATTCACTTCGCCCACCGGACTTTCCCGTGGGAGAGCGAAGCGCGCGGCAAGGCCCACGTCCACGTTGTCATCATTGGTTTTGGCGTCCTGCCGTCTGAACGCAAAATAATCTTCGAGTATCCCGACCCCGCCGGCGAGCCACAGGCAAGCCCGGCAAAGAACATCAATCCATATCTCGCCGACGCGCCAAACGTTTTGCTTCGTAAACAGACCAAACAAGTCGCCGGCGGCCCGGAAATCAGTTATGGCAGCATGGCCAACGATAAGCGCAAGACCGACAAGGGACTTGGTAACTTGATCCTCGACACGAAATCGCGCAGGGAGTTGCTCGCCGAATGTCCACAGATTGCCCCATACATTCGTCCGTTCATGGGGAGCGAAGAGTTCCTCAACGGCACGCAACGCTGGTGTCTCTGGCTCAGAGATGCTCCGCCCCAACTCATCCGCGACTGCAAGCCGGTCAGTGAACGGGTCGCCGCTGTCAGAAAAGCCCGCGCCGAGAGCAATCGGCCAGAAACACGCGAACTCGCCAAGACGCCCGCCTTGTTCGGAGAAATCCGGCAACCGAAAACCACCTACTTGCTCGTGCCGAAAGTCTCCTCGGAAAACCGCAACTACATGCCGGTCGGCTTCGTCCAGCCCAAAGTCATCGCGAACGGCAGTGCGCTGATCATACCGAACGCAACACTGTTTGATTTTGGTGTTCTGTCGTCAGCGATGCACATGGCGTGGATGCGTTACACGTGCGGACGAATGAAGTCGGATTACCAGTATTCCAGCCAGATCGTTTACAACAACTATCCGTGGCCGGCGTCGGTGACGGACAAGCAGCGGGCGGCGGTGGAAGGGGCGGCGCAGGCGGTGTTGGACGCGCGGGCGCAGTACCCGACTTCGACGCTGGCGGATTTGTACGATCCGTTGACGATGCCGGCGCCGCTGTTGAAAGCGCATCAAGCCCTCGACCGCGCCGTGGATCGCTGTTACCGGCCCGAACCGTTCGCGAGCGACCGCCACCGTGTCGAGTTCCTGTTTGCCCTCTACGAAAAACTCACCGCCCCGCTCGTGGCCGCCGCCAAGCCAAAACGACGGAAACGTTGAGCCGTTCTTCTACTCCCCACCTTTGCCACGGATACCGGGTTTGGTCAGTTGCCGAAGGTTGAAAATCTCGTCGAGCTGCTTCTCGGAGAGACCGGACTTCTCGCGCGCGACTTGCCGGACCGTTTTGCCTTCCTTGTACGCCGTCTTGGCAATCTCGGCAGCTTTGTCGTACCCAATCACCGGCGCGAGCGGAGTACACATCGCCAAGCTTTGTTCGACCAGCGATTCGCACCGTTGCCGGTCGGCTTCAAGACCGGCCACGCAGGCATCGGCAAAATTGCGGCTGCCGGCCGCCAACAGATGAACGCTCTCCAACATCTGCGCCCCAATCAACGGCATCCCGACGTTCAACTCGAAGAAACTCTGCATCCCGCCGAGTGTGACCGACAAATCAGCCCCGGTCACCCACAGCGAAACTTGAATCAGGCTCTCGGCAATGACCGGATTGACCTTGCCGGGCATGATCGAGCTACCGGGTTGCACGGCCGGCAACTTGATCTCGCCGATCCCACATCGCGGACCGCTGCCGAGCCACCGAATATCGTTGGCAATCTTGGCCAGACTGACGGCGATGGTCTTGAGACACCCACTGGCTTCGACGCACGCATCCCGGCTGGCCGCCGCCTCGAAATGGTTGCCGGCTTCGGTCAGTTTGACGCCGAGTTCCTTCGCCAGCTTGCTGATTGTTTTTTTCGCGAAATTCGGATGAGCATTGAGGCCGGTGCCGACGGCGGTGCCGCCGAGCGGCAGTTCGCTGAGAACTTCCACAGCCCGGTTGGCGCGAGCAATCGCGTGCTCGATCTGTCCGGCATAACCGCCGAATTCCTGTCCCAGCCGCACCGGCGTGGCGTCCTGCAAGTGGGTCCGCCCAATCTTGATGATGGCGTCGAACTCCTCCGCCTTCTCCGCCAATTCGCCGTGCAGATGATGCAACGCCGGGATCAACTCTTCCTGAATCGCCTCGATGACACTGAGGTGAATCGCCGTCGGGAACACGTCGTTGCTGGACTGGCAGAGGTTAACGTGGTCATTGGGATGGACGGGCGCTTTGTCGCCGCGTCTGCCGCCGAGGAGTTCGTTGGCCCGGCTGGCAATGACCTCGTTGGTGTTCATGTTCGTCGAGGTGCCGGAACCGGTCTGGAAAATGTCCACCGGGAACTGCTTGTCGAGTTTGCCGTCCACCACTTCGGTGGCCGCCGCCACGATGGCGTCGGACAGTTTTTTGTCGAGCAATCCGAGTTCGAGATTAGTTTTGGCGGCGGCGCGTTTGACGCGGCCCATGGCGTGAATGAGGCGTGGCGGCAACGGCCAGCCGCTGATCGGGAAGTTGGTGACGGCGCGTTGAGTCTGCACGCCGTAGTACGCGTCCGCCGGCACCGCCAGCGGTCCCATCGAATCCTTTTCGGTGCGGGTCTTCATAAACACCTCAACTTTCAACGTTCAACATTCAACGTGCAACGCTCAACGAGCCAGTTTGCGTTTCTTGGCGGTTTGGATGCTCTTGGCGAAGATGCGGATCAATTCCTCCGTCTCCGTGAGTACCGGCACGACCTGCGATTCGGGTTTCACCAACGGCACCCGTTGAATCAGGCGCAACCACCGGCGCGACTCCTTCAGCTCCTTCAGGCTAATGCTTAACTTGTGAATGAAATCATCCACCGATTCCGCGGCTTGCGCTTCGCCGTGATTAGACAACGGCGACGTGCCCGACCGCAGTAGTTGGCCCGCTGCATGCGTTCCCGCCAGGGTCCGGGGGATGCGTTCCACCAACCGGATGACCATCACGGCATACGCCAGCAACCACTCCTCCAAATCATACGTCGTGCCGTTCGTTGAACGTTGGACGTCGCCGGCGTTCATTTCTGGATTTTCTGAAACAGCCGCAGGGCATTGCCTTCCGGATCCTCAAACTCCGCCAGCCAGAAGCCGTATTCCTGCCGGGGTTCGTAATGGAATTTCGCGCCGAGGTTCTTCAGCTTCGCTGTGTACGCCTGAATGTCGTCCACCTCGACGCTGAATTTCACCGCTCCGCTGCCCAAGCCGGCAGTGCCGACATTCTTCGGGTCCACCTGGTGCAACGCGAGGTCCGAGCCATCGCCGAGTTTGTATTGGACCCACCATTTGGCGTCCACCACCGGCTTGCCGAGATCGAACGCCGCCTCGTAAAACTTTCGCTCCTTCTCCAGGTTGAGCACATACAAGAACACCACGTTAATGCGTTTGACGGTTGCCATGTTGATTCCTTTCTAGTTGAGTTTGAATACAGTAACCGCTTGTTGCGCCAACGCAACCAGCGGCTGTTGATATATCCCCAACCCGACCATCGCCACCAAACACACCGCCAGACCCGCGCGCACGGCCGGCGAGACAGGAATCGGCCCGGCCTCCGCCGCCGGCTCGTCCAGATAGATCGCCCGGCCGATGTTGAGATAGAAATACAGCGACACCACCACCGCCGCCGCGCCGATGCCGGCCAGCCAGTAATACCGGCCGTCGGTCGCCGCCCGTTCGATCACCGCCGCAAACAACTGGAACTTCCCGAAGAACCCGCTCAACGGCGGCACACCGGCCAGCGACATCATCGCCAGAAACAACGCCACGCCCAGCAGCGGCGATCGTTTGCCCAGCCCGGCAAACCCGCGAATCTCGTCCGTGCCGGTCACCTTCGTCACGGCGACAATCGCCAGAAACCCGCCAAGCACGGTGCACGCATATTGGCCGAGATAGAACACGACCGCCTCCGCGCCGAGCGTGTTCAACGCCGCCACACCCATCAACATGTACCCGGCATGCCCGATGGATGAATATCCGAGCAATCGTTTGATGTTCGTCTGCGGCAACGCGCCGAGGTTGCCGTAGATCAGTGTCGCCGCCGCCAACACGAACAAGACCGGCACCCACACCGCCGAGACCGGCAACAACCCCGCCAACATCACGCGCAACACCAACGCGAACCCGGCCGCCTTGCTCCCGACCGCCAAGAACGCCGTCACCGGCGTCGGCGCGCCCTGATACACATCCGGCGCCCAAATCTGGAACGGCACCGCCGCAATCTTGAATCCCAGCCCGGTCAGCACCAGCAACATACCCAACGTGAACGCCGAACCGGTCACACCCACCTTCAGCAACTCGGCCAGCCTGTCAAAGTTTGTCGTTCCGGTCGTGCCGAAAATGTAGGCAATCCCGTACACGGTGAACCCGCTCGACAACGCGCCGAGCACCAAATACTTCGTCCCGGCTTCGAGCGATTGGACCTGCCGGCGCAGGAAGCACGTTAGCACGTAGAAACTGATCGTCACCAGTTCCAGCGCAACAAACAGCAAGATGAAGTCGTTCACCGACGCGATCAGCAACATGCCGGTCGCCGCCAGCAGCACCAGCGCATAAAACTCCGCCACGCCCGTCTCAAACCGTTCCGCAAACTCCGCCCCCATCAGCAACACAAACGCCGTTGCCAGCAGAAACAGCCGTTTGAAAAACAACGCGAACGCATCCAGCCGGTACATCCCGTGGAAAAATGTTCCGTCCAGAGGCATCAATGCGAAGCTGTAAAGGAATGTCACCCCAACCAGCCCGGCCAGCAACAATCCGAACCGGCGTTTATCCGCCACCGGCCGAAACGCATCCGTCAGCAACGCCAGCAGTGCCAGCAGCACGAGCAGACATTCCAGTTGGGTCGCGTAGAGGCTCATGGCTGCTCTCCACTCCCCGGTTTGTCACCCTGAGCGAAACGAAGGGTCTCTGTCGTTGCCGTCATTCGTGGCGATTCGTGTGGATTCGTGGCTAGAACCTGCTGTGCCACGCTCGGCTTGATGATGTCCGTCAACGCCCTCGGCCAGAACCCGACCACCAGCAATACCGCAATCAAAAAGGCATACGGGAATTTCTGCTTCAACGTCGTCGCGTCCTTCAGCATGTTCCACTGCTCATCCAACGGCCCGAAGAAACTCGCTCGCACAGCCCGCAACAGATAGGTCGCCGTCACCACGATCCCCCAGACCGCGCAGATCGTCGCGATGCGGAACACCGTCGAGCCTTGCGACCACGCCCCAATGAACACCATCACTTCGCTCACAAAATTCGCAAACCCCGGCAACCCGCTCGACGCCATCACCGCCATCACCATGCACACGCCGATGAACGGAATCTTTCGCGCCAGCCCGCTCAGGTCCGGCACGAACCGATTATGCGTCTGATGGTAGAAAAACCCGATCAACGAGAACGTCAATGCCGCCATCACGCCGTGCGCGAACATCAACAGCACGGCACCGCTGACCCCGATCACGTTCAACGTCGCGATGCCGAGCAACACGTAGCCCATGTGACTGACCGAGCTGTACCCGATCACAAACTTCCAATCCTTCTGCGTCAGCGCCGCCCAGCCGGCGTACAGAATGTTGAAGCACGCCAGCACCGCCAGCAAATCCACCCATTGCCGCGCGCCTTCCGGCATCATGGGCAGTGCGAGCCGGATAATTCCATACGCGCCGAGTTTCTTCAGCACGCCCGCATGCATCATCGAAGCCGCCGTCGGCGCCGCCGCATAACCCAACGGCGACCACGTATGAAACGGGAACAGCGAGGCGAGGAATCCGAACCCAAACAGCAAACACGCAAACACCCATTTCTGCGAGCTGCCGGCCATTCGAAGATTATTTTTCAATTCGACCATGTCAAACGTCCGTCCGCCCGCGCAATACATCGTGAGCAACCCGACCAACGCCAGCACCGCGCCCGCCGTCAGGTACAGCGTCAACTTCATCGTCGCATATTCTTTTGTCCGCCCGTGCTTCCCGGCCGGCAGCGAACCGTACATGCCGATGAGCAAATACATCGGGATCACCGCGAGTTCGTAAAAGAAATAGAAGAAAAACATATCCATCGCGCAAAACGTCCCGCTGATCCCGGTCGTCAGCGCGAGGAACAGGATGTAGTACTCCTTCTGCCGGTCATGAATCTCGTGCGAGATGAGCGTCCCGGCAAACGACACGATCCCGACGAGCAACAACAACGTCATCGAAATCCCGTCCACGCCGAACTTCAGATTGATCCCCAGCGCCTTCACCCATTCGTGCGCGAAAACAAACTGATACCCGGCATCCTGCCGGTCAAACTGCGAGAAAATGCACAGCGTCAACAATAGCGACACGCCGGTGGCGGCGATGGCCAGCGCTCGAATCGCCCCCGGCTTCCGTGCCGGCAACAAAAACGCCAGAAATGCCGCCGCCAGCGGCAGCAGCACGGCTATGGTGAGCAGGTTTTCCATTTTTCTAATTTGTCATTCTGAACGAAGTGAAGAATCTCGGTCGTTCTTACGTAATGCTGACAACAACAGAGATGCTTCGCTGCGCTCAGCATGACAACCACACGTCCTGTCATTCTGAGCAAAGCGAAGCATCTCCGGCTTTCCCGCCTCCGACGGCACATCCTTGTACCACCCGTCACTCAAATCTCTCCAGTACGGATTCCTCTCCTCAATCATCGCGCTCTTCTTCGCTCTCAACCAACCTTTGATCCGTTTCTCGCACGCAATCGCGTCGCGAATCTCTCGAAACTCCTCGAACCAAACCAACTTTGTGCAGTTGTACTTCTGCGTGAATCCTTCGACTGCTTTGGTTTTGTGCTCCCAAACTCGTCTTTCCAAATCGTTCGTCACGCCGACATAAATCACCCGCGAAACGCTTGCCATGATGTACGTCCAGTAGTTGTGCTGCCGACCACTCATCGCACTACTGCTCCTTCCGGACTTGTCACCCTGAGCAACGCGAAGGGTCTCTGTCGTTGCTGGCACACAAGCCGGCACGACTGAGATTCTTCGCTTCGCTCAGAATGACAAATGTGGGTTGGTGTGGTCATTTGTTTCACCTCACCACCACGTAGTAAATGATCACCGTCACGCCCAGACCGAACATGAACGCATAGCTCTGGATGTTGCCAGTCTGCAACAGCCGCAATGTCTTACCGGCCACGCTGGTCGTGCCGGCAAGTCCGCCGATCCCCAAGCGTTGCAGCACCCAGCGGTCGAACCATTCGCACAGCGTCGCAATCGTGCCTTGGACATACCGGATGATCCACGCGTACAACTCGTCAAAGTAGTACTTGTTCTCGATCCACGTCCACATGCAACCGAGCGCGGCCTTGACCGGCGCGTCGCTCGGGTTGGCCCTCAGATAAATCTTCGCCGACAACAGGAAGCCCGCGGACGGCACGAGCAGCAGGGCAAATCCCTTCCACGCATCGTGATGGGCCGCGTGTTCATCAGGCTTGAGGAAATGCGGAACGTAATCGCCCCAGCCGCCGGCAACCGCCAACACCGCGAGGAACACCAGCGGCAATGTCATTACCCACGGTGATTCGTGCGCGTGCTCGTACGCATGATGATCGCGCGGCTTGCCGAAGAACACAACGAAGCATTCCCGGCCCATGTAGTATGCCGTCAGAAACGCAGTGAACGCGCCGATCACGAACAGCGCCTTGTTGTGTTCCAGTGCCAGCAACAGAATTTGATCCTTCGAGTAAAACCCGCTCAGCGGCCACACACCGGCGAGTGCCAAAGTGCCGACGAGGAAAGTGCCAAAGGTGATAGGCATCTTCTTGCGCAGCCCGCCCATTTTCCAGATGTCTTGCTCGTGGTGCAAGGCCATGATCACGCTGCCCGCGCCGAGGAACAACAGCGCCTTGAAAAACGCGTGGGTCGTCAGATGGAACATGGCCGGCGTCGTCCCGCCCAACCCAACCGCCATGACCATGTATCCGAGCTGTGAAAGTGTCGAATAGGCGAGAATGCGTTTGATGTCGTTCTGCGCGATGGCTATTGTTGCCGCCATCAACGCCGTGATCCCACCGACCCACGCGATCAACGTCAACGCCGTCTCGCTCGGCAAAATCACGAACGACACCCGGCAAAGCATGTAAACGCCCGCCGCCACCATTGTCGCCGCATGGATCAGTGCGGAGACCGGCGTCGGGCCTTCCATCGCATCCGGCAACCACACGTGCAACGGAAACTGCGCGCTCTTACCGACCGCGCCACAGAAGATCAGCGCGCCAATCAAGCCCAATGTGCCGGGCGGGACCGCGGCAATCTTGGCCGGCAACTCTGCAAAGTTAAACGTGCCGGTATGCTGCCACAACAGCAACACGCCGAGCATCATGCCGAAATCGCCAATCCGGTTCGTGAGAAACGCCTTCTTACCAGCTTCGGCGGCACTGGGTTTCTCGAACCAGTAACCGATGAGTAGATAGCTGCTGACACCGACCAGTTCCCAGAAGATGAAAATTTGGATGAAATTGTTCGCGAGCACGATGCCGAGCATCGAGAACGTAAACAGCGACATACAGGCAAAGAACCGCGAGAACCCGAGGTCGCCCTTCATATAGCCGAGCGAGTAAATGTGAATCGCCGAACCAACGCCGGTCACCACCAGCAGCATCAGGATGCTCAACCGGTCAACCGTTGCGCCGAACTCAATCTTTACGATGTCGCCGATTACGAGCCATAGCAGAGGCTCTGGCGACTGCCATTGGCCCTGTTGGGCGAACAAGTGCAGCGTCAACGCAAAGCTGGTCAAGATCGCGCCAATGGAAAGCCACGCGCTCAGCATCTTCCAGCGCTGCGTCAGCAATGGGATGACTGCCGTCGCGCACAGCGGTGCAAAGAGAATGATCCAGACCGGGTTCATAATTGCAAATGTTTGTCACCCTGAGCGCAGCGAAGGGTCTCTGTCGTTTCCGCAACCCCGCAGCACGACAGAGATTCTTCGCTTCGCTCAGAATGACAGGCTCTGTCGTTTGTCTTCATTCGTGTGTGATTCGTGTTCATTCGTGGCTAGAGCCGCATTGAGTTCAATTCCGCCACATTGACGGTTTGTCTCCGGCGATACAGCGCCACGATGATGGCCAGCCCCACCGCCACCTCCGCTGCGGCGATGGCAATGACAAAAAACACCAGCACCTGACCGTCCACACGCTGGTTGTACTTCGAGAAGGCAATCAGCGCGAGATTGGCGGCGTTGAGATTCATCTCCAGCGCCATCAAAATCACCAGCAGATTGCGCCGCATCACGATCCCGGCCATGCCCAGCGCGAACAGCAGGCCGCTGACCATCAGGTAATGATTCAGGGTAATCATATAATTGTCATTCTGAGCGAAGCGAAGAATCTCTGCTTATTTGCACAGAGACCCTTCGCTACGCTCAGGGTGACACGCTGCTGGAAATCGCGTGTCATTTGACCTCCTTCTTCGACAGCAACACCACGCCGACCATCGCCACGAGCAACAAGAGCGCGGTCACTTCAAACGGCAGCATGTAATGTTGGAAAAGCGGCTTCACGACGCTGTCGAGTCCGGCGCTCAAATCAGCAGCACCGGTCTGCGCGGAGGTGACCGGCTGGCGCAGGATGATGCCCAGTTCCCACACGAACGCGCCCGCCACCGCGAGGCCGCCGAACACACCGAGCCAGGCAAATCGCCGACGCGCCGATGCCTTGAGGTCGAGCAACATGATGACGAACAAAAACAGCACCATCACCGCCCCGGCATAGACAAGAATCTGAATCGCCGCGAGGAAGAATGCCCCCAGCAACACAAACAACCCCGCCATGAACACAAACAGCGCCACCAAAAACAGCGCGCTGGTGACCGGGCTGCGGCTGGCAATGACCAGCACCCCGCTTAGCAACATCGCGAGGCTGAAGAACCAAAATAGGCTGTCGTGTATGCTCATTATCTTGTTAGCCACAAATGAACACGAATGTTCACGAATCCATCCCCCATTCGTGTTGATTCGTGTGGATTCGTGGCCTCATTTGTTTTTCCATTTCCAAATCTTGTCGTCGTGCACGCCGCCGAGTTTCAGCAGTTTCTCCTTGTGGAACTGCAACTCCTCGCGCTGGTAGCCGGTCAACGCAAAATCGTTTTTCAGGAAAATCGCCTCCTCCGGGCAAACCTCCTCGCACATCCTACAGTAAATACAGCGGAGCATATCAATCTCAAAGTCTCGCGGCTCTTTCTCAACGTTCGCATCCGCCGCCTGTTCCGGGCGGAATCCCGGCGTGATCCGAATCGCTTTCGGCGGACAAACAAACTCACAAAGCTGGCACGCCACACACTTCACGCGACCCTCGGGATCTTTCACCAACGTCGGCGCGCCCCGGTACTTCCCGTACAACACCGGCCTTTCTTCGGGATACTGACGCGTAAACTTCCGTCGCGGGATGTGCTTCAACGTCAGCCACAGCCCGGCCAGAATCTGCGGGAGGTACATCCTCTCCCACCACGTCAGTTTTGGACGTTCAACTTGCATCGTCTCTAGTTCGCACTTCCTGCGGTTGTCATTCTTCCTCTCATTGTCATTCTGAGCGAAGCGAAGAATCTCTGTTGTTTCGCAGCACTCATCGTGTTGAAGCTCCCTGTACAACATCTGCTTGCTGTTGGACTTGCTTCCGAAACTCGAAGGGCGCGCGGATATTTTCGAAGTCTTCCTTCGTCCCACCTGTACCGGTAATCACAATTGTGCCGGCATTGACCACCCGACCAAGCAAGTCTTGATCAACCTGAATTGACTCGATCTTTGTAAGTAGCAATTCCAGAGACCTTCGCCGCAGCCAACCAAGTTTAATCACCACACGCTGATTGGTTACGGCAAATTCGGAAGTGAGATACGTTATGACAGCGACCAGCAAAAAAGGCAGAATCACCAGCAAGACCAGTGGAGAGCGCGCATAATCCATGGCAAGCCATAAGAACGGCACGTCCATCAGCGACCAAAACAATGGAGTGTGTCTAACTAAGACAAGTATGAACCACAATGCAATTAACGCAATCAACTTGCCAAAGACAATCCAGTGAAGTTTCGTGGAATAGACAACTTGTTCACTAGGGTTCAGGTTCTTCGAGACATAGCGCGGCTTCCCGGCATCAACCGACGGTCGCATTGCCTTGTCGGCAGTCGAAATAGGCGACAGTTTTGCGAAAAGATCGCGACCGCAGTGCTTGCAGACAATAGCGTCTTTCTTGATCAACTCCGCACAAAAAGGACACTTCTTCTCCACTGGTTGAGGAACTGTCAGACCGGCATTGCAAGATGGACATTGAATCACCATTCCGGCTCCAGCTTCATCGATGGTGATGTGCTGTCCGCATTTGTCACAACTGAATGTAATATCCACTGCGTCCTCCTTTCATTTCGTTTGTCACCCTGAGTGAAACGAAGGGTCTCCACCGGAATCCAAACGACAGAGATTCTTCGCTGTGCTCAGAAT
>Ga0315298_1001997_pt1 | contig 36040 bp, 32 predicted proteins | sample WHS_1_MG_FD_203077 | JGI IMG/M metagenome (GOLD analysis project Ga0315298, IMG submission 203077) | Extremophilic microbial mat communities from Washburn Hot Springs, YNP, Wyoming, USA - WHS_1_MG | ecosystem: Environmental > Aquatic > Thermal springs > Hot (42-90C) | place: USA: Wyoming...
AGGGTGGGGGGATATGGGGACAGACACGGAATTTGGATGACCGGACTCTTGGCCCGGTGGACCTGGACAAGCACCGGTGGGCCGGTCCAAACCGGCTGTGGTGCCCAGATATGGGGACAGACACGATATTTGGGGGCCAGCGGTGCAAATAGAGGGACAGACACGATGTCCGATATGCCGATCAGGAACGTTCAACGTGAAACGTTCAACTCTCAACTTTTAACGGGGTGACCGAAAGGGCGCAGGGTGGGGGGATATGGGGACAGACACGGAATTTGGATGACCGGACTCTTGGCCCGGTGGACCTGGACAAGCACCGGTGGGCCGGTCCAAACCGGCTGCGGCACCCAGATATGGGGACAGACACGATATTTGGGGGCCAGCGGTGCAAATAGAGGGACAGACACGATGTCTGATATACCGATCAGGAACGTTCAACGTGAAACGTTCAACTCTCAACTTTTAACGGGGTGGCCGAAAGGGCGCAGGGTGGGGGGATATGGGGACAGACACGGAATTTGGATGACCGGACTCTTGGCCCGGTGGACCTGGACAAGCACCGGTGGGCCGGTCCAAACCGGCTGTGGTGCCCAGATATGGGGACAGACACGATATTTGGGGGCCGGCGGTGCAAATAGAGGGACAGGCACGATATTTTTCGCATCGCGGACCGGAGCTACCGAGGCCACGCTGCTTCAGGTCGGGTGGCCATTCGATTACGCAAAGCGGAAGCGAGTTTATGTCGTCGGCAAAACGCCCGACCGGCGCGGAAGAATGGAATGCGGAAATGCCACTTTACGTTCGCCTGTCTGCGAGAGAAGATGGGACGCAGATCGCATTCTTCAGATGAAAGCCTTTCAGACAAGCCAAAGCAGGTTCCGGGCCGACAACATTGCTCGCATGACACGACGCGAGTTTCTGAAGGCATCAGCCATTTCAGGGAGCTCGATAACCGTGCTGGGCGCCGACCAAACAGATGTCCCTGGCACCGTGCCCTCTGCCATGCCTGATGCTCCAACGATCACCAGCAAGGCTGGTCCCCGCCTGCAACTGCCCGATCTGTCGCCGGCAAAGTGGATTTGGTATCCATCAGGCCGGACGCTGCAAAACAGTTTCATCCTGTTCCGCCGCGAGCTGAGCCTCCAAACAAAACCGCGGCGCGCCACGGGCTGGATTTCAGCCGACAGCCGATACCTGCTGGAGGTAAATGGCCGGCGGATCCAGTGGGGACCGGCACCGTCCGACCCGCGCTGGCCCGAGGCCGATCCCGTCGATCTCACCGATGCTCTCGCTGAGGGAAAGAACGTCGTGGGATCAACGGTCTTGTTCTACGGCACGGGCGACGGCACGTGGCCGATCGGCAAACCGGGGTTCCTGTTTTGGCTCGAAATAGAGCACGCCGACGGCCGAAAAGAAAAGGTTGTTTCAGATGCTTCGTGGCAAGCGTTCCTGTGCCGGGCATGGAAACCGGGCCAGTTCAAGCGCTGGTATCTGCGCGCTCTGCAGGAGGAATTCGATGCACGCCTTTATCCACACGGCTGGACAAAGACCGATTTCGTGACAACGAACGACTGGCTGCCGGCCATGCCACTCGCCGGCTCGCCAAACAAACCCGCCCTGAGCGCCGGCTATTACGAGTATCAACTTGATGTGGGTGGCGGACCACCCGAAGTCGAGCTGCGTCCGCGCAGCATTCCGTTGTTGCGTGAGTTGCTCGTGCCGGTGACGAAACTATCCGAGTCGCTCTGGCTGGAATGGCTCCGCCCGCCACAGGAGTACTTCGAGTTCCGACCGCCTGCGGCGTTCAAGGAGCTGCGCGAACCGTGTGCTGTTCAAGTCTCGCCAAGCGTGTGGAAACTTGAACTGGATGGGAAGCGCGGTGCGGTGCTCACCTACGAGCTGACCGAGCAAGTGGTGGGTTGGCCGTACTTCACCATCGAAGCGCCGGCGGGCACGACCGTCGAGCTGCTGGTCCACGAAGCGCACAAAGTGGGAGGTCCGCCGCTGATCAATTCGCATTTTGATTCCTGGACGCGGTTCATCTGTCGCGAGGGTCTGAACAGGTTTGAGTGTTTCGATTTCGAGAGTCTGCGCTGGCTGCAACTTCACATTCACAATGCCACCGGTACTGTAATTGTCCGCGATATCGGCGTGCGGCGCCGCATGTTTCCCTGGCCGAACGAACCGCGTGTCAGGTGCAGTGAACCCGCGCTGCAGCGGCTATTCGACGCTTCAGTCAACACCCTGCACAACTCCGCACAGGAAACGCTCGTGGACGGCATGGCGCGGGAGCGTCAGCAATACAGCGGCGACGGTGGCCACCAGTTGCACGCGGTGCATCTGGTGTTCGGTGAAACGCGGTTGCCGGCGCGTTATCTGGCCACGTGGAGCCAGGGCATGACAAAAGACGGCTATTTCCTCGATTGCTGGCCTGCGTACGATCGGCTGGCGCGGCTGGTCGAGCGGCAACTTGATCTGACGTCCTGGGGGCCGATCCTCGATCACGGTGTTGGTTTCAATTTCGATTGCTGGCATCACTGGCAATACACCGGTGACCTCGACGCCCTCCGCGAGCCGTACCCGCGTCTGATCCGATTCGCCCAGTATCTTCAGAGCATTGTTGGTCGCGACGGCTTGTTGCCGGTCGAGAACATCGGCATTCCTTCGGTGTGGATTGACCACAACGCCTACCAGCGCCAGCGCCACAAGCAATGCGCCTTTAACCTTTACGCAGCCGCAGCCATGCGCCACGCACTCGCACCGATCTGCCGCGCGTTCGGCGAGACGTCTTGGGCGGAAGCCGCGGCTGATTTCGGGGAACGACTCGAAGCCGCCGCGGCGAAGAGCTTTTGGAGCCACGAGCATGGCCTTTTCGTGAACAACCTCCCCTGGCTTGCAGAGGAAAGAACAGTTCGCACCTGCGACCGTTCGCTGGCCACAGCCATCCTCTACGACCAGTGCCCGGAGGGCCAAACCGAGGCCGCCCTGCGTTCACTGGCCGAGTGCCCGCCGGAGATGGGGTTCTCGTATCCGTGCAACGCGGGCTGGCGCCTGTGGGCATTGGCCAAGGGCGGGAGGGCGGACGTTGTTGTCAGGGATTTGCGCACCCGCTGGGCCACAATGACCTCCGTAATCGAGAATAATACGCTCCAGGAAGACTGGGTCGCCCGCCATGATTCCAGCCAGCAATGGAGCCATTGCGCAGTAGCTCCGCTATACATTGCATTTCACGGACTGGCCGGACTACGTCCGCTGGCGCCCGGTTTTCGGCGCGTCGAACTGCGTCCGCAGTTGGCTGATCTTTCTGACCTCGATCTCACGGCGCACACCGTTCAGGGACCGATACAACTCGTCGCACGGGCGACATCGGGCCGGCGCGAGCTCACGGTGTCGCTTCCGTCGGGTTGCGAAGGCGAGATACTGTTTCCTCGCGCGGAGAACATTCCATTGGAACGCGCCGACGGCGCCGCGCCCCCCGGTCATCTGCGCTACAGATTACCGCCGGGCCGAACCACATTCCTCGTGTCATAGCAGAGTCAATGCGCATTGCGAAGTGCCCCGACAGATAGCCCGGTTTTGGCACGGTTTTGCGAAGGTCTGATGAAAGGTACGGCTCGCAGCACCTGCGCGCCGGAATTTTGGTCGGCCTACAGCAACGACGCTGATTCAGCATCGAGGTAAAGCGTGCAATGCTTCTGCCGCCGCAGAATGGATGCAGGACAAAGAGTTGTGACAGGGCCTCTCAATGCTTTTTGAACCGCCTCGGCTTTGCGGCGTTCCGGCACAACACAGATCATCTTCTTCGCCGAACACAAAGTCGGAATCGTCAGCGTGTAAGCATACTGCGGAACGTCGGCCAGCCTTGGGAAACAGCCCTCGCCCACTTGTTGGCGGCGGCAGGCGTCGTCAAGCTTGACCAACTTGATCTTGAAAGGGTCATTGAAGTCGGCCACGGGCGGATCATTGAAAGCTATATGGCCGTTCTCGCCAATTCCGAGACAGCATAGATCGATCGGTTGACGCGACAAAAGCTGTTCGTATCTCTGGCATTCTCTCAACGGCTGGTCTGCGTCTCCCTGAATGTAATGGAAAGCGCGTGGGGAGACTTTGGCCTCGAAGCGTTCCCTGAGGAAACGGCGGAAACTCGCCGGATGATCCGCGCTGATCCCGAGGTATTCATCCATGTGAAACAGAATGACGCGCGACCATTCGATGTCGCGAAAAGATGTCAAACAATCAAGGAACCGGATTTGCGACGTAGCTGATGCCAGTATGACCGCTGCGGTTGCCTGGTTTGCCAGCGTGGCAACCAAAAACTCCCGGGCCGACCTCGCGGCGTCTGCAGCCATCGCGTCTTCGGTTGGATGAATTCTGATTGCGAGTGAATCGATCACCCACTCGGCGGGAGGCTTGTTCGAGTGATGTTGCATGGCCTTGTCGAGCTAACTCACATCTTACGATTCTCGGCCGGTCCGGAACGGTTCCCACTCGGGCTCGTTCTCGAACACCCACCGGTAATAGTCGGTGCCTTGCAGCTTGGCTGCGGCTTCCTCGTCCACCACAACCGTGCATCGCGGATGCAACTGAAGCGCCGTTGCCGAAATCATTGCCGTGATTGGCCCTTCAACCGCCTTTGCGACAATATCGGCCTTGTGACTGCCGGTTGCCAACACAAGGCATCGCCGGCATTCAAGTATCGTCCCAACACCCATCGTGATTGCCCGGCGCGGCATTTTGCCCGGGTCAGGGAACAACGGTGCGTTCTGTGCGAGCGTAACGGGCGACAACGCCTTAACCCGTGTTCTTGACCTGAGCGCTGAGAGCGGTTCATTGAACCCGATGTGCCCCGCGCTACCGATACCCAGCAACTGAAGGTCAATGCCATTGCATTGCCGGATTTTGTCCTCGTATCGTTGACACTCGGCGTCAAGGTCCGCCGCCAGCCCGTTCGGGAGATGCGTGTTGCGCCTGTCAATGTTGACCTTGCTGAACAGATGATGATTCATGTAGTAGCGGTAAGAACAGGGGTCGTCAGGACCAAGGCCAACATACTCGTCGAGGTTAAAAGTGCGGCACAGCGAGAAATCCAACGGGTTTTCCGCGCATCGATGCATCTCGACAAGCCGCGCGTACACCGTCTCCATCGTGCGCCCCGTAGCAAGGCCGAGCACGATGTGCGGATTGGCTCGAAGCTCCTGCGCTATGATCTGCGCCACCAGATCGGCAGCAGCATCCGCGTTGGGTCTGATGATAACTTCCACAGGCGCACTTAAACATGGAGCGCCGTGACTTGCAAGTGTTCGACGCGTATTGTTCGGCGCGTATAGAGTGCCAGACTCGATATCGGCGGTTTCATCCCAACGCCCCGGTTCCCTTTGAACGTTGCATGTTGAACGTTGCACGTTGAGCGTTATCAACAAGATGACATGATCGGTATACTGATTGGGAACGTTCAACGTTCAACGTGCAACGCTCAACTTACAACGAAAGAAATGAAAAGGCGGTTGACAGGAAAACGTCGCGGTTATGGCCACACCCATGGCAGAAGCGCAGTGCTGCCGCAACAATCAGAACCTGAAGATTTGTGCCATCCGTGGAATCAGCGTTGGATTGAACTTGCGAGGTCGTTTGCCTTGAACAGTTCGAGGAGCTTGTCGCGCCGGAATGCAAATATGCGATCGAGATCCTTGCGAACAAACAGATTGTCGATCAACGTTCCGCCCCAGACGGCGTACTTGACGTGGTCGATGACCTGCGTATGGCCTTGTTGTTCGGCAAAACCATGGTCGTGAATCCATGCTCTGTACGGACCGCGCCGTTGCTCATCGACGAAGCGTGATGGCGGTTCCCACACGGTGATTTCGCTTCGCCAACGGAATGGTACACCGTGCAGCCTAATGCGATAATCAATCAGACGTCCAACTTTCATCTCGATGGGCAGGGAGGTGAGGATTTCGAACTTCAACCATGGCGGTGTGAGCACTTCGAGGTTTCGCGCGTCGGCAAAAAATGCAAAGACCTCTTCCAGCGGTCGGGGCAGCCAAACCTCGGCGTGCAAATGTCGGAAACGCATGACTTAATGTGGACGCGGACGGATGCCTGCGCAAGAGCCAACTCGACGAAACTCTGACTGCGCCAATGACGAGGGGCGACAGTCCACCGGGCGAATCCACGGCCAACGGGTTTGCACAAGTCCGGCGAAGATGTAAACTGAGCTTCGGCGCGGTGCAGCGGCAACCGAACGCGTCGCGCCGGCCAACTGCGCCGGTCGCAGGAATGCCGCCGGGTCGCGTTGCGGTGACCGGGGTGACTTCGTCGCCCACGGGGAAATAAGGTTGGGATTGGTGTTTGCGCAGTTTGACGGCAAGAGTATCGAAAGATTCGCTAATTTGAGATTTCTACGCAGATTTTTTGGCAAGGTGGTACAATGAGATTTTTCGCGCCCAATATTGATCGTAAAGGCAGGATAATCCGCGGTGTTTTGGGTGTGTTGCTTGTCGCAGTGGGGCTTTCGGTGCACGGATACTCACTGTGGGTTTGTCTGGCACTTGTTTTGTCTGGTGGGTTTTCGCTGTTCCAGGCCGCACGTGGATGGTGTTTTGCCAGAGCCTGCGGAATAAAAACCAAGGTGTAAAATCCTCCGTCAAGGGGGAATCCTGGCTCCGGGGCACGCGAGTTTTCGGGCGACGATCGCCTAAGATTGCGCTGTGTCAGCCTTTTTCGCGAATTGCCCCGTTGTTAACAGCACCAAAGTGCAAGCGTGTTGGACTTCCTTTCCACGCTGGAGGAGTTTACCGGCAAGATCGGGATTCTCAGTGCCGGGATTGAAAATTACCCGGCGCGCGCTGCAATTCAACAACTCATCCGCAATATGCTGTTGATTTTTCGGTGACAGGTACACCGTGACCGTGTCGAGCGGCACCGGGATTGCACTTAACGAAGGCCACACGCGCAAGCCGTCCACCTCGCTCAGGGCTGGATGCACCGGATAAACTGCATGCCCTTTTTGGCGCAGTAATTGCACCGCTTTGAAGCTGTAACGGTCCGGTTTGTTGCTCGCGCCCAATACTGCGACGTTCATTGTTGCCTTTGCGTTCTGCGGCGTTCCGTTGCCCTGACCTCACTGAGCCCGGTTTCTGCGCATCTGGCGGGTGTGTCCTGGCAACAAAGCACGCCGCGCAATCAGTACTTTTTCATGGTGACCTTCAGCAGTCTCCACCACAAAACCGTTCCCGGACAGCCGCTTTTGCCAGTCTTCAAATCTGCTTGGCGGATGCGGATGAATCCTTCCCTCGGCTTTGTGGATGGCATCCATCAGAGCAAATCCGCTTTCAGAGAAATCTGCCAAAACGAGCTTTCCACCGGGCCTGAGCACGCGGCACATTTCATCCAAAACACGCTCGGGATCATTCAAGTGATGAAATGCATTCCATGACGTGACTGCCCCGAAACTGTCTTCCGGCCACGGAAGCTGTTGCGCATCTGCGAGAACGAATCTGATCCGGTCATGTACACCGTTGTAAATGGCTTCCAGTTGCGCACAACGCTGTTCGGCGGCATTGATGTCAACCGTGACGAGCCGCGTCACGTGCTGCGCAAGTTGAATTGCAAACCGCCCCTTGCCCGTGCCAACATCCAACACACACCCTTCCAGCGGCAGAGCCTTCTCGAGCACGAACTGAACACTGACGTCCGGGTCGAAACCGAAATTTCGGTGGACGGCGTTGCGTGCGAGCAAAGCTGCGTGGTTGGCCTCTATTTCTTCAGGGGCAAACTGCACTGGACAAATGCGCTCCCGATCGCCACCGCGGCTTTTCATTTGCGCAACATCACGGCCTGATCAGTCCGATCAGATATTCGCGGCGGGTGGTATGTTGAGTTTTTCCTTGGGCAGTTTCTTGAAGGTGATGAACCAATCCATGGCATAGGCATCCGGGTCCGGTTTTTCCATTCGTTCCTTGGCCGTGCCACAAGAGCCGGGAGGCGGAACAATGACATCGTCACCCGGCTGCCAATCGGCGGGCGTTGCAACTCCGAATTTGTCGCTTGTTTGCATCGCGACGAGCAGCCGCTTGAGTTCCTGGAAGTTCCGACCGTTCGAGAGCGGGTAATACAGAATGGCGCGGATTATGGATTTGGGATCTATGACAAACACGGCGCGGACGGCCTGGGTGTCGCTCGCGCCCGGCTGCAGCATGCCGTATGTCTTTGCCACATCCATCTTGATGTCGGCGATGACCGGAAAGGTGACCTCGACGTTTGACATGCCCTTGTACTTGATTTTTTCCTTGATGGTCCTGAGCCATGCGATGTGCGCATAATGGCTGTCAATCGAGAGGCCGACCAGCTCGCAATTCAGTGCTTTGAATTCCGGCTGCATTCTGGCGAATGTCATGAACTCGGTTGTGCACACCGGAGTGAAGTCTGCCGGGTGACTGAACAGAATGACCCATTTCCCTTTGTAATCCTTTGGGAAATCGATTGGGCCCTGTGTTGTGTGTGCCTTGAAAGCCGGCGCGGGTTCGCCGATCAACGGGATTCGCGCTGCCGGAGTCGTTTCGGGTGTTGATTGTGTTGTATTCATGCTGTTCTCTTTGCTGTTCGGTTGACTGATTCTGGCGTTGTCTTGTTTTGCAGTTACAGTGTCACCACGCGCGTAAAAGTTACAGAATATTTGATTCGTTATGGGTTCCCCGACGCGCTCGGGCCGAGTTGCACAGCCGACCTTTTCGACACCGGCCAGCTTTTTCAGGGCTGCGCGCAGCGTGTTCACCGCCAGCAGAGCACAGTGTTTGTGGTCGGCTGGCAGGTTGCCAACGGCAGCCTCGACCTGCTCAGGTGTGATGGAAAAGGCCACTGTGATCCTTTTCTTCTCGGCCAACGCCGCAGCAGCCGCGCCGCATGCTATCGAAGCTCCGCAGCCGTCGGTGGTAAAGGTAACCCGAACAATGTGCCCGGCGCGAATCGCCACCCAAAACTCCATCGTGTCACCGCAAGGACCGGTAACACGCGCGTTGGCATCAGCTCCCTTCAGCGGACCGAAGCTGGCCGGGAGGGTTCTGATTGAAGGTTTGAGAAGCTTCGCGAAAGGTTGTTCCATAGTCGAATTATTGCCTGGGCTGCCGGGCCGCGGCCATGCTCGACCACGGTCTGACATTTGCGCTGCGCGTCCGTCACGGCGGGGTCATAAGGAATCCGACCTGCAACAGTCGCTCCCAGTTCACAAGCTCTGCGCTCGATTTGGTCTGTCAATCCGGGGTTCAGATCGTACTTGTTTACACACACCATGGCCGGGATTCTGAAGTGGCGTGCCAGAGCGAGTATTCTCTCGAGGTCATGCTCACCCGACGGGGTGGGTTCCGTGACGGCCAACATCAGAGAAACACCGGTCAGGCTGGCAATCACCGGGCACCCAACGCCTGGCGGACCGTCGATGAGCAGAAGTTTACGACCGGCACTGCGTGCGATTTCCATGGCCTTTTCGCGAACCATGGACGTCAGCTTGCCTGAGTTTCCTTGGCCTGGCCGAAGGCGGGCATGAACAAGCGGTCCAAAACGTGTATCTGACACATACCACTCACCGCTGTCTGCGGCGCTCAACTCGATTGCATCTTCGGCGCAAAACTCCGCGCACACACCGCAACCTTCGCACGCGAATTCGTCCACGCGGAATGTCCGCGACACACGTCCGTTGCCGGGGCCATCGAAGAAAATGGCATCGAATCGACACAGCTCTTCGCATTTGCCACAGGCGACACAATGACCCGACTTGATTCGAGCGCGCAAACCGCCGGAAAAGGCTTCTCGCCGGCGCACTCGAGGACTCATAACCAACGGCAGATTCGAGGCGTCAACATCGCAATCCGCCAACACAGGTTTCTCGGCCAGCGCAGCCAGCGAGGCTGTCACCGAGGTTTTGCCCGTGCCGCCTTTGCCGCTCAAGATTGCCAGTTCGGTTACTTGAAAATCATCGCTCATGGGGACTGCGCTGTGCTGGTGCGGCGGAGTTTGGCGGTGCGGTCGCCGCTTCGCCGATTCTGGAGTGCCGCGCAGAAATCTTTTCTCCTGAAGCCCCGGCAGCCTGTTTTGAGTTGGATGACAGCGACTGTTGGTTGGCGGGCCGCATCAACGCGAGGCGCGCGCGCAATCGATCAAAAATGGGTTGCATATCGGGCAGCGCATCCACTGCAAGGCGCCCTTCCGAATATGCCTTTGCAATGTCCATTCTGTCCGGAATTTCGGCCAACACGGGTGCCTGCGCAGCATCGCACAGTTGTTTCAGCTCGATCATGGGCGGTGTGGCGCGATTGACCACCACGCCGCATTTGAGTTTCAGCTCCCTGGCCACCTGCAACGCAAGACGGAGATCGTGCAACCCAAAAGGCGTTGGCTCGGTCACAAGCAACGCGTAATCGCACTCCCGAGCCGTTTCGATCATCAAGCACGCAGTGCCGGGCGGCGCATCAAGAATCGTCCAATCTGCGGTTGGCGCCGACTGTCTCACGGAGCGAACAAGCGGGGTGCCGTTGGCTTCTCCCACGTTCAATTCGCCTGAGACAAACTGAACAGGTCCGGCTGCGCCAATTCTCACAATGCCGATCGGGTGCGGAGTTTCCGTGATGGCGCCGGTGGGACAAACCAGCGCGCATCCGCCGCAACTGTGGCACAGCTCTTCATAGACCAGGGTTCGATCTGGCAGGCTCAGGATTGCGTTGAACCGGCAGATGCGCGCGCACGCGCCACAGTGAATGCACCGTTCAGGATTCACTTTCGGTACAAGACGGCTCACCGGTGTTTCTCTGCTGATCTCCGGCTTCAGGAACAGGTGGCCGTTTGGCGCCTCAACATCGCAGTCGGCGTACACCACCGATTGGCCGTGGCGCGCGAGCGTCACGGCCAAATTGGCAGCGACGGTGGTCTTGCCGGTGCCGCCTTTGCCACTCGCAACAGCGAGTTTCATCAGGCGTTACCGGGTTTGTCGGTTTGTTTTGGTGCCTCTTGTGGCGCCAATTGATCTATTCGCTGCCGAATTGCGCTCAGCATCCGCTCGAGGAACCCAGCTTGCTGGCGCAGTTGATCGACCTCGTTTGCCGGGGGCACGGACAGCGATGGGCCGGGCTGACCCCACCCGGGCCAACCTGCGGCAGCACGTTGCCAGCCGGTCAAACCAGTGGCATAAAACCAATGCCGCCAACCTCGACCGCCACGGCCTCCGCCGCGTCCCCAACCACGACCGAACCCGCATCCGGGTCCGCGATTCATGTAGCCCGGGGCGCCAAACCCCGCGCAATAGCCGGCAGCTCTGCCGGTCATTGGTCCATGGCCCAAAGGGCCCGTTCGATCTCCCATTGGCATAGCGATTCTCCTTTCCTTTCGAATATGTTTCCTCACCAATGTCCGCGCACGTCTGCTTGGTCAAGCGCGGCCAACTTGCCCGCAAGAAAATCTCTGACAGCCTGATCAACAGTGCCACTTTCAGCGGAATACACCTTTATGTTGGCTGCTTGCAGAGCGGTCAAGGCTTTTGGGCCGACATGGCCCGTAATCACAACCTGCACGCCGTGGCGCGCGAGCGTTTGTGCGGCTTGCGTGCCCGCACCTTGAACCGCATTTGCACCTGCAGAGTTGTCAATGGCCAACTGCTGGCCGTTCTCGGTATCGACTATCCGAAAGAACCGCGCCCGGCCAAACCTTGGGTCCAAAAGCGCGTTTGGTTCCTGTCCCTGTGCTGTGATGGCAATTTTCATATGGAATGAGTCATTGCTCGGGGTTATGACAACGATGGCCGTGTTTCTGGTCGTGCCCGTGGTCGCATCTCGGAGTTCCGCCCACAAGCTTCCCATCAAGAAATGCTTGCGCAAGGTTCTCGGCGGTTTCGTCTGCAGAACCCACGTGAACCGCGATGCCATGCTGTGCGAACAGGTCGAGCGCGCGCGGTCCCATATTGCCTGCAATGACAACTTCAACGCCCTGCTCATGAAGCCAACGAGGCAAAACCCCGGGCGCATGTGGTGGAGGAACAACCCTGGTTTGGTTGACGATTTGTTTCGATGCAGGGTCGGCTACTATCAGGGCGAATTCTTCGCAATGGCCAAAATGCCCCGCCAAACGTCCCCCGGTCAATGGAATGGCTATTTTCATGATCAAATCAAACTGTCTTGTTTCTGTTCGTTATGTTTACTCAAAACTCTCCTGGCGCCCTCCGGATTCACATGGCCCCGGCGCAGGCGGTGCCGCCGGCAACAACCACGGCCACCCGCCCCTCTCCAACAACCCGGCATGCGAAACTCGGGCTGCCAAAGCCTCCCACAGGAAAACGCTTTCAACACTTCCTCGATTTCCCCGCACAAGTGCCGCTCGACACGCACACCATGCGCTTCAAGCTCCCGCAACAGTGGTTCAGACACCGCAGCGCAGAGGAGCACGTCCACTCCCAGCTCGGCCAATTTGCGCGCCAGTTCGCCGATCGAAAGCTGGCCCAGCAACAGCTCGCTTCGCCCGATCTCTTCCCCGCGGCGCCGGGTTACAACCAGCAGACGTACCGCGGTATCGAGCACCGGCGAGATGCGACCGTTCGATACTGGCAAGGCAATCGTCACGCCATCTTGGTGGGCAAGACCCATGCCAACCGGTCAAGTGTGGACCTAATCTCTCGGATCGTGCCGTGGCTATGGATTTTGTATTGTTTTGCCATGCAAAATGTTCCCGAAACAACATGCGCGTGATTCGGCGTGAGCACCCGGAGAAACCGCGGTGCGAATACTTGGCAGGCGAATTGCGTTTTGCCGCTCCGATTCCGCCAAACAGTTGCAATATGCCATGAATGAGCTTGCCATGCGCATTTGTGCCGGATGATTCTCTCAGCCATGACAACCGGTCGATGGAGATTCTCGCATGCGCTGCTCGGTGCAATGCAACAGGCCGTTTGTGTCGCAGCGGTTTTCGCTTTTTCCAAGGCCACCAGTGCCGGCTTGCTGGATGATCTGGCCAAACCACAAAACGGACGGTCGCGCCGTGTCAGTTCAACGATGCGCGTCGGTGAAGTGCGCCGTGGCGGCAGCGATGCGAAACTGAACCCGAAAGCCGAGCCGCGCGGTGACCGTGATGAATCGAGCAACTGGGACAACTTCAGGGTCCCGGCCGGCGCAACTCATGTTCTCATGGACGAGCGCGGTCCCGGCGTGATCACGCATATCTGGATAACGTTCCTTGGACCGGAACCGCAAGACTGGGCAAAGCAAGGCTCAGCCAATCATCAGGAAATGCTGTTGCGGATGTTCTGGGACGGCAATCCGCGACCGGCTGTTGAGGCGCCTGTTGGGGATTTTTTTGCGAACTGTTTCGGGTTGCGGCGCGAGGTGATCAGTCTGCCTGTGATTGTTGAAGACGCCGATTCGTACAACTGTTTTTGGCGAATGCCGTTCCGGAAATCGGCCCGGATCGAGATCGAAAATCAGAGCGACAAACCTATCAGCCTGCTCTACTACAACATCGACTGGATTCAGCTCGACAGTCTGCCCAAAAATACGCCCTATTTCCATGCTCAGTACCGGCAGGAGTACCCGGTCAAATCGGGCCAGGACTACGTCGTGCTCGAAACCACCGGCAAAGGACATTACGTGGGCACAGTCTTGGCTGTCCGTACCCGCAGCCCATCGTGGTTCGGAGAAGGAGACGAGAAAATCTACATCGACGGCGAACTGAAGCCGTCCATCTGGGGCACCGGCACCGAAGATTATTTCCTGTCCGCATGGGGCTTGAAAACGACCAGCACTCCATACTTTGGTGTCCCGTGCTTCGACCAATGGGGCATTGTCGGCGGTCACACGGCCGCGTACCGATGGCATCTCAATGACCCAATAGTCTTCAACAAGGGAATCAAGGTCACCTTCGAGCACTTCGGATGGATATCGCCGGATGAAAACCCCGAGGGCAGGTCGATGAGCTGGAACGAGCGCGAAGATGATTACGCCAGTGTCGCTTTCTGGTATCAGACAGGCCGGAGCACGTTTGACGCACGAGCCCCTCACGCACGCGAGCGGCGTTTGCCCAGCCTCGAGAGAGTGATCGCCTACGCGCGCGACTTCGCGGACGCAAAGCACCACGGCAACGGCGCGGTTGCCATACAGCAACTGGACCTTTACGAAGGTCCGCAACTCCTCTACAAGCCCACAAGCCCGGAGAACGCATGGCTCGAGATTCCATTCGAAGTCAAAAGGAAAGAACCACTGCGCTTGCTTCTCAATCTGACCAGGTCCTATGACTTCGGCATTTATCAGGCGTATCTTGACGGAGTGAAACTCGGGGAGCCTTTCGACTGCTACAGCGCGAAAATCATCAACGAAGAAGTCCATCTGCTCGATTTCTGGCCGGAGCCGGGCAGGCATGTGGTCAGGCTCGAGTGCACGGGCAAAAACCCGCTGTCGAGCGGCTGGTACTGCGGATTGGAATCGGTCAGGCTCCGCGAGCGCCGTCCACGGGTCGAAGCGATGGGCCATGACCGCGACAAGGACTGGCGGAAATCGCCAACCTTGTATCGCTAACAAGGTTCCTCAGGCCTCTGCAAAACGGGGCTTTTTGTCCGGACACACTCGGTACTTCAATGTCCTCAGCGCGGCGCAGCCGCAACCAAATGCGCGAGGCGTAAAAACTGCGCTGGCTGAGGGAATACCACTGTGTCACCACTGCGTCGCGCCGCGCTGAAAGGGGCGACTTCGTCGCCATGGGAGGAGACGCGAGTGGGATCAGCGGACGAACAGTTCGAAGGCAAAAGTTTCGAACCACACGATGGTCTGCGATTTCCGCAAAGATTATCCGATATTATACTCCAAAGGCCGCGCTCTCGTGACCGCACTGGTTGCTACCAGAGAAGCGGATACTGACAAATTTAGCAAACTCGCAGTCTGAAGATCTTCGCAAATATGAGCGATTTTTCACTGTAATTATACATTGTTGCCCATGTGAAACCTTAACAGGTGCCCCGATCGCTCTGGCGTGATCAGCCCACCGACACCGGTCGGCCCAAATATCGTGCCTGTCCCCTTCTTATAGCGGCCCGCTACCAACCCGGCCCTTGCATCCACGCGCCTCGCCACACCCCAGTACCAGCAGACCCTCGTCGTTTTCTTTTGTGGCACAGTCCCGCATCCACTCCATAGCCGATACTTTCCGCAAGGGGGCCAGAGGCTGCCCATTGAACGGTTAACCCGCATATTTCATACGCTGATTAGTTATACTAACAATTCGATCATATTTGCGAAGATTTTCAGGCTCCGAGTTCGCTCAGTTTGTCACTATCCGCTTCTCTGGCAAAGAGCGGTGCGGTCACCACAGCGCAGCTTTCGAATCGTTACATTGGGTAATTTGCCCAGGACCAGATATGGGGACAGACTCAATGTTTGGACGACCGGACTCTTGGCCCGGTGGACCTGACCAAGCGCTGGTCGGGGGGGCCAAGCCAGCGGGGCGCACAGATATGGGGACAGACACAGAATTTCCAGATTTGGGGACAGACACGATGTCGGGTATACCCGATATGGTGACAGACACGATGTCCGATATACCGATCAGGAACGTTCAACTTGAAACGTTCAACTCTCAACTTTTAACGGGGTGACCGAAAGGGCGCATGGTGGCCGGGATATGGGGACAGACACGTAATTTGGGCGACCGGACTCTTGGCCCGGTGGACCTGAGGAAGCGCTGGTCGGGGGGGCCAAGCCAGCGGGGCGCACAGATATGGGGACAGACACAGAATTTCCAGATTTGGGGACAGACACGATGTTCGACCGGCGTGTCCGGTATGGCCGTGTCGTCAAAGACGAAAATGGCCGGCGCGATTTCGGCGGCCTCAAGCTCCGGATGCGGATTGAATGGCAAGGGCGGCTTCCATTCGAAGTCCTTGGCCGAATAATACGTGCCGGGAATTGGTGGTGGGACGGGTGGTTTGTCTGCTTGTTGTGCGAAGCTCGCGCTGGCGAGGGTCAACGCGATGATTGTTGCTCCGATTCGTGTCGTTGTTCTGCTGTTTGTTTTCGTGGTGTGCGGTTCGGTTTGCTGTGCGTGTTCGACTCGCCCGCGACGTCACGGGCTAACGACACGGATCACCGACCGCCGCAGGAAACGGGCGCTGGCAGCGAATCCAGCGTCCAAAATATCCGGAGCAACGAAACTGAAACGCTTGGCGGCGGTTCGAGTGCATCCGATTGTTGGACCACATGGAAGAATCTGGACTACTGCTTCTCATTCTTCTCCAACCTCTGTAGCTCTTGCTTCAACCGCTCTCCTTTTTCGCGGACTCTCTGCGCTCCATCAACTACCCCGTCCGTGTCAATCTTCCCCTCCATGTAATCGCCCATCACTTGTCCGACATCCGTCTGTAAAGCATGCATCTTCTTGTAAATCTCAAGCGCAGGTGTGCTGACCGGTCTGGCAGAACCATCAGCCTGTCTCTTGAAAACCTCAATGTCATTCGAGTCTGGCGCGTGGAAGAAAACCGTTTCCAAGAAACCATCGCCGTCCTCGTCGCTCTCGGTCATCCGCAACTCCCCACCAGCAAAATAACTCCGTGATACGATCGCCATCTCACCGCTCGCGTTGCGCCGACTCATGATCATCATCACCTTTGTCTTGCCGCGATAAACCGTCTCCATGCGGACATCAATCTTGCCGTCCTTGTCGCGGTCAATCTCCGTGACCTTGTTTGTGATCCCCGCCGTGTCCTCGGAATGACACGCGAAGGCCAAGAGCAGGGGGAAAAGGAGGAGTGTTTTCATGGCGTGTGATGTGGTCCAACAGTCTTAATAAACGACAAGTTTGTCGGTTTATCAGGGGAGCATTGTTGGCGTTCCCTTTGTCGCTTTGTAGGTCTAATGAATCAGACCCGGCTTGACAAGTCAAGCACTTAATGCTTTGGTAGCGAACAGAAAGGAGGGAAAGACCGGCCCCAAGCAGGTCGCGAGCTTTCCTGATAAAGCGATAGCTTTGTCGGTTTATCAGGCTGCGATTGGGCCGGCAAAACCGACAAGTATGAATCAGATCGAGTTTCCCGATTGGCCCCAGCGGTTGGCCGAGTCAGGGTTGGGAGAGGGGCATAAACGAACCTATGCCATCACGATTCGCTGGTATCTGAGTTTCTGCCGGCGGGGTCGTGCCCCCGCGGACCACCAATCAGCACGGGACTTCATCGCTTGGGCGGAGCAGACCAAGCAACCAGAGCCTTGGCAATTGGAGAGCTGGCGGGAAGCCATCCGCTGGTTCTTTCGTAGCGCCAAGCAAGCATCCGCGTCGAGACCTGCGACAACGGTTTCCGCGGATTGGGCGAGTGAAACACCAAACGGATAGGGGGGGTGGCCAGGAGGGGACGCCGCCAATGCCGGGGGTGTCGCAGGGTGTGCCAGGTTGGAAGAGGGCCTTCCTGACAGAGAGACATATCGTGTCTGTCACTCTATTCTGCCGCACGGCGCTGTCCGAGGCCACTCAGTTGCCCCCGGTAGCGAGAGACGGTCCAAATACCGTGTCTGTCCCTCTATTTGTCCCCAAACTTGTCGTGATACCTCTCAGCGCGGCGCAGACGCAGCCGAATAATCGCAGGGATTCGCAGAGAGATTATGGTGCTCGTTGCAAGCTCGGCATTCCGCTGCGCCACGCTGAGCTGGTTGATTGTAACACAGTCGTAACAAATTCGCCCGCAGAATGTCATGAAGCCATCCGATAAATTGCGTAGCTGGAACCGATACCGGCACGCGGCTGATGAAGGCTGATTTTCTCTTCAGGCCAAGCGGTGCGGTGTCCTGCAAAACGTAGTTGTGAACACATGACCATGTATTTTGAACCCCTGTTGGCAAATGCACTCCAGTTTGCGTTCGACAAAGCTACCACCGAAGGCAAGGTGACAATCACCCTGCTGGCGATTGCTTCAATGATCAGTTGGACTGTGATTATCCAAAAGGGCCGCCAGTTGTATCGCGCGGCGAAAGCAGGCAAGCGTTTCTTTTCGGCGTATCGGAAAGTCCGCGATCCGCTGGAACTGTACCGGGATGGGGCAGATTACGCCGGCGCGCCTGCCTTCGAAGTTTACCAGGCCGGTGCAGCGGAGCTGGTCAGCCATCTGAAAAACAACCCTGTTCATGGCGCTGCCCGGTCCGGTGCGCGGTCGTTCGGCGTGTGGGGTAGTGACCAGGGTTTTGAGGAGAACACGGACCCTGTCGGCAAATCGGCGAGCGCCAAGATCAGCGATTCGTCGTTTGATTCTGTGCGGGTGGTGATTGAACGCGCAGTGAGTGAGCAAGCCATTTCGCTCGAAAAGGGCATGATCATTCTCTCGACTGCGGTTGCCGGCGGGCCTTTTCTGGGTTTGCTTGGTACGGTGTGGGGGGTGATGGAGACCTTCTCCGGTATAGCAAAGGTGCAAGCGGCAAGCCTGACAGCAATGGCGCCGGGAGTTGCAGGAGCTCTTATCGCCACAGTGGTTGGCCTGTTTGTAGCGATTCCGGCGATGTTCGCTTACAACTATATGATCACGACCATTCGCGCGCTAACACAACAGTTGGACAACTTCGCTGCAGAGTACACCGCCGCCATCGAGCGCCAATACGTGGACAGAAGGAGCGTCGCAGAAGAGGTGGCGGGTGCGTTGCGAGAATGGTTTGGCGATCACCAGATGCACCCGAGACCATCTCCATCCAAACCCGGTGCCGGGCCAAATCAGGTCCCTTTGGGAACGAAGGGTAAGCCAGCCGTGGTTGGCGCATGATTCTGACTCTCGAGAGGTGACTTATGAAGAAGTACTCGACCAGCAAACATCATGCCCTGAGTGAACTGAACATCACGCCGTTGTTGGATCTTGCGTTTGTGTTGTTGGTGATTTTTATCATCACCACGGCACCTGCGGTCAACGACCTGAACATTTCGCTGCCGACCGCCGCCAGCCGTCCAAAAGAGGCGCCGTCCAAGGTCAACTACATCACCGTGGACAACGCGGGCAAGATTTATCTCAACGCAGTCGAGATGACCGAGGACGAGCTGTTGCGCACGTTGGTTGAATTCCGCAAACAGGACCCCGACCTGAACGTCGTCGTGCGCGGTGACAGTCGAATTCAATACCAAAAAGTGGTGAACGTGCTGGACCTGTTGGTTTCGGCGAATGTGAGCAAGGTGGGGTTGGCAACGGAAGTCGCAGCCGTGCGATGACCGGTGCGGATGCATGTGCCTATCGGTCGCCTGTTGCGTCGCTGATTGACGCGGTGCGTGCACTTTCGTTGATGACCTTCATGACATGGGTAACAGCCGAATTCGCCAAAAAGACCCCACCAGTTTTCTGATCGCCCTGGTGTTTCACGCCGCACTGATCGGCGGCGTAACTTTTTGGGCATGGAAAACCGGCAAGCTCGAACAGGCCCGGCAAGCCGTTCTGCAATACGTCAGAAGCGACAAAAAGGAGCAGCGCGCTCCAACTCCAACCATCCAAGAACGGTCTCCCGCTCCCACAAAACTTCCGCCGATCAACCAAGGATTGCCGGAATCATCAGGGAGCGGGACGCGCCGGGCCGTTGTGGGTGATGCTCCAGCAGCAGCCGGCGGAGAAAGTTTCTTTCAGGACACGCGGGCGCAGGTGCAAGGTCCGGGCGGTGCCGTCGCCGAACCACCCAAACCCAAGGAAAAAGTCCGTTTCACACCCGCTCCAAAACCACCACCGCCACCGCGACCCAGTTTTGCGTCGCAGGCCAAAACCACCATCAAACAACTTTTGACGGAGCGCGCCAAAGCTGTTAACGCCACCGAGTCTGTCGGCACGGAACAAATCTCCCGATCCGGCAGTTCTGACGCAAGCGCGGTGGTTACAAAGATCGCTGGTACGACGATCGTGGACGGCAAGTTTGCGGTGATTCGCGGGCTGAGCGACCGCTACGTCACCACAACCCTCAACGGCGGCGAGATCCCGTCGGCGGACCCTTATCGGCGGGCTGCTTCGTTGGATCTTTTTCCCGCACAGGTCATTGACAAGGTCGTTGTGGCCAAAACGTTCACGCCGGACCAGCAAGGTGCATTTACCGGCGGCGGCATAGATATCATCACAAAGTCGTTTCCGGAGAAGACATTTGCCACCATTGCACTTGGCTCCGCGTACAACACTCAAGCCACCGGCAACGAGCACTTTCTGACGTATGAGGGTGGCGGCTTGGACTGGCTGGGGATGGACGACGGCACACGCGCGTTACCGAATGCAGTGGCCGGAGTGGGGATTCCGCAGCCGGTTTTTTCCAGTGGTCGGCCCACATCTCCGAGCTATGCCGACCGCATAGCGCAGGCCGACCAGCTCGACAAGCTGACAAAGGCAATGGGTGTCACCCAGTTTGCTCCCGATGAACACTCGCCTCCACTGGACCACAATTTTTTCGTTGCAGGAGGTGACACGGCGTATTTCTTGCAACGACCGCTGGGCCTGTTTGGAAGCTTTTCCTACCGGCGCGAATTCCGGTATTACGACGACGGTGTTACCGCCCGGTACGCGCCGTCCGGTGCGTCGGTGATTCAGACCCAACAGTTCGACGACCGACTCGCTACCGACAGCGTCAATTGGTCAGGAATGGCCACGTTGGCGAGCCAGTGGGCCGACGATCACGAGCTGGGCTTCTGTTTCTTCAACAATCAGAATTCCATCAAAAGCGCTCGCGCACAGATCGGCACCCGCGAGAGCGAACCCGGTCGTGAGTTTTTCACTCACCGGTTGATTTGGGTCGAGCGCAATCTGCAGACCTTCCAGTTCAAGGGCAAGGACGAGTTTCCCGGCCTTGGGGGCGCGCGGTTTGACTGGCTGCTGGCCATGACCGACACATCACAGGACGAGCCGGACACGCGCTTTTTCAACATGGTGTTGCAGGATGGTGTCTATGCCACCGGGCGTAACTATCTCCCTGACCCGCAGGATCCCACACGGTATTTCCGGGCGCTTCAGGAAAACAACCTGAATCCGAAATTGGATTTCACATTACCGTTCAGCAATTGGGCCAGCGACGAGGGCAAACTCAAGGCAGGCTGGTTTAGCAGCACGTCGGATCGATCCTTCGCTGAGCGCCAGATTTTCTACCGGGGCGACGCGCCCTTCAATGGCGACCCCAACACTTATCTTACGCCGGAGAATCTCGGCTACACGTCACGTCCGGGCATGGGCGGAAGCACGCTTTACTCGTGGAACCGATACATCGCAAGTTTCGACTCGACGTACACCGCCGAATCCGAAATCTCAGCCGGCTACCTAATGTTAGAGTTACCGCTGCTTGCCAGTGTAAAACTCGTCGGCGGCGTACGTGCTGAGACCACCGACTTGCAGGTCGATTCGAGCAGTTACATCGAAAACGCCATAACCGGCCAACGAACCAACAGCACTGTCCTGCAGCAGACAGACCTGTTACCGGCTGTTGGGTTGGTCTGCGCGCTGCGCACCAACATGAACCTGCGGCTCAATTACAGCCAGACCATCGCCCGTCCCTCGGTGCGCGAACTGGCGGCGTACCGAAGCTACGACCCGATTCTGGACGTCGAGCTGGATGGGAATCCGAGGCTCCAATTGGCTTCAGCGGAGAATTACGACCTGCGCTGGGAATGGTTCCCGCGCTCAGGTGAGCTCCTGAGCGTCAGTTTCTTCCATAAGGAAATCGAGGGACCAATTGAACGCCGGTTCATCTCGATGGTCGGCGATTTGATCAGTTACGAAAACCGGCCATCAGGCAAGGTCTCGGGTATCGAGTTGGAGGCACGCAAGAATCTGGACTTCCTCGATGTCAGGCTTCACGGATGGAGCATGGGCGGTAACCTCTCCCTCATCTGGTCCGAGACGGCGCTCACGCCGGATGAATACCAGAACAAGTCGCATATTGTCCCGGATGCAGAACCGACTCGCCCGTTGTACGACCAGTCACCTTACATCCTCAATCTCGACCTCAACTATGACAACCCACACTGGGGCACCAGCGCATCTTTGGTGTTCAACGTTGCGGGCCCGCGCATTGCCATAGCCAGCCTCACCACCGAGGACGTTTACGAACAGCCTGCCCCCGCGCTGGATTTCGTCCTTTCGCAAAAACTGGGACGCAATACAACCCTCAAGTTCACCGCCAAGAATCTCTTGGACCCAAGGTTCGAACGCACTTACGGGGAAAACAGTGAACGCGTTTATTCTTCCTTCACCCGCGGGATGACTTTCGGAGTCCAGGTTTCACACGATTTCTGAGCGCCGGTCGCCAAAGTTTCGAATTTGTCACACGCTGGCCATACACATTTCAAAAACCTCCGGCAGGATTCTCCCGTCAACAAACACAATAGTGCGTTGAACATTAAAAACCGATAGACAGCATTAAGATGAAACAAAAGATAAATCCGAAAGCATTGGCTCTTGCAGCGCTCCTGGCGGCACAAGGCGCGCACACAGAGACCGTCGAAGTTACCGGTAACATTACCGCCAATGTGACCTGGTATGCGACCAACGAATACATCCTCGATGGCAAAGTCTATGTTCTCAGCAACGCCGTGCTCACCATCGAACCCGGCACGGTCATCAAAGGTAAAACCGGTACCCCGGGTGACCCCAACACCGTCAGCGCTCTCTTCGTCACCCGCGGCGCCAAAATCTTCGCCGAAGGCACGCGCACCCGACCGATCATTTTCACTTCGGACCAGGATGACGTAAATGACCCTGAAGACCTGCCCATATTCCAGCGCGGTCTGTGGGGTGGACTGGTTATCCTCGGTAACGCCGTCCTCAACACCTCTCTTGATGCCGCCGGCAACGCCGCCAGCCCGAAATACGACGTGTTCGAGGGCCTTCCAGACCTCCAAATCAACGGTCAGTACGTGTACCGGTACGGCGGCAACGACGACAATGACAACTCCGGTGTTCTCCGGTATGTCTCGATTCGCCACGCCGGTTTCAAAATAACCACCGACAAGGAACTCAACGGGTTGACCTTGGCCTGCGTCGGACGAGGCACCACGGTTGAACATGTCGAGATTTACGCTGCTGCCGACGACGGCGTCGAATTCTTCGGGGGCACTGTTAACACCAAGTATCTGGTCAGCGCGTTCAATGACGACGACGGCTTCGATGTTGACCAGGGCTACCGCGGCATGACCCAGTTCCTGTTTGTAATCCAGGAACCCGGCGTCAAGGACAACGGCGGAGAATGGAACGGTGATCCAAAGGAACTGGTGGTCAGCAATGCGCCCTTGGCCAGATTCGAAATCTACAATGCCACATTTATCGGAGCCGGTACCGGTACAACAGGCAATCGCGGTTTGCTGGTGCGCGACTATGCTGCTCCGACACTCCGCAACAGTATTCTCACCGATTTCGGTGGTCCGGGAATAAATGTGGACCCGGACTCGGGTTGGTTTTTGACAAACGGACTGATTCGAATCGACAACAATCTGTGGTGGAACTTTGCCGGGCAGGTTGCCGAGACGGCCAATGCGAGGACGTATCTGTTTGACGATGCGAGCAGGAGCAACTTGGTTGTGGACCCGATGTTGCGGAGTATCGGTCGGAGCAATGACGGGCGACTGGATCCACGTCCGCAACCTGGTAGCCCTGCATTCTCGACGCCCATCACTCCACCCAACAACGGATTCTATGACCAAGTTGCATTCAAAGGAGCATTCGGCCGCGGCGATATTTGGCTCTACGGTTGGACGGCACTGGACGCATACGGCTTGCTACCGCGTCGGACTAACACGGTCATCGTCGCCGGTAACATTACAGGCAGTGTGACCTGGTATGCGACCAACGAATACATCCTCGATGGCAAAGTCTATGTTCTCAGCAACGCTGTGCTCACCATCGAACCCGGCACGGTCATCAAAGGTAAAACCGGTACCCCGGGTGACCCCAACACCGTCAGCGCTCTCTTCGTCACCCGCGGCGCCAAAATCTTCGCCGAAGGGACCGCTGACAACCCAATAATTTTCACTTCGGACCAGGATGACGTAAATGACCCTGAAGACCTGCCCATATTCCAGCGCGGTCTGTGGGGTGGACTGGTTATCCTCGGTAACGCCGTCCTCAACACCTCTCTTGACGCCGCCGGCAACGCCGCCAGCCCGAAATACGACGTGTTCGAGGGCCTTCCAGACCTCCAAATCAACGGTCAGTACGTGTACCGGTACGGCGGCAACGACGACAATGACAACTCCGGTGTTCTCCGGTATGTCTCGATTCGCCACGCCGGTTTCAAAATAACCACCGACAAGGAACTCAACGGGTTGACCTTGGCCTGCGTCGGACGAGGCACCACGGTTGAACATGTCGAGATTTACGCTGCTGCCGACGACGGCGTCGAATTCTTCGGGGGCACTGTTAACACCAAGTATCTGGTCAGCGCGTTCAATGACGACGACGGCTTCGATGTTGACCAGGGCTACCGCGGCATGACCCAGTTCCTGTTTGTAATCCAGGAACCCGGCGTCAAGGACAACGGCGGAGAATGGAACGGTGATCCAAAGGAACTGGTGGTCAGCAATGCGCCCTTGGCCAGATTCGAAATCTACAATGCCACATTTATCGGAGCCGGTACCGGTACAACAGGCAATCGCGGTTTGCTGGTGCGCGACTATGCTGCTCCGACACTCCGCAACAGTATTCTCACCGATTTCGGTGGTCCGGGAATAAATGTGGACCCGGACTCGGGTTGGTTTTTGACAAACGGACTGATTCGAATCGACAACAATCTGTGGTGGAACTTTGCCGGGCAGGTTGCCGAGACGGCCAATGCGAGGACGTATCTGTTTGACGATGCGAGCAGGAGCAACTTGGTTGTGGACCCGATGTTGCGGAGTATCAGTCGGAGCAATGACGGGCGACTGGATCCACGTCCGCAACCTGGTAGCCCTGCATTCTCGACGCCCATCACTCCACCCAACAACGGATTCTATGACCAAGTTGCATTCAAAGGAGCATTCAGTGATCTCAACTGGGCTTCGTCTTGGACTGCGCTGAGTGAATACGGAATTCTTTCCGCCGCCGGTGGTGGGCAGCCGATCTACGTAAATGAATCGCCAGCTATGCCGAAGGAACCCGTGCTCACAATTGCACTCGACGGCGCCAGTGCAAAAATCAGTTTCAATTCGGAGGCGGGTTACACTTATACCCTGGAATCAGCAGCCACACTGACTGATGTCTGGACACCGGTTTCCGGGGCAGCACCTTCCAATCCACAAGTGGGAACCGGGGATTCGTTGCTGTTCGCTGTGCCGGTCGAAAGCACACGATTCTTCCGGGTCAAGGTCCAATAGTAACTGTTGGTTATGCCACGCGGGGCAGCCGGGTACGGCTGCCCCGCTTTCTTTCCACCGGCTCGACCACCGTACACCCCGCCACGCGTGACTGTCGGGCTTTCGCGCGACCGGCAGTGAATGCATTGGACAAAGACCGACCATGGCCTCCAACACACCTGCAGCTTTTGGGGGGCGGATTATGAGCGATCAGAAGACGATGAGTACTCAGGCCTGTTGTCCTGTTGAATTGGCTGCTTCAATTGCAGTCTCACAAAACTAACCGGCCCAGTTCTGCTTCAGTTGGAAACACGCACCTTGCCGTCCGGCAACAGTTCGAGGGGCGGCGGCGGTGCTTTGGGTGGCGGTGATGTTGTCAAAGATTTTGGAGGGGTCACTGGCCTGTTCGTGGTCAAACCAGCCAACTGTGCTTTCAGAAGACTCACATTCGTCAGTGAAGCCCGGAGTTGTTCAAGCTCAGTCCGCGTCTGGACAAACGAGAGAACAAGTTCATTGTGCTGAACAGACATGGATTCGAGTTGTTGTCTGAGCGAATGGGCGTTATGTTCGGCCTGCTCGCGGAGCGACTCGAGCTCGCGGGCCTGAGCCTGCAGCTCGCGGACCTGGCCTTCGCATTGTTGTCGTTCTGCCGTCATTGCTTGCAGGCGTTCATGAGCAGTCTGTTGTTCCATCTTGGCTTGACTCAACGCGGCCTGCAGGCGTGCCAGTTCAGCCATCCGCTGATTCAAGGTGTTGGTACAATCGGCGTAATTGCCTTTCCAGACCCCGGCGAGGCGTTCCTGGTGGTTAAGTTTCATTTCCAGTTCGGCCACGCGATTTGAGAAGCTATTCAGCTCGCTGCCAAGGCGCGTGAACACTGCCTTGTCCCGGTAGTACGTGCGCACCGAAAACAGCACCAGCGCCCCCGACAAAACGGCCAACAAAACAATCGCTCTTTTCATATCACGAGTTGGGCGGATTCTCCTGTGCTGCCGAATTGTCCGGAGCGGAATCGGCCGCAAGGTATTCCAACAGAAACTTTCGGAAATTTGCGCGGCTGGAGGGGCTGACCTCTCGCTCGATGACCGCATTTGTGCCTTTCAGGCGCAGTTTGACCTTGCGTGCGTTCGCGATGTCAACGAGCAGTTGCGGCGTCGCGCGGTAGGTTGCGACAGCAAACCCGAGCCGCGGCACCGCCACAGTTTGACAAGTTGCCTGGGCTGGCACATGGCGCACGCCATCAACCAGCAGTATCAGCGACTCACCCTGCTGCAGGTTGAAATCGGGCGGCGGCGTGTATTCAACGACAAGGAAATAGTCGTGAATTGGCAGGTTGGTGAGAGTGACGGTCAGGTTGGTAATCGCGGTGACGGTAACGTTTGTGATCACAGTGACCACCATGTTTGTCTCAACGGTGGCGTTTTCATTCTCGGCCACGCTGATGGCTATGCTTCCTTGCGGGGAGGTAATTTGACGGCTTCGCTGTGATTGTGCACTCACGACCAGTGCTGTCTGACCGCCGGCTCGTGTAGTACTTACGTTTTGGGCCGTGGTCACGGTGACATTGGTTGTGGGTTGTAGCACAGGCGTCGGCGCCGAGTTGGTCACCGAGTCCGCGTTCCCATTGGTTACCACCTCCGCCGGGGCCGTGGCCGCCACAGCATTGGTAGCAAAGGCGACCTGGATGTTCGTGCTGATGGTGACGGCCAGATTCGTCACATAGCTCAAGGACACATTGGTTAGGAGCTGGACAACCTGGTTTGTCAACACAGTGACAGTGCGGGTTTCTCGACGAGCGTTGAGGCACACCAGCGTGTGGGTAAAAGGCTTCTTGGAAACGAAGTTGTTCCGCATCTCGTCCACTTTGACGTTTTCGAATTCGTCGTTGTGGGACAGGTGCGGGCTTCTACACCCCGCCATACCGAAAGCCAGTATGCCGAGCAGCATCAAACGTAACTTCATGACGGCTATTATAGCGGATTCATGGCTGCCCAAGTCAAAGTCAACAGCGTGTTGTCACCGAATCGTTACATCTTTGCCACAGAAAACTTTCAAACAGCCTTTGGTAACCGGTCCCGACTTTGACGCCTTTCAAGCTGCCAAGCCATGCAGTTTCTTTCTCCGTCTATTCGTGGTGAAAGATATTTTGCACTATTGCTCTTCAACTGGGAACGGGGACGTTTCCCGGCGGAATCGTTGAGCATGGCACTCAGCACAATACTATTGACGTTCGCGCTGTTGTGACGATTATCTCTCCGATACTGCGTAAGAACCGACAATGGGTGCCCGTATGAAACCTGACCGGCCGGGGCGCAGCCCGCAGAGGAGCCGCAGGAATCCCCTGCAACGTGTTGCTAGCCTGATCATGGCCAAGAGCCTGATTGCGTTGATTGTTTGCCAGGTCTGCGCGGATCTGTTGGTGTCGGGTATGGCACCTCTCCAGGTTGAGGCTGTGTCGGTTGCTGAACCGACGACGGTTCGAAGCCGTTCGGCCCATGGACACTCGTTTGTGCTCTCGCTCAGCGCGGATGGTGAGTTTGCACTTTTTGCAAGCTCGGCCAACGATATCCTAACCAATGACCAAAACGCTGGTTTTGTGGATCTTTTCCTTTGGCGCCGTAGCGACGGGAGCGTCAGGCTGGTGAGCGCCAATGTATTTGGCGCTGGTGGTGGTGGCGGTCACACGGGGCATGCCGAGGTGACGCCGGATGGTCGTTATGTCGTTTTCGAGAGCGCGGGGGATGACCTGGTTCCAAACGATTCGAACCAAGCAACAGACGTTTTCGTACGGGACATGTTGGAGGACAAGGTCGTTCTGGTAAGCGTCAATGCAACTGGCACTGCCAGCGGCAACGGAGCTTCGTGGAATCCGGTCATCACGCCCGATGGGCGGTTTGTCGCGTTCGTGAGTAGTGCGAGCGATCTGGTGCCGCGGGACAATAATCGGATTGCAGACGTTTTTTTGCGAGATTTGCAGGCTGGTGTTACGACTCTTGTCAGTCACAACGCGCGCAGTCGATCTTCTCCGCCTTACGCGGTCATGGATTCACCGGTTATTACTCCAGACGGGCGTTTTGTTGCATTTTCGAGCTCGGCAATTGGTTTGGTGAACATTCCACAACCAGGTTACCAGGAAATCTATGTGCGTGATCTGCTTTTGGAACGAACAATCTGGGCCAGCACCAACCTTGCTGCACTTGGCGCAACCGGTTTTTACGCTCCAGTGCTCAGTGACGACGGACGTTTCGCTGCCTTCAAGGCGGCTGCAGGCGCCGATCTCCGACCGTGGCTTGGGGTGGCCCGACTGTTCCGGCACGATCTCGAAGCGGGCCGATCTGACGTCATTCCGTGGAATATCGTGGGTATTGGGCCAACTGTCCCTGATGGTTACGGACCGGCGATGACTCCAGATGGCGGCTGTATCGTTTTCACAGACACGCCGACCATAATTGGAACAAGCTCCGTGCGGTTGTGGGATGCTGGGAGTGGAGATCTCAGACTGGTAAGTGCAAACCTTGCAGGTCAACCGACCGTTGGCGGCCTGTGCGATCGGGCCGTGATGACGGTTGATGGGCGGCGAATCGCATTCGCCAGTAACGCCAGCGACCTTGTGACCAACGAACTCCGCACCGGTTTCCAGGTTTACCTCCGAGACATGGATTCGGGTTTGACGACACTTGTGTCAGCGGATTTCGGGGGTGCCGGGGTTGGCGGTGTGGATCTTGCGCCCGTTATTTCGGCCAATGGGCGGTTTGTCGGGTTTGAAACCATAAGCGACGGACTGGCTCCCGACGATCTGAACGCAACCTACGATGCGTTCTTATACGATTCGGTGACCGGAACCACCGAGCTGATCTCAAGAGCCAATCCTGGGTGCAAGGTTGTCACCGGCAACAATAGCAGCTTTGTCACCTCGAAGCCTGTCAGCGACGATGGGCGCCTGGTCGTGTTTGAAAGCTTGGCTTGCGACATTGTCGCCGGGGACACCAACGGTGTGTGGGACATTTTCGTTCGCGATTTAATTGCGGACACAAGCGGTTTGGTGAGTGTAAACATTGCCGGCACGGTAAGCACAACCGGGGCTTCGCGCAGTCCATCGATCAGCGGCAGCGGCCGTTACGTTGTGTTTATCAGCACAAGCGAGGACCTGGTTGTGAATGACACCAACCGCGTCGAAGATGTGTTCGTCAGAGATCTGATTGCCGGGCGAACGACCTTGGTCAGTGTTACGCCCGAAGGCTACAGTGGCAACGGCCCTTCGTTCGCAGCTTCTATCAGCGAGGATGGCCGGTGGGTGGCTTTCCAAAGCCTGGCCAACAACCTCAGCCCCGGCGATGGCGACTTGATTGACGACATATACGTCCGCGACCTTGAGTCCGGTGTAACGGCTTTGATCAGCGCAAACGCACCTGAAGACCATGGATCGATGACGTTTTCAAATCCCATCATCAGCCCGGACGGTCGGTTTGTGGCTTTTCAAGCTGTTTTATCCTCCGCCCGGACTGTTCGCGTTGTCAATCTCGAAGACAAGTCAACCCACAAGATCGCCACCAACGCGCCCGACAACAACGGGCTTTTCCCACCGAACCCGGACGACGGGAACATGTTTCCGGGGTACAATTGGTGCGCTGGTCAGGCTGGTCCGGGTATGCCTCAGGAGTTTAACTCGGACATTTTGTCTGATCCAAATCTGTGTCTGGTCTCGCCGTACCTGGCCCAAAATGTGACCGTGTTCCGTTGCACTCTAGATCCAAGAACAGGCCAGTACACTGGCACCGATCCTAGCAAACGGGGTACAATAGTGCCTTGCGCAAGGAGTATTTCTATGAACGGCGCAGTTGGCACTCTGCCGTACGAAGGTTTTCGCCCGGTAGACGGCCCGTGGCTGGACAACAATCACACTCACCGCCGCAACAAACCGTGGCGCACGTTCGGGAGGACAACCGATGTCATTGGCCCTACCCCAGCACAGCTCTGGGTATTGATCGAGGAAGATCCCGCGAGTGTCAACGACGCTGCATTTGCAGTGGGCATGAACCGTGCCCAGTGGCTCGATTGGCCCGGTACGTTACACGACTTTGGCTGTTGCGTGGGCTTTGCAGATGGCCACACCGAGCTGCACAAGTGGACAGACGTCCGCACTCGCGTAACCTCGGGCAAAGTCTCGAGACTGGAGGTGCCCGGCAGCAAGGACTGGCTCTGGCTCAGCCAACGCACCTCGGCCCGAGCAAATTGATACAATGGCAGAGGTAACAAGGTACGAGCTTGCCTGACTTGAAAACTGAACGATCTGAATTTGTTCTTGATGTGCACTTCCCGTAGCCACCGCATTGCCCCAATTTGATCCCGGTCGATGTCGCCTGTTTCGACGGGAATTTCAGTTCCGCACCTCGAGAGCGTTACATGGCTTATCTTGCAGCTTGATTACAACTGGTTTTTTGCCCGACCGAACGTTGTGGAAATGGCACAACGTGCTTTGCCCGGCCTTTGGCATTGTGCTCGTGGTGAGCGACCCGGTGTATCGGCGTACACGGCGGGGGGCGAGGATTCCAGGTTCTTCAATGTTTATTGAGCGGCACATGCGCAGCATGCCGTGTATAGAGTGCCAGGCACCATATCAGCGGTTTCATCCCACCGACCGGTCACGGTTTGAAAGTTGCGCGTTGCGCGTTGAGTGTTGAGCGTTGAGCGTTATCAACAGGACGACCCGATCGGGTACCGATTGGGAACGTTCAACGTCCAACGTTCAACTTTCAACGTTCAACGGAATGAATGGAAGTGCGCATGGAGGAGGCGCGATAGGGTGCCAGGCTCGATGTTCGGTGTTTTGATTTGGGAGTGACTTTGGCAGAAGAATCCATATAACACAGATCGAAAGCACCGAAGTGTTGTCGCACCATGAACGTATCGATCATTCTGGCTCACCCTTCGCCGGGCAGTTTCAATCACGCGATTGCGGCAATCGCACGCGCCAAACTCGTGGCGCTTGGCTGCAATGTTTGGCTGCATGACCTGTACGCCGAAGGATTCGATCCGTGTCTTACAGCGAGCGAGATTCCGCGGGAAGCGCCCCTGCCACATAACATTGCCAAACACATCGAGGAAATCACCACAGCCGACGGCATCGTCGTTGTCCATCCGAATTACTGGAGCCGACCGCCTGCGATCCTCTGCGGCTGGGTGGATCGCGTCTTGCGAGCCGGTCGGGCTTACACGTTTGTGCCCGATGGGAAAGGCGGCGGCAAACCGGTCGGCCTTCTCAAGGCGCGCGCGGCTCTGGTAATCAACACCGCTAACACGCCACAGGAAAAAGAGGTTGAATTGTATGGTGATCCGCTGGACATCTTGTGGCGAAAGGTGGTGTTTGGTCTGTGCGGCGTGCCGGTTGTCGAGCGGCTTGTTTTTACCCCTGTTATAACCAGCACATTGGCACAGCGCCAGACCTGGCTCAGCATGGTGAACGAGGCTGTTGATCGGTGTTTCAACACTGCGACCAGGTGACGCACTCGGTTCGAGCTTCTGTGTTGTCCTGACGGGCGACAGAAAGAGTTGGATCGGACTGTGGAGCGTCGGCGGCGCAGCGAAAGCCGGTGTAATGAATGTTGACCCATGCGGGGTCGTTCCCGCGCCGCATGGCGCAGCGGAAGTGGTGGCGCTGCCAGCGCAGGCAAGTGCCACCGCGCACGACGCGTTGGTCACCGTTGACCGGGGGCCGGAGGTCGCCTGTAGCGTACCGTTGATAGACGTCCCACTGGTACCAATCAGCGCACCACTCGTCCACGTTACCGGACATTTGGAAGATGCCATACGGTGAACGACCTTGAGGGTATGCATCCACCGGTGCAGTTGTCTCTGTTGCATGGCGATCGCCTCCATGCCAACGGAGCGCGTCGGGCCGCCATTGGTTTCCCCATGGAAAGATACGCCCGTCTGTTCCGCGGGCGGCTTTTTCCCATTCCAACTCCGTTGGTAATCGGAGGCCGGCCCAACGGCAATAGGCTTCGGCACCGAACCATGTGACGTGAATGACTGGATGGCGCTCGAAGCCTTGCCGGACCTTGTAGTGGATGCCAGCCAGGCCCGTCCGAGTGGCTGTGATGTATTCCAAGTTCGCCCCAAACCGCCGAAGTTCTTCCGGCGAAGGCTGTGTTTCGTTGAGAAAAAGTGCGAACTGCGCGTTGGTCACCGAGTAAACACACATGTAGTAGTTCGGCAGGACAGCGGTAAACTGCGGTGTCTCGCAGACCAACAGATCGGGATGCCCGAAAACGTCCATGGCTGCCGCAACGGCGACTTGTTCCATCGTCGAGCCAATGATGCACGCGCCTCCGGGAATGAGTTGCATCACCGAGCCGTCTTTTGGATTAACGATCCTCGATTTGGGGTTTGCTCCCGATTGGGATTCGGTTCCGGTGTTCACATCGGGATCAGGAGACTGCTGTTTGTTTCTGCAGGTGCTCAAGGTCAGCAGCCAGACGCGCAACGTTGTCGTCGGTCCCGGTCGCGTTCGCTTGCATCTCGAACCGCGGCCGCAGCAGACCGGCTCGCGCGTGGAAGGCGGCGCGCAATTCGGTCAGGGCATCCGCATGCCATTGGCGCAAGCGCAACCGGTAGCTGTCCAAGAACTGTGAGATCGGGAATTCAAGTTGATTTTTGATGCGGGAGTGGACATGACGTTCGAGCAATGACCTGCCCAGTAACCGGCTGGTGAATGTGGGATGCAGCCTCACCTGCTCGACCAAAGCCGCCGCATCAAACAACGGCAAGCCGGATGCTGTTGGCAGTGGCTCAACCGCCGTTTGGGCTGGCAACACCGCGCGACTGGCTTGTGCGAGTGCCGTTTCGAGTTTCCGGCGCAGGTTGTCCAGGAGATTCACGAGCCTGGTTGTGTGGTCGGCCAGTGCCGAATGAAGCGCAGTCCTGAGAACCTCGGCTGTTTCCTGCGGTGTTGTGTGGCCTGCTTCCCATGCTGCGACGATTTCCGATGAAGCCCTGTCGAGGATTGGTCCGCCCAACCGGAATGTTTCTTCGACGATGGCCATTCCCTCCTGTTCAGCACGTTCCATCAGATAATCAGCTTCGCGCAGAGTTTTGAGAGCTTGGGCCAAATTCTCGCCCGGGGGCGAAGCAGTCGCGTGAGACCTGGCTTCAAGCCTGAGCTGGAGGGTATGCACCACGGTCTCACGCAAGGTGCCGATTTTGCGCCGGAGCGCCGCCGCTGCCTGCTCACGGTGTGTTTGCAGGAGCGGTTTTAGTTCGTGCTCGAACCACGCTTCGCACAGGCTGACGTCCGGCCCCATCACACTGATCAAATGGGCCGGGACAGCGGCACCGAGCTGCCTTGCCAGTTGCTCTTTCACCCACGTGAGTACCCGGTCGCGGTCGGCTGGCTTCAGTGAATCGGCCTTGCTGACGAGGACCATGGCGCGTGCGCCTGCCCGATGCAAAGCCTGCACAATGTCGATGTCTTCCTGAGTCAGAGCAGAACCGGCGTCCACCAGCACCAGCCCAAGATCGCACCTCGGCAAATAGAACATCGTCTCCCCGGCGCCGCTGGCTGCCAACGAGCCAAGGCCGGGTGTATCGACGAACGTGACGCCTTCTCCCAGGCGAGCAGCGGGCACTTCAACCAGGATGCGTGTTACGTGCCGTGCGTTTCCGGGGTTCTGTTGTTCGGTCGAAAACTCGGCCAACCGTGACAATTCAATTTCCATCGGCTGCCTGTCGGCGAATTCGATTACGGCGCGCGACTTTGGTCCGGAGCGAACGCGCGTGGGAATTGCCGTAACGGGGGTTACCCCAACCGGAAGCAGTTCCGAACCAAGCAAGTAATTCAAGAGCGACGATTTTCCGGAGCTTACACGGCCGAAGATGCCGATTTCGAACGTGCGGTTCTCAAGTCGTTCGAGCAACATCGCGAGCGTGCCGCGCAGCTCGACCAGACCGTGGGCGGTTATGACCCGCTCGAGTTCGCGCAGCAGCGGGACTTCGTTGTGTGTCTGTTCCAATTTTGCCAAGCGATCCTCGAAGTCCGCCCCCGGGCTTTGTGCGAGGTAATCAGCGAGCCCGTCGATCTCGGCCCGCAATTCCGCCACCAGTTTGTCAACGCGCGTTGCAGCGGCCTCGGAGAGCTTGCCATACCCGGTCATTCGCCTTGATTCCATTTCTGCGAGGGCGATGTTTGCAAACACGATTGCATTTTGTGCGGCCCACCGTGCGCCGCTGACAGGGGCGGGCATTGGGATGCGCAATTCCTCCAAATTGCGGCGCATCAACCCACGAATGCGGACCGCGAAATCGTGTGTAACCTTGCGTTGAATGGGCGTGGTGTCGTCCACGTACTCCTGAAACGGCGAGGGCGATCCTGCAGAAGCCATAATGTGCTCGGCTTTGGACAACAACCCATCAATGTGGCGAAACGTGGTCACGATGTGTCGGACGTGATTTTCGTTCAATCCGCTGATTTGCGATCGCTGCGCAGATTTCTCAAACATAATCCTATGGCGTCGGGCTTTTCTTTGATTGTTTGTCAGCAGCCGTGGATAGAACGTCGTGAATACGACAATCCAGTTTCAGCAACCGCAGACTCGAGGAGCTGTGCACATCGTAATTGCCATTTGCCAACGCGGTCAGAAGCCTGCAGAGCTGCGACGGGTTTCCTGCCGAAGCGCGGTGCAGCCAGTCCGCGATTTCCATGGCTTCTGGCGTGATTGATCCACACTGCACGGCCCCGGCGACAAGCAACCGCGTTTCATGCGGCTGAAACGGCTGCAGTTGGATGCGATCGAATCGGACCAACAACGGAAGGAAATGGCCTATATCCCATGCGTGTTCGGAACGGGTGACCACCCAGACAGGCAAGCGCCGGCAAACACATTCGATAAATGAGCTCAGTCGGGGTGTGGTCCATGCCAGCCCGTCGAACACGACGGTTTGTCCGGATCGTTCCATGGCTGTCAACAGCCGGTTCTTGCGCTGGACCAGCTTGCCATCCCCGACCAAAAGCCCGAGTTGTTGTTCAAGGGCGGTGGAAATCTCGGACAATCGCGCTGAATTCTCGCAAATCAGCAGTGGAATGCCGGCCGCCACACGCTGAACAAGCGCCGTCTTGCCCACGCCCGCCGGGCCGACAATGAGGACGTGTTTTCGTTCTGCGTACAACTGTTGAAGCTGGGCGATCTCTGATTGCCTACCTACAAACGGCAACTGCAGGCCATGGTGTGCCGGTGACCAGCCGAGAGGACCATTTGAGATTCTCGTTTGCATGACTCACTGCCGGTTTCAAGGCTTTTTTCGGCAGGAGTCATCAGCTCTGAAAAAGACTTCAGGCGGTTTACCGCGGGACACTGCCCGAGGTTGGCAAACTCCATTGCCACGCGTTCAGTTTATCACCTTTCCCTCCCGATTCAAGGCTCGGGCGCGCAGAACCGCTGGCGTTGTCTGGCGAAGGCATGTTGCATGTCGGTAAGCTGCGAGGTTATTCTTGGCTCATGTCGATCGAACAGATAGTGGGTTTGTCGATTGCCATGGTGGTGATGCTGGTTGGGCTTGCGGGCAGCGTGTTGCCAGGAATCCCCGGGGCGCCGCTGATCCTCGCCGCGGCGGTTGGACACCGGCTTTACTTCGGCCATGCCGGACCGGGCACGCTTGTCCTAGTACAATGACACGGTAATTACGTTACATAATGGCGGCTTAGTTTCCTGTCGGCGTCCTGTCGGCTGAATGTCCAGTTCAAACATCGATGCTCGTCGTTCCTACTCTGCTGCCATGCCAATAC
>Ga0315298_1001998_pt1 | contig 36028 bp, 33 predicted proteins | sample WHS_1_MG_FD_203077 | JGI IMG/M metagenome (GOLD analysis project Ga0315298, IMG submission 203077) | Extremophilic microbial mat communities from Washburn Hot Springs, YNP, Wyoming, USA - WHS_1_MG | ecosystem: Environmental > Aquatic > Thermal springs > Hot (42-90C) | place: USA: Wyoming...
GAAGCGGAAGAGCGGGGCGAGGCGGATACCTGGGATGTTGTTGGGGGAGGTCTATGCGTTGCGCGACCTCAAAGTGAACGCGATCGAGTAAGGGGAAAAGCACGAGGTCGGAGCAAGGGGGTAGGGAGATTTCCAGGAATTAGAGATTGAGCAGGCCGAAAGACTGGCGATGGAGTTCGGCGATGGGGGATTGTTGTTGTGTGGTGTTGTTAATCGCCTCGCCGGTGTGGTGATTGGGGATAAAGCCGGGGTTTCAGTGGCGTTTAACGGGGCTGAGGCGGCATTTTGGCGTCATTCCTGAACTTTCCGATGGTTGTTCGGTGCGGTTGGGGGTGCTTCGTGCCGGCGGCGCAAATAGAGGGACAGACACGATATTTGGGCAGACCAATGTCGGTGGGCTGATCACGGGAGGCGGGTCAGAAACAAAGTGCCAGACACGGTATTTCGGCATGGGGGTTGTGCTCGCGGCGCAAATATGGTGACAGACACGATGTTCGATATAGCGATCAGGAACGTTCAACGTCCAACGTTCAACTCTCAACTTTCAATGGGGTGACCGAAAAGACGCATGGTGGTCGGGATATGGGGACAGACACGGAGTTTTGCCGGTTGGCAGTGCAAACAGAGGGACAGGCACGATATTTGGCCCGGGCGGCCGGATTTTTGACACATCGGAACCGAGCCAGCGACCGGTCGGATGGTCCAACCGGGCTACGGCGCCCACATACGGGGACAGACACGATGTACTCAATCCAAGGGCTGAATGCCCGGCCTATTACGGCAATACTTTCGCGGGTTTCGCGCCGCGACGTCACAGAATTTGACCATCGATTGCAGACTCAGTGATTGTTCGATTGTGTCTTTTTGCAAGGATTGACTCCACCATGTGAACGCCACTGTCCGCCGTGGGCGACGAAGTCGCCCCGTTCAGCGCGGCGCGACACAGCGGTATTATTGCAACCAGCGCAATGGTTACGCCTCGAGCGTTTGGTTGCGGCTGCGCCGCGCTGAGCAGTCTCAGGGCGCAGGTGTGGCGTGCTGGCGCAGCCGAAAGAAACGGGCCGGGGTCGAGTGGTCAATATTGATTCGGTATGGTGAAGTCACGAGGCCGATGCTAGTCCATGGCGATGCAAGGTTGTCAGTCTGTTCCATGACAGAGCGATCGGTCTCGGGTTCCCATGCGAGTTCGACCTGATTTGCAGGGAGCTTTTTAAGAACAAGCCGGGGCGGTGAAGCGGTATCGTCAATGGGTGTAACAGTCAGGTCATAGAGGACCGGGGAATCTTCGCCGACGAGTGTTTTGAAGGCGACTTCGATTTGGAGGAATTTGCCCGGGGGCGTGGCGTAGAGCGGGACCGCATTGGTCGCGATTTCCCAGAGCGACCATGAAGTGCGGTCTGGGGAGCTGCGTGCGCGGACTTCGAGCAACGTACCTGGCGGGGTGAAGTCGGTCCACGCGATGGTGCCCCATGTGGCGCCGGGGTAGCGCGAGTCGTGTGTGATGGTCCAAAGGCCGATTTTGGTTGTAGTGGTGCGCGAGATGATGCCGGTCATGTCGCTGTACCCGTAGTGTCGGCCGCCGATTATACGGTGTTCGAGATCAACACGGTTTGCGACCGGGTCGATGCGTTTGACGTATTCGTCGCCGTAATTAACGACCCAGACTTTTCCGGCGGCGTCGATTGAAACGCCGGTGGGTGTGTTGCCGACGGGGATTGATTCCTTGAAAACGCCGTCGTTAGAGAATCTCGACACGGTGCCGGGGCCGGAATCGGCAGTCCAGACGTCGCCGTCCTCGGTTACAGCCACGCCACGTGACGTTGGAGACGCGTTGATTGTCCAGTCTTTCTCGCCGGTGATTATGTTAAGTCTGGTGAGTTTGCCTGATCGCCAACCGGCGATGAACAGGTGATTGCTTCTGTCAAGGCCGAGCCCATAGACGGTGTGCCCGACGTCAACAACCTTGAATGAGCCGTCGGACGGGTCGAGTCTGAGCACGTTGTTATCGTCGAGGCTGGATGACCAGAGGATGCCGTTGGCGTCAATTACGGCGCCGTAGGAATGATGGGGCACGGAAGAAAAATCGACGGTTTTCAGGATGCGACCCGTGATTCCATCGACGTGGTAGAACTTCTGGGTTCCGTAGGTTCCAAGCCAAACGTTGCCGTTGGCATCGACGGCAACGCCTCGTGGTCCGGGGTTCCAATTGTCATCGGCGTAGCCGCCTTCGTATGTACCCGGGGTGAATGTGCCCTCTTTGTTTGGGATCAGAACGATCTCGAACAAGACGCACTCGTCCATTCCCCATGGGAGCAGTTCATCGCCGGTGATATCGCCGTCATTATTGGTGTCGCGAGAGGTTTGAATGATGCCGTCGCCGTTTCTGTCCCGGTATTGTCCATTTTCCAAAAGGCCTATCTTGACTGCGGAGCCGGTTTGGCGGTTTGCAACCCAGCAATTGCCCTGCTGATCGATGGTGGTACGCGACGGGTTGTGATTCAAGGGCAGGTCATTGAGTTTTTCCGGGCCGGTTCTGTAGCGTGCGAGTTCGCGTCCTGTTCGAGTATCAAGCTTTGAGACGGTGCTTTCGTTCGAGTTTGGAACCCAGATGTACGGGAAAGTGAGAGGATCACCTGAGCGCTCGAGCTGGTCAGGGACGGTTTCGTACGTTACGCCTGCGAGTGTGCCCTTTTCGAAGTCATCGTTTGAGGTGTAAACACCGCCATGCGGTACAGTGCTGTCTGGAATAACGGCGGTGATGGTTTTGACGGTGTCTTGTTTTTCGGGGTTGGTGGTGGACGTTGCTTTGATCAACAAGTGGCAGAGGCTGACGCCCTGAACGGCGGCGCTGCCTGTGATTTCGAGGCGCAGCTCGAGGGTTTCGTTCAGAAGCATTGCAGGGCTGGTCCAGCCGTTGCCGAGCACTTCTTCTGAGACATCTCGACCGCCCACCGGCGCATCGAAAAATCGGACGGTCCAACCTTCTTCGGGGATGGTTGAAGTCAAAACGAAGCGGTCATTGAAAGTTCCGTCGTTGGCCAGTGACAGGAAATAGACGGCGGGCATGTTTGGGTCGATTTCCTGCGATTTGGTTTGGCGTGTGCCGGAGGTGTTATAGACGTTGTCGCCGGTGAACCGAAGGTCGTAGTCACGTCTTACCATGAGGTCGGGCTGGATGCGTGGCAGGCGGGTGGTTAGCGCGCGAGCCGAGTCGGTTCGTTGTGGGGCTGAATCAGGCCAGACGGTGATATTGACTGTTTTTGGCTGGTCACTGGGAGCGGCGATGGTTGGTGTGACTTCGAGGCGAAAGGCCATTGACGTTCCGCTGGTGATCCTTTCCCACGCGTGGCCATCGGCCGAGGTGACCATGTCAGTGATCTCCTCGCCGTTAACCGAGTCAAAGTAACGGACTACCCAGCCGGTGCCGCTGCGTGTACCGCGGAGATGGACGGTATCCTGGGCCACGCCGTAGTAATCAATCCTGAACTCATAGACGGCGGTTTGATTTGCATCGACGACTTGCGATTTTGTTTGGAACTCAGGAGTGAAAACGAATGCGCCGGTGAATGCAGGTTCGCCGGCGTTGCGGATGAGCAGGTCAACAAAGCTGTTTGCGGTGGCACGGGGGAGTATGAGGACGGCGGCGGCAATCCCACACAGGAAGGCGGCGGACGTGCGGTGGCCAACCGGCTCTCTCACCAGAAATGCCATGCGTTTTTCCAAACAACCCATAAACCAAGCAGAAAATTTGTGATGGCATGTGCGGTCATTGCATCGCCCAGCCGTTGTTTGCGAATCACAAGCCATTGATACGCCATGCCACACAGAATGCCGGCAATCCACTGATGATGCTCGAAGCCGAATACCGCAGCGGTCACAAGAAACGGCATCCATGCGAACGTCCCAAGGGAAACGGAGAGAAAATCCTGTTTGATTATGTAGCGATACAAAAAAGAGCGGTAGAACACTTCCTCGATTGGGGGAACAACAAACGTGGACCCGAGTATGCGGGTCACGATGAACAACCACGCCATGGCGCTGCCCTGGCCGTAGTGAGCGATTGGATTCCACGCGGCTGTGTTCTGCCCAATGCCCGGCAGCCGCGGGTAGAACGGGTCGATGCCAACCCACATTATGAAGACTCCTACACCGACGACAACGGCTTCCCAGCCAAACGCCCAGCGCATTTCCGAGACGAATGGGCGCGACATCAGAACCAGCCAAAGCCCGACGATGGTCTTCGCCAGGTACATCCAGTAATGTGAACTTTCACCAAGCCGCCCTTGGAGCAGTGTCAATGCGATGAGCACTATGAATGGGGCAACTCTTGCCGTCACCGGGGAGGACTCGAAACACTTGCGTATCGCTTTCACCGGCCCAATTGCACTGGAAATCTGACGGACCGCAAGTCTGATCTTGACCGTCGGAACTCTCGCTCCAGTCCAAAAACTGCTTCAGAGATTGCCAGTTGGACAACCAGTTAAGGGCAATTCCCGGGATCAAGAGAGGAAACACTCTGCGGGGGCCGGACGGTAAGGCCATCGGACCTCGATGTCTTGTGAAGAGCTGCGGCAAGACATGGCAACGACACAGTTGCAAAATATCGGAAAATCTGCTCAGGAATCGGTGATTAGCGATAGTTTGGTTGCGGCTGTGCCACGCTGAGGAGCATTGCATTCACAGCCGCCCATGCATGTGTGAGAGGATTTTGTAACTTTTGGCTGTTTTTCGGCTCTCCAAATGTTAAAATATAACCAGCAAAAGTGAATCAATTATGAGTGAAGACCTCACAAAAATAGTCGCAGCCAAAGTTGCCGATGCACGTGGAAGCGCCTGCCCCGGGCCACTGCTGGAAGCAAAGAAAGCCGTTGGCTCGGTCCCGGTCGGGCAGATCGTTGAAGTGCAATCCAATGATCCGGGTTCCCGCAACGACATACCGACCTGGGCGGCGCGCGTTGGCCATGAGTATCTTGGCTGTGTTGAAGCCGACGGTTACGATCGTCATTTCGTGCGAAGGAAGAAGTAGGCCCGAGTTTGCAAAGCTCCGCCACAGACCTTCCAAACGTGCGCTGGCGCAATACCCAACTGGTGCCGCCCGTTTTGGGTGGACGGCGCGCCTCGCTGGTCCTGACTGGCGAGTGACGCCAACAGGGGCGTTCGTGGCTCCTTGGATGCAATGACCTCGGAATACAAGCCGGTTATTATAGTGCTTGCGACTTCCGCCTGTGCTTATCCCGGGGCGGATGCGGTGGGCAAAGCGCACCTTGAATACCCTGCTAACATAAGCGTGTTGCGTGTGCCATCGCCGGTGGTTTTTCCTGAGGATTTCTATTTGCGGGCATTTGCCAGGGGCATCGATGGCATTATTGTGGCTTCGTGCGGCACAGACTGTCCATACGAAGGAGTGTATCAGAAACTCTCGCGTCGGATTGACCGATTGGTCAAACGGATGAAGACCGGCGGACTGGAAATAGAACGTGTTCGGCTCACGGCCATTTGCACGGTTTGCATCAAGGCCTTTCTCAAAGAAGTGAATCAGATGAACGACCAACTCCGTTCGCTGGGGCCGGTCAACAGGGAGCGAGCCGAAGCCCTTTGGCGGGAATCACTGGCCGATCTGCGGAGCAGCGTTGGTTTGCCGGCACAGACTGCTTGAAACCGATGCAGAATTCACAAATGCAAGAGGCACGCGTCGATGTGGTTGTTGTTGGCGGCGGGATATCGGGTATCCAGGCGGCGCTTGATCTGGCTGACCAGGATCACAAGGTGCTGTTGGTCGAGCGCTCGGCAAGCATCGGGGGAAAGATGATCTCGCTGAGCAAGACGTTTCCAACCCTGGATTGTTCGAGTTGCATCACCACCCCGAAGATGTCGGCCGCATTCCACCATCCCAACATTCAGGTGTGGACTTCGACCGAAGTCGAGCGGGTGGAATCGCGGGATGGTGTGCGGAAGGTGCATTTGTGCAAGCACCCGACATACGTGGACAATTCGCTCTGCATCGGATGTCGCCTGTGCGAATACGCCTGTCCGGTCGAGTATCCTGACCCGTTCGAAGAAGGTTTGGGTGCTCAGAGAGCGATTGCTGTTCCGTTTACCAACGCTTTGCCGCAGAAAGCAGTTTTGAATCCACGATACTGCATCGCTTGCGGGGCGTGCATCAAGGCGTGTCCTACAGATGCAGTCCGGTTTGATCAGCAGGAAGAGCGCCTGACCATCGAGGCCGGTGCTGTTGTGTTGACAACCGGCTTTGCGCTGAACTCTCTCGAGTTGAAGCGCGAATACAACGCCGCGAGATCGGCCAACATAATCTCGCCTCTGCAACTGGAGCGGCTGCTTGCTCCGCACGGTCCGTATGGGAGAGTGCTGCGGCCTTCTGACGGCAAAGTGCCCGGCAACGTTGCTTTTGTTCTTTGCGCGGGCTCACGGGACCAGAGCATCGGCGTCCCATATTGTTCCCGTTTTTGCTGCATGTATTCGATCAAGCAGGCCATGCTGCTCTCGGGGGCGTTGCCAACCGCTGAGCTTACGATCTACTACATGGACATTCGCGCTTTCGGTAAAGGGCACGATCAGTTTTATCAGAACGCAAAGGCAATGGGCATCCAGTTCGTAAAAGGAAAAGTGGCCAGCATCGAGCCCGTTCCCGGCGACGACCTGTCGCTCAGGGTTGAACTCGAGGAAGAGGGAGGTCGTGTAGCGGAACGTCGTCACGATTTGGTGGTTCTGGCTCAGGGTGCAATCCCTGTTTTTGAACCTGCCAGGGCCTTGGGTACGCCTGCGGCGGAAGATGGTTTTCTGCGCCAGCCTGACTCGCTGAGGATTACATGGACCGGGGTTGAGGGTGTTTTTGCTGCGGGCTGCGCTCTTGGACCGAAGGACATTGTTGACAGCATCGTTGAAGCAGGAGCAGCAGCAATGGAGACATCGAAGTTTCTGGCCATGCACACGCTCGGAGAACCGAAAACCAAGAAAACCGAGCAGTTGGCAAACTCTGTCGAAACATGATACGCACCACTACTCAAGTTGAGTCGCCAGCGCCGGAACCACGCATTGGTGTTTATGTTTGCCGGTGCGGCGGGAATATCAGCGACGTGATTGATACGGAAAAGGTCGTTGAAACTGTCAAGTTGGTGCCCGGGGTGCGCGTCAGCAAGGTTCACAGCTTCATGTGTTCGGAGCCCGGGCAGGCCATGATCGCTGAGGACATCAAGAAAGAGCAGCTCAACCGTGTTGTGGTTGCGTCATGTTCGCCGTTTCTGCATGAATTGACTTTTCGCATCGCGGTTCGCCGCGGCGGGCTCAATCCGTACCTTTACGAGCACGTCAACATTCGCGAACAGGGCAGTTGGGCGCACCACGGCGATCCTGAAGGAGCGACGGCGAAGGCGATTCGGCTTGTGGCTGCGGCGGTGCACAGGTTGTACCATGCCGAACCGCTCGAGCAGATACGGCTTCCGAGTCATCGCCGTGCATTGGTCATAGGAGGCGGCATTGCAGGGTTGAAAGCGGCTGTTGATTTGGCCGGCAGGGGAGTGGGTGTGGTGCTTGTGGAACGCGAACCGCAATTGGGTGGTCGGCTGTTGGGATTGGCGCGATCGTTTCCGACTGATGAAAGCGGAAAAGCGCAGATTGACCGGTTGGTCGGCGAGGTTCGGAACAACCCGAACATTGAAGTATTGACGGGCACGGTCATCAAGAGCGCTTCGGGTTTTCTTGGTAACTATGACATCACAGTCGGGCCGGCCATGGCGACCGGTGTTGCTGATGCTGGGACCGGCGGATCGAAGGTCAAGAAGCTGTCTGTTGGCGCAATCATTGTAGCAACCGGCCACGATTACTACCGACCGGGTTCCGGCGAATACGGATTCAAGCGTTACACCCAGGTTATTACCATGCCGGAGTTTATCGAGCTTTTGGCCGGAGCAAGCAGGAACGGCCTCGAATTGAACGGTCAAAGAATCCGACGCATAGGTTTCATGCACTGTGTCGGTAGCCGGCAGATCGAGGGCGTTCACCAGCCGCAGGCCGATGGCAAGGTGAACGACTATTGTTCGCGTGTGTGCTGCACAACCGTGTTGCATCAGGCGCTCCATGCCAGGCGCCGGTTTCCCGATCTGGTTGTGTTCGATTTTCACCAGGACATTCGGACCTACGGCCGGCTGCATGAGGACTATTATCGGCGCGCGTCCGAGGAGGGAATAATTTTCTTCCGGTTCCACGGTGATGATCCGCCTGTGGTTGAAGATGGCGTTGACGGTTTTCCCATCCAGGTTCGGCTCAAAGATTGGTTGACCTGGGGGGAAGAAATTGTTGTGCCGCTTGATCTGTTGGTGTTGGCAGTTGGAATGACTGCACGTGATAACCGGGATTTGGTCAACCTGTTGAAGCTGCCAATTGGTGCGGATCGGTTCTTCCAGGAAGTTCATCCCAAACTCCGCCCGGTCGAAACTTCAGTTAACGGTATTCTGCTGGCGGGCACTGCACAGGCACCAATGACGATCGAAGAAACGCTCGCTTCCGCATCCGCCGCCGCCTCGAAGGCAGCGTGTTTGCTGGCACACGATTCTGTCGAGTTGGAACCGTTCAAGGCGCGCGTGGACGTGGACAAGTGCATCGGATGCGGGCTCTGTTTCCCGGAATGCGCTTATGAAGGCGCGCTGGTTCGGACGAGTGTCGAGCGCGAAGGCACGACTGTCACACTGGCGAGTGTCAATCCGGGTTTGTGTGTGGGTTGTGGTGCATGTGTGCCCGTCTGTCCCACACGCGCCATCGACCTGCAAGGGTGGACGTTGAGTCAGTTCGAGGCGATGGTGGATGGCTTGCTTTCCGCTCCATTGCCCGGTCAACCCGTAACTTCTGAAAGTCCATCTCATGGCCAAACTCACTGATACTCACAAAGCCGCGCTGAAGAGGTTTCGAGATCAGCGCAAGGAACGTGGCGAAGACCCCGCTGAATACGCCAGGCAGTTTCGCCGTGAAAGGCTTGCGATCGAAGCCGCTCTCAAGAACGGGCCCGCCACCGTTCCGGACATTGCCATGGCAGCGGGTTTGTCGGGCAAAAAGGTACTCTGGCACCTGACCGGTATGAGGAAGTATGGCCTGGCAAGAGAAGTTGGTCAGGCAGGAGACTATCCACGCTATGAGCTGGTTGCCGTCGGCAAGGACACGCACGTGACAAACTGATGGAGCTAAGAATGGCGCACGTTGTTAACATAGATCTTGTGCAGGACTTGAAGGCGCACGGAGCACGGCAGATCGAGGCCTGCTTCAACTGCGGGAACTGCACTGCGGTGTGTCCGTTGTCAAAAGGCGAAGTTGCATTCCCCCGGAGGATCATCCGGTACGTTCAGACGGGCATGAAAGACCGGCTTTGTGGATCGCTTGAACCATGGCTTTGCTATTACTGCGGCCAATGCTCGGAAACATGCCCGCGGAATGCAAAGCCGGGTGAATTGATGATGGCCGCAAGGCGGTATTTGATCGGCGCGTACGATTGGACAGGCATCGGACGTCGCCTTTATCTCGATTCGCGGGTTGAACTTGGTGCGGTTCTGGGGCTGGCCGCAATTGTTGTAGTGTTGTTCGTTTTATTCGCCGGGCCGATGACCACTGAATTGACACACGAAGGCGGTGTTAAACTGAACACGTTTGCGCCCGCGCGCGTGATTGAACTGATCGATTGGGGAATTGGCGGTCTTTTGGCCGTTCTGCTGCTGTCGAATGTCTGGCGGATGCACCGTTGGATCATGCGGCGGGAACCGGGATTGAAAGTGCCATTGGAAGCATACATTCGCGGCCTTGCAACTTTGTTCACACACTTCTTTACCCAGAAACAATGGCTTGGATGCAAGAGTGAAGGGGAAAGACTAACTGCCACCAAATGGTTCAAACACTTCTGCATTTTTGCCGGGTACGTCACAATGTTCGTGCTCATTGTCGTTTTTCTTCGCTGGTTTCAAACCGACGCAGTTCATCCGATTTGGCATCCGCAGCGATGGCTTGGTTACATTGCAACCGGCGCTCTGCTGTACGGGGTTGGCAGCGCTCTGGTTGGGCGCTGGCAAAAGAGGCATGAGTCACACAAGCATTCGCACCCGAGCGACTGGATTTTTCTTGTGCTGCTTATGTTGACAACGGTATCGGGAATACTCGTGCACCTGTTTCGGATCAACGGTTTGGCTTATGCGACGTATGTAACGTATGTGGTTCACATGGCAGTGCTTGTGCCGATGCTGGTTGTGGAAGTGCCTTTCAGCAAATGGGCGCATTTGGCGTATCGGCCGGTTGCCTTGTATCTGCACCAGGTGCAGCAACTGGCTCGGGAAACACAGGCGCGAACCGCCAACCTCCAACCCGAACCCGCGCAGTCTTGACATGGCGTTACTGATCGCACATGCAACCATCGACACGACGACATCTTCGGATTGAAGCGTCAGACCTACCAAACCAAACAACAAACTGATAGAAAATGAACCAAGAGATCACATCTTCACAAAGCGGCTCCCCCACAACTCAGCCGCCCACGGACAAAGTCACGATCATCCTGTTTTCAGGTGACCTGGACAAAGCGCTGGCTGCGTTTGTGATCGCCAATGGCGCTCTGGCAATGGACATGCAAGTCACGATGTTCTTTGCGTTTTGGGGGCTGAACGTCCTGCGCAAGCCGGAGTCAGGGTCAGTCAGCAAGGATCTGCTGGCAAAAATGTTCGGCTGGATGATGCCAAGAGGCGCGACGAAAATGCGGCTGTCGAAGATGAATTTTGCAGGCTTGGGGACCGCCATGATGAAGCATGTCATGAAGAAAAAGAATGTGCACAGCCTGCCACAGATGGTTGAGACCGCCAGAGAAAACGGCGCAAGGCTCGTTGCTTGCACCATGTCCATGGAGGTCATGGGTCTGAAGCAGTCAGAATTGCTGGACGGAGTCGAGCTTGGCGGGGTTGCCACTTTCTTGAACGAAGCCACACAATCCAAGAGCACCTTGTTCATATGAAAGGCAATCAACGCTGCTTTGTTGTGCATGTGCGCGGCCACTGCATGCTGTTGGCTCACTGAAGGTTCTTGCGTTCAACAAGCGAAAACACCAACAACCACCGTAAAATGAACAGTGTATCTGAAAAACCATTGAAACCCCACATCGTATATGTTCTGACAAAAGGCCCTGACCAGGCGGAGATCGCTCTGCTGCCGTTCATGCACGCTGTAGGTGCACTGGCCTGTGACATGGATGCAAGTGTTGTCTTGATGGCCGGCGCAGTGTTGTTGGCACAAAAAGGCGTCGGTGAGCATGTTGTAGTTCCGGGAAAACCGCCGTTGGGCGAGTTGCTGAAAAATTTTTTCGAGTTGGGCGGAAAACTTTACCTGTGCACCCCCTGTTTCAAGAGTCGTGGATACGACGAAAAGAAAGACTTTGTTGAAGGGGCCGTGCCGATTGCTGCTGCTCAATACAACGAGCTGCTCCTCAAAAGCAGTGCTGCAATCAGTTACTGACCGGGCTTTCTGCGGTCGTTGCGTGCGAAACTTAACTGTTGCGGGCCCGCCGACCAACGACACTCAGAGCGTCATTTCTGTTGCATTATATTGGATAATCTGCGCGGAAATCGCGGATCATTCGGTTGCGGCTGCCCCGCGCTGAGTAAAGTGCTCCGCAGGGATTCGAGGATAGCACATCCGTCCGACGGGGGCATGATTTCTCTCCAGTCCAGGCAAGACGTCTCCGTTTCCACCCGCAGGTTTACAACGGCAGGGATTGGTCTTGACAACATGCGCACATGTCGCTACTGGGATTCAAGATTGTCAATGGAAGACTCGGAGAACATTAGATTGATCCTCGCCGAACTCCGGAAGATAGCTGCCTGGGCTGAGATGCAGCGCAAGATCAGCAAGTGGATGTTAATCGCAATGGCCATATTCATACCGGTCATTGTCGTCATCGGTGTTGTGACGGAACGCAAAGTCAAGACAGAGCTCGACGAAATCAGGACCGTGGAAAGGCCGGACTGGTACGACGTTGACCGTTGCATGCGCTTGGGCGAGTTCGACAAGGCCATACGGTTGGGCGAGGAACTCATTGCGCGAACACCGCAGTATCCCGAGGGTCATCGACGATTGGCCACAGCGTATTTGGCGGCAGGAAAACTCGAAAAAGCCAGAGAACATTACGCCGAAGCATTCCGACTCTTCCCGTCGGACGAGAACCAAAGGGTGCTCGCTGTGATTGAGAGGCGCCTCAGATCATCGGCGTCGCAACCGAACCAATCCGGAGACTCTGCTGATCTGTCCCCTCAACATTGACCTGCGGTGCTGGAGCGCAAGTTTGCGCTTTACTGCGCGGACAAAGCTGAACACCTCTGCAATCGCCTCGACGCAGCGGTTAATCCAGCTCAAATTGAATCTTGCTCGAGCCCATCGATCCCCCAAGCGCATTCCATCGCCCAACGCTTAACCCGCATATTTCATACCCTCGGCAGTCTGCGAAGCGAATGTCTTCACAGAAGTATATTGTTATTTTGCGAAATCGATCATATTTGCGAAGATTTTCAAACTGCGAGTTGGCTCAGTTTGTCAGTATCTGCTTCTCTGGCAGCGAGTAGTGCGGTCACCACGGTGCGCCCTTTGGAGTACAATGTTGCAGAATCAGCCCAGACTTTCTGCTCGCTTTCATGATTGGTCCTGTCGAGTGTTTTGGAGGTTGACTGTTCATTGACCGGTCTGGGGCCCTCACCCTTGCCCTCTCCCAGGGGGAGAGGGAATCCGGGGCAACGGGTTGGGTTGGTCAAGTCGTTGTTGCAACAACCACGGCTGGCCCGGACTTCGTCCGCAGTTGCATGAATTGAGCCGTGATCATTGATGACCAAGCCAGACCCGGTGAGATGGACGACAGCGAGGAGCATCTGGGACCGGGATTATGTTTTCCCTCTCCCGCGGGGACAGGCACGGAGTTGATTTTAGGGGATGGTTCGAGACTGTTGTCTTGAAGCTGTTCGGGCATCGATCCCAATCTCACCCCCCTCCGTGGGCGACGAAGTCGCCTCAGGTATTTCCCAGCCCGGCGGGGCAGAGATTTCTGATCAACGGGCGAATGCACCGCGTCTTTGCGCGTCAAGCGACTTTGGTTCCGGCTACGCCGGGCTGGGAAATATGCGGGCTTCAGGAAACCCGCGCCCCACCCAAGGACACTGAAAACACTCTACAGTGTGTCGGAATCCGCCTCGGCGAAATGCCCCCAAGTCACAAGGCTGGGCAGTAATTCAGCAAATAGAAATTCTCCGCTCTGGGCGCGAGTTTCCACTACCCGGAAATCTCACCGCATCGCCGGACCAAGACCACTAAACTTCATTCCGGTGAGATTCCGGGTTAGGATTATGAGTAGGATATAGGATGGCCGAAGGCGGCGAAGGATCTGGTCAGTCTCTCGAACAGAATCCGCGTGCAATAGATTGTCATGGCGGCTTCCAGATTTTGCGTTGGCTCTGTCATCCTCCTAACACACGCCCGATCATTGACTCGAAAGCCGGCAACTTGGCAATCCATTGGCTGCCGGCCAGCAGATGCAGTAACAGCTCGCTCGTTGCCGCGGTCGAAAGAAGAATGAAACCCAGTTTCTCGGCAGCGGTGTCGCACCACCGGACGGCTCTGTACCCGGGCAACTGCGCGCGGGAAATCGAAAGGCTGACTGGGATTCTTGACGCCGGGGCATTGCTTGCAGTCTGATTGGCGTCGTCTGTGATGTGCTTGCCGCTCTGGCGGCGTTCAAGCGCAGGTGGTCCAAGATTCACGTGACCTTGCCAACCTGGCAACTGTGAAACGAAAGCTGCTGATTTCATAATTCAGGTTCCAATAGTTCGATGTCTCGTTGGTCAGACACAGACGTCCTTGTTATTGTTTCACAAATCAGCGCCACGCAGTCGATCCTAACCGCCATATTTGCTCTGCATTGTCGGTGTAGTACAAAAAATATCGTGTCTGTCTCCATTCCGGTTGAGGGCGGCCAGGAATGGCCGCGCTCCTGCGCTGAGTTGGACATAATGCGCCTGTCTCCGCCCTTCGCAGCCGGACTGCCGCCCCACCCAACAGGCTCTACGAACATGAGCGTTGTAAGTTGAGCGTTGTAGGTTGAACGTTGAGCATTTCCACACTCCAAAGACCGCGCAGCCCTGGACCGGTTAAAGTCAGAACCGCAAGAAAGTAAGGATAGGGCGATCGGGTTGTTGCCTCTTTTTTCGTTTTCTATTTCTTTCGGTTAACAGAAAGAAGGGAATAAACTGTGCTGCGGAACCACCAAGACCTTGAAGCAAGCTGAGTATCGGATTGTCAACTTTCTTGCGACGTCACAGAAACGCCACAAACGAGGCCCGAAGTGTTTGCTGGCACACTTCGATCCTTGACAACAGCCCCCCCGCTGCGTGCAGTGTTACTGAAAATGCCAGCCAATGAAAACCAATGCGCCTGCCCCGATCAACGCGTCGAAAAAGCAGATTCCCGCCATTTCCGGACCAGGGAAGCCACGCGCCGAGATTGACCCACCGATGTTCAACAGGCAGATGGCAGGTTGGATCGAGACTGTCAAGACTATCATCATAAGAAGTTTTTTCCGCTCTTCCAAAACGCCGAATCGACACGTGCATTGTCAGCCGTCCGCATTTACCAGGATTGAACTTGTGGCGGTCATTTGTGTTGCTGCGCTCTTGGCGATGACGGCCCAGAAGGCGTTGGCACGTCAACGTCTGGCCAGCAAGGCCATGACCTGTTTCGAGAACGTGCAGCAATTGGGGCGAGCGATGGTGCTCTACAGTGAAGACTTTGCTGGCTACCTTCCGCCCAATCCGGATGACGGTAACGGCAATCCATACCGCAACTGGGTTGCCGGGCCGGCCGGAGTCGGTGACGCGCAAGAGTTCAACCCAGATTTCTTGACTGACCCAAGCCGATCCATGTTAGCACCGTACTTGAACGGCAGCACAGCAGTATTTCGCTGCCCCCAGGACCCGCGAACGGGACGTTACCAGGGCACCAATGTAGCCTTGAAAGGGCAGATTGTACCAGCCGCCCGCAGTTACGCGATGAATCTGGCCGTGGGCACTAACCCGTACCGGGCCGGTGGCAAACAACCCGTCAATGGCGCCTGGCTCGACGGTAACCATGCCCACGTAGCTAACACAGTCTGGTTCACCTTCGCGCGCATGACCGACATGCTGAATCCCGGGCCAGCCAAGAGCTTCGTGATCGTCGATGAAGACTACCGGAGTGTCAATGATGGGATGTTTAGCTTTGTCGGGCCCTATCCCGGCAAGCAGATGTTCAAGATGATCTCCTGGCCTGGAACCTACCACGATATGGGTGCAAATCTCGCATTCGCCGACGGGCACGCCGAGTACCACATGTGGCAGGATTCCCGGACGCAGTTGAAAGGGCCGATTGCAGGAATAGCGGTTCAGCCCAACAATGCCGATATCGCATGGTTGGCGGAACACACCACTGCGCTGGTGCGGCAACCCATCCTCTCCGCCTCGGGCGCGCCCGCGTCCAACAGCTTTAATATCCTCAACCTTCGAGCACCCAAAGGCGCGAGCTACGTCCTCGAATACACGGACTCCCTCTCCGACCCGAATTGGACGTCGCTGCCGGCGGTTATGGCCGGGACCAACGGCCCGCTAGAATTGATCGACAGCACTGCCACCAACGCGCAGCGGTTTTATCGGGCATGGACGCAGTAGCTGCGTGCATCTGGCGATAAGGTGACAGGCTCGTTGATTGATGGTAGAATGAAACGTTGAACTCTCAACGGTTAACGGTGCGAAACCGTCTCAGGAAAGACCTGCGACAGGGAGGTAGGACGACAGGGGCAGAAATCAGCGAACAGAAGTCAGCAGACAGCAGTTAGGCGCAGACCGCAGGCGCCCGCTGCCCGCGCCACAGTCCAAACACAAACCTTTTGTATGACCCCAGATTTTTCATTACAATCATGTCCCTTCTGCCGGTTGGGCTCCCTGTTCGCGCGAATGACATGAAAGCCGGTGTTCAGAATCCTGCGGAACTGTTTGGCAAGGATTGTCTTCTGTGTTTGGATTTGGGCGCTGTCCACGTGATAGCGCAGGTGAAACTTGGGTGCGTGCAAAGGTGAATTCGAGTTTTACTGGCGGGCCGAAGGCTCATAGCCCTGCGGGGCGGGGCGGAACCGGGCCATGTCGGTAGTCGCTCGGTCGGTCGTGTATTGCAGCGGATACACGCCTGATCGCGCGGCTGACGTCTTGTCCGGCGGCAATGCCGCCGAAGTCCGAAGTGGTTTTTGCGCAAAAACCCGACCAACTGAAATGGAGAAAACGAATATGAAAGGAATATGCTGCACGGCATGGCTGGCTGGATTGATCTCGCTCCTGATTTTGTCGCAGGCCGGGGCTGAGGAAAAACTGGTGCCGGGCAAGGATCGCATTGATGTGCCTGCAATCGGGGAGGGGTTGTGTCTGCACAATCTGTTCCAGTCCGGCATGGTGATCCAACGTGACAAGCCTGTCCGTGTCTGGGGCTGGGCGGAGCCCGGTGAGAACGTTACCGTGACTTTTGGTCGAAAGACTCAGTCGGCCACTGCTGCTGCGGATCGGTCGTGGAAAGTCGAGCTGCCGGCACTGCCTGCCAGTTCCGAGCCGCAAACTTTGGTCGTCAAGGGTAAGACCAAAACGATCAAGCTTGAGGATATCCTCGTCGGGGATGTTTGGTTGCTGGGCGGCCAGAGCAACATGGAGTTTCCAATCTCGAATGCGGATGGCGGCGCACTCGAAATCGCGTCGGCCAATTTCAAGAACATACGGCTCTTCACTGTTCCGCAGTTGAACGGCCCTGACTACAAGAAGTCTTTTCCGTGTCTGTATCAGTGGAGCGATTGGTTCGGAGAGCACTTCCGGCAGGGGTATTGGGATGTCTGTTCCCCCGAAACGGTCAGGGAAATGTCCGCGATTGGATATATCTTTGCCCGGCGGATACACATGGCGACGCAGATACCGATTGGCGTGATTGATGCGTCGCGTGGCGGCACGTGCATCGAGACGTGGTTGCCGATCGAGCTGCTGAAGACCATCGACACGCCGGAGGTCAAAGCCGTGTTGGCAGACTGGGACAAGCGAGTCGCGGAATTCGATCCGCAGAAAGACCTTGAAGCAAGGATCAGGCACTTCAATGAACAGACGGCTCGCTTGAAGGCTCAAGGCAAACAGATACCCGCGGACCGCACCCCGCCGTCCGATCTGCGACCTGGTCCGGCTTATGACATGAACCGTCCCGGCAACTGTTATGCGAGCATGATTGCGCCGATTGCCGGATTTCAGATCAAGGGCGTCATTTGGCATCAGGGCTTAAACAACGCGTTGGTGCCCAATGGTCACGTCATGTACTATCAGGTCTTTGCCAAGATGATCGAGGCATGGCGACAGGCGTTCACTGACCCTCAGATGCCTTTTGGCATTATCTCGCTTTGCACCGATGGCTATCCCCAAGACCTGGATACCTACCTCGAAATGATGGCGGACGAGGGAATCTACATCCGTGAAGTCCAGTACAAGACCTTCCTCGACTTCCAGAAATCAGGCGACAAGAACGTCGGCTACGCAAGCAGTTTCGATCAACGCCGGGCATGGTATCATCCGCAGATCAAAATCCCGGTCGGTGAGCGCATCGCCGCTTGGGCATTGGCGACGCAATACGGAAAGAGCGAGATCCGTTGGCTGCCACCGACGATCCAAGAGGTGAAAGTGGAAGGTGACAAAATTCTCCTGAAAATGGTCCCGCACGAAGTACGTCCTTACAATGATGGGCCCATCCTCGGATTCGCCATTGCAGGCAAGGACGGAAAATTCCAACCTGCCAAAGCCGAATGGGGCGACAAAGACGACCGCAGCGCTATTGTCTTGTCCAGCCCGTTTGTGCCGCAGCCCGTGTATTACCGACACGCGTGGGGACGAAACCCGCTGGCAAATCTGAAGGCCGACGGCATCCCGCTCGACACCTTGCGGAACGACAACTTTACGATCGCCGACATGTATGAGATTTACACCGGCAAGAAAAGCGCCAGGTCCAACCTTCTGAACGGTGCGGAGTTCCGCGAGCTGACCAAAGCGTTAAGGGCCGAGGACTTGAAACGCCGCCTGAAAGAGGCGCAAATGTTCATTCAGCAGCACCAGGACACAGGCACGAGCAAGGCTGCTGAGAAGTGAATCAGACCATGAAACACGCACTCATACTTCTTGTTTTGCTGAACGTCGCTGTTTTTGCGGCGGAGAAAAAACCGCTGCCGACGGCGCACACCACACGCAACATCGAAGGCTGGACTGTTCGCGTGGACAACCGTCTGCTGGAAGGGGACGGTGCCGCGCTCGGCGACCGTGCATTGAAACTGCTTGCGGCCCGACTTGTTGCCATCGCAACCGTGGTGCCCGAACAATCGCTGGCGAAATTGCGGGCCATCACCATCCAACTGGACCTGACCCATGGGGATCTGCGCCCCATGCAGTATCATCCCGATGCCAACTGGCTGAAGGATCACGGGTACAGCGAGAAACTCGAGAAGTGCGTCCATATTCCCGACGTTGACGATTTTCTCTCGCCATCGGAAAACCTCCGCATGCCGTGGGCCGTTCTGCACGAGCTTGCGCACGGATTTCACGATCAGGTGATTGGCTTCGATGACCCCCGCGTGATCACCGCGTGGAAGAGGTTTTGTGACAGCGGCAAGTACGAATCCGTGCTCACGACGTTCGGCAAAATGCACAAGCATTACGGGCTCACGGACCAGAAGGAGTTTTTCGCTGAGATGACCGAGTGTTATTTCGGGTCGAACGATTTCTATCCGTTTGTTGCAGGCGAGCTGAAGCAGGCCGAGCCTGAAGTTTTTGCGCTGCTGGCTGAAATCTGGGGCCCGCTCCCCGGAGTCCCGCCAGTAAAACAAGAAGCCGGCTCGGAAATCTCACCGCCCGACCTAACCAAGACACCCAAGAATTAATTCCAGTGAGATTTCCGGGGATGCATATTTCGCAGCGCGGCGCAGCCGCAACCAAATGCTCGGGGCGTAAAAACTGCGCTGGTTACAGGAATACCGCTGTATCGCGCCGCGCTGAATAATTCGTGGGATTTCCGCCCGCGAGGTGGTATCACAGAACAAACAGGAGATAACACAAATGAACGTAGTCATGATAATCCCGACGGGGATCGGATGTGAGATCGGCGGGCACTGCGGCGACGGGAATGATCATGGCCATGAAGGCGGGCGTTCATCCGTCGTCGGTGCGTCGCCCGCTGGCTCACACCACGGTCAGGCGGATGGCGTAATGCGCGAAAGACACGCCGGTCGGCCCCAATCCACGTTTCCGGCGACCGGGCCGAAATGCCACCTGCCGTCATGATCCTCAGCGCGCCGCGACACAGCGCTATTCCTGCAACCATTGCAGTGGTTACGCCTCGAAGGTTCGGTTGCGGCTGCGCCGCGCTGAGGCATCTGCCTGTCGGCACACAGATTCGAAGCCGCCGCTGTCTGGCATAACTCGTCGCCGCTTCCGGACAACGCTTCACAAAAATGTTGAAGCCGTTGAAAAGAACCGTCTAATGGACTTAACAATGAGCCGATTTTCAAATACGTCCGGTACAATCCGCATGGTTCTGCTGGGGGCATGCATTTTCCTTGAAAGCGCGGCCTGTTCTGGCACCACGTCCAGCTTCGACGGCGGCATGGTCGTTAAGAACGGCGATCCGGCGCGGTTGCCGCTCGGGGCCGCCGCTTCCGGCGGAGCACAAAATGTGCGGCTGTTCGTGTCCTCGAAGGCCGGCGACCGCATGGCGGAAAAGCCCGAGCTCCGGTGGGGGATCCCCGCTCCGGGCGCCGACGGGACTTTCACGGTTGACGAGTCGATCACCTTTCAGAGGATCGACGGCTTCGGCGCCAGCTTCCTGGAGGCAGGCCTTATCTGCATAAACAGCCTCCCCGCCGAGAAGGGCGAGGATGTCTTGCGGGCCCTCTTCGATCCCGAGACTGGCGCAGGGTTCACGGCGATGAAGACGGTCATCGCGGGAACCGACTTTATGTCCGCCGGTCCATGGTACACCTATGCCGACGAGCCGGGCGACGTGAAGATGGAGAAGTTCTCGATTGCACGGGACCTTGGGCCGAACGGGCTCGTCACTTTCATCAAGCGAGCGCGCCGGTACGGGAAGTTCATGCTCCAGGCGCCCATGGACTACCCGCCCGACTGGATGTTGACCGAGGTGAATGACCGGCGCCGCCAAGACGTCGATCCGAAGTACTTCGACGCCCTCGCCCTTTACTACTTGCGTTACCTGCGGGAGTACGAGAAGCAAGGGATCGCCATCGACTACCTTAGCCTCTTCAACGAGCCCGGCATCTACACCAAAATTCCCTATGACAAAATCCGGATACTCATACGGGACCACGTGGGCCCCCTGTTCAAGAGGGAGGGGGTGAAGACCAAGATCCAACTCAGTGAGGCATGCACCCGGGTCGAGGCTGCCGAGCGTTATCCCACGGTCCTTGATGACCCGGGAGCCCGCGCATTCGTCGCCTGCATCCCGTACCACGGTTACGACCTGAAGAACTTCGACAAGATCCGGCGGCTCCACGAGCGTTACCCCGACCTGCCTCTCTGGATGACCGAAATCTGTCACGCCTACCAAGCCGGCACGCCTAAGTCGATGCCTCTCCCTCGCTTGGACTTCGAGGACGGCGATTTCTGGGGGGCGCAGATTGTGTCGGACCTTGAGGCCGGTGCCTCGGCGTGGATCTATTGGAACATGGTCCTTGACCAGGACGGCGGCCCATGCCTTGTCTCGGAGGTCCACGGCAACCCCCCGAACAACGTCCAGCACCCGGTGGTGGTGATCGACCGAAAGACCGGGAAGGTGACCTACACGGGCCTGTACTGGTACCTCGCCCACTTCAGCCGCTTCGTCCGGCCAGGCTCGGTGCGGGTGGCGACGGCGGGCTCGATCCCTGGCGTGCGGTGCATTGCCTTCCGGCGCGAGGACGGTACCGTGGTGGTGCAGCTCCTAAACCGGTCGGACCAGGCGCGGCGGGTGGTCGTCGCAGGGAAGACCGGTGGCGTCGAGGTTTCTCTCCCCGCCATCTCGATCAGCACCTGCATGTGGAAGAGCGGAGCACCTGCGGAACGACAGAAGTGAGACGACACCTTCGAGGACAAAGTATGAAAGCAATTCTGACACTGGCGGTGATGTTTGAGCTGTGCTGTCTGCCGGTCTTCGGCGGCGAGTCGCATGAGTCAGGCCCGTTCAATCCCGAAAAACGTCAGGTGAAAAATGACATCCTGCCGGTTCCACAGGTCCGGAGCGTGGACGCCCCCGCTGGTGAGGCACTTTTCGAGGACTACCAGTTGACCGTCGATGGTCGGAAGGTGTCTGTTTACTCCTGCCGCGTCTCCGCGGTGCCCTTCAACCAAGTGTGGCCCGGCTATCAGCGGCTACTCGACCAGACTGAACTTGCTGCTTTTGCCTGTTGGGACATGAGCGGTCCCGTGGCCGTTGAGGTCCGATGCCGCCGCACGCCAAAGTCCGTCATCATACGCCCGGCCTCGTTTGGCATCGTGCCGAAGCTGGACGGCGACCGGATCGCCTTCACGCTCGATCGGCCCCGGTCGGTGGTGGTGGAGGTGGACGGGCCGCACCATGCTCTCCACCTCTTCGCCAGTTCTCTGGAAAAGGACATTCCTGCGCCCGACGCGCCCGGAGTGCGCTACTTTGGCCCGGGTATCCATCGACCGGGCCGCATTGAACTCAAGAGCGGCGAGACCGTCTATCTGGCTGCGGGCGCCGTTGTGTACGGAAGCATCCATGGGCGCAGCGTGTCAAAAATCCGCATTACGGGTCGGGGAATAATTGACGTAAGTCCTTTCGAGCGCGGCGAGGGCGGCGGTGCAATACAGCTTACCGACTGTTCTGATGCAATCATCGAGGGGATCGTCATGCGCAATCCGGACGTCTGGTGCTGCAGCCTGTTCGGCTGCCGCAACGTCACAATCTCAGACGTCAAGCTCGTCGGCCTATGGCGCTACAACGCGGATGGCATTGACGTCTGCAACAGCGAAAACGTCATCGTTAAGGATTGCTTCGTCCGCTCCTTTGACGACGCCCTTGTGATCAAAGGGCTGAAGTTCGGAAGGAATTCGTTCGACGACCGGCCCGTGCGGGATGTCCGGTTCAGTCGCTGTGTTGTGTGGTGCGACTGGGGTCGGGCGATGGAGATTGGCGCCGAGACCTGCGCACCGGAAATCGCCGGGATCGTCTTCGAGGACTGTGACATCGTGCGAACCACGCACATCGCCATGGACATCCAGCACGGGGACCGCGCGACAGTCCGGGATATCCACTTCGAGAACATCCGGGTGGAAGTGGACGACTGGAATCCGCCCCCACGGATGCAGCAGGCCAAGGATGAGAAATACCCGGAGAAACCCGGCGACACGTATTGCCCGGCGCTGTTCGAGATCGTAATCCGCAAGACTCCCTACTCGAAGGACGAGAACTGCGGCTCCGTTCGGGACGTCTTCTTCAAGGACATCACCGTGACGAGCCGCCTCGAGCCCCGTTCGTCATTCCGCGGGCTGGATGCCGAGCACACGGTGGAAGGAGTGACAATCCAGAACCTGCGGTTCAACGGCCGGCCCGTCAGCAACGCTCAGGAGGCGCATCTGGACATCGGCCCGCACGTGAAGGAGGTTCGGTTTAGCGGTGCAGCCGTTGCGACTCCCGGCAAATAGCACTGCATAACTATATTGAGAAATCGATCATTTCTGCGAAGATTTTCTGGCTGCGAGTTTGTTCAGTTTGTCACCAGAGTGGAGCCTTTGGAGTTAGTATTGGATGATCTGTGCGGAAATCGCAGATCCGCGGGTGGTTCGAGACTCTTGCCTTCGAACTGTTCGTCCGCTGATCCGACTCGCATCTCGCCCCGTGGGCGACGAAGTCGCCCCTTTCAGCGCGGCGCGACACAGCGGTATTCCTTCAACCAGAGCCATTGTTACGCCTCGAACATTTGGTTGCGGCTGCGCCGCGCTGAGCGTTGTGCGTTTCGCCTTTCCCAACAGCGCGTCCCTCTTCGGGCGCATCGATCCGACCACCGATTTTAGACGGGTTTCGATAGCGGAACTGCGCCTCGCCAAATCACTCGCCATCGAGGTCAACCCACGCGGCGCGGAACTGGCGGCTTCCTTCGTCTTTCAATTCCTTGCACGGGCATCCGTCTATTCGGCGGGTACCATCGTCACTCAGCAGAAGGGCCTTGGGGGTGTCAGGTGAATTGAACAGGACGAACGCTTCCGGGTTGAAGTTATGTCCTCTGAGCCGTGCTATTTGTCTTGATGTTGTAGAAACGCCGTCCCAGAGAAACACTTTGCCCTGGGGTTTGCCGCTGGTTGGTCCACCAATGATAAAGCACCCTCTATCTGTCCAAACCATGTCGCGTATCCCCAGTCCGCCCAGATCGATCAGGATCGGATCGCCAAGCCGCGGTTCTGCTCCGGCGATTACTTCTTTTGGATTAAGCAGTGGCACTATGAGAGCCCGGCTCTCCGGTACCGGGTTCCGAAAACCGATCAGCATCCGCCCATCTGGCATTGCTGCAAGACCCTCGATGTTGAGTCCGCCGATGTCCTTTGGTGCTTTTGTGGCTGCCTCGGAGAGATCGAACTTGCGCAGGTGCGGGTGTGTTTTCATTGCCGCAAGCAGGCTCTTGCAGGGCCGCCCCTCCGGCACGAGGTCGAACGTGTCTCCTTTGCGCAATATCCGCGTTGCGAAGAATCGCTCGCGGCTGACCCGACGTTTTCCTTCGGCATTTCTGCCGTGGGAGGTTATCCAATAAACGATGTCATCAACTCTCGCAGCGGCCTCGATATCCGTTTCGGGGTGTTGGGTGTCGAGTTCGAGGAAATCGCGCAGGTCAAACACCTGGACCGGCGGGCCGGGCGTGTCTTCGCGGTAAATCCGGATTCTGCTGTCCTCGTCGCTTGCAACGAGGAAATGATGCTGATCGATTGCTGTTGCGGCCGAAGCATCACACAAGCCGGTGAAAACAATGAACTCCGGTCGGTTTCGTTGTGCGCATTTGGCAACGCCGACAAACAAGAGCGCCGATATGACCACAGCGGCAAATCGCAATGTCTTCATAAACATAGCATATGCCGTGCCCGTGCTGGCATACCCAATCGGCTGCGGTTGCGGGCACAGACCAAAACATGACAAATGGATGACAAGACGTCCGACCTCCTACCGTGATCCCAGATACCATTCGTCTGACTCGAGATCGTGTTTGAGCATGTAAATGCGCTGATCGGAACCTCTGACTCTGAAGTAATTTGCGCGCGGCCATTCGGGTTTGCTCTCGACCTGGTACCACCGGTCCACGATCTCTTCGATTTCGATAATGCGCTGGTCGAAAATGAACAGCCGCGGTTCTTCGTCACCTTTGAACCCTGCGTAGCACTGAACTTTGACGGGCGTCAGATGCAATGTAATCAGTCATGTCGTTGCCGGGCACCGGTTGGGTATTATCCCGCCGCATGCTCGGTGGGTCCGACGCGGAGCCTCGCCTAATACTGCTGTGTTGCTTCAAACTCCTGTATGGGCACGGCAAACTCGTCGCTGCGCAAATCCGTCTTGAATCTGACGTCCCCGGCAGCAATGGCTTTGACGACCACACGCCACGAAACCGTGTTTCTCGGTTCAAGCAGCGGCAACGTGCCCATCGTTATCGAGCGACCGGAAGCGCTGACCGGTGTCGGGCCCTCACCTGAAACGAACTCCTGTTGTTCAGGAACCTCGCAGGAAAGCTTGATGTTCGCAAGCGGCGCCGAGCCCTGGTTGACCACCCGGATTTCGTAGGTCACATTGTCGCCCACTTGAACCGGGTCTTCGAGGTCAACGACTTCGAGCAGAATCCCCGCGACTCCGACCAGCTTGGTTTCGCATGCAGTTTCGGTCGGCGCCGCACACGAACCCTGCGCTTTCGAAACGAAACTGAGTTGGCCTGGCTCGGTGGCCATCAAACTGGCACAAAACTCGCGCACCGCTCCCGGTGCAAGGTCATTGACTTCCCATGACACATTGTTCTCCGACACCGTGCCACCCGCCGTGGAATTGACGACGGTTATTCCGCGAGAAATCGACAGAAGCAGCGTTGCCTTCCGCTCAATTACGGTGCCCGTGTTTTTCAATGAAAGGCAGACATTGAACGGACGTCTGACCTGAGCCTGTGGCGGCGCCGTGCAAACCATCTCGAGTGCAGGCGCGTGTACCATGGTCGCCGCCAACACCTCTGCACTAACTCCTTCGGCAGTCGAAACCCGAGCGCGGTTCTCGTAACGTCCGGGTGATGAAGCGGTCAATTGAATTTTGAACAACATGCCTTCGCCGGGTTTGAGATTGCCAGCCGCCAAATCCAGAGTTTTCTTGCCGGTCGTGGTTTGCCAGCCATCAGGCAAATTGTCTGTGACACGAACATCTGTCAGGGCCTGGCTCGAGGTGTTTCGCACAGTGAGACTCATTTCGAAAGGTTCACACACACTGACCTCGGGCGGCAACGTCTTGGTCAGTGCGATTGTGAGCCGTTCCGGGCCGAGGTCGTCGAGGTAGAAATTGCTGCAGGCCTTTGGCGTGATGCACTGATAACGGCGACCGTTCGACCTGAAATCGAAGGCGTAGGCATCTGCGGGTTTGTCTCCCGCCCAAAGGACGTCCACAAGCGCCACCGGCTGTCCGTTTTTCCGTGCAGACATGAATGGCATGCGCGTGCCGACGGGGATTTTGTGTTCCCTGATCTCTGCTGTGGCGGCGGCTTTGAACAAATCATCAACGTTACCCCGCCAATTCACCTGCTTGAGGATCGACTCGATATCAGGCCTGAGTTTGTCGTTCGAGAACAGATTGCGCAGGTCTTGCGGCGTTTTCAGCGGAGGCGCAAAACGCGTTGACGGATTTCCAAGCTGCACAGCGCGGTGTTGCTGGGCATGGCAAGGTTTGGTCGTCCAACAACAAACGATCCACGCCAAAACAAAAACAAAGCCATAGGATGTTTTCATGCGGACCTCCGATGATGGGTCGCGTGGCCGATCCAAAAGCCGCGTTCGCCGATGTTGTACATGTGCCGAGCTCCCCTCCCACGAGGCAAAACACGCCTTCTCACACCTTGAAGTTCGGCATTGCTCACGCCACCAAGCTTACCCGAATTCGCCCCAGAGTCACTCCCAATCGCAAATTGACTCGACATACTGCGCCGAGCCGTCACGCAGCCAGCCGTCAAGTTGTGCTTGATCTTTCAATTGCTGGCCGCGGAAGCGTGGCACCACCACATACCTGCATTCCACTTCCTGCAGACCCGTGATGTCCACCCACAGCTTCTCGAACTGACAAACGGGGAAAATGTCCTCCTGGCCGTGCCCCCACCGTTTCTTGACCTCTTTGATGGTGATGTAGGTTGGTACCCGGGCGGTCATTGACCGCACCGCAGCAGCGACCTTGTTGGAATCAGCGAGGTCTCCCCGGCCAAGTCCAAACACTGCGAGCAAACGATCGATGTCGATCCAACACGTGTTCGAATTGTAATACCTGAGATTGAATTCGTCTTCTTCGCGGGGCATGGCGAGTCCTTCGACCAGCCGCACACGTCCGTTGACGCGCGCAAGCCCGCCGCCTCGATCTTCAATTCTGCGCCCGATGACCTCGAAGGTCACGCATGCGTCCTGTTGAATGTGCAGCCCAAGGATTGTCGGGTCCGGATCAGCCCCGACGGTGTCAACGTTGTGCACCATGAGATGTTTCAATTGCGGACGTTGCTCGAGCAACTCCTTCAGAACGCCGTTCCGCAACAGGTTTGGCACCTCGTACCAATGCCCAACCGGGTGCAAACACTGCGAAGGAACGTTGTCGGTGTAATCGTTTCCTTCGCCCATCGACCGCGCCCAGTTAATCAGCGCGTTACGGAGGCTGTCGCGGACCTTTTGTTGTTGCTCGTCGAGCACCTGCTGCGCCGTTTCTTCCCAGAGGAATCTCAGGTCCCGTTCCATCGGGATAAGTCGGAGACCGATTGCACGGCCCGGAGAAAGCACGAGCGGTCCCGGATAGTTCAAGTTACCTGTGCGTTCCAGCCATTCCTTGATTGCGCCATGGGTCAGGTAACTGGTTGTGATTATATGCGGCAGAGGCGTGCCACAAATCCGCCCCGCCCGCCGGCTTTTTGCAAGGTGCGTTTCAAGGAACGACCTGTGACGTCCCGCAAGTTTGCAGAACGGGTGCAGGCCTTTGACCACGCCCGCTCCTTGCGTCCATCTGCTGCCGATGCCTGCGGCGAGCGTCACAACTGCCACTTCACCTTGCCGCAGCGCTTTCAAACCGGCTTCACGGCAGGCATCAGGAAGACCGGCTGTTGCATCGGCAACGTCACCGGCTTCAGCGTCGCGAATATCAGCATTCACGGGCAATCGGTTTTGGGCAAGGCCGATCCGACCGTTTCGCAGGTCTTGTCGAATCTGTTCGTGCTGGACGCGGTCGAAACCGTAGCGTTCGAGCAGCGATTCCAGGGTGTCTGTGGCGCCTTCGTCGGCCTTAAGTCGGGGCACCAACCTGTCGAAAAGCACCTGGACCATGTCGTTCAGTTCGGGGCGTGTTCGGCAGGCAGCGGCGAACTTGTCCAGCTCGAGTCGTCTCAACGGCGAAAGCTGTTCGGGAGCCATGCGCAGCCAACGCGGAACATGCAATGCATAATAAGCGCGTGGCAACAAGGCCTCCGGTCCGGAAACAAGCTCGCACCATGTGCCGCGTTCGTTTATGGCGAAGTCGTACACGACGGGTTCCATCGCAAAAGGGAGCGCTCGTTCGAGGCTCTGTTTTGTCATGGACATGATTTCCTGAAGCCCGTCCTGGGAATTTGGTTTCTGGCGCGGAGCAAAAATGAATCCCATTCCCCCGCCGGACATTCCTCCGAGCATCCAAAACCCCCAAAACTTTTCTCCAAACCTGTCCCGGACCCGTTCGATAAGTGTTTCTGTGTAGAGGTTGGTTGCCCACGGAATGATCGTTTGGATTGGACCGAAAAAATTTCTTGTTGTCAGATCCCCAATCCGCCGCACATCGCCTCCACGCAAGGCCTCGATGATGCCATCGAGAATCCCGGCCATCTCGAGCCGTGCTCGCCACTCAGCCTCGCAACGCAGGAGGTACTTTTCGGTTACCATCTCGAGGATGGGACCAACGTTCTGGGCCATGCCGCCGTGCACCAGCACCAGACAATCTTGGAGCGCAAGCCGCGTTTGTTCGGAAACTTCATCAGGTCCAAATATGCGGTGCGTTGGCATCAAACGGCCCCTGCTGATTCCGTACTCGGGATCACCTTCGCTGGCCAGAACACCGCAAATGAGTTTCATCCCCGGCCAAAGACCGCCTGAATCCTGCCAGCCGCCCCCCGACCCGCTCAGCCATTCCCCCAAAAGCGCCCGGGCCAAAACAAGCCGGCGCTCGTCTTCAGCCAGTTGCCCCACAAGAGATTTCGCCTGGCCCGTGGCGCGCATGCAAACCGCGACCAAAGACGCCAGAAGCGTCGTTGACACTGCAAGCCGGGATCCCTTGGGAATATTGTTGACATTGCTGATGATTTCCAGGCCCATTCCGGGGCCAACGATGCGCGCAAGCAGGTCTGCAAGGTCCTGGCCCGATCCTTCTATCCCGGGAGGAATAATGCCCGACGCAATGACCGCTGCTTTCAGCAGCCCGAGATAATCGCGTGCGAAATCAAACACCTCGGACAAGTGCTTGATGTCTGTTGTATCGCCCAAATCGACGCTGGTCAGCCGCAACACCGGCTCGTCGATCACGCGCAGGTAAGCTTCCACCGGTGGCCTCGGCGACTTGTCACGTCCACGCACGCCAAGGTCAATCGAAACGTTCAAAACGCGCGCGCCTTCCGGGTAATCCATGCCGAGAAAGAAAATATCGCTCCACCCGCTATGGCTGAGGTCCATGCGCACCGGCGTTCGCTCGCAGAGGATTGGGAAAGTCCCATCGCCGGCGCGCCTGAGCAGCTCGGGCCGAATTCGAAGCGGATGATCGGCCGGATGCCCAACACGGAACATCCATTGATTACCTTTGACTGATCGGACACTGCGCCGGACCTGGTCGGCAAGAGTTTGAAATCCGAGCCGCTGATAGCCGGTGGCGAGCGCGCTGCTGAGTGCGTCGCTGGGACCCTCCGCTGCTTGGACGCCCAACAGCGTGTCAATCGCCTCCTCGAACCGGCGCTGCAAAAGCTGCTCATAGGCCCGAAACGGTATGAGTCCGCTTCTGCTCAAATCCGGTCGCGCCGGCAAATGGAACCTGTGAATGGCGTACAGGAAAAACAAAGCCCGCACTCGCTCGTACAGGTTGCTGCTTTGGCGGCGGAACCTGTCCAGTTCCGCGCACGCTGCCATCAACTCGCCCACGGTTGCTCCCCGGCAAACGCGGTCGAGCGATGTGTTGCGTTCGTTTTGATCCGGCGAGGTGATGATCGCAACCAGGCTCTGCATATGCGTGAGTTTGAGAGATTAAACGACCGGGTTCAGGGCGGAACTAGACTCTGCGCAATGCGAGCAATTCGACCAGATTGGTCAGGACCTCATCACGTTCCCTGCCGGTCAAAGCGAGGGCCAATTGCGCAATCATAAAACCGTATTTGACGCCGATGTCATAGCGTCTTCCCGCAAGCTCGCAGGCAAGATACCGCTCGCGCGCAGCCAAACCAGCCAGTGCGTCTGAAAGGTGAATAGTTCTCTTTTCCTCCGACCGACCATACAACCCCTCGAGCAGCCGAAAAACCGTCGGCGTGAGAACGTGCATCCCGAAAAAGCACAGGTAATGCCCGGCCCTGAGCCCGGGCACAATCAGTTTTTGCTCGGCCTCGGTCGGCGTTGGTTTCTCGATGACAGTCTCGATTTTGTAAACATTTTTGCGGCCTGCGACGAGCCGTCCGCCCACAGCGCCGTAATACGGAAGCTTGCTTTCGTGTGTCGCTTGCACGGCAGAGACAGCACATCGCTCAGTCTTCGCAACGTCGATCAACTGGCGCGCACACGACCGGTTCTCCATGCTCAGGTAAAGATGATCGCCCACAAGCAACAGGAACGCGTCATCTCCCGCAAACGCCCGCGCTTGCATGACCGCGTCGCCATATCCCAGCGGCAACTTTTGTTCGACAAAATGGAGCCGCGCCCCGTGATCAGCCGCAGCAGTGCGGTACCCCGGCTCGTCTCCGGGGCAAATAACGACGCAGATTTCTTCAATGCCGGCGCTCAGCGTTTCTTCGATCAGAATTCTGAGGGCGCTCTTTTGCTGACCGTCGCGGTCAACAACAGTCTGCAGTGGCAACAACCTTTGATTTCTTCCCGCTGCGGTTATGACGGCCTTCTTGATTTCCACAGTCGCTCTCCTGTTATGGGTTTCAACTGCACAAAAAACCAAGTGCAGAAAAAGATCACACGCTAAAGCCAGGTCCCTCAATCAAATGCGTGGCCGGCGCAGCAGACCACGTTTCGGAGTTTGTGCCGGACGAGCTCTTTGACTCGTGCGCGGGCGGGGCCGAGGTACTTGCGCGGGTCGAACTGCTCCGGCTTTTCTGCGAACACCTGTCTGATGCCAGCGGTCATTGCCAGCCGCAGGTCGGTGTCGATGTTGATCTTGGCGACGCCGTTCCGCCGGGCGACCTCGAGGTCCGTCTCCGGCACGCCTGCCGTGTCAGGGCCGAGTTTGCCGCCGTACTTGTTGATGTCATCGACCAATTCTCTTGGGACGCTGGAAGCCCCGTGAAGCACCAGTGGATAATCGCCAAGCCCGGCATTTTTCAGTGCGTTCTTGATTGCGAGCAGGCGGTCAAGGTCCAAATGCTGGTTGCCTTTGAACTTGTACGCGCCGTGCGAATTGCCTATCGCAACTGCCAGCGAGTCGGCACCGGTCAGCTTTACAAATTCCACAGCTTGATCCGGATCGGTATAGACACCAACTTTCGAGTACACACCGCCCTTTTCTCCGGAGTCAAACTGGGCGCCAACCAACTGCCCCAGTTCGGCTTCTACCACGGCGTTGTGCCTGTGCGCGTAATCAACCACCCGCTTTGTCAACTCGACGTTCTTCTCGAACGGTAGATGACTGCCATCGATCATCACGCTTGTAAACCCTTCATCGACGCATTGCTTGCACAGGTCAAAAGTGTCACCGTGATCAAGGTGCACCGCAATGGGGATGTTGGTGACGCTGATCGCCGCTTCGATCAGTTTCTTCAGATACACCGGATTGGCATATTCGCGTGCGCCTTTGGATATCTGGAGGATCAAAGGCGCCTTTTCTTCTTCGCAGGCTTCAACGATCGCCTGAAGAAGTTCCATGTTGTTCACATTAAACGCGCCAATGGCGTACTTGCCCTTGATCGCCTTGGCGAACAAATCGCGCGTGTGTGTCAGTGGCATATGCTTTCAAAAAACCTGCTGCCGCGCCCAACCGGACCGCCGGCCCGATCCTGCGCTGCCAGAACCGTGATAATAGCGATCACAAACCGAAATCAAAACAGAAAAATCGCCCGCTGTTTTCGGTTGTCACTGATGAAACGCATGCTACAATTCCCATCAATCGGCACGAAGCCGGCGCACAAAACCCGCCCTTCGTGCTGACAACGTTTTTGAGCAATGACGGATAACAGCGGCAACTTGAAAGACCAGACTCTGTATCAGGAGTTCCTCGCCGAGCGAGCAGAAATCCTGAAGCACAAGTGGATCGAGTCAGAAAAAGCCGGATACGACATCGGCTTTGAACGTGCTTTGTCAGATTGGCTGGCGAACCATCGTAACGGTTGGTTAACGCACAGGCGCGCCATGCAAAGCAAGCCTTGTGAGCTGGCGCCTGCTTCTCAAACTGCCGAACGGAAATGCAGCTCCTGTTGACCAGACCGCCCCAAACAGCCCAAAACGTCAAAGGCATTTTCGAGTGAATTGCATGTCCACAATCAATGAAAAAAAACGCGTGTTGCTTGACGCAACCGCAATCGCCAACATCCTCCAGCACATGGCAAAAGAGCTGGCCAAGAAAAACCACCCCGGCACCGACGTCGTCCTTGTCGGCATCCAAACCGGTGGAGTTCAATTGGCTCATCGCCTGGCCGAGCAGCTCGGCAAACTGTGGGGACGTACAGTGCCGGTCGGACAGCTCGACATCAGCATGTATCGCGATGACCTCGATCACCGGTTCGCACCGAAAGTTCATCCGACTGATATTTTGTTCGATGTTTCCGACAAAACCGTTGTGCTGGTGGACGACGTGTTTTTCAGCGGCCGAACCACACGCGCCGCCCTCGACGCTCTCGCCGAGCTGGGCCGACCAAAACGCGTTCAACTGGCCGTCCTTATCGACCGTGGACACCGCGAGCTTCCCATTCGACCGGATTTCGTGGGGCAAACAATTGATACCGCACCCGGCGACCGCGTCGATGTCCAACTGCCCGATAATCCGCAAGAATGCAAAGTCGTGCTTGAAAAATCAGCCGAGTAATTGCTCAATCCGGGCATGACCTGGACCCGCAAAGACCTGCTGGACCTACAGTCCCTGTCGCCCGAGGAAATTATTACCATCCTCGACACCGCCCGCGTCTTCAAAGATATCGGCGCGCGCCCGAGAAAAGTCATGCCCGCCCTCCGTGGCAAAACAGTCGTCAACCTCTTCGTCGAGCCTTCCACGCGCACCCGAATCAGCTTCGAGCTGGCTGCGCTCCGATTGGCTGCCGATGTGATCAACTTCACCGCCGAGGCTTCTTCGCTGCGAAAAGGCGAAACACTCAAAGACACCGCTCGAAACCTCGAAGCCCTGAACGCGGATTTTATCGTCATCAGGCACAGCGCCGCAGGCGCGCCGCATTTCCTCTCCCGCGTGCTGAAGGCGCACGTCATCAACGCCGGCGATGGTGCCCATGAACACCCAACTCAGGGATTGCTCGATGTCTTCACAATGCTCGAGGAAAAGAAACGCATCGCCGGCCTCAGAGTAACCATCCTCGGCGACATCCTCTACAGCCGTGTCGCGCGATCGAACATCTGGGCTCTTCTCAAGCTGGGCGCCCATGTCACGCTCTGCGGCCCGCCAACGCTTGTCCCTCGCACGTTCGAAGAACTGGGATGCCGCGTTACTCACGACCTCGAAACAGCAATCAAAGATGCCGATGTCATAAACCTGCTCCGCATCCAGCATGAGCGCCAACGCAAAACCATGTTCCCGGGCCTTGGCGAATATACCAGCCTGTTCGGAATCAACCGCGCCCGGTTGAAATCCGCGCCCCCGGACGTTCTGATCATGCATCCCGGACCGATCAACCGCGGGGTTGAAGTTGACAGCGAGGTAGCAGACGGCAGCCAGTCCGTCATACTCAAGCAGGTCACAAACGGTCTCGCTGTCCGAATGGCCATCCTCTACCTCGTCAACGGGGGCAAACTGCCACAGGAACTCATCGAAACAGATGTTGGCCGTGCATCCGACGCGCTAAACTCACAGCAAACCACATCCACCGCTGAATGATCTTGCCGGAAAAGTTAGTCGGACTGAATGCATGCAGCGCTGCCCGCGAATTCTTGTCCGACACCATCTCACCGTGGCGCAGCCGCAACCGAACGCTCATCTCCTGACAACTGCGCTGGTTGCAGAAATACCGCTGTGTCGCGACACGCTGAACGGAGCGACTTCATCGCCCACGGGGAGCTGGGATTGAGATCAAAGGCCGAACAGCTTGAAGACAAAAGTCTCGAACCACCCGCTGATCTGCGATTTCCGCTCAGATTTTCCAACATGACACTATGACAATCCGAACCGCTAATCCCAGACTGATCGCCACCAAAGTCAACCTGACGGCCTTCGCAGCAATCGCACTTCAAGCATTCTGCTCAGTCGCTGCCGATGATTGGCCGATGTGGGGCCGAACAAACCACCGCAACATGTATTCGCCCGAACGCGAACTCCCCGCGCAATTTGACCCGGGCAAATTCAAGCCCGGCTCTGACGACGTGGACCTCGCCACAGCGGTCAATCTCCGCTGGGTGGCAAAACTGGGCTCCCAAACCTACGGCAATGCAGTTGTAGCCGCCGGCAAGGTGCTCATAGGAACCAACAACGACACCCCCCGCGACCCGCAGCACGCCGGCGACCGCGGCATTCTGTTGTGCCTCGACGAAAAGACCGGCGAGTTGATCTGGCAATTGGTAGTCCCAAAACTCAAAGAAGGCAGAGTCAATGATTGGGAGAGCATCGGACTTCCGTCCTCCCCCGTTGTCGAAAACAACCGCGCTTACCTTGTCACCACCAGATGCGAACTGATCTGCCTCGACCTCAACGGCATGGCAGACGGCAACGACGGCCCTTTCAAGAACGAAGCCGAATACTTCGTGGCCGACACCGGCAGGCCGCCAGCCACTGTCGGCCCACGCGACGCGGACATCATTTGGGTGTACAACATGATGGACGAACTCGGCGTTTTCCCGCACAACGCAGCAAACAGTTCGCCACTCATAATCGGCAACCTCGTGTACACGTGCACTTCCAACGGTAGGGACTGGACACACTCGACTGTCCCATCGCCGTTCTCGCCCAGCTTCATCGCCGTGGACAAGAACAGTGGCACGTTGGCCGGCAAAGACAACGCCGGCATCGGCCCGCGAATCTTCCATGGCCAGTGGAGCTCCGTGTCGAGCGGAACCGTCAAAGACCGCACTCTTGTTTTTTGCGGCGGCGGCGATGGCGTCCTCTACGCCCTTGATTCTCGCCCGACCAAACATGGTACAACCTCCGTGCTGAACAAGGTCTGGTGGTACGACTGCAATCCACCAGAATACAAAACCGACAAGAACGGTAAACAGATTCAGTACCCGTCGCCCGATGGACCGAGCGAAATCGTCGCCACGCCGGTCTTCTACAACAACCGCGTGTATGTTGCCATCGGCCAGGACCCGGAACAGGGCGACGGCGTCGGCCAATTGGTCTGTGTCGATGCCTCCGGTTCAGGTGATGTGACAACAACCGCCACGGTTTGGGCCTTCAAACAAATCCGCCGCAGCGTTTCCACTGTTTCCATAGATCCGCAGGCCGGTCTCCTCTTTGTCGCCGATTTTTCAGGGTTTGTGTACTGCCTTGACGCCAGTACGGGCAAGCTGTTTTGGACGCATGACATGAAAGCGCACGTCTGGGGTTCAACCATGGTCGCAGACGGCAGAGTCTTCATCGCAGACGAGGACGGCGACCTCACAGTGCTTACGGCAAAGCCGGAGAAGCAAGTGCTTTTCGAGGTTAACCTTGGCGCGCCCGTCTATGCCTCGCCGGTCGTCGCCAATCGCACAATCTTTGTGTCATCCGCCTCTCACCTTTACGCATTTGGCGTCGTGCCTCCGACGAATTAGCCCGGGAGCTTGCTTTGGCTTTCAACCCGCGCTTTCACTCTCAGCGCGGCGCGACACAGCGGTATTCCTGAAACCAGCGCAGTTTTTCCGCCTCGCGCATTCGGTTGCGGCTACGCCGCGCTGGATACATAAACTGACGAATCGACCATATTTGCGAAGATTTTCAGACTGCCAGTTTGCTCAATTTGTCAGTATCTGATTCTCTGGTACCGAGCATTGCGCTCACGACAGGTGCGGCCTTCGAAATATTACATTGGATAATCTCCGCGGGACCAAATCCGGGTAGAGCCGGCAGTTTCCCACCGGCTCCCCCACAGACCCGTGCGAGCGGTTTTCCCGCACACGGTTCCTCCAGTCACCGATTCCACCGCCCCGTTATCCGACCTCGTTCCGTGTACACGATTCAGGACCACTGTGTGTCCCGCGTGTGCCCGAGTGTCGGCCCCGTAACCGTGTCTGCCCCTTCCCTACTCCCCGGCTCCAAGCGGCACAGTTCGCCGGCTTTCATCCAGTACTATGAGCAGACTAAGACTCCCGTCGGGCTTCTCGGCGCTCTCCCTTTGTCGGTTGAG